>Ga0070665_100003746_pt1 | contig 16097 bp, 15 predicted proteins | sample KBSS13metaG_FD_65862 | JGI IMG/M metagenome (GOLD analysis project Ga0070665, IMG submission 65862) | Switchgrass rhizosphere microbial communities from Kellogg Biological Station, Michigan, USA - KBS S1-3 metaG | ecosystem: Host-associated > Plants > Roots > Rhizosphere > Soil ... | reverse complement strand
CGCTTGTACTCTTCTCCGGCGGCCAGGACTCTACCACCTGCCTCGCGTGGGCGCTGCACAATTTCGAGCATGTCGAGACGATCGCCTTCGACTACCGGCAGCGGCACCGGATCGAGCTGGATCAACGGCTTGTAGTGCTGGCCGAGATCCGCCGGCGATTTCCCCGGTGGGAGGCGAAGCTGGGCGACGACCATTTCATCGACCTGAGCGTGCTGGGCCAGATCAGCGACACGTCGCTCACGCGCGAAACCGCCTTCGAGATGGAGCAGGACGGCCTGCCCAACAGCTTCGTGCCGGGACGCAACCTGCTGTTCTTCACCTTCGCCGCGGCAGTCGCCTGGCGGCGCGGAATCCGCCAGCTCGTCGGCGGCATGTGCGAGACGGATTTCTCCGGCTATCCCGACTGCCGCGACAACACGATCAAATCGCTGCAGGTCACCCTCAACCTCGGCATGGATCGCAGCTTCGTGCTGCAGACGCCGCTGATGTGGCTCGACAAGGCGCAGACCTGGGCGCTGGCCGACGAGCTCGGGGGTGCCGCCCTGATCGACATCCTGCTGCAGCACACCCACACCTGCTATCAGGCCGAGCGCGGCCCGCTGCATGCCTGGGGACATGGCTGCGGCGAATCCCCGCCTGCGCCTTGCGCAAGCGGGGATTCGAGATGTGGAAGAACCGGAGCGCGTGACCCAGCTTCAGGGTCTTCGCTGGGAGCGCGGCTCTCCAGAGCCGCTCATGAGATGTGACAAGCCGAAGGAAGAGCGGCTCTGGAGAGCCGCGCTCCCAGCGAAGAGTGATCAGCGCCCGCCGGCGAGCCGACGGGCGAACTCGAGCTGGCCCTGCATGTTCGGCAGCTCGATCTGGGCGTAGCGGCGCAGCGCGCCGTTGCGGCCGTTCTGGGAATAGGCGGCGTATTGCGCCTCGGCGTCGGTGCAGATCCCGAGCTGGGCGTTGGCGTAGGCCGTGTCGAACTGTGCGCCGTCGAGCCCGTTCAGCCGCTGCAGGACGGCCTGGGCGTTGGGCGGGCTGGAAGGATCGGGCGCATAGGAGACGCCGGCTTCGGAGCGGGCCTTGGCCAGACGCTGGGCGGCGTCGTTGTGCAGGGCCATCGCGCGCGTGGCGAAGGCCCGCACGTTCTCGTTGCCCGACTTGGCGAGGGCCATCCGGCCGGCGGCAATCTCGAAGTCGTTGACCTGCTGGGCATAGCCGACGAAGCGCGCGTCGGGCAGCGCATCGACCGCAAACGCGGCGCGCGCGGCAACTACGGGAACGGCGGCGGCGAAGCCGAGCAGAAGAGCGCGGCGGGCGAGTGACGTCATGAGCAGCACCTCAAGTGAAATCAGCCGCTCGACGCGGCCCGATCAGGCGGGTTCCCGGTCGGCGCACGACCTGTTAGGACGACGCGCCATGAGCTCCCGCCCCAAGATGTCGCTCGGCGCGCGCAAGGTCGAGGGCCTTGTTTACTTCATCGCCTTCATCGGCTGCATTCCGGCGGCAAACTGGATGATCGGCCATGTCGGCACGATCTGCGTGCCGTCCGGCCCGTGCCTGCTGCCGGTTTTTCCCTGGGGTCCGGAAGGTCGACCGCTGATGGCGCCGTCGGGCGTGGCAATGGCCGGCCTCGCCCTCGTGCTGCGCGATCTGGTGCAGCGCCGGCTCGGCCGCGCCGTGGCGCTGCTGTCGATCGTTGCGGGCGCCGCCCTGTCGGGAGCGGTCGCCCCGCCCGCGCTGGTCGTGGCTTCCGCCGTCGCCTTCTTCCTGTCCGAGCTGGCGGATTTCCTGGTCTACACTCCCCTGCAGGCGCGCGGACTGGTGCTCGCGGTGCTCGCCAGCAGCATCGTCGGCCTGGTCGTCGACAGCGTGCTGTTCCTCTACCTGGCCTTCGGCAGTCTCGAATTCCTGACCGGACAGATCCTGGGCAAAAGCTGGATGGTGCTGATCGCCCTGCCGGTCGTGCACTGGATTCGCAAATGCGAAGGTGTGGGCGCAGTCGCCGATTAGCGCTAGAGTGCCGCGCATTCGAACGAGTGTTTTCGGGGGAGAATGAAAAGATGATGAAGTCGATCCTGGCCGTGTCCGAAGGCGGTCCTGACGCCACCATGTCGTTCCGGCTCGCGGCTCGCGTGGCGACTGAATTCGACGGCGCGGTGGACGCCCTGCACCTCCCGGTCGGACCCGCCGGCGGCATGGTCGGCGGTCTGGCGATGAGCGGCGAGGCGATGCCGCTGATCATGAATCTCGACGACGAACGGCTCGAAGCGCGCAGCGCGGAGAGCGAGCGCGCCTACAAGGAGACCCTGGCCCTGGTCAAGGGCTCGACATACACCGCCGCCAAGACTGCGACGCTGGACGCCATGGTGGCGATGGGCCGCTGCTCGGACATCCTGGTGCTCGGCCGGCCTGGCGCCGACCCCGAGAACGTCGCGCCGGCGACCGTCGAAGCCGCGCTCTATGAATGCGCCCGCGCGGTGATGATCGCGCCGCCGACAGCCGGCACCGGCCTGTTCAACTCGGTCGTGGTGGCGTGGAACGGCAGCTTCCAGGCCGCCCGCGCGCTCGAATACGCCATGCCCTTCCTCGAGAAGGCAAGCAAGGTGACCCTGCTGGTCGTCGGCTCCAAGCCCGACGATGTCGGCGCCTCCTATCTCGCCCGCAATCTCGCGCGCAACGGCATCAACGCCGCCATCGACGCGATCGATCCCGGCGCCGTATCGGGCCGCGCCCGCGGCCGCGCGCTGCTCGACTACACCCACGGCAAGGCCGCTGACCTGCTGGTGATGGGCGCCTATGGCCGCGGCCAGGTGCTGAGCTTCCTCGGCCTCGGCGGCGCCACCGGCAAGGTGATCTCGTCCTGCCGCGTGCCCCTGCTGATGGCGCACTGATGCTCCGGGCTCTTCTCGCGGCGCTGGCCGTGGCGATCTCGATGCCAGCGCTCGCCGCTGACATCGAGGCCAACAAGAAGATCGTGGTCGATTTCTACGACAAGGCGCTCAATCAGAAGGACTTCGAGGCGGCCGCGCAGCATTTCGGGCCGCGCTACATCCAGCACAATCCCAATGTGCCGAACGGCCCGGACGGGCTGAAGGCGCTGGTGACGCTGCTGAAGGAGAAGTTCCCGAACGCCCGCAGCGAGATCAAGCGGGTGATCGCCGAGGGCGATCTCGTGGTGCTGCACGTCCACGCCATACGCGAACCCGGCCAGCGCGGCACCGCCATCGTCGACATCTTCCGGGTCGAGAACGGCAAGATCGTCGAGCACTGGGACGTCATCCAGCCCGTGCCCGAGAAGGCGGCCAACGAAAACACGATGTTCTGAAGCGCGCTCCGTCCGTCATCGTCTCCCCGACCGCGAGCTTCCAGCTCGCTCATGAGCTCGAGCGAGCTGGAAGCTCGCGGTCCGGAAAGGCATAAGAAGAACAAGCGAGCTTGACCTTGCCGGCTCTTGACGGCTGAGTTCGCGCACCCATCTCCGCGGAAGTTTCCATGTTGCTCGGAAGGAGGACGTGGTCATGACCGTCGAAGAGGTCCGCCTGCCGTCCCACCCGTCGGGTGAGATGCCACCCCTGCCGTCGCCGCCGCTGCCGGAGGATGAGTGTCAGGCTGCCGACGAGATGCCGCCGCTCCCGATCTCGCCGCCGCCGATGCCCTGGCCCCGCGTGTTCCCGAGCCTGTAGCCGTTCACGGACAGGGCCCCGGCCCCTGGCTGACGACATCCGGGTCGGAGCAGGCGGTGCAGGCGTTGCCGTAGTTCTGGCGTGTACCGTCGCGCCGCACGCCGCAGGTCGCGCGATATTCCCGCGTGCACATCTGCGGCCGCGGATCGGCGCAGGCGCCGCCGGCGACCGGGAGCGACTCGTCCGCCAGCTCGGCCTTGCTCATGTGGAAGGAGAACGGCTTCGTCTGGTATTCGCTCAGCGTGCCCACGACCCAGATCGGCGCCCCGACCGGCAGCAAGGGCGTCAGCGGACGGGCCATCGACACCACGATGTCGACCGTCTTGCTCGCCTGGTTGCGCTCGGAGATCGCGCCGTCGATGCGGTCGGGCGTCACCGCGAGGATCTTGACGGGGATCTTGAGCCGCGTCCCGCCCTTCTGCCTGTCGCCGATCGCTTTCCACACCCGTTCGGCGGCAGTCCTGTTGGCATCCGACTCTTCGCGATAGGCCAGAACGGACGCCCATTCGGAGAAGCTCATTGTCGCGGGATCGGTGTCGGCCACGGCCTGTACCGCAGCCTCAGCCGGCGTCATCAGGCGCGAGATCGACCGGGCAAAGAAATCCGGCGGCTGCTTCGCCCCGGAAGCCGCCTTGGTCAGGACGCCCGACCAGCCTTCCTCGCTGCCGTGATAGCGGACGTAGTGGGCTCGCGCATATTTGTCGATGTCGCCGGCCACGGTCTCGTTGCGCGCGGTACGGGCGATCGCGATCGCGCGCGCGGCATACCAGAAGCCGAGCGCATCGCTCGGCTGCGGCTCGAGCATCGCCACCGAAAGCTGGTAGACGTCGCCGAGATTGTCGGGATCGATCGCGATCGCCTTGAGAAAGCGTTCGCGCGCCTTGTCGTACTGCTTGGCCTGCAGCGCGGCGAAGCCGAGCGTACCGTCGAACACCGCGACGATCTGCAGTTTCTGGCGCAGGAACTCGGGCTCGCTGAGCGCGGACGGCCGCGGCGACTTCGGCAAAACCGCCAGCCCGCGCTCGGCGGCGGCCACGGCGGGCGCCAGCGCGGCGGCATCTCCCGCCATGGCGCGCGCGCGGCCGACATAGGCCCGGTTGGCGAGCGCACGCACGTTGTCGGGATTGATTTGCAGCAGGCGCGCGCTTATCGCGTCGGCCTTGTCGGGATTGTTGGCGCTCTGCCACGCCGCCATGGCCTGCTCGAAGGCCTCGGTCCTGAGCGGGCTGCCCGGATACCAGGCGATGAACACTTCGAGCGCCTCCGCGCGCTTTGCCGGATCCTTGAGCGCCAGCGCGTTGGCGTAGGACGTTTCCTGGACTCCCGGCGCCGCCTGGGCGCTCGCGTCACCAGCGGCAAAGCTCAGCGCCAGAGCGAATAGAATTGCCGTCCAGGACTTCATAGTCATTGCAGCCTCTGCTGCGATGCAACGTGACGATTTTGGCAAAATGAGGCACTCTGTTGGTGAGCTGAAAAAGCCGGGCAGACGGGAGCAGTGATGAGCAGCATACGGCTTTTGGCGGCGGTTGCGCTTGCTTGTGCGGGATTTTGCGGCGCGGCATCCGCGCAGCAGGGCCTCCCGCCTCCGGCGGTTCTCGTCCAGGCTGCCGAGCTGAGGTCGCTTTCCGCTCAGGCGGAGTTCATCGGCCGCGCCGCTGCCGTCAACAAGGTCGAGCTGCAGGCCCGGGTGACGGGCTTTCTCGGCCCGCGCAAGTTCACCGACGGCGACGAGGTGAAGGAAGGGCAGACCCTGTTCACCATCGAGCAGGGCCCCTATCAGGCGACCGTCGACCAGAGAATCGCGACCCGCGATGCCGCCAGGGCCGCCCTCGACAATGCGGATATCGCGCTCAGGCGTGCCGCCGATCTGCTGCGCACCAACGCCGGCACGCAGGCGACCCACGACCAGCGCCTCAGCGAGCAGCTCCAGGCGAAGGCCCAGCTCGAAGGCGCGGAAGCCGCGTTGCGCGAAGCCCAGATCCAGCTCTCCTACACCGAGATCAAGTCGCCGATCACCGGTCGCATCGGCCAGGCTTCCGTCTCTCCCGGCAACATCGTCGGCCCCACTTCGGGTGTGCTGGCGACCGTGGTCAGCGAGCATCCGATGCGCGTCCTGTTTCCGGTCACGCAGCGCGAGCTGATGGACGCACGCCGGGACGGCGCGACGGACGCCAATGCCCCGCTGCTGATCCAGCTACGACTCGCCGACGGCAGCCTCTACAAGGAAAAGGGCAAGATCGACTTCATCGACGTGACGGTCGATCCCAGGACCGACGGCCAGCTCGTGCGCGCCGTCTTCCCCAACACCGATCGCATTCTGACCGATGGCCAGACCCTGCGCGTGGTGATCGAGAGTGCCAAGCCGCCGTCGGTGGTGGCCGTGCCGCAGGGCGCGATCGCGATCGACCAGGCCGGCGCCTATCTCTTCATCGTCAACGACAAGAACCAGGCCGAGCAGCGCCGGGTGAAGACCGGCGTGATCCGCGACGGCCTGCAGGCGGTCGAAGGATTGAAGGCGGGGGAGAAGGTCATCATCCAGGGCCAGCAGAGAGTACGGCCCGGCATGACCGTCAATCCCACGGTGATGCCCCCGGCTTCCGCCCCGCAGAAGGGCTGAGCCATGACCATCTCCTCGGTCTTCATCCGCCGTCCGCGGCTGGCCTTCGTCGTCTCGACGGTCATCGCCATTGCCGGCGTGATCGCCATGAGCGTGCTGCCGGTCGCACAATTTCCCGACATCGTTCCGCCGCAGGTCCGCGTCACCGCGACCTATCCCGGCGCCTCGGCGCAAGCGGTCGAGGAGAGCGTGGCGCAGGTCATCGAGGCGCAGGTCAACGGCGTCGAGAACATGATCTACATGAAGTCGACGTCGGGCGGCGACGGCAGCTACAGCCTGACCGTCAGCTTCACGGTCGGCTCCAATCCCGACCTCAACACCGTGAACGTCAACAACCGGGTGAACCAGGCGATCGCCCTGCTGCCGCCCGAAGTGCAGCGCATCGGCGTCACGACCAAGAAGCAGTCCTCGGCGATGCTGCAGGTGGTCGCGGTCTACTCGCCCAAGGGCACCCGCGACGCGCTGTTCCTGTCGAACTTCGCGACCATCAACCTGCTCGACTCGCTGAAGCGCCTGCCCGGCGTGGGCGAGGCGAGCCTGTTCGGCCCGCTCGACTACGCGATGCGGCTCTGGCTCAAGCTCGACCGCATGTCGAGCCTCGACATCACGACCAAGGACGTCGTGAACGCGGTCCAGTCGCAGAACGTGCAGGCCGCCGTCGGCCTGGTCGGCGCCGCGCCGCTGATGGACGACGTCGCGCTGCAGCTCAACATCACGACCCAGGGCCGGCTCACCACCGTCGAGGAGTTCGAGGACATCGTGGTGCGCGCGACGCCCGACGGCGCGCTGGTCCGGATCAAGGACATCGCGTCCGTCGAGCTCGGCTCCAAGACCAGCGATTCCTCGGCGCGCTACAACGGCCGGCCGGCCACGGGCATCGCGATCTACCAGCTCCCCGGCGCCAACGCGCTGGCGACGGCCGACGCGGTGAAGCAGAAGCTCGAGGAGCTGAAGCCCCGCTTTCCCGACGATGTCGCCTTCGACGTCATGTACGACACCACGGTGTTCGTCGCCGCCACCATCGAGAGCGTCAAGCACACCCTGATCGAGGCCTTCATCCTCGTCGCCATCGTGGTCTTCGTCTTCTTGGGCAACCTGCGCGCCACCCTGATCCCGATCATCGCCGTGCCGGTCGCGCTGGTCGGCACCTTCGCCGTCATGCTGGCGCTGGGCTTCTCGGCCAACACCGTGTCCCTGCTGGCGCTGGTGCTGGCGATCGGCATCGTGGTCGACGACGCCATCGTCGTGGTCGAGGCGGTCGAGCACATCCTGGAGCACGAGCCGCACCTCACCCCGGCCGAGGCGACCGAGAAGGCGATGACCCAGGTCACCGGCCCGATCATCGCCATCACCCTGGTGCTGCTCTCGGTGTTCGTGCCGACGGCCTTCATCCCCGGCATCACCGGCCAGCTCTACAAGCAGTTCGCCGTCGCCGTATCGGTCGCCATGGTGATCTCGGCGATCAATGCCCTGTCGCTCTCGCCCGCCCTCTGCTCCCTGCTCCTGCGCCATCGCGGCAAGCCCCGGGGCGTGATGGCCTGGCTGCAGAACGGCATCGACAGCACGCGCGACGGCTATATCAAGCTGGTCACGCCGCTGGCGCGGCGCGGCTTCCTCGCGGTGTTGCTGGTCGGCGTCTTCATCCTCGGCGCGGGCGGCCTGAACCGCATGGTGCCGTCCGGCTTCCTCCCCGACGAGGACCAGGGCGCCTTCATGGCCGAGGTCCAGCTCCCCGACGCAGCCTCCACCAACCGCACCATTGCGGCGCTTCAGCAGGTCGAAAGCACGTTCGACGGAAAGCCCTGGCTGCAGAATCTGTTCACCGTCTCGGGCTACAGCCTGCTCGACGGCCTCGCCCTGCCCAACCGCGCGCTGGTCGTGGCAGCGCTGAAGCCGTTCAGCGAGCGCAAGAAGGAGTCGCTCAGCGTCTTCGCCGCACTCAAGGAAATGAACGTCGCCTTCATGCAGATCTCGGCGGCCAACGTCTTCGCCTTCAACCTGCCGCCGATCATGGGTCTGGGTAATGCCTCCGGCTTCGAGTTCGTGGTGCAGAGCCTGGCCGGCGCCTCGCCGGCCGACCTGGCCGCGGTATCGCGCGGGCTGATGGCGGCCTCCCAGCAGGACCCGAAGCTGCAGAACGTGTTCACGACCTACAGCGCCGCCACGCCGCAGATCTTCCTCAAGATCGACCGCGAGCGGGCCCAGGCGCTCGGCATCTCGATCAGCGACATCTTCTCGACCCTGCAGACCGCGATGGGCGGCACCTACGCCAATGATTTCAACATGTTCGGCCGCACCTGGCAGGTGAAGATCCAGGCCCAGGCGGAAGACCGCCGGGGCATGACGGACATCTTCCGCGTGCGCCTGCGCACCGCGGCGGGCGATCTCGTGCCGCTGCAGGCGGTGGCCGACATCGAGCTGGTGACCGCGCCCTCCTCGATCATCCGCTACAACAACCTGCGGTCCGTGGTGCTGAACGGCGGCCCGGCGCCGGGCTACTCCTCCGGCGAGGCGATCGCGGCCATGGAGACCGTAGCCAGGGACACCCTGCCCGGCGGCTACGGCTTCGAATGGACCGGCACGGCGCTGCAGGAGAAGGCGGCGGCCGGCCAGACGGGCTTCATCCTCGCCCTCGCCGTGGTCTTCGCCTACCTCTTCCTCGTCGGGCTTTACGAGAGCACGACCATTCCGGTCGCCGCGCTGCTGTCGGTGTCGGTCGGTCTGTTCGGCGCGGTCGCGGCCCTGTTCATCAGCGGCCTGGCCAACAACCTCTATGCCCAGATCGGCATCGTCGTGCTGATCGCGCTGGCGGCCAAGAACGCCATCCTGATCATCGAGTTCGCGATGGCCGAGCGCGCCGGCGGCCGCGACATCGTCACCGCCGCAACGACGGCCGCCCATCTCCGCTTCCGTGCGGTGATGATGACGTCGTTCGCCTTCATCCTCGGCCTCGTACCGCTGGTGATCGCCTCGGGCGCCGGCGCCGCGACCCAGCGCGCCGTCGGCACCGCGGTGTTCGGCGGCATGATCGCGGCCTCGTTCCTCGGCATCTTCGTGATCCCGGGCCTGTACGTCTCGTTCCAGACGATGCGCGAGAAGGTGAAGGGCACGCCGAAGGTCAAGCCTGCAGCCGAGCCGACGGTGCACTGACTGCTGGGAGCGCGGCTCTCAGCCGCTCGACAGGATCAAAAAGCTACGTCGACAGCGCGAAGTCTGCGAGATCCGGCGCCTGCATCTCGTCGCGGAAGCGGTCGAAGCTCCAGGGCCATAGCGCGGGATTGCCGTTGCGGTCGAGATACCAGCTCTTGCAGCCGGTGACCCAGACCGTGCCCTTCATCGCCTCGCGCAGGGCCGTATTGAAGCGCCGCGACGCGGCCGGCGTGGGCGCGACGGCGCCGCACCGCCCATCGCGCACGAGATCGAGGAGCTGCTGGATGTAGGCGATCTGCAGCTCCGATATCTGGATCACCGAGAAGTTGCCGATCGGACTGTTCGGGCCGACCAGCATGAAGAAGTTGGGGAAGCCCGGCACCGCGACCGACCGGTAAGCCTCGTTGGCCTGCGACCAGGCCTCGGCCAGGGTTCGCCCGCCCTCGCCCACGACCTCCATCGGCCGCAGGAAGGCATGACCGTTGAACCCGGTCGCCAGCACCAGCACGTCGAGCTCGCGCAGCCGGCCATCCTTCGTCCGCACGCCGCCGGCCTCGATCCCCTCGATGCCTTCGGTGACCAGATGCACGCCGGGCTTCTGCATCGCCGGATAGAACTCCTCCGACATGATCAGCCGCTTGCACGCCGCGCGATAGGTCGGCGTCAGCCTGCGCCGCAGCTCCGGATCGCGGACATTGTCCTCGAGATTGGCGCGGCAGGCCGCCTCGATCTTGTCGAGTTCGGCTTCGTTGCCGATCACCGCCTCGGCAAAGGTGTCGACGAAGCGCTTGGCCCAGAAATCGTACGACTGCCGCAGCGCCGCGGGCGAGCCGAGATACATCGCTTTCTCGTCCTCGCTGTAGGCGGGATTGGCGAGCGGCAGCACCCATTGCGCCGTACGCTGGAAGAGCACGAGTTCCTTCGCCCGATCGGCGAGGGCCGGCACGATCTGGATCGCCGTCGAGCCGGTGCCGATGACACCGACCCGCTGTCCGTCGAGCGGCACCGAATGATCCCAGCGCGCCGAATGGAAGCAGGCACCCCTGAAATCCTTAAGGCCGGCGATGTCTGGATAGGCCGGCACATGCAGCACGCCGGTCGCGGCGATAACGGCATCGGCTTCGTCGTTGCCGCCATCCTTCAGGTGCAGGCGCCAGCGGCCGTCTTCGTGGACGGCCCGAACGACCTCGCTGTCGAAGCGGATCAGGCCGGTGATGCCGTACTTCTGCGCCACGCCCTCGAAATAGGCCTGGATCTCCGCGCCCGGCGAGAAGCGCTTGGTCCAGTCGCCTTTCAGCTCGAAGGAATAGGCGTAGACATGGCTCGGCACGTCACACGACAGGCCGGGATAGGTGTTGTCACGCCACGTCCCGCCCAGCGTCGCGGCCTTTTCGTAGACCACGACCTCGTCGCCACGCTCCCTGAGCTTGATGGCGGCGAGGATGCCGGACATGCCGGCGCCGATGACGGCGACACGCATCCCGCTCTCCTACTCGCCGGTCGGCGTCGGCTGCCGGGGATGAATGTAATCCCTGAAATCGTCGAAGCCCTTCCAGGTCGGTTCCGGCGGAACGTAGCCCGGACGCGGCGCGTACTTCGACGGTTCGGCGCTGTCCGGCGTCGTGATGTAGCGCGGGCAGTTGGGAAAGATCGCCCGCACCGCCACGCGCACCAGGAGCTGCGCGCCGGCGAAGCGCTGCATCAGCGGATCGTCACGGCTCACGGCCGCCGTGCCGTTGACCCGCAGCCGTCGCGGCCGGGCGCCCATGTCGATGAACAGCAGGCCGACCTCGGGATTGAGCAGCACATTGCCGAGGCTCTTGAACATGCCGTTGCCGTCGTAGTCCGGAAAGGCCAGCTCCGAGGGACCGACCACCCGCACGAAGCCCGGCATGCCGCCCTTGAACGAGCAATCGGCCCGGCCGCGATCGTCGGCCGTGGCCAGGAAGAAGAACGGCAGGCCTTCGATGAAGGCCCGATCCGGGTCGGTGAAAGCCGTGCGCGTCAGCTTCTCTTCGAGCCGGTCGGCGATACGCCGGCTGTCGAACTGGTCCTGCAGGCGGCGGTTGCCGTCATGGAACATGATGCTGTCGGTCATGGCTGCCTCCTTGTCACCCTGTCGTCCTGAGCGTAGCGAAGGACCTCACGCCGGCGACGCGGACAGTGTCTGATCGTTCGCCGAGATCCTTCGCTACGCTCAGGATGACGAGATGATATGTCCTGGGCTCATCGATCGGTCGCCGCCTCGAGCCGCGCGCGCAGCGAGGCGTCGTACAGCGTCGTGTCCTGGCCCGGCGGCGCGCTGCGCACGGCATCCTCCAGGCTCGCCGTCTGGCGCCATTCGTCGGACGGGCGCGAGCGGCCGTCGGAGCCGACCTGGTCGACACCCCAATAGAGCTCGAGGTGATGGCCGTCGGGATCGAGGAACTCGACGGCGACCTGGCAGCCGGCGCGGCGGCGTCCTTCGTAGGTGATCTTCGCGCCGTGCGCCTTGAGGTGATCGCGCGCCCGGAACACCTCGTCGAGCGTCGCAAGCTCGAAGGCGAGATGGTGCAGGCTCTTGCCGTTGGCGTCGCCCTTGTCGCCGACCAGCGCCAGGCAGTGGTGGTCGCCGTTGCAACGCAGGAACACCATGCCGCCCGGCATCATCGAGCCGGGATAGATGTCCGAGATCTGGAAGCCGAGCACATCGGTGTAGAACCGTTTCGATCGCTCGAGGTCCGAGACGAAGATGACGGCATGCCCGATTTTCCGGACAGCGAAGGGCGTGCTCATGACGACAACCTCCCATGACGGAACCAGGACAGGGCGTCGTCCAGCCGGTCGTCGCCCCAGAACAGCTCGCCGCGCACCGCGAAGGTCGGCGAGCCGAAGACACCGAGCTCCTTCGCTTCCTGCGTGGCTCCATCGTAAAGCCCGGCGATGTCGTCGTCGCCTGCCCGCTCGATGCAGCGCCGGGCATCCTGTCCGACCTCGGCGAGGCTCGCCGACAGATTCGGTTCCTGGCCCGGCTCCTGACCGTCCACGAACCAGCGGCGGTAAGTCGCCTGGATATAGGGAATGCCCCAACCTTCGCTGAGGGCCAGGATTGCCACCTTGTTGGCGAGATCGAACTCCTTCAGCGGATACGGCGCGGGCACATTGGCCTGCAGCCCGTACATCGCCGCGCGCCGCTCGATGTCCCGCCACATGTAGGCCGACTTCACCGGCTTGCCGGCAAACGGGCTGTTGTTCTGCTCGCGCATGATCGCCCGCACGCTGAACGGCCGCCAGTTGAAGCGCACATCCTTGGCGGCGGCGAATGCCGGCAGTCGCGACACGGTGAGGTAAGTGTAGGTGCTGCCGGTCGAGAACCAGAAATCGATCGCGTCTTCGGCCACGGGCTATCCTTCGCAAGGTCTCTCCGCCATCATGCCGCCAATTCGGAGCAAGGGGAAAGACGGCATGGCAAGATCGCCCAACACATTGTCGGCCAGCGATGCCGTCCAGCGGATGGCCGGCAAGCGGTTGAAGGCGCGCGACCTGGTCGAGGCCTGCCTCGACCGGATCGAGGCGCGGGAGGGCCAGGTCCATGCCTGGGAGGCGCTCGACCCTGACGGCGCGCGCAAGCGGGCCGACATGCTGGACAAGCGGGCCAGGCCGGTCGGGCCGCTGCACGGCATTCCTCTCGCCGTGAAGGACATCATCGACACCCAGGCGATGACCACCGAATGCGGCTCGCCGATCTATCGCGGCCGCAAGGCGACGAAGGATGCCGCCTGCGTGACCCAGCTCGTGAACGCAGGGGCGATCGTCCTCGGCAAGGCGGTGACCACCGAGTTCGCCGGCGCCCATGCCGGCAAGACGCACAATCCGCACAACCTCCGCCACACGCCGGCGGGCTCGTCCTCGGGCTCCGCCGCCGCGGTCGCCGACTTCATGGCGCCGGTCGGCTACGGCACGCAGACCTCGGGATCGGTCATCCGGCCCGGCGCCTTCAACGGCATCGTCGCCTACAAGGGCACCTACGGGTGGGCCGATCTCGCCGGTGTGAAGACCTATGCGAAGAGCCTCGACACGCTGGGCTTCTTCGTGCGCGAGGCCAACGACCTCGCCCTGATCCGCGGCGCCTACGGCCACGAGCCGGCCGATCCGCCGGCACAGGCCCCGCGCATCGGCTTCTGCCGCACCCGCTGGTGGGACCAGGCGGACCGCTACAACCAGAAGAACATCGAGGCCGCCGTGAAGACGCTGCGCGCAGCCGGCGCCAAGGTGACGACCTGGGAAATGCCTGGGAGCTGGGAGGCGCTGATCGACGCGCACAACCGGGTCATGACGAAGGAAGCGACCTTCCACTACGGGCCGGAGCGCAAGCGCTTCCCGCACCTGCTGTCGCCCAGCCTGAGCCAGTCGCTCGAGTTCGGCGATACCGTCACGTCTGCGCAGCTTGCCGACGCCAGGAAGCGCAAGCAGCGCGCGCTCGCCGATCTCGTCAAGGTATGGGAACGGTTCGATATCCTGCTGGTGCCGACCGCGCGCGGCGAGGCGCCGGCCGGGCTTGGCTATACCGGCGACCCGATCTTCAACCGCTACTGGACTCTGCTCGGCTCGCCCTGCATCGCCCTGCCGTTCGGCACGGGACCGTTCGGCCTGCCGCTGTCGGTGCAGCTCGTCGGCCCGCACGGCGGCGACGACCAGCTTGTCGCCTGGGCGCGCTGGGTCGAGCAGCGCCTGTCGTGAGGCTGGGGCTGATTGGCTATGGCGCCATCGGCAAGCATGTCGAGGCGGCGGGCCTGGAGAACATCGAGCTGGTCTCGGTGCTGGTGAAACGGCCGCGCGGCACCGGCAAGCTGACCCACGAGCCCGAGCGCTTCTTCGCCCATCGCTTCGATGCCGTCGCCGAATGCGCCGGTCATGAGGCGGTGCGGGTCCACGGCCAGCGCGTGCTGGAACAAGGGGCGGATCTCCTGGTGACCTCGGTCGGCGCCTTCACCGACACGGCGCTGTTCGACCGCCTGCTTGCGGCGGCCAGGGCGAACGGCCGGCGCCTGATCCTGCCCTCCGCCGGCATCGGCGCGCTCGACATCCTGAGCAGCGCCGCGATCGGCGGCCTCGACAGCGTCACCGTCACGGTGCGCAAGGACCCGTCGGCATGGAAAGGCACGGTCGCCGAGACGCTATGCGACCTCGATGCCCTCACGGAGCCGAAAACCGTGTTCGACGGCCCGGTGCGCGAGGGCGCACGGCTCTACCCGCAGAACGTCAACATCTCCGCTGCCGCGGCGATCGCAGGCCTCGGACTCGACCGGACCCGCGTGGTGATCGTGGCCGATCCGACGATCACCACGCACATCGTCGAGCTCGAAGCCAGCGGCACATTCGGCCGCTTCACTTTCAGGGAAGACGTGGCCGTCAGCGAGGAGAACCGCAAGACCGGCAAGCTGGTCGCCATGGCGATGGTGAAGTCCGTCCGCCAGCTCGCCTCGACGCTGGTGGTCGCAGCTTAGCTTCCGGCCTCGCGGTCCGGAAGAGTCAGTTCTCCGGCTTGATGTTGAAGTCGCGGATCACCTTGCCCCACTTGAGGCGGTCGGCGGCGATCTCCTTGTCGAACGCTTCCTTGGTGCCGACCACGATCTGCAAACCGTTGTCGGCGAATTTCTGCTTCAGTTCCGGCGAGGACACGGCCTTTAGCAGCTCGTCGTTCCAGCGCTTCACCAGCTCGGGCGGCATGCCGGCCGGCCCGACCAGGCCGAACCAGTTGTGGATCACGAAGTCCTTCAGGCCGGTCTTGGAGATCACCGGCACCTCGGGCAGCAGCGGCGAAGCGGAGTCGGCGCCGTAGCCGATCGGGCGCAGGCCGCCGCCGCGGATCTGGCCCATGAACTCGGGCATGTTGCCCCACATCAGGTCGACCCGGCCGCCGGTCATGTCGACGATCGCCGGCGCGCCGCCGCGATAGGGCACCTGCGTGAGCTTGGTGCCGGTCAGCGCCATGAACAGCGCGCAGGAGAGCTGCTGGCTCGAGCCCGAACCCACCGTGGCGCAGGTCACCTTCTCCGGATTGGCCTTCGCCGCCTTCTCGACGTCCTGCCAGTTCTGATAGGGCGTGTCGCGGCCGACCACGAGGATGTTGTAGACGCTCGCGACATTGCCGATCGTCGTCAGGTCCTTGTCGACGTCGATGCTGGTCTTCACCAGTTGCGGCAGCACGGTCATCATCGCCATCGAGGCGAGCAGGATGGTGTGGCCGTCCGGCGGCGACTTCGCGGTCTCGGCGGCGGCGATCATGCCCGAGGCGCCTGCCTTGTTGTCGACCACGACGGATTTGCCGAGCTGCTTGGAAAACTGCTCGGCCAGCAAGCGGCCGATAATGTCGGACGTGCCGCCCGCCGGGAAGCCGTTGATGAAGCGGACCTCCTTCGACGGGAAGCCCTGCGCGTAGACGGTACCCGAGAACAGAGCCGCGAGAACGCAGACGAACACCAATCTCTTCATGCTTCAACTCCCTACACTTCTTCGTTGGTCAGAGCCCGACTTGCCGGCGCATCGTGTTCATTGATAGGGGTAGGGAAGGCCGGATAGGTCCTCCCCTCCCTCCGAACCGTACGGGCGATTTTCTCGCATACGGCTCTCCAGTCGGTGGTTTCCTCATCGGGAGTGTCTCGCGTCTTGCCAGG
>Ga0070665_100003744_pt1 | contig 16104 bp, 19 predicted proteins | sample KBSS13metaG_FD_65862 | JGI IMG/M metagenome (GOLD analysis project Ga0070665, IMG submission 65862) | Switchgrass rhizosphere microbial communities from Kellogg Biological Station, Michigan, USA - KBS S1-3 metaG | ecosystem: Host-associated > Plants > Roots > Rhizosphere > Soil ... | reverse complement strand
GCCGATGCGATCGCCAAGGTGCGCGCCTATCGCTTCGGTGGGTGGGAGCTCAACGTCGGGCTGCGGCGGCTCAAGTCCGCGCAGGGCGAGCCGGTGGAGCTGACGAACGGCGAGTTCAGTTTGCTCACCGCGTTTCTGTCGGCGCCGCAGCGGGTGCTCACGCGCGATCAGCTGCTCGAACTCTCGCGCATGCACAACGCCGAGGTGTATGACCGTTCGATCGATGTGCAGATCCTGCGGTTGCGCCGCAAGATCGAGCCCGATCCGGCGCATCCGACGTACATCCGCACCGAGCGTGGGGCGGGGTATCTGTTCGACGCGCCGGTCGATTCGCTGCGTTAGGCGCTGATCAATCGCCGCTTGAAGATATGTAGCCCGCGGGCTACAATATGAACATGCGCGTCGAGAAAACCGATGAGTATCGGGACTGGATCGACGCCCTCAAGGATCGCGCTGGCAGGGCTCGTATCCTGGTGCGCGTCGATCGGCTGATCGACGGCAATCCTGGCCAGCATCGCGATCTCACTGACGGCGTCTCTGAATTGAAGATTGATGTCGGTCCGGGGTACAGGGTCTATTACTCGCAAAAGGGAACGCGGCTCTTGCTGTTGCTCATCGGCGGCGACAAGTCGACGCAGCGGAAGGACATCGCGAGAGCCATTCAGTTGGCGCGCAATTTCGTGGAGTAACTATGCCGAGAGTCGTCAAGGATTTATCGAAGACGAAGACGTCGCGGTACGACGTTGCAGAACATCTCCGTACGCCCGAAGAAATGGCCGCGTACCTTGATGCCTGGCTGGAAGAAGCGCCGGACGATGCAGCAGGCATCGCGAGGGCGCTGGGGAGCATTGCACGCGCCAAGGGAATGACGCAGGTTGCAAAGGATGCGGGCCTCAGCAGGGAAAGCCTTTACCGGGCCCTCAGCGCGGACGGCAACCCAAGTTTCGCGACGATCCTGAAGGTCGCGCGAGCGCTCGGCGTCAAACTGCACGCGGCAGCTGCGTGAGTGGCTGGCGCGGTGACCCTGAGCCCCCCTGCGTCGGCAGACTCCGCTCATCTCAAGCGCTGAACGTCGGCCGCACGCGCGGCACGTCGACCTCGCGACCGATCACGGTGCGCGCGAACCAGTAGTTGCAGCGGGCGCGTTCGCTCAGCGTGTCCAGATCGACGTGGCCTTGCGCGTCGCAAGGGAAAGCCCAGGCGCGGCCTTCGCGGAACAGGGATTGGAAGCGCAGTTCGTAGCGGCCGGCGGCGGTCGTGGTTTGCATGATGTGCTCCTCATCGGTGAGCGGTTCGTCGATGAGTTCATGATCGGCGACGGCGATTACAAGGGGATTGCGACGAGGCGTCGTCGCGTATCAACTGAAACGCGAGGCGCGCTCCGTTGCCTTGCTATTCTCAGTTCCACGCGGCCAGCCGACTGCGTCCGCTCATTCATCGCTCTTTGGAGGATTGCATGAAACACTTTGCGGGCCAAAGGAGTTGGAAGTCGCGCCAACGTTGCCGCTTCGCTAGCCAGCGGATCAAGTGATGGACCGACGAGCATTCCCTGTCGCGCTGATTGTCGCGTGTGGTTGCACCCAGAATGAAACGCCGAAGAAGAAGGACGCCGAAACCTCTGGGAGCAGGCCGCAGTCCGCCGGCGGCGAGGCAAAGACAAGCATTCCACGCGTGGCCATGCTTTCCTTCGGCAGCCGAGGTGGCGGCAATGACACGACCTTGATGTCATCAGCCGCCTTGCTCGTCCGCGCTCGGTTGACCGAGCTGGGCCATGTCGATGGCAAGACCATCCGGTTCGAGGAGAGCTACGCCGATGGCGACCCGCAGCGGCTGACGCAACTCGCGCGCGAGCTGGTCGAGAGCAAGCCAGACGTCATCGTCGCGATCGCCGCCGCGGCGACGGGTGCGGTGCGTCAAGCGACGAGCACGATACCGATCGTCATGGCGCACGCCGGCGATCCCATAGCGACCGGGGTCGCGGTCAGCCTTTCCCATCCAGGCGGCAACATTACCGGCACGACGTCGATGATCCCTGACCTCGGAGTCAAACAGGTCGAGCTCCTTCGCGAGTTGCTTCCCCGGCTGTCCAAGCTGGGCGTGCTCGCCAACCCGACCAACGCCGGTGCGCCTGCGCTGCTTGCAAACGTGAAGGAAGCGGCACGCCGGTTCAACATGAGCGTGGTGGTCGCAGAGGTGACGCGCGCCGAGGATTTCGACAAGGCGTTGAGCGTGCTGCGCGATGCGCGTCCCGATGCACTCCTCGTCGCGATCGAGCCGATGATCTTCGTGAATCGCGCGCGGGTGCTCGACTTCGCCGCAGCCAGCCGATTGCCTGCGAGCTTCGACGTGGGCGGAAGCATCGTGCGCCAGCAGGGTGGGCTGATGTCGTACGGCCCAGTCCTGACGAACCATTACGCGCTCGTCGCGGAGTACGTCGACAAAATCCTCAGGGGCGCCAAGCCCGGCGATCTTCCCATCCAGCAGCCGACCCAGTTCGCACTCGTCATCAATCTGAAGACCGCGAAGGCCCTCGGCCTCAATATCCCGCAATCGTTGCTGCTGCGTGCGGACGAGGTGATCCAGTGATCAGTGCCCGGCCTGGGTCATATCAACCGCTCTTGTCGGCCGCGGCGCCAGCCAGACGACGCAAGCGGACAACGCAAATGCGATCGCCACCAACGTCATGATCTCGTTCGTCGCAAGCATCACGCTCTGACCTTGCAGCATCCGATCCAGCGTGCTGTTGACCATGTCCGGCGTCATGCCCGAATCGGCGAGCGAGCGCGCGGCCTCGCCGGTGCGATCGAGCGTGCCGACGAGATCGGCGTGGCGCATGCTGGTGTGATCCTCCCACATCGTCTGCACGATCGAGGTCGCGACCGCGCCTGACAGCGTGCGCAGGAAGTTCATCAGCCCCGCCGCCGATGCCGTCTCCGGCTCGTCGACGCTGCCCAGCGCAAGCACCGTGATCGGCACGAAGAAGAACGGCATGCCCAGACCCATGATCAGGAGCGGCGTGGCGATCTGCCAGTACGTCATGTCGGTGTTCGCGAAGATGCGCAGCACCGATACGCCGGCCAGCCACAGCACGCCGCCGAACACCAGGCGCCGCGGATCGACCTTGGCGATCAGCGTGCCGGCGACCGGCGCGGCGACGACCGCGAGGACGCCGGTCCACGCCGTCGTCTTGCCGGCCCACGTCGCGGTGTAGCCCATGTAGCTCTGCAGCCAGAGCGGCGTGAGCACGTTGGCGGCGAAGAACGCGCCGAACACCGTCGCGATCGTCAGCACCGCCACCGCGAAGCCGCGGTGCCTGAACACGCGCAGGTCGACGATCGGGTGGCGCACGGTGAACTCCCAGATCAGGAAAGCGGCGAAGCCTATCGTCGCGACGATGGCCAGCACGCAGATCTCTGTCGACGCGAACCAGTCGTGCTCCTTGCCGAGATCCAGCATCAGCTGCAGCGCGGCAACGAAGATCACGAGCAGCACCAGCCCGATCTTGTCGATCGGCGCGTGGACCAGCGCCTCTTCGTAGCGCTTGAGCATGCGCCAGGCGACGACGCAGAACACCGCGGCCATCGGCACGTTGATCAGGAAGATCACCGGCCACGAATAGTTGTCGCACAGCCAGCCGCCGAGAATCGGCCCGAGCACGGGCGCCACCAGCGTCGTCATCGCCCACAGCGCGGTCGCGCCGGCGGCCTTCTCCTTGGGAAAGATGCGCAGCAGCAGCGTCTGCGAGAGCGGCATCAGCGGACCGCCCGACAAGCCCTGCAGCACGCGGCCGAGCACGAGGATGCCGAGCGAGTTCGAGAACGCGCACAGCGCCGAGCACGCACCGAACAGCGCCATCGCGGTGGAGAACACCCGCACCGCGCCGAAGCGGCCGGCGAGCCAGCCGGTCAGCGGCACGATGATCGCCTCGGCCACCGAATAAGACGTGATGACCCAGGTGCCCTGGCTGCTGCTGATGCCCAGGCTGCCGGCGATGCTGGGCACCGACACGTTGGCGATCGTCATGTCGAGCACGGCGACGAAGTTCGCCGCCGCGAGCACGACGGCCGCGAACCAGAGCATCGGACCGGTCAGCGGCTGGTCGCCGCCTTCCAGCACCGACCGTGATGACGATGCGGTCGAGGACATCGAGTTCTCCTTGGTTGCTTGCGAGGGTGCGTGTTCGTTCGGTCTTTCGTTCAGCGCACCACGGTGCGCGTGTCGATCGTGGCGTTCATCGACAGGCCGACCTGCAGCGGGCGCGTCGCGAGTTCCTGCGCGTCGATCTCGATGCGCACCGGCACGCGCTGCACGACCTTGATCCAGTTGCCGGTGGCGTTCTGCGCCGGGATCGTCGCGAACGCCGAGCCCGTGCCGCCGGACAGGCCGACGACGACGCCGTGGTAGCTGACCGAACTGCCGTACAGATCCGAGGTCAGCTCGACCGGCTGCCCGATGCGCACGTGATCGAGCTGCACTTCCTTGAAGTTCGCATCGACGTGCACGTCGGCCAGCGGCACGACCGCGAGCAGCGAGACGCCGGCCTGCACCTGCTGGCCGATCTGCACCGAGCGGCGCACGACGACGCCGTCGACCGGCGCGCGCACCGTGGTGCGCTCCAGGTTCACGCGCGCCTGGTCGCGCCGCGCGCGGGCCAGCGTCACTTCGGGGTTGGTGTCTTCGGTGCTGTCGGCGATCAGCGCCGCGTTGGCTTCGCGGGCGCCATGCGCGGCCACGGTGTTGGCGCGGGCTTGCGCCGCGGCGGCCTGCGTTGCAGCGAGATTGGCCTTGGCGGTCTCGTAAGAGTTGCGGGCACGCGTGAGCTCGTCGCCCGAGACGGAGCCGGATTCGGCGAGCGCTTCACGCCGTTGCAGATCGACCTGCGCACGTTCGAGGTCGGCGCTGGCGGCAGCGATCTGCGCCTGCATGCGCTTCTCGTCCGAGCTGCGCGAGGCGATCTGCGCTTCGAGCGAGTCGTCGTTCGCGACGTAGCCGCGCACGCGGCGCACCGCGCGGCCGAGTTCGGCTTCGGCCTGCGCGAGCGCGAGGCGCGCGTCGGTGTCGTCGAGCGTGACGACGACATCGCCGCGCTTGACGTGCTGCGTGTCGGCGACGCGCACGTCGCTGACGATGCCGCTGACCGCGCTCGTGACCTGCGCGGTCTCGACCGCGGTGTAGGCGTTGTCGGTCGACACGAAATGCGACGCGTACAGCATCTCGTACGCGGCGAAGCCGGCGCCGGCCAGCAGCACGGTGCCGGCCAGCGCAGCGAACAGCTTCTTGCGGCGCAGGCCGTTGCGGGCATCGATCGCGGCCTGCTCGTCGTGGGTGATCGCCTCGTTGGCGGCCAGCATCAGTTCGGTTTCCATCTTGGACATGGTGTTCTCCTTGGGGTGTTCGGGCAGTGGTGAAGGCAAGAGCGTCTGAGGTTCAGTACGCCGTGGCGGTGTAGCCGCCGCCGAGGGCGCGCACGAGGGCGACGTCGAGACTGAATGCGCGCGACTGCATGTCGCTTTGCGTGCGCAGGTTGGACAGCAGCGTGTCTTCCGCCGAGAGCACGTCGAGGTAGGTCGCGAGGCCACCGGCATAGCGGTTGTTCTGGCTGCGCCACGCATCGCGTGACGCATCGACCGCTTCACCGGTGCGTGCGAGCTGGGCGCCGAGGGCCTGCTGGCTCGTCGCCGCATCGGCCACGTCCTGCAGCGCCTGAACGAGCGTGCCGTCATACGTGGCGACGGCCTGAGCGTAGTCGGCGTTGACGCCGCGCAATTGCGCGCGCAAACGGCCGCCGTCGAAGATCGGCAGCGATAGCGCCGGGCCGACGCTGCCGATCGACGAGCCGCTCTTCGTCAACGCATCCAGGCCGAGCGACTGCACGCCGACGAACGCGACGAGATTGACGTTCGGGTAGAACGCGGCACGCGCCTGGTCGATGCGCCTGGCGGCCGCTTCGGCACGTAGCCGCGCGGCGACGATGTCGGGCCGGCGCCCGATCAGCTCGACCGACAGCTCCGGCGGCAGGCCGAACGGGCGATCGAGTCGGATCGTCGGGCGTGCGATCGTCAACGCGCGGTCCGGCCCGGCGCCGAGCAGCGCGGCGATGCGGTGGCGCTGCAGCGCGATCTGCTCTTCGAGCGCGAGCACGTCGGCCTGCGCACTGGCGCGGCGCGCCTGCACCTGCTTCACGCTGGCCATCGTCTCCAGGCCGTTGCCGAAGCGGCGGCCGAACAGGTCGGCCGTCTTGGTGCGGACATCGAGCGCGGCCTGCGCGGTGTCGAGCGCGGCGTGTTCGCGCGCCAGTTCGGCGTACGCGGTCGCGATCGCGCTGGCGAGCATCAGACGCGCTTGTGCGGCATCGGCGCGCGCGGCTTCGGCATCCGACGTGGCCGCGGCGAACGCGGCGCGGTTCTTGCCCCAGAAGTCGATCTCCCAGGAGAAGTCCAGCGTCGCGCGGCCGTAGTCGTTCCAGCCTTGCGGCGTGGCGCTTTCGGGGCTGAGGTAGTGGTAGCTCTGCTTCTGTTCGGTAATCGAGGTGTTCAGGCCGAGCTGCGGCTTGCGGGCCGCGTCCGCCGACTGCGCCGAGGCCTGCGCGCGGCGCATGCGCGCATCGGCCGTGGCGATGCTCGGCGAGCCGGCGAGGGCTGCGGCGATCAGCGTGTCGAGCTGATCGTCGCCGTAGGCCTTCCACCAGGCATCGCTCGGCCACGCAGCGGCGGGCGCGGACAGCGAACGTTCGGTCGCGTAGTGCGCGGCGGGCTTGATGGACGGCTCGTCGTCACGCGCCGGCAGCTGGGCGCAGGCGGCGAGCACGGCCACGACGCTGGTCGCCAGGACGAGCGTCGCACGGGTGAGGGGAGTGGCGTTCATGTCGGATCCTTCGCGGGTCGGGCTGTTTGTGTGGGGCCCGGGCATCGTGCCGACGCGCCGCTTTCGGCTCATTTCGCGGGGCGTGGCGATGGATGTCAGTTGAAACCGAAGCACCCGCGCGCCGAAATCGACGCGGCGTGGTTGCGACCTAGATTGATGTCTCCCTATCGAGCGCAGGAGACTTTCGATGCAACACCTGACCTACCGCGGCACGGTCTATCCCTGGCAGTGCGATCACATGGGCCACATGAACGTCATGTGGTACACGGGCAAGTTCGACGAAGCGAGCTGGCAGTTCTTCGGCTGGCTCGGCCTCACTCCGGCCTGGCTGAACGAAGCGGGCCGCGGCATGGCGGCCGTCGAGCAGCTCACCGAGTACCGGCGCGAGTTGCATCCGGGCGAGCTGATCTCGATCCACACCTCGCTGGTCGAGGTCAAGCCCAAGGCGATCCGCTTCCGGCACGAGATGCAGCGCGACGGGCACGTCGGCGACATCGTCGCGGTCAGCACCCTGACCGGCGTGCACCTCGATGCGGTCGCGCGCAAGGCGGCCGCCTTTCCCGAGGCGATGATCGAGCGCTGGCGCGCTCTGTTGCCCGACCAGGAGCCGAGCGAGGTGAGCGCATGAACGACTTCATCGACGATGCCGCCGCGGCGCCGCCTCCGCCCAAGAACTGGTTGATGCGCGCGCGGCAGTCGCTGGTCGAGGAGTTGTTCGACAACGATGGGCTGACGGCGGTCTTCACCCACGCGCGCAACGTCCTGACCGGTGCGGCAGTGCTCGCGGCGGGGTTCTACGCCGCGCATCACATCGGGGCCACCCAGTTGCCGGGGATGTGGACGGTGCACATCGCCGGCTACGCGATCGCGACCTTCGGCGCGATCCTGCTCGGGCTCAACCTCTTCGACGGCATGCGCAAGCTCGCGCGGCGCAAGCATCACAAGGTGCTGCGCTTGCTGGTGATGCTGGTCTACCTCGGGCTGTCGATCCGGCTCACGCAGGTGATCCTGTACTTCCGCTCGCCGATCTAGCCGAACCCGCGCGGGCCACGCGTTCGTGGCATCCTTGCATCCGGTCTCGGACGAGGATCTGACGATGGACGCGGCAGTCGGTGGCGGGGCGGGCGGTGACGCAGCGGTGCTCAGGCAGCACCTGATCGATCCGGAGATCTGCATCCGCTGCAACACCTGCGAGGCGACCTGCCCGGTCGGCGCGATCACGCACGACGATCGCAACTACGTGGTGCGCGCGGACGTGTGCAACAGCTGCATGGCCTGCATCTCGCCGTGCCCGACCGGCTCGATCGACAACTGGCGCACCGTGTCGCTGCAGCGCGCGTACTCGATCGAAGAGCAGCTCACCTGGGACGAGCTGCCCGCCGAACTGACGCCGGAGCAGCTCGCGGCGCAAGGCATCGCCCCGGATGCCGCCGAAGCGGCGACCGCTGCGACGCCGATGACCGAGGCCGCGGCCGATGGCGCGGATGCGCCGTTCAACGCCGCCGAGTACGGCGCGACCACGCCGCCCTGGTCCGCCGCGCATGCCTACAGCAACCTCTACGGCCCGAAGGCGCCGACGACCGCGACCGTCGTCGGCAACTTCAATTGCACCGAGGCCGGCTTCGAAAATCAGACGCACCACATCGTGCTCGATCTCGGCACGATGCCGTTCCCGGTCCTCGAAGGCCAGTCGATCGGCATCGTCCCGCCGGGGCTGGACGAGCGCGGCAAGCCGTTCGTGGCGCGCCAGTATTCGATCGCCAGCCCGCGCAACGGCGAGCGGCCGGGCTACAACAACATCTCGCTGACGGTCAAGCGCGTCACGAGCGACCACCAGGGCCAGCCGGTGCGCGGCGTCGCATCGAACTACCTCTGCGATCTGAAGGTCGGCGACACGGTGCAACTCATCGGCCCGTTCGGCACGTCGTTCCTGATGCCGAACCATCCGAAGTCGCACATCGTGATGATCTGCACCGGCACCGGCAGCGCACCGATGCGCGCGATGACCGAGTGGCGCCGGCGCCTGCGCAAGAGCGGCAAGTTCGAAGGCGGCAAGCTGATGCTGTTCTTCGGCGCCCGCACGCAGCAGGAGCTGCCGTACTTCGGCCCGCTGCAAAGCCTGCCGAAGGATTTCATCGACATCAACTTCGCCTACTCGCGCACGGCCGGCCAGCCCAGGCGCTACGTGCAGGACCGCATGCGCGAGCGCAGCGCGGACCTCGGTGCGTTGCTGAAGGACCCGAACACGCACCTCTACGTCTGCGGTCTGAAGAGCATGGAAGAAGGCGTGGTGCTCGCGCTGCGTGATGTCGCGCGCGACGCCGGGCTCGCATGGGAGACGCTCGGCCCGACGCTCAGGCGCGAAGGGCGCCTGCACCTCGAGACGTACTGAGTGAGCGAGCGAGTGAGCGATCAGACAGTGAGGACGCAAGCATGGCCTACCAAACCCTCGACTACAACGTCGCCGACCACATCCTCACGCTGACGCTGAATCGGCCCGACAAGCTGAACGCGTTCAACGCGCCGATGATGAACGAGCTGCTCGCCGCGTTCGACGCGGCCGATGCCGACGACGACGTGCGCGCGATCATCGTCACCGGCGCGGGCCGCGCGTTCTGCGCCGGCGCGGATCTCTCGGCCGGTGCGAAGACCTTCGACTACGAGGCGCGCGACGATCGCCCCGACAAGCAGCACGTGCCGCGCGACGCGCAAGGCCGCATCGACTGGAGCCACGAGAGCGTGCGCGACGGTGGCGGCCGCGTGACGCTGCGCATCTACGAATGTCTGAAGCCGGTGATCGGCGCGATCAACGGGCCGGCCGTCGGCATCGGCGCGACGATGCTGCTGCCGATGGACATCCGCCTCGCGTCGGAGGCGGCGCGCATCGGCTTCGTGTTCTCGCGTCGCGGCATCACGCCGGAGGCGTGTTCGAGCTGGTTCCTGCCGCGGCTCGTCGGCATCAGCCGCGCGCTCGAATGGACCTACACCGGCCGCATCTTCTCGGCCGGCGAGGCGCTCGCCGGCGGCCTGGTGAGCGCGCTGCACGCGCCCGAGGCGCTGCTGCCGGCCGCGCGCACGATCGCCACCGAGATCATCGAGCACGCGGCGCCGGTGTCGGTCGCGCTGACGCGGCAGATGATGTGGCGCATGCTCGGCGCCGACCATCCGATGGAGGCGCACAAGGTCGACAGCCGGTCGATCTATTCGCGCGGGGCGTCGCCCGACGCGAAGGAGGGTGTGATGGCATTCATCGAGAAGCGGGGGGCGCGCTTCACGAACACGGTCTCGGCCGACATGCCGGATTTCTTCCCGTGGTGGGGAGCAAGGAAGTTCGAGTGAGGACGAGGAACAAAAAAATGCCGGGCTGGTTTGTCACCAGCCCGGCGGACCCTCGCCACGCGCTATAGCGTCGTGGCCTTGCGCCCGTCCGTCGACGGCTTCACGGCGACCTTGGTCGCCGTCTTCGTGCTCGCTCGCAGCGGTGCTGCGGGCTTGACCTTCACGACGGCGACGACAGGTTTGTCGGTACTGGGCGCCGCGGCATTCTGGGCGGCGTCAGGACAGGCCATCGCGTTGGCGCCGACGAAGGCGAGCGCGATCAGGAAAGTCTTCATGGGCGGCTCCTTTCACGAGTTTCGACCCGTCGAAGCTTAGTCGGTAGTCCGACACCCGGAAAGCCCGGCCACCCTGGCAGGCAAGGGGTCTTCTCTGCGTGCCCCACAGCGAGAATCGCCAATCGGCCAACGTTCGATCCGGGCGTGATTTTCGAGGAGTGGTTGTGCGCAGACGTCCGTTGCTGTTGTCATTGGCGACCGCCGCAGCGGTCGGTGCCCCCTCGCTGCCGTACGACGAGTCGGCCGATGCGCGAGGCACGATCCGCGCCGCGGTAGGCGCCGTGGGCGCCGGGCCGCGCCGCGTCCTGATCGTCTTCGGTGCGAACTGGTGCGAGGACTGCCGCGCGCTGGACCAGGCCCTCAACAGCGCGCGCAACTCGGAGCTGATGGCGCGCGAGTTCGAGATCGTCAAGGTCGACGTCGGCCGCTTCGACCGCAATCTGGACGTCGCCAAGGACTACGGCGATCCGATCCGAAAGGGCATACCGGCCGCGGTCGTGCTGTCGTCCGACGAGCGGGTGCTGTATGCGACCAAGGCCGGCGAACTCTCGAACGCGCGCCGCATGAGCGCCACCGGAATCTACGAATTCTTCGACCGCGTTGCGCGCGGCGCCCGCAGCGGCCGCTGAGAGCGTACCCCTGTCAGGGACCTGCCGGCCGGGCGAAGCGTTGCTGGACCGCGCCTGCCTTGGCCACCACATCGCAGGCCGTCTGATTCCAATCGGTGATCACGTCGGCGCTCGCAGAAGCGCTGTGGCCGACCCCGAAGACGCGCGCACACAACATGGCTGGGATGACGCTTCGCATGATCATGAGAACCATCTCCGCTGTCGTTCGGCCGCAGATCGTGCGCGCGATGGTCATGGATTGCAAGGCTCACCGCCGCTCTCGCCTCGAGGCTCTCCGTTGGGCAACGCGACGTGACACTGCGGAAAGATGCGCGCCGTGCAGGTGCGGCAGATCTCGGAGTCGAGCTTTGGATACAGCACCGCGATCGAGTCGGCGCCGTGGGGCAGCACGTTGTCCTGCCCGATCACCTTGAGGTAGCCGCCGCGTTTCAACACGTCGTAGACCGCATCCTTCATGAACCAGAAGTGCAGCCCTCCGCCCATCTTCTGGCGCCGTGCCGCCTCGCGACTCAGCAGCTCCGCGCCGGAGATGTCCACCACATTGATGCCGCTCGCGGCGATCAGCATCCGGCGTTGACCGGGCCGTTCCTGATCCACGCGGTGGAACGCATCCTCGATGTGCTCGACCGCGCCGAAGAAGATCGATCCGTTGATGCGCAGCATCTTGAGCTGCGGGCAGTCCGGCAGGCCGGTGTCCGCATCGAAGTGATAGTGCCCGCCGCGAAACTCCGGCTTCACGTCGCGGATGCCGGGGTGCGCCGCCTGCTTCAGGAACAGCAGCAGGGAAAGCAGCACGCCCGCATAGATGGCCGTCTGCAGCCCGAGGAACAGCGCCGAGAGCAGCGTGACGATCATCACCGCGGCTTCGCTGCGGCTGGTCGCGAAGATCGACCTCATGCGCCGCACATCGACCAATCCGTAGGCGATCAGGAACAGGATGCCCGCCACCGTGGCCAGCGGCAGATACGCGGCCAGCGGCGCGACCAGCAGCACGATGCCGACCAGCATGATCGACGAGAAGACCGAGGCCAGCGGTGTCTTGGCACCGGCCTCGTAGTTGGCGGCGCTGCGATTGAACGAACCGGCGGAGGCGAACGACGAGAAGAAGCTGCCGGCCAGATTCGAAACGCCCTGGCCGATGAACTCCTGGTTCGCATCGATGCGTTGACCCGACTTGATGCCCAGCGTCCGACCGACGCTGATGCCCAGCGTCAGGCTCAGGATCGTGACGGCCAGCGCCGTCGGGGCGACCTTGCTCATCGTGTCGAGCGACAGGTCGGGAATCGACAAGGGCGGAAGCTGCGCCGGCAGCGCGCCGACGGTGCGGATGCCGGTCACGTCGTGTCCGAAGATGGCATCGAGCGCGAGCGCGGCCAGGCTGCCTGCGACGGTCGCCGTGATCATGAACGGCACCTTCTTCAGGTACCGCTTGGCCAGCAGGCCCGACACGATCGTGAAGACGCCCACGGCGGTGACCCACGGGTTGATGTGCCCGAGCTGGAGCAGCGTCTGACGCAGGGTCTGGACGAACGACGCGTCGGCGGGCATCGGGATGCCGAGGAACGACTTGAGCTGCTGGGTCGCGATCAGGATCGCCGCGCCTGTGCTGAAGCCGACGATCACCGTGTGCGAAATGAAGTTGACCAGCGTGCCCAGGCGCGCCAATCCCATGACGAACTGAAAGAGCCCGGTCAGGAACGTCACCGCGAGGACCAGCCGGATGTAGTCGCCGCTGCCGGGCGTGGCCAGGTGCCCGAGGCTGGCGAACAGCAGGATCGCCACCGCGTTGGTGGGCCCGGCGATCATGTGCCAGCTCGAACCGAAGAGTGAGGAGAGCGCCGGCGGCAGCATCGCCGCATAGAGCCCGTATTGCGGCGGCAGGCCCGCCAGGATGGCGAACGCGACGCCCTGCGGCAAGCCGAGGATGCAGCCGGTCAGCCCGGCCAGCAGGTCGGCCTTGAGCGTCGACCGATCGACCATCGGCCACCAGCGCAGGAACGGCAGGATGCGTTCGGCCGCAAGCGAGGACATCGGAGGTGAGCTCATGTGTGCGCTGCCCTGTGAGACCTGGCCGATCCGCAGCTTGCTGCGGCACCATGCGCCCATCATGCCATTGCGTTCGTCGCGGACTCTCCCGTGCGCTGGAATCGCCGCCGCAAAAGGAGTCAACTAGAGGTCCTCGCCGTCATTGCGGCGACCAGAAAGGGAACGAGATGGACAAGAGACTTCGGCTGCTCGAGACGACTCCGATGCAGGGTAGCGATGGTCAGCGCTATGTGGTGCGCGCGTACGAACACCAGGCGGCCGTGGTGAGTGGCGTCGAGGAACACTGGGAGTCGATCGGCGTCGTGGAATACAAGCTCGACAGCGGCAGGCACGTGCGCGTCGATGGTGCGGGACGGATGACGATCTCCGGCACCGGCGTCACGCTGAGTCCGCTGGGAAAGTCTTCGAAGCCTGCGACAGCACGGAAATCGAGCGGAAAAGCCAGCGCCTTGCCGCAGCACGCTCGACCATAGGGCGTGATCGCGCTCGCGCGCAGAGCGGCGAGATGTTTGCGATCAAGGCCCATGTCATGGAGCCGGGCGCGGATCACCCGAGGCGACCCGATCTTGCACTTCCGGGTCGCTAGAGCGTCTCCGATGGATCGAAGTCGAGCTCGACCTTCGCCCCGTTCGGATCGAAGCAGAACAGCTGCCAGATGCCGGAGCCCGTCTGCTGGCGCAGATCGTACTTCGTCCCGCTCGCATCGAACCGCGCCTTGACCGCGCGCAGGTCTTTCGCGCTGAACGCCATGTGATCGATCACGCCGGCGCGCTGCTTCGGCGGGGGCCGGTCGAAGTACAGGTGCAGCAGCGCCTGCGTGCCGTCGCCGTACAGCCAGGCGCCGTCGAAGCCGAGGTCGGGTCGGTGGCCGACCTTCAGGCCGAGCAGGCCGACGTAGAAGTCCAGCGTCTTCTGCGTGTCTTCCGAGATGACGGTGAAGTGGTTCATGCCGACGATCATTGCAAGTCTCCTTCCAACTTTCAGGCGATTAGCACCAGCGCGCCGGTGGTCGCCCGAGATTCGAGGCGCGCGTGCGCCTGCGCCGCAGCTTCGAGCGCGTAACGCTCGATCAGCGGTGCGGGCAGTGTGCCGTCCGCGAGCGCATTCCACACGCGTTGTGCACGCTCGGCAAGACCGGCCTGTGTCGTCACGTAGTCGAACACCACCGGGCGCGAGAAGGTGAGCGACTTCGCGACCAGCGCATCGGGCGGCAACGGTGCAAGCGGGCCGCTGGCCTGACCGAGGCTGATCCAGTGGCCGCGGCGCGCGAGGGCGGCGAGGTTCTCGTCGCGCGCCGCGTCGCCAAGGCCGTCGATCACGACATCGGCGCCGCCGCAGGCGCGCTGCACCGCGTCGGCGAAGCGGTAGTCGCGCGTCACGATCACGTGCTCGCAACCGCGTGCGCGCGCGAGCCGCGCCTTCTCTTCGTTCGACACGGTGCCGAGCACGATCGCGCCGAGCCGCCGCGCCCACGCGCAGACGAGCTGGCCGACGCCGCCGGCCGCTGCATGCACGAGCAGCCGCGTGCCCGGCCCGACGTGGGCGAGATCGCGCAGCAGGTAGTCCGCGGTGATGCCCTTGAGCAGCGTCGCCGCGGCCACGTCGTCCTCGATCGCCGACGGCAGGCGCACGATCCATTCGGCCGGCACGGTGCGCACGCTGCAGTACGCGCCGGGCATCGGCCCGAGGTACGCGACGCGATCCCCGGGCATCAGCCCGGTGACCTGCGCGCCGATGTCGATCACGCTGCCTGCCGCCTCCATGCCGGGCACGCCGGGCAGCGGCATCAGGTGCGGGATACAGCCGCGGCGCAGGTAGACATCGAGGTAGTTCACGCCGATCGCGCGCTGGCGGATGCGCACTTCACCGGCCTCGGGTGCGCTCGCTTGCGCATCCTCGACGTGCAGCTCGCTCGCGTCGCCGTAGCGATGGACCGCGACGCGGCGGGTCGGCATCGGCAACGCGGTCGGCATCGTCATCGTCGCGGCGCCGCCAGAGGATGAGGCGCGCAGATCCGCGCCTCGTTGCAGGTGTCGCCGCAGATTGGCGAAGCCCGCTTCGTAGACATCTCGCGCGACCATGTCGCGCAGCTCGCGCTCCCTGCCGGGCGGCGTCGCGAAGGTCGCTTCCCAATGCCAGAACGTGCGGTTGCCGTCGGTGACCGGCTTGAGCGTCACCGTGGCGACGTAGCGCTGCAGCGGCACTGTCGCCTCGACGATGCAATAGGTGCTGATGTGCTTCGCGTCCGACAGCGTCAGCAGCTGCTCGCGGATGCGGTCGCCGTCGCGCAGCGTGAAGCTCCGGATGCAGCCGACCTGGTCGCTGCGCTCGTCGCCCTCGATGCGGCTGGCCTCGACGACGTCATGCCACTGATCGTGGCTGTTGAAGTCGCGCAGCACGGCCCAGACGCGCTCGATCGGCGCGTCGATGACGGTCGAACGGACGACCTTCTGCAGCATGGCGGCGAACGCGTTCCGTGTCGATCAGCCGTACGCGCGCTTCAGCGCGTCGAAGCCGGCCTGGAACACGCCTTGCCCGATGTGCTGCGTCAGCTCCGCCTCGCGCCCCGGCGCGCATTCGAACTCCGCGCTCCATTCGGCGAAGCAGCGGTTGCCGTCGGTCACCGGCGTGAGCTGCAGCGTGGAGATGTAGTTCGTCACGCCCATCGGGCTTTCGAGGATCTCGTAGGTGAAGCTGTACTCAAAGTCGCTGAGCGCGAGCAGCTGCTCGCGGATCATGCCGCCGTCGCGGGTGTGGAAGTGGCGGATGCAACCGACGCGGTCCGCGGCCTGGTCGTTCTCGATCCGGCTGTCGGCGATGCCCGGGTGCCACTGCGGCATGGCGTTGAAATCACGGATGCGCGACCACACCGTGTCGGCGCTCGCGTTGAGGACGGTGGAGACGTAGACGTTGACCATCGCGCGTCACTCGCTCTTCGAGCCGGCCGGCGG
>Ga0070665_100003742_pt1 | contig 16108 bp, 11 predicted proteins | sample KBSS13metaG_FD_65862 | JGI IMG/M metagenome (GOLD analysis project Ga0070665, IMG submission 65862) | Switchgrass rhizosphere microbial communities from Kellogg Biological Station, Michigan, USA - KBS S1-3 metaG | ecosystem: Host-associated > Plants > Roots > Rhizosphere > Soil ... | reverse complement strand
ACGCTGCGCGTGCCGCGCGAGACCTTTGCCGCGATCTTCGAGGCCTGGCGCGACGGTTACGCCGACGCGATCGTCGAGCAAATCGGGGCGTCGGCCTCCGAAGTTCGCGCAGCCTTCGACGCGACGATCGCCGGAATTCGCGATCCGGAGGGGTTCGCGCTGTGGTTGGTGCCGCTCGTCACGGCACGACACAGCTGAGAAATCTCCCGACGGATCGTGCGGTAAGGTTTTTCACATGCGAGTCCTCGTGACCGGAGCGAATCGCGGAATCGGCCACGAGCTCGTGCGGCAGCTCGTGGAGCGTGGCGATGATGTCGATGCGGTGAGTCGCACACCGGCGGAGATCGTCTACGAAGACACGACGACCGATTCGAAGGTTCGCGTGTTTCGCTGCGACATCTCTGACGACTCGAGCGTGCGCGCGCTCGCGGCGGATCTGGGCGACGCGGCGATCGACATGGTGATCAACAGTGCGGGCGTGAATGGCGGGCCGCGGCAATCGCTGCGCGATCTCGATTTCGCCGAGGCGCTGCGCACGTACAACGTCGATGCGCTCGGCGCGCTGCGTGTGACGGTGGCGTTGCTCCCGCACTTGCGGCGCGGATCGATCAAGAAGCTCGTGCACATGACGTCGGGGCTCGGCTCGATCGCCGACAACCGCAGCGGCGGCTCGTACGGCTATCGCATGGCGAAGGCCGCGCTCAACATGATGTCGAAGAGCCTCGCGGTCGAGCTGCGCGACGAAGGGATCGCGTCGTACGTGGTCAGCCCGGGCTGGGTGCAGACCGACATGGGCGGCCCGCACGCGACGGTGACGGCGGCGGAATCGGTGCGCGGCATGCTGCGCGTGATCGAGAGCGCGACGCTCGCCGAGTCCGGCGAGTTCCTCGACTGGCGCGGCGGCCGCTTCCCGTACTAGCAATTTGTTAGTCTCCGGTGATGGCGCGCCTGTCGTCATCCGACGTCTTCACGCCCACCGACTATCCGAAGCGGACGTACGTCGAGCGCGATCAGCTGCACCTCGAGCGCCTGCTCGGCGAGTGGGCGCGATCGTCGACGCAGATCGCGTCGATCTCGGGCCCCTCGAAGTCGGGCAAGAGCGTGCTCGTGCAGCGCGTGATCGGCGAGGGCAACCTCGTGACGGTCAGCGGCGCGTCGGTGCGCGTGCCCGATCAGCTGTGGGAGCGCGTGCTCGACTGGCTCGGCGAGCCGCACACCACGATGACCAGCGCGGTCGACAGCTCGACCGAAACCGACACGCGCGAGCACGGCGCGCAGATCGGCCTGTCAGGGACCGGCGCGACGCACCGTTCAAGTCACGTCGCGGCCGAGGGCAAGACCGACACGATCCAGGCCACGGCGAATCGGCGCGGCCTCCCGCAGGTCGTGGCCGAGATCGCGCGCACGCCGATGACGCTCCTGGTCGATGATTTTCACTACATCCCGGCCGCGATCCAGACCGACGTCGCGCAGCAGCTGAAGGACGCCGCGAGCCGTGGCGTGCGGATCTGCGTCGCGTCGGTTCCGCACCAGGCCGACAACGTCGTGCGCGCGCTGCCCGAGCTCCGCGGCCGCGTGCTCGCGATCGATCTCGACTACTGGAGCAAGCGCGATCTGCTCGCGATCCCGGCGCTCGGCTGCCCGCTGCTCAACGTCGAGATCGATCACGCATCGCTGCAGGTGTTCGCGACCGAGGCCGCCGGCTCGCCGCAGCTCATGCAGTCGATCTGCCTGTGGGCGTGCAGTCACGTCGGCGTGCGCGAGGCCGCCGAGACGCTGCGCGTGGTCACGCTCGACGAGACCGCGCGCAAGGAGATCCTGTTCCTGACGTCGCTCACCGCCGATTTTCGCTCGCTGGTGCGCCAGCTCATCTCGGGGCCGCGCGGTCGGCCCGGCGAGCGCCGCACGTACGTGCACTTCGACGGGCGAATCGGCGACGTTTACCTCACCGTGATGCGCGCGATCGCGCTCGACCCGCCGCTGCTCACGATCGACTACGCGGAGCTGACGCGGCGGCTCGATCAGCTGTGCAAAGGCGCGAGCCCCGACGGCGCGAGCGTGATCGGCGCGTGCACCAAGATCGCGCAGATCGCGCAGACCAAGGCGCCGCCCACAGGCCCGGCGATCGACTGGGACGAGCCGGCGCAGCTCGTCGTGATCAACGATCCCTATCTCCTCTTCTATTTGCGCTGGTCGGTCGTGCTCGAGCGCGAAGCCGACGCACTTTAGGCTTCGCTCGCGGTGAGGCACGCTCGGTTTAGTCCGTCCCTCGCGGCTTCAAGAAAACCGCGGGGTTGAGGTGGCTCAGGTTGAGCTAGTGGAGAGCGTCCCTAAAGCAGCATGAGGAGCATCGAGTGCTTCTGCTGCGCGGCGTCTTTGTAGAGCGCGACGACACGGCTGAGCAGGAGCTGGAGAGCTTCGCGCTCTTCGTCGTCGGGCGCGCTGCCGACCTTGCCGTGCGCGTTCGCACCGGCGAGGGCAGGGTAGCGAGCGTCGACCTGCGTCCGATCGAGCGTCTCGAGTCGCTTGGCGATCTCCGCGACACGGGTGGGGCTCAGCACGCGCGCCGAGCCGTCGCCGAACTTGCGGCCGGAGCGGCCGAGCACGGCGTCGCCGAGCAGCGCGTCCTTGCCGCGTTCCGACAGCATGAAGTCGAGCGCGTCCCACGCGTTGCCGAGATCGAGCAAGCCGGGGATCTTTTGCTCGTCGCGTGCCTCGACGACATCGATGAGCGTTTCGGGGTCTTCCTCGAGTACGGCGAGGCGCTTGGGGGACAGCGTGATCATGATTCCGAACATGGGTCCTTCAAAAATTCGGCTGCTCGCCGAAGTGCTTCTCGACCAGCTTGCGCAGGTAGTTGCCGAGCGCGATCACACCGTCGTCGTCGGTGTCGCGCGATACATAGACCGTGTAGACCGCGTGCGGGCCTTCGTCTTGCGGCTCGCGTAGCCGCAGTGTGACCGTGCCGTTGTCGTCGTCGGGTTTGCCAGTCTTGCGGGACGGGATGTCGAGCCCGTCGATCAGGTTCCACAGCTTCACGCCCTCGTCCTCGCTCAGGTTCTTGGCGCCGCCGAGCTTGTCGGTCTTGGCGTCCTTCGAGTACGAGGCCCAGATCGACGTGCCGCGCACGCGGATCTGCCAGTCGTCTCCGTCGGGCTTGTCGCTGACGAAGTCGAACATGCGGCCGTTCGTCTCGCCGGTCTGGGTCTCGGCGTTCGCGACCATGCTGCTGCCCTGATACTCGCCGCCGACATGGCACGCGGCGATCGCGAGCAGCACCACCAGGAGTCGCACGCGAAGGATGATAGCACTCTCGCCATGGTGCGGTTCCACGGACGCCGGCTGACCGCGACGACGCGGTTCCGCGATGGCACCCATCGCGCCGCGACGCTGGCCGCGACCTGGCGCCGGTTCGCGCCGGCGGCCAAGCGCGCCGGCATCACGCGGATCGCCGAGCTCACGGGGCTCGACACGCTCGGCATCCCGGTGTTCGCCGCGATCCGCCCGATGGGCCGGTCGCTGTCGACGCAGCAGGGCAAGGGGCTGACCCGCGACGCCGCGCGCGTCTCGGCGCTGATGGAGAGCCTCGAGACCTGGACCGCCGAGCAGGTCCGGCCGGCGCTGCGCGGCTCGTATCGCGCGCTCGCGAAGCGGCGCCGTGTCGTCGACGTGCGGCGGTTGCCCCGGCCGCGCGGCCGCCTCGATCTGGATGCGCGCTGGGACTGGGTCGAGGGCGTCGAGCTGGTGTCCGGCGAGCCGATCCTCGTGCCGGCGGAGGCGGTCACGCTCGACACGACGTTTCGCAAGCCGCCGGTGTTCGACGTGTCGTCGAACGGGCTGGCCTCGGGCAACGTGCTCGTCGAGGCGATCGTCCATGGCCTGTGCGAGGTGATCGAGCGCGACGCCGAAGCGGCATGGCGGCGCGGCGGGGGCGAGCGCCGGCTCGTGCTCGATTCGCTGCCCGATCGCGCGCTGGTCGACACGATCGTCGCGAGCGGCGCGCGGGTGATCGTCTGGGACCTCGAGAGCCGCGTCGGGCTGTGCGCCATCGGTTGCGCGATCGTCGAGGATCCGCGCGAGCCGGCGTGGCGCGCGCTCGGCGTCTATCAAGGCTTCGGCGCGCACGCCGATCCGGCGATCGCGATCGCGCGCGCGCTGACGGAGGCCGCGCAGACGCGCGTCACGTACATCGCCGGTGGCCGCGACGACTTCTTCCCGGCCGATTACGCGCGCGCGACCGATCGCGAGCTGCTCGCGGAGATGTGGGCGAGCCTGCCCGACGGCGACCCGGTCATGTTCGACGAGCTGCCGAGCTATCCGGCGCGCTCGCTCGGCGACGAGCTCGAGCAGCTGATCGCGCTCGTGCGCGCCGCGGGCTTCGACGAGGTCATCGCCGTCGACCTCACGCATCCGTCGCTGCGCGTGCCGGTCGCCAAGGTCATCGTCCCGGGCCTGGCGTGCGACGTGGAGTACCTCGGATGAAGACGATCGTGTTCGTCGGGCCGAGCTTCCCGAACGCCACTGGATTCGACATGCGGCCGCCGGCGGCGGTCGGCGACATCCTCGCCGCGTCGCGCGAGCGCGGCGTCGGGCGCATCGCGCTGATCGACGGCTACTTCGAGCGCATGGCTGCGGTCTGGCACAAGGAGATCCTGCTCGCGCTCGAGCGCGGCATCGCCGTGTACGGCGCCGCGAGCATGGGCGCGCTGCGCGCCGCCGAGCTCGCCCCGTTCGGCATGATCGGCGTCGGCGCGATCTATCGCGCGTTCGCGCGCGGCGAGCTGGTCGCCGACGACGAGGTCGCGGTCGCGCACCTGCCTGCCGAAGGCGGCTATCGCGCGGTCTCGGACGCGCTCGTGAACCTGCGCGCGGGGCTCGCCGCGGCGGCACGGGCCCGCGTGATCACGGCTCGCACGCGGAATGCGCTCGTCGAGCTCGCCCGCGCGCGGTTCTATCGGGAGCGCAGCTGGCAGGGCCTCGTCGACGACGGGCGCGCCGCGCGGCTGCCTGCCCGCGAGCTCGACCGGCTGGCCGCGTGGCCCAAGCCCGACCAGAAGGCCGCCGACGCGCAACGCCTGATGCGCACGCTCGCGCGCGATCCGATCATTCGACCAGCGCGGCTCGACGTCCCGCGGACGTGGGCGCTGCGGCAACTGCTCCGCCTGATCGGGTAAGCTCCGTTGGATGTCGGTTCCGGAGGTCCTGGGAACCGGTCGGTTCGAGCTGCGCGGCACGCTCGGAACCGGCGGTGCCGGCACGGTCTACCGCGTGCTCGATCACGAGCTCGGTCGCGAGGTCGCGCTCAAGCTGCTGCGCCAGGCGTCGGGCCGGGACCTCGTGCGGTTCAAGCGCGAGTTTCGCGCGCTCGCCGACATCACGCACCCGAGCCTGGTCCAGCTCCACGAGCTGCACGCGGAGGGCGGCGACTGGTACTACACGATGGAGCTCGTCGAGGGCGAGACGTTCATCGACTGGGTGCGTCCGCCGCGCGGCGTGGGTGGTCCCAAGCGCACGCGCGCCGACGTCGAAGCCGCGACGCTCGACGAGCAACGCCTGCGTGCCGCGCTGGCCCAGCTCGTCGACGCGCTGCTCGCGTTGCATCGCGCCGGCAAGCTCCATCGCGATCTCAAGCCGTCCAACGTGCTGGTCACGCCGGCCGGCCGCGTCGTGCTGCTCGATTTCGGGCTGGTCGCCAGCGTCGCGGAGCACGATCCCGACAAGCTCGCGGTCGGCACGCCGGCGTACATGTCGCCGGAGCAAGCCGCCGATCAACCGCTCGGCGAGCCGAGCGACTGGTACGGCCTGGGCGCGATGCTGTACGAGGCGCTCGTCGGGCGGCGACCGTTCGAGGGCGACTCGCTCCAGGTCATGACCCGCAAGCAGAGCGAGCTGCCGCCGAGCCCGAGCGAGCTGGCGCCGGGCACGCCGGGCGATCTCGCGAAGCTCGCGATCCAGCTGCTCGCGACGTCGCCGAAAGCGCGGCCGAGCGGGCTGGCGATCATGGGCCAGCTCGGCGCGGCGCCGTCGCCGCGCACGCGCGCGATGTCGCTGACCAGCACGCAGCCGGCGACGTTCGTCGGCCGCACGCGCGAGCTCGCCGATCTCGGCCGCGCGCTTGCCGACACGCGCACGCGCGGCGTGACCGTGCTCGTCCGCGGCAAGAGCGGCATCGGCAAGAGCACGCTCGTGCGGCGGTTCCTGCGCGGGCTCGGCGACCAGGTGACCGTGCTCGAAGGTCGCTGCTTCGAGCGCGAGCAGGTGCCGTTCAAGATGCTCGACGGCGTCGTCGACATGTTGACGGGCGTGCTGGTCTCGCTTCCGCCGGAGGTGATCTCGAGCCTGATACCGCCTGGCGTCGCGTCGCTGTTCCGGCTGTTTCCGGTCATGCGCCGCGTGCCATCGCTCGCCGATCTCGCCGCGCAGACCTTGCCGCCGCCCGATCCGGCCGAGCTCCGCCGCCGCGGCTTCGCAGCGCTCCGCCACGTGCTCGCGCGGCTCGCGCGCCACAAGCCGCTCGCGATCTTCATCGACGACGCGCACTGGGGCGACGCCGACAGCGCCGCGTTCCTCGGCGAGCTGATCCATCCCGGCGAGCCGGCGATCCTCACGATCGTCGCGCACCGTCCCGAGGATTACCTCGGCGTGATCGCCAAGCTGGCACCGCCGCCGGCGCGCCGCGGCGACGTTCGCGAGCTCCAGATCGCGCCGCTCCCCGACGACGACGCGCGCGCGCTCGTCGCGCCGTACACGCCGGATGCGGTGCGCGCCGAGGCCGTGGTCAAGGCCGGCGGCGGCAACCCGCTCGTGCTCACCGAGCTCGCGCGCGCCGGCGAGCCTGCCGGTGCGATCGACGAGCTGATCCGCCGCCGCGCGAGCCGGCTCCGGCCCGACGCGCAGGCGATGCTCGCGGTCGCGGCGGTCGCGGCGCGGCCGTTGCCCGTCGACGTCGCGGCGCGCGCGGCGAGCGTCGTCGGCGGTCACGACGAGGCCGCACAGCTCGCGGCCGAGCGGCTCGCGACGGTGCGTCACGACGACGGCCGCATGCTGCTGCATCCCGCGCACGATCACGTACGCCAGGCGATCCTCGGTGGGCTCGACGTCGAGGCCAAGGCGTTCTGGCACGAGCAGCTCGCGCTCGCGTTCGAGGAGCTCGGCGGCGACTCGCAGGCGGTCGTCGAGCACTGGCTGGCCGCGGGCCACCCGCCGAACGCCGCGCACCACGCGCTCGCCGCCGCGCAGCGCGCCGAGGACGCGCTCGCGTTTCGCCGCGCCGCCGAGCTCTACGACATCGCGCTCACGTACGGTCCGTGGGACGCGGCCGGCCAGCGCGACCTGTTGCGCAAGAAGGCGCAGGCGCTCGCCGCCGGCGGCCAGCTCGACGCCGCCGCGGCCGTGTTCGGTCACGCCGCCGAGCTCGGCGTGGGCCGCGCCGACCGCGCCGACGCCGAGTCGATCGATCTCCAGCGCCTCCACATCGAGGCGTTGTTGCGGCGCGGCCGCCTCGACGAGGCGATTCCCGTCGCGGCGCAGCTGCTCGCCGAGATCGGCGTGCGCAGCACGCTCGGCAAGCCGCCGCGGCGCCTGAGCGCGCCGTGGTTCACGGCGAAGCTGCGCGGCCTCGATTTCGTCGAGCGGCCCGCGCACACGTGCAAGCCCGAGCAGCTGCTGCGCGTCGACGTGCTGTATTCGATCGTCAGCGGGCTCGCGTTCGCCGATCCATCGCTCGGCCGCGCCCTGCAGCCCGAGCTGCTCCGTGCCGCGCTCGACTGCGGCGAGCCCGTGCGCGTGTGCCTCGCGCTGGCGCAAGAAGTCTGCAGCGCGGCCGCCGCCGGCAGCCGCAACACCGGCGTCGTCGACAGCGTCGGCGCGCGGCTCGCCGAGCTCGCGGGCCGGCTCGGCCACGCGCACGTCAAGGGCCTGGCCGTCGCGGCGCTCGGCATGGCATCGGTGATGAACGGGCGCTGGCTCGACGGCCGGCGCCGGCTCGACGCCGGGCTCACGCTGCTCCGCGATCACGGCGCCGGCGTGCGCTGGGAGCTCGACATCGCCGAGACCTATCGTCTGTGCGCGCTGTTTCACCTCGGCCAGTGGCGCGAGCTGCTGGGCGCCAGCCAGCTCTTGCTGCGCGATGCGATCGATCGCGACGACGTCGTCGCGCAGCTCGCGGTGCGCACCGGCTACGGCAGCTTCGCGTGGCTGATCGCCGGCAAGCCCGACGAGGCGCGCGCGCAGCTCGCCGCCGCCATGACCGCGCTGCCCGAGGGCTTCACGTTCGGCCACGCGCTCGCGCTGATCGCGAGCGGCAACCTCGCGCTGTACACGGGCGAAGCCGGGACCGCGGGCCGCCAGCTCGCCGCGGCGTGGCCCGACCTCGACCGGATCGGTGTGTTGCGCCAGCAACACATGCGCGTCGAGCTGATGCACCTGCGCGCGCGGCTCGCGCTCGCCGACCGCACGCGGCTCGCTGTCGAGCGCATCGCGGTCGCGATGGACACGGCCGACGAGCTCGCGCGCGAATCGGTGGCGTGGGCCACGGGCCTGGGCGAGCTCGTGCGGGCGTCGGCCTACGCGCTGAAGGGCTCGCCCCGGCATGCGATCGACGCGCTTCACACGGCCGACACCGCGCTTGCGGGCGCCGGTATGACCGGCTGGCTCCACATCGCAAGGATGCGGCGCGGCGCGCTCGAAGGTGGTCAGGGCGCTTACGCGCGCGCGGCGGCTGCACGCGATGCGTTAGGCGAGGCCGGCGTCGCAGATCCAGAACGCTTCGCAGCGGTTCTGGTGCCCTGGCCGACCTGACGCCAGACGCGCCCTGATATAGTGGGTGGAAGAGCGCGATCCGTGGGGGATTGCCGCTCGTAGTCGGGGAAAGCATGTCAGACATCGCTCAGCACATCGCGGTTTCTGGTCGCGTGGATATCGATGATCTCGACTGGGCGCTGGCCCGCAAGGTCGGCTTGACCCAGCGCGAGATCGAGACGCTCGAGTTCTTTGCCGACATCGAGAGCCAGACCGTCTACTACTTTCTCGAGGTCGCGAAGCTTCAAGTCGCGCGCGACCCGGAGCTGCTCACGTTCCTCACGATGTGGAACTACGAGGAGTACTTCCACTCGCACGCGATCACGCGCTTCATGCAGGAGTGCGGCGTCGTCGTCGGCAACGCGACCGAGCGCTCGACCAAGGTTCGCGCCGGCGCGCGGCTCAAGGCGAAGATCGAAGACTTCGCGCAGACGGTCATGGCCAAGGTCGTCCCGCAGCGATTCGTCGCGCTGTGGATGTTCTGGGGCGCGCTCCAGGAGTGCCTGACCACGCAGGCGTACGAAGAGGTCATTCGCACGACCGAGAACCCGGTGCTCGCCGAGATGTTTCGCCGGATCGCGAAGCAGGAGCGCCGGCACTTCGCCTACTACTACGGTCAGGCGCGCGAGCGGCTCGCCGACAACCCGCGGAACCAGCGCTTCTGCAAGGCGATCGTGAAGCGGTTCTACGCGCCGGTCGGCGGCGGCGTGAAGAACGAGGCCGAGGCCGCGCGGCTCGTCGCGCAGCTGTTCCCCGGCGATCGGATCTTCGAGGTGATGGCCTACATCGAGCGCCGCATCGGCCAGTTGCCGGGCATGTCCGGCCTCGACGCGTGCACGCGGTGGGCGGAGAGCATCCAGCCGATCCTGCCCGAGGCGATGCGGTCGGTTCGGCGCGAGCTCGCGATCCCGGCTGATTTCCCCGAGTCGCCCGACGCGCCCGAAGAAGTCGCGGCCTGATCGTCACCAGTGCATGTACGCGCCCGCGGGCGCGTGCTGCTCGGCGCAGCGCGACGGATCGTCCGAGCCGGTGCCGTCGTCGAAGCGCACGTGCGCGTAGTCGATGATGACGTCGCGCGTGCCGTCGGGGAGTGCCTGCGTCGTCGGCGCGTCGAGCGCCAGCGGGATCAGCGCGTTCGGCGCGATCGTGCCGGTCGCGTGCGCGGCGAACCGCGCGAGCTGCGCGCCGCTGCCGTCGTACGCGTACTCGCAGATCGAGAGCTCGGTCACCGCGTGGGTGTTCATGTTGTGGACGTCGAAGCGCGGCCAGTCGTTGCGATCGCGACCGCCGTGGTGCTGGAACCGCACGGCCTCCCACGGCGGCGTGGGCTGCGCGCCGAGCGGGCGCTGGCCGTCGGTGGCGATCGGCTCGAACCGGCCGTGGTGCGCGTCGCGCTTCCACTCGAGCATCGCCTTCGTCAGGGCGACCCCGCAGTTCGGATCGTCGATGCCGTGCGCGAGCGCGGCGGCCTTTGCCGCGTCGTCGCCGAGGCAGCCGAGGTCCCCGCACGCGCCGTAGTCGTGCGCCGCGCAGCGCGCGGTCATCGCGATGCGCCGCGTCGGGATGTGGTCGCACGCGCGCGCGTTGCCCGCGTCGCACTCGTCGGACAGCTTCTGCGCGTCGGCGGCGAGATCGCTGTCGTAGTCATGCGCGCGCCACTCGGCGACGAGCCGGTGCTCGCAGGCGAGGGCGTCGGTCGCCTCGTCGCACATGTCGAGCTCGACCGCGACGCGGCCGCACGCGTCCATTCGCCCGGCGCGGCACGCGACCGAGTACTTCTCGCGCCGGTCCTGCTCCGCGGTCCCGCTGTCGCCGCCCATGACCGACATCTCGCAGGCGCGGCTATCGCCGCGCTCGCACGCGGTCTCGGCGTTCCTCGCCGCGCGGTCGTAGCTCGCGGGATCGACCGCATCGCCATGCGCCATCGCGTGGAGCGTCTCGTACATGAGGCACGACGTCGGGTCGCCGCGCTTGCACAGCGCATCGCTGAGCTCGTTGATGCGGTGGAGGTCGCGCGTCGTGCCGCGAGCGTCGGCAATCGCGTCGACGAGATCGAGGCACGCTTCGATCGATCCGCTGCCGCGCAGGCACAGGTGCTCGTAGATCTGTGCGGCGCGCTCGTAATCGCGCGGCTCGCCGGCGCCGAGCTCGGCGGCGCGTGCCGCTTCGAGGTTCATCACCGGGTGCGTCAGCGCGGGTGCGCGCGACGGCGTCGCCGGTGCGCACGCGACCAAGGTCAGGATGATCGCTGCACGCACGCTCGCTGCATATCAGAACGCGTAACCGGCGCGGAAGTAACCCGCGGGCTCGATGTCCTCGCCGCAACATTCGTCGCCGCCATTGCCGAGCCGGCGCGCGACGCCGATCGCGGCCGACATGTTGAGGCCGGAGTCGAACATCCACGCCCAGCCCACCATCGTCTCGAACTCGCCGAAGCTGTTGTTCGCCACTCCGCCGCCACAGTCGAAGCAGTCGTAGTCGTCCGATTCCGTGCGCGCGACGAAACCGGGCTCGATATAGGGCCCGCTGAACGTGCGCTTGAAGTAGATCGGCAGCGTCACGGCGACCTGCGACGCGGTGAAGTTTCCATCGCTGGTCTGGGTCGCGAGCTCGACCGACAGCGCGACGTTCGCGGATAGCGCGTGGCTCACCGCGATCTCGTAGTAGCCGAGCGCGAGGCCGATCGGATTGACCTGAAGATTCGTCTTTTTGTAGCTGTAGAGATAGCGGTTGCGCTCGCCGACCGGCACCGGCGTTCCGTTGATGTGGGAGACGTTGCTCCACGGCTCGTTCTGCGGCGGCGGCGGCGCGGCCGGGACGCTGTCGACGTCGGGCGCCTGCACCGGCGTGGCCACCGACGCCGGCGGCGTGATCACGACGACCGTGCCCGGTGCGGTGACGATCGGCGAGGCCGAGGTCTCGACATCATCGGCGAACGCGACGGCGGAGAGCGAAGCCAGGAGCGGGATCGACAGGCAGGCGACGGCGGCGCGCTTGAGCATGCGCGGCCATAGAGCACCCGGAATGCCAGGTTCGACCATTGCCGGTAAGCGCCCGGTCCGCATGGCTTTGCCGGTGAGTGCCCGGTGTCAGGACATGACGGCTGACTTCAAGCTCTCCGAGGGATTCCTGACATCGCTGTCGCGATCGCCGCCGTCACCCGGATCAGCGCAGCACGGTGAGCGTGCGCATCGTGCCTCGCGTGACGCCGAACTGCTCGTGCGCCGCGGCGATCCGCACGACCTCGGCAGGCGTGGCGGCGCCCGCGACGAGCCGCGCGTACGCGTCGTAGAGCCGGCCGGCCTCGGCGGCCGATTCGCGCACGAGCTCGACCCGAAACCGCCGAACGCCGGCGCGCGTCAGCTCGGGCACCAGCGCCGCGGCACTCTGCGCCTGCGCGTTGAACACGGTGTTGCGGCAGCCGACGTCGACGCTGACCGGATGGACGAGCCCGACGCGATCGCGCAGCGCGACCTGATGCTGCTCGCACGGCCGCCCACACGTGCGGAAGTCGCGGCCGTTCGAGAGCAGGTGCGCGTACACGCAGTGCTCGGTGTGAAACGTCGGGATGTGATGGTGGATCGCGACCGCGATCCGGCCGCTTGGACTCGCCGCGAGCAGCGCCACGAGCTGGTCGCGATCGAGATCGTGCGCCGCCGCGATCGTGACGAGCCCGGTGCCGAGCACCCAGCCGGCCGTGATCGAGTTGGTCACGTTCAGCGAGAAGTCGCCGTGCAGCGGGATCCCGAGATCTTTCAGGTACGCGAGCGAGCCCCAGCTGCGCACGAGGATGCCGTCGGGCTCGAGCTTCGCGAGATGTTGATCGATGCGCTGCTCGCCCGGCTTCTGGACGCGCACGGTCGCGACGATCACGCGCGCGCCGCGGCGCCGGGCGCGTTCGACCGCGCGGCCCAGCCCGACCAGCTCCATCCAGTCGAGCTCGACCTCGCGCGCGCCGGCATCGAGCACGGCGTCGAGCTGCGCGTCGTCGCGGCACAGCGGCACGACGACCGGCGGCACGTCGAGCTCCGCAACCGTCGTGCGGAGCGCGTCGAGCTGCGAGATCTGCACGACCTCGCGATGGCTCGTGAACGCGTCGAGCTCGGCGACCAGCCTGCGGCGCAGGTCTTTCAGCTCGGACACCGGCAGGTGCAAGCCGGTCGGCAGCTCGAGCGCGAGCTCGCCGAGGTGAAACGGCGTGCCGCCGAGCGCGCCGAGCTTGTCGACGATCAGCTCGCGCGTGATGCCGGTGCCACGCGCGGGCGCGAGCAGGCTCGTCGATCGCGCCGTCGCGATCCGCGATCCGGTCCGCGCGGTGACGACGAGCGGCGCGCCGGCGGCACCGCGGACCTCGAGATCGAGCGCGATCCGCCCGAGCGGCTCGGTGCCGAGCTGCGCGGCGCGCGCGCCCGCGGCCGTGACGCGCGGATCCGAGTTGATCCACACGAAGTCGCCCGCGCGCACGCGTGCGAGATCCGGCCCGGGCGTGCCGAACCGCAGGCGATGGCCGCTCGGCGTGCGAGCGCACGCGAAGATCGGCCCGCCTTGTTCGGAGTCTTCGGGCGTGCCGCGATCGAACACGACGCCCATGCCGGGCGCCGGCTCGACGCGCGCCGCCTCGAGCGCACGCTGCGCCGGATCGGGCACGACCTCGATCTCGTCGCCATCCACGCGCGTGACGCGGCCGAGCGGCAGCCCGCGGTGACGGGGGAAGCGGCCTTCGACGAGCGTCTGATGATCGGCGCCGCCGAGGAAGCCCTGCGACGGGCCGCGGCTGTACGCGACCTCGAGCGCCGCGCGATCGAGCGGCAGGTCCGTCGCGAAGCTCGGATCGACCGCGCGCCGGTACTGCGCGGTCGCGGTCGCGACGTAGCCCGGCCCTTTGAGCCGGCCCTCGATCTTCAAGCTGGTCACGCCGGCGTCGGCGAGCTCGGCCACGCGATCGAGCCCGATCAGATCCCTGGGCGAGAGCAGATAGGCGACGTCTCCGAGATCGCGCGTTTCACCATCTACGACGAGCTCGTAGGGCAGGCGACACGCCTGCGCGCACTGTCCGCGATTCGCCGAGCGACCGCCCCATGCCTCGCTCGACAGGCACTGGCCGCTCCACGCCACGCACAGCGCGCCGTGCACGAAGACTTCCAGCTCGACGTCGGTGCCGGCCTTGTAGGCGCGGATCTCGTCGACCGACAGCTCGCGCGGCACGACCACGCGAGAGATCCCGAGCTGCTTCAACAGCTCGATCGCGAGCGGGCTCGACGCGGTCATCTGCGTCGACGCATGAACCTCGAGGCCGTGCGCGCGCGCGAGCATCACGACCGCCGGATCCTGCACGATGATCGCGTCGGCGCCGGCGGCCGCGACGCGGCGGATCAGCTCCTCGACGATCGGCAGCTCGGGCTCGAACACGAGCGTGTTGAGCGTGACGTAGAGCTTGGCGCCAGCGCGATGCACCCACGCGGCGATCTCGGCGAGCCGATCCGACGGAAAGTTCTCGGCGCGGGCGCGCGCGTTGAAGCCGTCGTCGAGCCCGAGATAGACGGCGTCGGCGCCGGCCGCGAGCGCTGCGGCGAGCGCGTCCTTGTCGCCGGCGGGGGCGAGGATCTCGGGGCGGTTCGTCTGCACGAGAACCTCTCGGGCAGCGTTCCATACCACGAGTTTCCCCGGAAGCACTAACGAAACCGGCACTTGGACCACGAACCGCCTTGCACTCCCCGCGTTGCCTCCTTATAAACCCCGCTTCCACGGAGGCACTGATGATGTCGCTCTTCACCATGACCGAGCAGGCCGCGACTGGCGCGGCAGTCCGGCCGAGCAGCGAGGCGCACCTAGCGCTTCCTCACTTCGACCAGGTCAAGTTCCTGGGCATGCCCGGCACGACGCTGCTCGCGATCGGCATCGGCGTGTGCGCGCTGGGCTTCCTGTTCGGGTTGCTCAAGTACCAGAAGCTCAAGAACCTGCCGGTTCACAAGGCGATGCGCGAGATCAGCGAGCTGATCTACGGCACCTGCAAGACCTACCTGGCAACCCAGGCGAAGTTCATCTTCCAGCTCTGGGTGCTCATCGCGATCGTCATCGTCGTGTACTTCGCGGCGCTGGAGCACACGCCGCCGCTCAAGGTCATCGCGATCGCCGGGTTCTCGGTGGTCGGCATCCTCGGCAGCTCGCTCGTCGCGTTCTTCGGCATCCGCGTCAACACGTTCGCGAACTCGCGGACGGCGTTCGCGTCGCTGCGCGGCAAGCCGTACGGCACGTACTCGATTCCGATCGAGGCCGGCATGAGCATCGGCACGGTGCTCATCTCGACCGAGCTCATCCTGATGCTCGCGATCATGATCTTCCTGCCCGGCGACTACGCGGGCCCGTGCTTCATCGGCTTCGCGGTCGGCGAGTCGCTCGGCGCCGCGGCGCTGCGCATCGCCGGCGGCATCTTCACCAAGATCGCCGACATCGGCTCGGACCTCATGAAGATCGTCTTCAACATCAAGGAAGACGACGCGCGTAACCCCGGCGTGATCGCGGACTGCACCGGTGACAACGCCGGCGACTCGGTCGGCCCGACGGCCGACGGCTTCGAGACCTACGGCGTCACCGGCGTCGCGCTCATCACGTTCATCCTCGTCGCGCTGCCGACGCTCTCGGGCAACGCGCTCGACGCCCACGGCAACATCCTCGACGAGGGCGCCTGGCTCCAGACGATCTTGCTCGTGTGGATCTTCGTGATGCGCATCGTCATGATCATCGCGTCGGTCGGCAGCTACCTCGTCAACGAGCTCATCACGGCGGCGCGGTTCAAGAACGCCGATCACATGGACTACGAAGCGCCGCTCACCCAGCTCGTGTGGCTGACGTCGCTCGTCTCGGTCGCCCTCACGTTCGGCGTGTCGTACGCGCTGATCGGCCAGGGCACGTCGGCACTCAACAACGGCCTGTGGTGGAAGCTGTCGACGATCATCTCGTGCGGCACGCTCGCCGGCGCGATCATCCCCGAGCTCGTGAAGGTCTTCACGTCGGTCCACTCCGGCCACGTCCGCGAGGTCGTGACCGCGTCGAAGGAGGGCGGTCCGTCGCTCAACATCCTCGCCGGCCTCACCGCCGGAAACTTCTCCGGCTACTGGATGGGCCTCGTGATCGCGGCGCTGATGGGCATCGCGTACGCGGTGTCGTCGATCACCGTGCAGACCGTCGACGGCACGAACCTCGGCGCGCTCGCCGCGCTGCTCTACCAGACCAACGACGCGGTCGGCCTCCACATGACGCCGTTCGCGTGCAACGCGGCCGCGACGGTGTTCGCGTTCGGCCTCGTCGC
>Ga0070665_100003738_pt1 | contig 16120 bp, 13 predicted proteins | sample KBSS13metaG_FD_65862 | JGI IMG/M metagenome (GOLD analysis project Ga0070665, IMG submission 65862) | Switchgrass rhizosphere microbial communities from Kellogg Biological Station, Michigan, USA - KBS S1-3 metaG | ecosystem: Host-associated > Plants > Roots > Rhizosphere > Soil ... | reverse complement strand
AGGCCCGGTGCGACGCCGACCGCGAGAAGATGGCCGCCTTCGTCCGCGGCCTCTCGGCAGGCGACGCATGAGCGCCGCCATGACCGGGCACGTGCCCGTCCTGATGAACGAAGTCGTTGACGCGCTGCAGCCGCGCGACGGCGGCCGCTATGTCGACGGCACGTTCGGCGGCGGCGGCTACACGAGCGCGATCCTCGATCGTGCCGCGTGCGAGGTGATCGCCATCGATCGCGATCCCGATGCCATTGCAGCCGGAAAGGCGCTCGCAGAGCGCTATGCGCCGCGCCTGCGCCTGATCGAGGGCCGCTTCGGTGAAATGGAGCAGCTGTTGTCCACCGCAGGCGTGTCGGTGGTCGATGGCGTGGCCCTCGATCTTGGGGTTTCGTCGATGCAGTTCGACCGCGCCGAGCGCGGCTTCTCCTTCCGCAACTCGGGTCCGCTCGACATGCGCATGGCGAAGAGCGGCGCATCGGCAGCCGATCTGGTGAACGGCAGCGACGAGACCGAGCTCGCCGACATCTTCTGGCGCTACGGCGAGGAGCGGAAGAGCCGCCGGGTCGCCCACGCGATCGTCGAGCGCCGCCGCGACAAGCGCATCGAGACCACCGGCGAGCTGGCCGAGATCGTGCGCCGCGCCGTCGGTCCGTCGGCCAAGGACGAGAGCGATCCTGCGACGCGCGCCTTCCAGGCCTTGCGCATTGCGGTCAACGACGAGCTGGGCGAGCTCGAGCGTGGCCTCGCCGCCGCCGAGCAGGTGCTGGCGCCGGGCGGCCGTCTCGCCGTCGTCTCGTTCCACTCGCTGGAGGACCGCGCGGTCAAGGAATTCGTTCGCGCCCGTTCGGGACGCACGCCGTCGCCGTCGCGCCACGCGCCGCCGCGCGCCGAGGAACGCGCCGCCACCCTGCGCGACCTGACGCGCAAGCCGGTGCCGCCGTCCGCCGCCGAGGTCTGCGCCAATCCGCGCGCGCGCTCGGCACGCCTGCGCGTCGCCGAGAAAGCCGGAGGGGCCGCATGATCCATCGCGGGCTCCTGTTCTGGTCGATCGCCGCCGTCGCCACGGCGGTGGGTCTCTTCACGGTCAAGTACAAGGTGCAGGACCTCGAGGACAAGATCGACCGCACCAACCAGAAGATCATCGAAAGCCAGCAGGCGACCCACATCCTCCGGGTGGAGTGGGCCCATCTCAACGAGGCCGAGCGCATCGAGAGGCTGGCGCAGAAGCATCTCAAGCTCGAGCAGGCCGGCATCAAGCAGGTCGTCCGGCTCGATTCCCTCAAGCCCGAGGCCCTCAAGCCCGAGGCCCCCAAGCCCGAGGCCCCCAAGAACGACAGCAATCAGCAAAGGCGCGATCCACCACTTCCTTCCCCCCCACGAACGGGCAGCGACGTCCCCTCGTCGACTGTGCCCGGTGGTGGTCGCGTCTCAGCGGAGGCCGGCAGCCCCTCGCCGGCCTCCGCACCCCCTCCAGGGCGTATAACAACCGGATCCACGACGCCCCCTCGACCGGCACTTGCACAAGCGCCGGCAACAACGGGTCCGGTTGGCGATGGCCAGGTCGCCTCGACCTCGATCGACGAAATCCTCTCGAAGAAAGAAGGGGTACGTCGGTGAGGTGGTGGCGCAAATCTGGCCCGCCCGAACCGGCCGCCGCGACCCCCGCGGCGGCCGGCGCGCGTTACGGGTCGGAAAAAGAACGGCTCAAGGGCGACGTGCAGGAGACTGCGCGCCAGCGCCTGGTCGTGACTTCGGCCATCTTCATCATGGTGTTCGGCGCGGTCGGCCTGCGCATGGGCTACGTCTCGCTGCTGCGCGACGGCGCCGAGCCGACGCAGCGTGTCGCAGCCCGCGGCGGCTCGATCCAGTCCGAGCGTGCCGATATCGTCGACCGCAACGGCGTGGTGTTCGCGACCTCGGTGCCGGTGATGTCGGCCTTCGTCAACCCGCACCTGCTGATCGATACGGCGGATGCCGCGCGCAAGATCGTCTCGGCCCTGCCGGAGATCAAGTACGAGGAGATCAAGGAGAAGCTCGACGGCGACAAGAGCTTCATCTGGATCAAGCGGGGCCTCTCGCCGCGCGAGCACTTCCTGGTCAATCGCCTCGGCATCCCGGGCCTCGAGTTCCAGGCCGAGGAGCGGCGCATCTATCCGCAGGGCACGACCGGCGCGCACATCGTCGGCTACGACAGCATCGACAACGCCGGTTTGGCCGGCGTCGAGCGCTACTTCGACCAGCGCCTGCAGAGCGGCGAGGCCGTTCAGCTGTCGATCGATCTCCGCCTCCAGCGCATGGTCGAGGAAGAGCTCGGTAGGGCGGTGAAGAAGTTCTCGGCGATCGGCGCCACCGCCGTCGTGATGGACGTGACCAACGGCGAGGTGCTCGCCATGGCCTCGCTGCCGACCTACGACGCGAACAAGGCCAAGACCATCACCAACGAGGCGCTGTTCAACCGCGCGACCCTCGGCGTCTACGAGCAGGGCTCGACCTTCAAGATCTTCAACACCGCGATGGCGCTCGACAGCGGCAAGGTCACGCCGTCGAGCGTGTTCGACGCCACGTCGCCGATCAAGATCGACCGCTTCACGATCAACGACGACCATGCGCAGCATCGGCCGCTCACCGTGTCGGAGATCTTCACCTATTCCTCGAACATCGGTTCGGCCAAGATGGCGGTCGAGGTGATGGGGCCGGAGGGCCAGAAAGCCTTCTTCGACAAGATCGGCTTCCTGAAACCGCTCACCACGCAGCTCCCGGAGCTCGCCGGCCCGCTGTGGCCGCGCCACTGGGTCAAGATCAACACCATGACCATTGCCTACGGGCACGGCATCTCGGTGACACCGCTGCATCTGGCGACCGGTTCTGCGGCGATGGTGAATGGCGGCATCCTCTATCAGCCGAGCTTCGTGAAGCGGACGGCAGCGAGCGAGCCGGGGCGGCGGGTGATCCAGGCCAAGACCTCGCAGATGATGCGTCAGCTGCTGCGGCTGAATGTGATTCAGGGCACCGGCAAGAATGCCGACGTCAAGAATTACGAGGTTGGCGGCAAGACCGGCACGGCCGAGAAGCCGAGCCACGGCGGCTACCGGCAAAAAGCCCTGATCAGCTCATTCGTCGGCATGTTCCCGATGAACGAGCCCAAGTTCCTGATCGTGGTGTCGCTCGACGAGCCCAAGGGCATCGCCGAGACCGGCGGCTATGCGACCGGCGGCATGGTTTCCGCCCCCAGCGTGAAGGCGATCATCGAGAATATCGTGTCGCTTTACGGCATCCTGCCGGGCGACTGGAGCAGCCAGACGCCGCTTGAGATCGCATCGACCCCGATCGCGGTGCCCCAGTCTGCCGCGGCCGGGTTCTTGGCAGCCACGGTGCGCGGCCGGGCGCCGGAACGCAAGGCGCTGCCGGCGCGCGCCAGTGGTCAGGCGGCGGCCGCACCCGGAGTGCGTCGCGTTGCAGTTGAGTGAGCTCATGGGCGCCAGCGCCGTGCCGCGCGATCCGGCCGTTGCCGGCCTGACGCTCGACTCCCGCAAGGTCCAGCCCGGTTTTCTCTTCGCCGCCCTCTCGGGCTCCAAAGCCGACGGTGCGAGCTTCGTTGCCGATGCCGTCAAGCGCGGCGCCTCGGTAATCCTCGCTGCGTCAGACGCGGCCCTGCCGCCGATCGATCAGGACATCGTCGTGGTGCGCGACCCCAATCCGCGCCGGCGCATCGCGCTGATGGCGGCAACGTTCGCCGGCCTGCAGCCCGCGACCATCGCCGCCGTCACCGGCACCAACGGCAAGAGCTCGACCGTCCATTTCGTGCGCCATATCTGGGCGGCGCTCGGCCTCGAGGCGGCCAGCGTCGGCACGCTGGGCATCGTCTCGCCGGGCTTCACGCGCGACGCCGGACTGACCACGCCCGATCCCGTCCAGCTCCATGCCGATCTCGCCACGCTCGCCCGCGAAGGCGTGACGCATCTCGCGATCGAAGCCTCGAGCCACGGTCTCGACCAGCATCGCCTCGACGGTCTCGAGCTGTCGGCAGCGGCGTTCACCAACCTCACGCACGAGCATCTCGACTATCACCCTTCGATGGATGCCTATTTCCACGCCAAGGCGCGATTATTTGATCCTTTGCTGCCGCAAGGCGGCACCGCCGTCGTCAATGCCGACAGCAATCGTGCCGCCCAGCTCGCCGAGATCTGCGCCCGGCGCGGCCTGCGCTTCTGGACCTACGGCATAAAGGGCAAGGACTTCCGGCTGGTGCGCGACGAGCCGACGCCGCGCGGCCAGCATCTCGTCATCGAGGCGCTGGGCAGCACGCATGAGGTCGAGCTTCCGCTGGTCGGCGGCTTCCAGGCTTCCAACGCGCTGGCTGCGCTCGGGCTCGTGGTCGCCACGGGCGGCGATGTCGCGCGCGCCGTGGCGGCGCTGGCAACCTTGAGCGGCGCGCCGGGCCGGCTGCAGCTCGTGGCTCGCCACAAGACCGGCGCGCCGGTCTATGTCGACTATGCCCACAAGCCCGAAGCGCTGGAGACGGTGCTCGCGACCCTGCGGCCGTTCGCCAAGGGCAAGCTGGTCGTGGTGTTCGGCTGCGGCGGTGACCGCGACCGGGCCAAGCGGCCGGTGATGGGCGAGATCGCCACGCGCCTCGCCGACTACACGCTGGTGACCGACGACAATCCGCGCAGCGAGGAACCCGCTGCGATCCGCGCCGAGATCGTGCGCGGCATTCCGGCCGGGCGGCGCAACTGGATCGAGGTGCGCTCGGACCGCCATGCCGCGATCGAGCAGGGCATGGCGGCGCTGGCTTCGGCCGACGACCTGCTGCTGATCGCCGGCAAGGGCCATGAGACGGGCCAGACCATCAAGGGCGTGACGCATCATTTCGACGATGCCGAAGTGGCGCAGGAACTCGCATCGTGACCCCTCTCTGGACCTCCGACGAGGTCGCACGCGCTCTGTCACCGGCCGCGATGTCGGGCCCGTTCGAAGCGACCGGCGTCACCTTCGACAGTCGCGCCGTCGGCAAGGGCGACATCTTCTTTGCGCTCGCCGGCGAAAGCACGGACGGCCACGCCTTCGTCGGGGACGCGCTGTCGCGCGGCGCGGCGGCGGCCGTCGTCGCGCGCGACGTGCCGGGCGCGTCGGGCAACCTCATTCGCGTCGCCGACACGATGGCCGCGCTGGTCGATCTTGGCCGTGCCGGCCGCAAGCGCAGCACCGCGCGTATCGCCAGCGTCACCGGCTCGGTCGGCAAGACGAGCACCAAGGACGCGTTGCGCGCCATTCTCTCGGCCCAGGCGCCGACCTCGGCCAGCACGGCGAGCTTCAACAACCATGTCGGCGTGCCGATCAGCCTCGCCCGCTTGCCGCGCGAGGCGCGCTACGGCGTGTTCGAGATCGGCATGAACCACCCCGGCGAGATCGAGCCTCTGGCGCGCCAGGTCGAGGCGCACGTCGGCGTCGTCACCAACGTCGAGGCCGCGCACATCGGTCACATGGGCAGCGAAGAGGCAATCGCCGACGAGAAGGCCTGCCTGTTCGCCGGCATGCGCGACGGCGCAGTCGCCGTGCTCAATCGCGACAGTCGCCACTACGAACGGTTGGTGCGCCATGCGCGCAATTTCGGTGTCGAGCGGATCGTCGGGTTCGGCCGGCACGAGGCGGCGGAGGCGCGCCTGGTCGCGTGCCGCCTGCATGATTCGGGCAGCGACGTCGAAGCCTTGATCCTCGGCGGGCGGATCGAGTATCGCCTTGGAGCGGCCGGCGAGCATTGGGTGCTGAACAGCATCGCGGCGCTCGCCGTCGCCGGAGCGCTGGGCGCCGACATCGTCGCGGCGGCAGCGGCGCTGCCGGAGGTGAAGGCATCGCCGGGACGCGGCGCGCGGCGTCGGCTCGAGTTTGGCAGCGGCACGATCGAGCTGCTGGACGAGAGCTACAACGCCAACCCCGCATCGGTGCGGGCGATGCTCGCGGTGCTGGCGCGGACCGAGCCGGCGCCGGGCGGCCGTCGCCTGCTGGTGCTGGGCGACATGCGGGAGCTTGGGGAACAGGCCGACGCCTATCACGCCGGTCTGGCGCAGGCGGTCGCGGCGAGCGGCGCGGCACAGGTCTTCCTGTGCGGCCCGCATATGGAGGCGCTGTGGCACGACCTTGCCGCGGCGCAAAAGGGCGTGCACCGGCCGGATTCCGGGGCGCTTGCAGGGGAGGTCGTGGCGGCGTTGGAGGCCGGCGATGTTTTGGCGATCAAGGGGTCGCTGGGGTCGAAAATGAAAGTGATCGTCGATGCCGTTCTCGCGGCAAGCGGCGGCGAAGCAAGGCTCTGAAGATGTTTTACAATTTCGTCTATCCCCTGGCCGACCTGTTCAGCCCGTTCAACCTGTTCCGCTACCTGACGTTCCGTTCGATCGCAGCGTTTCTGACGGCGCTGATCCTGAGCTTCGTGATCGGCGGCGGCCTGATCCGCTGGCTGCGCAGCAAGCAGGGCCAGGGCCAGCCGATCCGCGAGGACGGTCCGGCCAGCCACATCGTCAGCAAGAAGGGCACGCCGACCATGGGCGGGCTGCTGATCCTGATCGCGCTGTCGGTGGCGACCTTGCTGTGGGCCGACCTCACCAACCGCTATGTCTGGTGCGTGCTCGGCATCACCGTGACCTTCGGGGCCATCGGCCTGTGGGACGACTTCCTCAAGGTCTCCAAGCGCAACCCCAAGGGCGTGCCGGGCAAGATCAAGCTCGTGCTCTCGGTGGCGATCGCCGGGGCCGGGGCGTGGCTCATCGCCCAGGGATCTCCTCCGCCGCTGCGCTACACGCTCGCGCTGCCGTTTCTCAAGGACGTGCTGGTGCCGCTCGGCATCGTCGGCTTCCTCGCCTTCTCGGTCCTGGTCATCGTCGGCACCTCGAACGCGGTGAACCTGACCGACGGCCTCGATGGACTGGCGATCGGTCCGGTGATCATGGCGGCCGGCGTGTTCGCTCTGATCACCTACATCGTCGGCAACGCCATCTACACCAACTACCTCTACGTCCACCACGTGCCGCGCGCAGGCGAGCTGTCGGTGCTGCTGGCCGCGCTGGTCGGGGCAGGGCTGGGCTTCCTGTGGTTCAATGCGCCGCCCGCCATGGTGTTCATGGGCGACACGGGCTCGCTGTCGATCGGCGGCGCACTGGGCGGCGTCGCGGTCGTCACCAAGCACGAGATCGTGCTGGCGATCGTCGGCGGCCTGTTCGTGCTCGAGACCATCTCGGTGATCGTTCAGGTCCTGTCCTTCAAGATCACCGGCAAGCGCATCTTCAGGATGGCGCCGCTGCACCACCATTTCGAGCAGAAGGGCTGGGCCGAGCCGACCATCGTCTTCCGCTTCTGGATCATTGCCGCCATCCTCTCGATGGTCGGCCTCGCCACCCTGAAGCTGCGGTGAGCCGATGATCGATCTCTCCGTCCTTAAGGGTTCGTCCTACGTCGTGCTGGGGCTGGCGCGCTCCGGCCTGACGACGGTGCGCGCCCTGATGGCGGCGGGCGTCGACTACGTCGCCTGGGACGACAACGCCGCGGTGCGCGAGATCGCGGCGAAGATCGGCACGAGGTTCGCCGAGCCCTCGACCATCGACTGGAAGAGCGTCACTGCCCTCGTGATCAGCCCCGGCATTCCCAACCGCCTGCCCAAGCCGCATCCCGTGGCCGCGGCGGCGCGCGCCGCCGGCGTGCCGCTGATCTGCGATGTGGAGCTGCTGGCCCAGGCCCAGCCCAGGAATCGTTTCATCGGCGTCACCGGCACCAACGGCAAGTCCACTACCACGGCGCTGATCGGCCATATCCTGAAGTCGGCCGGCGCATCATGCGAGGTCGGCGGCAATATCGGTCGCGGCGCGCTCGATCTCGAACCGCTCGGGCCGCACGGCATCTACGTGCTCGAGCTATCCTCCTATCAGCTCGAGCTGCTGCAGACCTTCCACGCCCATGTCGCGGTGTGGCTCAACATCACACCCGACCATATCGACCGCCATGGCGACATGGCGGGCTATGTCGAGGCGAAGATGCATGTCTTCGACCGCCAGGATGAGCGCGACTGCGCCGTGATCGGCGTCGACGACGACTATTCGCGTGCGGTCTTCGCCGATTACAGCAAGCTTGCCAGGCAAAACCGGATCGGCGTCGTGCCGGTGGCGCTCGATCGCCTGCTCGCGGCGGGCGTTTCGTTCCACGCCGGACAGCTGACCGACGCCGACCGCTACGTGGCCAACTTCGCCGACGTGCCGACCTTGCCGGGCGACCACAATGCCCAGAATGCCGCCTGCGCCTGGGCGGCCTGCCGCTGGCTGCGGCGGTCGCGCGAGGAGATCATCCGCGGAATCCGCAGCTATCCCGGCCTGCCGCACCGCCAGGAGCAGGTCGCGGCCGCGGGCAAGGTCGTCTACGTCAACGACAGCAAGGCGACCAACGCCGACGCCACGGCGCGTGCGCTGTCGTCCTATCGGGACATCTACTGGATCCTCGGCGGCCAGGCGAAGGAGGGCGGCGTCGAATCGCTCGAGCCCTGGTTCGACCGCGTCCGCCATGCCTTCCTGATCGGCGAGGCGACCGAGCTGTTCGCCGGCCAGCTCGAGGGCAAGCTGCCGTTCGACCGCTGCGGCGACCTGCAGTCGGCGCTCGACGCCGCACACGCGCGTGCGCAGGCCGAGGCGACGTCGCCGGCGGTGGTGCTGCTGTCGCCGGCTTGCGCCTCGTGGGACCAGTGGCGCAGCTACGAGCATCGCGGCGATGCGTTTCGGGAAATGGCGCGCGCGCTGCCGGGCGCCGAACGCGTGGGGAAAGCAGCATGATCCAGGTTCCGCGCGACGACCGCAGCGTCATCGGCCAGTGGTGGTGGACGGTCGACCGCTGGGCACTGGGCGCCGTGCTCGCGATCATGGCGTTCGGTGTGATGCTGACCCTGGCCGCCTCGCCGCCGGCGGCGGAGCGCATCGGGGCCGATTCCTTCATGTTCGCCAAGCGCCAGTTCATCTTCCTGCCGCTGGCGCTGGGACTGATGCTGGCGATCTCGCTCGCCTCGCCGCGGCATGTGCGGCGGCTGGCATTGCTGGTGTTCTGCGGCAGCCTCGTGCTGCTGGCCGCGACCTTCGTGATCGGGATCGAGATCAAGGGCGCGCGGCGCTGGATCTCGGTGCCCGGCCTGTCGAGCGTGCAGCCATCGGAATTCGTGAAGCCCAGCCTCGCCGTGATCTCCGGCTGGCTGCTGGCGCAGAGCCGCGCCGAGCGGCGGATGCCGGGCTATTTCCTGTCGACCCTGCTGGTCGGATTGGTGCTGGTCTTGATGGTGCTGCAGCCCGACCTCGGCATGAGCATCGTGGTGGCGGCGGTATGGGCCGCCCAGCTCTTCGTGGTCGGCCTTCCGATGTGGATCGCGGGCTTCGGCGTGATCGGCGGCGCGGCGAGCCTGGTCGGCGCCTACTTCATGTTCAGCCACGTGCGCAGCCGCTTCGACCGCTTCCTCGATCCGACGTCGGGCGACAACTATCAGGTCAACACCGCGCTCGAGGCGTTCATGAACGGCTCGCTGTTCGGCCGCGGGCCGGGCGAGGGCACGGTCAAGGCCCAGCTGCCCGACGCACACACCGACTTCGTCATGGCGGTGTGCGGCGAGGAATTCGGGCTCGTGGTCTGCCTGATCATCCTGGCGTTGTTTGCCTTCGTGACCCTGCGGTCACTGTCGCGCGCCTCGAAGGAGACCAGCCTGTTCATCACGCTCGCCGCGACCGGGCTCGGTGTGCAGTTCGGGCTGCAGGCGGCGATCAACATGGCCTCGACCATCCAGCTCATCCCAGCCAAGGGCATGACCCTGCCGTTCATCTCCTACGGCGGCTCGTCGGCGCTGGCGATGGCGATCTGCGTCGGCATGCTGCTGTCGCTGACGCGCGAGCACGCCGGCCTGAGGGAGGCGGTATGACGGCGATCCGCCCCGTCGTCCTTGCGACCGGCGGCACCGGCGGGCACGTGTTCCCCGCCGAGGCGCTGGCGAGCGAGCTCGAGGCGCGCGGCGTGCCGTTCACCCTGGTCACCGATTCGCGGGGCCGCCAGTGGCAGGGCGCCCTGTCGCGCCGGCCGATCCACTATATCCACTCGGCGAGCCCGACCGGATCGCTGCAGCGCCGCCTCATGGCTTTGTTCTCGCTCGGGCTCGGCCTGTTCGATGCCTGGCGGGCGCTCGGCCGCATCGGTCCGGCCGCCGTGGTCGGCTTCGGCGGCTACGCCTCGGTGCCGACCATGCTCGCCGCCCGCCTGCGTCGGACGCCGGCGATGGTGCACGAGCAGAACGCGGTGCTCGGCAAGGCCAACCGCTGGGTGCTGGGCGGCGTGTCGAAGGTGGCGACGTCCTTCGCCCGTACCCGCTTCGTCGACGACGACCGCGCCCGGCTGGTCGGCAATCCGGTGCGCGAGACGGTGCGGACCCTGCGCAGCGCGGTCTATCGCGCGCCCGGCCCCGGCCGCGTGATCGATCTGCTGGTGTTCGGCGGTAGCCAGGGCGCCGCGTCCTTCAGCAATGTGATTCCCGAGGCGATCCTGTCGCTGCCGGTGCCAATGCGCGCGCGGCTGCGCATCGTGCAGCAGTGCCGGCCGGAGGACCTCGAGCGCGTCCGAGCGCTTTACCTGCAGGCCAACATCGTGGCCGAGCTGGCGCCTTTCTTCGCCGATCTGCCGCAGCGGCTGGCCGGCGCGCATCTGGTCATCGGCCGTTCCGGCGCCTCGACCGTGGCCGAGCTGGCCACGATCGGGCGGCCGTCCATCCTCATCCCTTATCCCTACGCCGCCGACGATCATCAGACCGCCAATGCCCGTGCCTTCGAGGCGGCCGGCGCCTGCCTCGTGATTCCCCATGCCGGCTTCACCGCGCAGACGCTGGCCGGTCACCTGCGTGCGCTGTTCGAGGCGCCACAGCGCCTGGCAGACATGGCCGCCGCCGCGCACGCCGCCGGCCGCCCCGACGCCGCGGCACGGCTCGCCGATCTCGTCGGCGAGCTGATCGCCACCCCCACTTTTTCAGGAGTTGCCGCATGAGAGCGCTGCCGCTGGACATCGGCCTCATCCACTTCGTCGGCATCGGCGGCATCGGCATGTCGGGCATCGCCGAGGTGCTGCACAATCTCGGCTACAAGGTGCAGGGCAGCGATCTGTCCGACGGGCCGAATACGCGCCGCCTCGTCGAGCTCGGCATCAAGGTGCATATCGGCCATCGCGCCGACAATCTTGGCAATGCCCAGGTCGTGGTCGTCTCCTCGGCGGTGAACAAGGACAATCCCGAAGTCCTGGCGGCCCGCTCGCGCCTGGTGCCGGTGGTGCGCCGCGCCGAGATGCTGGGCGAGCTGATGCGGCTCAAATGGTCGATCGCGGTCGGCGGGACGCACGGCAAGACGACAACCACCTCGATGGTTGCCTCGGTGCTCGATGCCGGCGGCCTCGATCCGACGGTGATCAACGGCGGCATCATCAATGCCTACGGCACCAATGCGCGCCTCGGCAGCGGCGACTGGATGGTGGTCGAATCCGACGAGTCGGACGGCTCGTTCCTGCGCCTGCCGGCGACCATCGCGGTCGTCACCAACGTCGATCCCGAGCATCTCGACCACTACGGCACGTTCGACGCGCTGCGCGACGCCTTCGTGCGCTTCGTCGAGAACATCCCGTTCTACGGCTTCGCGGTGCTGTGCGCCGACCATCCCGAGGTGCAGGCGCTGATCCCCAGGGTCGCCGACCGGCGCCTCATCACCTACGGGCTGGGCGTCAACGCCGACGTGCGCGCGATGAACCTCAAGCTCGACCGCAGCGGCGCCGACTTCGATATCCTGATCGAGAACCGCGCCACCAACCAGTCGCGCACCATCGTCGATGTCCGCCTGCCGATGTTCGGCCAGCATAACGTCCAGAACGCGCTGGCCGCCGTCGCGGTGGCGCAGGAGATGGGCCTGCCCGACGAGACGATCCGCCGGGCGCTGGGCGGCTTTGCCGGCGTGAAGCGCCGCTTCACCAAGACCGGCGAGGCACACGGCATCACGGTGATCGACGACTACGGACACCATCCGGTGGAGATCGCCGCCGTCCTGCGCGCCGCACGCCAGGCCTACGGCGGCGGCGGCCGCGTGATCGCCGTCATGCAGCCGCACCGATACAGCCGGCTGGGCGCGCTCAAGAGCGAGTTCGCGGCCTGCTTCGTCGATGCTGACACTGTCATGATCGCCGATGTCTATGCCGCCGGCGAGGCGGCGATCGAGGGCGTCAACCGCGACATGCTGGTCGGCCTGGTGCAGCGCGCCGGCCATCGCGACGTCCATCCTCTCATGGCGCCGGCCGACCTGCCCGGCATGATCTGGCAGGTCGCGCGGCCGGGCGACGTTGTGGTCTGCCTGGGCGCCGGCAATATCACCGCCTGGGCGCACGCACTGCCCGGCCAGCTCCAGCAGCTCGCCGCCGAGAAAGCCGGCCCGCGCGCCATCGCCAACGATTCCGGGACCGCCGCATGATGGCGCTCGAGACCGCGCGCCCGCACCTGATCGACCGGCTGCCCAGGCCGCGCGGACGGCTGACGGCCGATGCGCCGCTCGGAGCGCAAACCTGGTTCCGCACCGGCGGCCCGGCCGAGGTGCTGTTCCGTCCCGCCGACGTGGCGGATCTCGCGCAATTCCTCGAGGCGCTGCCGGCCGACGTGCCGGTGACGGTGCTGGGCGTCGGCTCCAACCTGCTGGTGCGCGACGGCGGCATCAAGGGCGTGGTGATCCGCCTGTTGCGCGGCTTCACGGCTATCACGGTCGAGGGCAACGAGGTGGTGGCGGGCGCCGGTGCGCTCGACCTGAACGTTGCGCTGACCGCTCGCGATCATGCGCTGACGGGGCTCGAGTTCCTGAGCGGCATTCCAGGCACCATCGGCGGTGCCTTCCCGACCAATGCCGGCGCCTATGGCGGCGAGCTCGCCGAGGTGCTGGTCTCGGCCGAGATCGTCGACCGTTCCGGCGCGATCCGCACCGTGGCGCCGTCGGAGCTCGGCCTGTCCTATCGCCACAGCACGGCGCCGGCCGACTGGACCTTCACCTCGGCGCGGTTGCGCGCCAGCCCCGGTGACCAGCTCACCATCGCGCGGCGCATCGCCGAGATCGATTCGGCACGGGCGGAGACCCAGCCGCGCAGCCGCACCGGCGGCTCGACCTTCGCCAACCCGCCCAACCTCAAGGCATGGGAGCTGATCGACCGCTCCGGCTGCCGCGGGTTGCGGATCGGCGACGCGCAGGTCTCCGAGAAGCATTGCAACTTCCTGATCAATCTCGGCGCCGCGACGGCTGCAGACATCGAATCGCTCGGCGAGGAAGTGCGCAGCCGCGTCTTCAAGCGCAGCGACGTGCTGCTGCAATGGGAGATCAGGCGCATCGGGGAAGTGGCACCTGTGGTGAGCGGAGCCGAACCATGAGCACGGTCGCGGTCCTGATGGGCGGCTGGTCGCCTGAGCGCGAGGTCTCGCTGGTGAGTGGCAAGGCTTGCGCCGAGGGCCTGCGCGAGGGCGGTCATACGGTCATCGAATACGACGTGCAGCGCGACCTCCGCGCCCTGGTCGAGTTTCTGCGGCCGGCCGCGGGCGGCGGGCCCGACGTCGTGTTCAATGCGATGCACGGCAAGTACGGCGAGGACGGCTGCATCCAGGGCGTGCTCGAGATCCTCGGCGTGCCCTACACCCATTCCGGCGTGCTCGCCTCGGCGATCGCCATGGACAAGCCGATGTCGCGCCACGTCTTCACCTCGATCGGCATCCGCGTCGCCATCGGCAAGGTAGTCGAGCGCCGTTTATTGGCGGCCGGGGATCCGATGCCGCGGCCCTATGTCGTGAAGCCGATCGACCAGGGCTCCAGCGTCGGCGTCCATATCGTGCGCGAGGGCGACAATCTCGCCGCCGTCGAAGCGGCCGAAGCGCAGTATGGCGAGAGGGTGCTGATCGAGCAGTTCGTGCCCGGCCGCGAGCTCACCGTGGCGATCATGGGCGACAAGGCAGTGGCCGTGACCGAGCTGCGGCCGCGCACGCGGTTCTACGACTACGAGGCGAAATACACCGACGGCGTCACCGAGCATCTCATTCCGGCGCCGATCCCGGCCGAGGTCTACGAGCAGGCCAGGCAATGGGCGCTGATGGCGCACCAGGCGCTGGGCTGCACGGGGCTGAGCCGCGCGGACATGCGGTGGGACGATTCCCTGCCCGGTACGTCCGGCCTGGTCGTGCTCGAGCTCAACACCCAGCCCGGCATGACGCCGCTGTCGCTGGCGCCCGAGCAGGCCAAATGGGCCGGCATCTCGTGGTCCGAGCTCATGACCTGGATGGTCGACCATGCGCGGCGGCCGGCATGAGCAGGGCGGCGAAATCGGCCAAGACCGACGCGCCGCCGCGCCGCGACTACGATCGCCGCAGGCGCAAGGGTGCGATCCGCCGCTCGTCCGGCCGGCCGATCTGGCGCCAGCCGCTGCTGCTCGGCATTGCCGTGATGCTGTTGGGCATGGGCGGCGCCGGCGGCTGGTGGGCCTGGAAGGAGGGCTGGCTGGTCGAGGCGCAGAACCGGCTGGATGACGTGTCGCGCGGCGTGATCGCCGTGATGACGCCGTTCAAGCTGGCCGACGTTACCGTCGAAGGCCGCGACTATGTCGAGCGCGACGCGATCCTGGCAGCGTTGAACGTGCGTTCCGGCGATTCGCTGCTCGCCATCGACCTCCAGGGCGCCCGCAAGCGGCTGGAGGCGATCGACTGGGTGGCGGCGGCCACTGTCGAGCGCCGCCTGCCGGACACGCTCTACGTCACGCTGAAGGAGCGGCGCGCCGTCGCGATCTGGCAGAACGGCAGCGAGTACACGCTGATCGACAAGAACGGCCGCACCGTGCGGGCGAGCCGCATGCCGCCGGGTGCGGACAAGCTCCTGCTGCTGGGCGGCCCCGGTGCGCCCGAGCATGTCGGCGAGCTGCTCCTGCTGCTCGCCTACGAGCCGGCCATCGCCAAGGTGCTGCGCGCGGCCGTCTGGGTCGGACAGCGCCGATGGAATCTGGTCCTGAACAACGACACCGAGATCTGGTTGCCGGAAGAAGATGCGGTCGCGGCCCTCCAGCGCATGGCCAAACTCGACGCATCGGATAAACTGCTGCAACGCGAGTTCGGCGTCGTCGATTTGCGGCTGCCGGACAAGCTCTATCTCAAGAAGCGAGCGCCGGCCGGCGACCCTCCGCCGAACGGACCTGCCTAGAAACGTAGCGTACAAGCACGGGGATACATCGTGGCGAAGACAAGAAATGGGGTAATTGCCGCTCTCGATATCGGTACCAGCAAGGTGGTCTGCTTCGTCGCGCGTGTCGACGGCCAGGGCTTGCGGGTCGTCGGGATCGGCCATCAATCGGCGCTCGGCATGCGCTCGGGCAACATCATCGACATGGAGGCCGCGACCCGCGCCATCTCCTCGGCGGTGTCGACGGCCGAGGAGATGTGCGGCGAGCATGTGCGCGAGGTCATCGTCGGCGTGAGCGGCGGCTCTCCCGCCTCGCACAACCAGGGCCTCGAGGTCGCGATCGGCCATCATGAGATCGGCGAGCGCGACGTGCGGCGCGTGCAGCAGCAGATCTCGCTGCCGGCCGAGACAGCGGACCGCGACATCATCCATTCCGCCGCGATCGGCTACACGGTCGACGGCACGCCGGTGCGCGACGCGCGCGGCATGTTCGGCGAGCGCCTGGGCGTCGATGTGCACCTGGTCACGGCGGCGAGCGGCTCGATGCGCAACCTGCAGGTCTGCGTGCGCCGCGCCCATCTCGAGATTTCCGATCGGGTCGTCGCCAGCCACGCCGCCGGTCTCAGCTCGCTGGTCGCCGACGAGCGCGACCTCGGCGTCACCCTGATCGACATGGGCGGCGGCACGACCTCGATTGCGGTGTTCTACGAGGGCAACCTCGTGCACGTCGATTCGATCCCGGTCGGCGGCGAGCACGTCACGCGCGACATCGCCCGCGGTCTCTCCACGCCGGTCGCCCATGCAGAGCGCATGAAGACGCAGATCGGCCGCGCCGTCTCCAAGCCCAACGACGAGTACGACATCATCGACGTGCCGCTGATCGGCGAGGAAGACCGCACGCG
>Ga0070665_100003737_pt1 | contig 16122 bp, 17 predicted proteins | sample KBSS13metaG_FD_65862 | JGI IMG/M metagenome (GOLD analysis project Ga0070665, IMG submission 65862) | Switchgrass rhizosphere microbial communities from Kellogg Biological Station, Michigan, USA - KBS S1-3 metaG | ecosystem: Host-associated > Plants > Roots > Rhizosphere > Soil ... | reverse complement strand
ATGGAGCAGGCCGTTCACGAGGCGGGCCGTCTCGACCTCGACATGGTCGGCAAGCTGGAAGCGGCGCTCGAAAGCACGCCCGGCGATGCCGCGATGCAGGAACTGCGCGCCCTCGGCGTCAGGCTGTGACTTGCCTTTGACGGTCAGCGCGTTGTTCTCGACGGTGATGTCGATATCGCCCTCACCGAAACCGGCGACCGCGAGCGTGACGCGGTACGAATTCTCGCCGAGCTTCTCGATATTATAGGGCGGGTAGGTGACGGTGTCGGTGGCCTGGGATGCCTCGATCAACCGGCTGAGCCGGTCGAAGCCGACGGACGAACGGAATAAGGGTGACAGATCGTAAGTACGCATGGATATCCTCCTGAAAGCGATACCGTCTGGGCCCACCGGAATTGGTCGGGCCTCTCAGTGAATGACGACCCCGGTTGGGCGCCGTCAGTGCTTTAGGTAGGTAGGAGGATTGCGGGTTCAAGGGCTTAAACCCCTCTCCCGTTTCACGGGCGAGGGGCCTTTGTGGTCAGTGATTCCCCGAGATCGTGATCGTCTTCAGTGCGTCGCTGTCGGCCTTGAGCTCGGTCGTGCCGGACTTGAAGCCGTTGGCGTCGATCAGGAAGGCGATCACGTCGATATACTGGTCGTGGGTGAGGCTGCCCGGCTTGCCCTGGGGCATGGTGGTCGAGACGCGGGTGAACAGTTCGGCCACCGGATGGTTCAGCCAGTGGGACATGAACTTGTCGCCCGCCAGCTCCGGCACCGGCTCCTTGCCGCCCAGGTCGGGCTGGTGGCACATGGCGCAGTTGGCGTTATAGACCGCCTCGCCACGCTTGGACTGGTCGGTAGTGAAGACGCCGTCGCCGGCGGATTTGCCGGCCGGGGTCGCATCGGCGGCCAGGGCTGCGTTCGCGGCGAAACCGACGCCCAGGATCGTGGCGAACAACGCGGCCGCCGTATTTCTCATCACCATACCCAGTTACCCTTCTTCTCTAATTCCGCCCAAGCTGGGGCGGGTCGTAACGCAAAGCGCAGGTAAAATCGAGACACCCGGATCGTCGCACCCGATGATGTCGCGAGAATGGCGCAAATTCGTCGAAACGATTGCTGGACGCCAGGGCAGGTCTTCCCGATTTGACGGCCGGCTTTTCCCGATCAGCGGCCGCCAGTATCAACGCCCAATAAAGGCGCGGAACTGCTCGCCCAACACGCGCACCGTGGCGGGGCGGTTGGCATCAGGATTGAAGGCGAGTTGGAAGAGGCAGAGCTCGACCTGCATCAGCAGCAGCCAGGCGCGGATGCGCGCATCGGGCGTCGCTTCATCAGCCTGGGCGCGGCGGAAAGCCGGGATATGGCGGCCGAGCAGGCGGATGTTCTCCTGCCGGATCGTATTCTCCCACTGCGTGCCCTCAGGCTCCAGAATGCCGACCTGGACAGTGATGTCGAGCAGCGGCCGGTTCGCGTGGTAGAGGGCGATGAAGCCGTCGATCCAGCGGTCGATCTCCTCGTCGGTCGGCTGTTCGCCCGCCGGCACCAGGGTGGCGTATTGGGCGAACAGGCGCGGCCAGAACGGCTCGAACAGGGCCTTGGCGATAGCGAACTTGCTGTCGAAATGGCGGTAGAAGGTGCTGCGGTTGACCCCGGCGCGCTTGACGATGTCGTCGATCGCGGCGCCAGCATACGAGCCTTCGGCGAAGGCCTCGCGCGCGGCGGCCAGCAGCTTTTCCCGGCTGGTCTGCTTCTGCCGCTGCTGCAGCTCGGTGCGCCCGCCGATGCGGGGCTGGGGCGGAACCAGCAGCGGAGGGACTTGGGGATCGTCTAGAGTAGTCGTTTCAGCCATTGCATCCAATTAGATTGCGCGGGCGCTTTTGCAGCGAATCCTTGACGCGACATTTTGTTGCATCATAGGGTCTCGCCGCCCGGTCTGCAAGCTACGGGCGTTCGAAACAGACTTGACCGCTGGTTCGCCTGGGGACATCAAGGCGCGGATGCGTCTTATCTTTCGGCCGCGAAGCCGGTCAATACATTCACTCGCCAACATCCATCTCGGGGAAATCATAATGCCGCGTGCTGCTCTTCTGGCCTCAGCCCTTCTTGCCCTGCCCCTGGTCTCGCTGACCGCGCCGATCGCGCGCGCCGACGGCGACCCCGAGATGGGCAAGCGCCAGTTCGCGCCGTGCAGCGCCTGCCATACAGTGGAGCAAGGCGGCGCCGACAAATTGGGCCCCAATCTGCACGGCGTCTTCGGCCGCAAGGCCGGGACCAAGGAAGGCTTCACCGGCTATTCCGACGGGCTGAAGAATTCCGGTATCACCTGGGACGCGGCCAAGATCGACGAGTGGATCACGAATCCGCGCAAGGTCATTCCTGACACGAAGATGGCGTTCCTGGGCATCTCCAACGAAGCCGTCCGCGCCAACATCATCGCCTATCTGATGCAGGCGACGAAGTAATCAGAGCGTTGCGAACGCAACGAGGCAATCCAGAGCCCTACCGATCAGCATAGGGATGATGACTCTGGATTGCCGCGTCGCTACGCTCCGCGCAATGACGAATTAGGAAGCAACAACGGCCTTCAAGGCCGTTCCTGGGGAGGATCAAATGATCAACACGCGCACGCTCCTATCCGCTGTCGCACTCGTGGCTTTGTCGGCCACCGCCTTCGCCAAGAACGACCTGACCAAGCCGGCTGCCAAGGATTGGCCCGCCGTCGGCGGCGACTACGGCAACAGCCGCTATTCCACCCTGGACAAGATCAACACGACCAACGTGAAGACGCTGGGCGGCGCATGGGTGAAGAAGTTCGAAGGGGCCTATTCGCGCATCACCCCGGTGGTGGCGGACGGCATGATGTTCGTGACCGCCGGCCCGTTCGTCTATGCGCTGAACCCCAAGACCGGCGAGGAGATCTGGAAGGCCAAGCCGGACGTGCCCCCCTCCATGCTGTTCAAGGGCGTGGCCTACGGCGACGGCATGGTGTTTGCCGGCACGGCCGACGCCGCGATCTTCGCGATGGACGCCAAGACCGGGAAGATCCTGTGGACCACGCCGGTCGGCCCCAAGCTGCCGCCGCGTGACGCCGGGCCGGGCGGGGCCAACGCCACGGCGCTGACCACCACCGGCCAGTATATTTCCGGCGCGCCGATCTATGTGAACGGCAAGGTCATCACCGGCATGGCCAACGGCGACTTCCTGATCATCGGCCGGCTGACCGCGCTGGACGCCAAGACCGGCAAGGAAGCCTGGCACTTCGATGCCGTGAACGGCCCTGGCGGCCCCGGCCATGAGACCTGGCAGCAGGACAACGATGTGTGGAAGCATGGCGGCGGCGGCATGTGGACCAATCTGGTGGCCGATCCCAAGCTGAACCTGGTCTATGCCTCGACCGGAAACCCGATCCCGCAATGGGCGGGCGAGACGCGCGGCGGCGACAATCTGTTCACCGACTCCGCCGTGGCGCTCGACATCGCCACCGGCAAGCTGAAATGGCATTTCCAGGCCATCCACCACGATATCTGGGAAGGCGACCTGGGAACGCCGCTGGTGCTGTTCGATGCCAAGAAGGACGGCAAGACGATCCCGGCGATCGCGGTGATGCGCACCGACGGCAACCTGTTCGAGCTGGACCGCGCCACCGGCAAGCCGGTCTTCCCGGTCGAGGAGCGTCCGGTGCCGCAGAACCCGCGGCTGAAGACCTCGCCCACCCAGCCCTTCCCGGTGGGTGCCGAGCCGATCGGGCCGGCCTGCACCCCCAAGGAGCTGATCCCCGAAGGCTTCAAGCCGATCTGCTATTTCGACCCGATCGACTATGACATGCCGAACAGCATGATCCTGCTGAACAAGACCCGTTCGGCGCCGATGTCGTACGATCCGCAGACGGACATGTTCTATGCCACCGCGCATATGATGCCGTTCTGGATCACCCGCGATAAGGATCCGGACGTGTTCGTGCCGCCAGGCACCGCGCCGGGCATGAAGTCCTATGGCCTGATCACCGCGATCGACGCCAAGACCGAGAAGATCGTCTGGCAGAACAAGACCCCCTACCGGATCGAGAACGGCAGCGGCGCCGGCACCACCGCCGGCGGGCTGATGTTCCATGGCGAGCCGGACGGCAACCTGCAGGCCTACAATTCCAAGACCGGCGAGAAATTGTGGGACTTCCAGACCGGCGCCGACGCGGCCGGACCCGTCGCCTTCTATGAGGTGGATGGGGAGCAGTATGTCGCTTTGATGGCCTCGTCCAACCTGTGGGCGTTCAAGCTGGGCGGCACCGTCGCCGCCCTGCCCGCCCCGCCTGCGCCGGCGACCGAGACGACCTTCAAGGGCCGGCTGGAGCGCGCCGAGAAGATCGGCATCAGCGCGACCTTGAACGACATGGGCCTGGACAAGACCCGGACCTACTATGACGAGAACGTGTTCCAGCCGATCCGCGCCAAGGTGAAGGCGGGCACGATCACCTTCGTCAACAACGGCAAGGAACCGCACGAGCCGACGGCCACCGACGGCAGCTGGACGGCCGGCAAGATCGCGCCCGGCCAGTCGGCCACCGTCACCCTGGCGAAGCCCGGCACCTATGTGTACAGCGACAGGCTGCACCCGTGGTCGTACGGGCAGCTGGTGGTGGAGTAAGGGCGGTCCCCTTGGCGAAAAACCCTCTCCCGCTCCAAGGGAGAGGGAAATCGCCCCCCGACACAAAAAAAGTCACGACCACGCCCCCCTGACCTGATCCAGCCGCCCACGAACTGCCGTATCCCCTACAGCTGCCCAAAGACAGTTAGGGGAGTCACCGGCATGCGCCTTTGTACTTTCGCACTACTGGCGGCCGCCGGCCTCTGTCATCCGGGCTTGGCGTCAGCGGTGGTTTATCCACCCAACACGCTGCTGTCCGGCGAAGTGGGACAGACGGTCGTCAGCAACCAGTGCTACATCGTTCGCGGCAGCAGCGATTTCCTGAGAAACGGCGCCGCCAACCGCGCCTACCTATCGGTCGCGGACATGGTCGCCGCCGGCTACGAGCTGAATGGCCAGATGATCCTGGTCTTCACCTCCGCCACCGGCGGAACTGCCCGTTTCAATTTCGCCACCACCTATCCGTCGAATGTCCAGGTGGCACCCTTCGCCGGCTACGGCCAAAGCTACGATGCGGCAACAAAGACTTTCCGCGCCCACTTCACCATCAATTTCCCCGGCTGCTCCCTCCTGGTGAGCGGCGTGTACAGATCGCCGTGAGGACCGCACGATGAAAGCAATCGTATCCGCCGCGGTCGCGCTCCTGATGTCTTCGGTGACGTTGCCCGCTTTCGCCGCGACGGAGCCTTTTCTGGGCGAAATCGACACTTTCGCCTTCAGTTTCTGCCCCAAGGGCTGGGCGCCGCTGGACGGGCGCCTGCTGCCGATCAGCCAGAACCAGGCGCTGTTCGCCCTGCTCGGAACGACCTATGGCGGCGACGGTAAGACGACTTTCGCGCTGCCGACCGGGCGGGCTGTCTTCACCCTCAGCGCGGGCTCCCCCCGGCTGCTGCAATGTATCGCGCTGGTCGGTGTCTTCCCCAGCCAGAACTGAGGCAGCTCCATAGACCTTCCGAGACCTGCAGGGCGGATGAGCGGAGCGTAATCCGCCAATTCGGTCTATGATGAGGTATGCGGCGGATGGCGCTTTGCGTATCCGCCCTACTTCAGCAGAGGTCCGATCATGAAACCGTCAGAGCTTCTTCCCGATTCCGTGGCCGTGATCACTGGCGGGGCGTCCGGCATCGGACTGGCGGCGGCGAAGCATTTCGCCGGCAAAGGATTTTCGGTCTGCATCGCCGACCTGGGGGCCGATCGGCTGGCCAAGGCGGCGGAGGAGGTCGCCGCGGTGGCGCCGCAGGGCGCCGTCAAGGTGATGACGTCGCAGACCGATGTCGGCGAGCCGGCGGCGCTGTTGGCGCTGGAAGCCTCTGTCGCCGCGCGCTTCGGCGGGACCGATATCCTGATGAACAATGCCGGCACCGCCTTCGGCAGCTCCTGCTTCGGCCCGGCCGATGTCTGGCGGAAGGTGCTCGGGGTCAATCTGATGGGGATCGTGCACGGGACCCAGGTCTTCGGCCCCGGCATGATCAGGCGCGGCCGGCCTGGATTGATCATCAATACCGGTTCCAAGCAGGGCATCACCACCCCGCCGGGCGACCCGGTCTATAATGTGTCCAAGGCAGGGGTGAAGGCCTTCACCGAGGCCCTGCAGCATGAGCTGCGCAACACCGAGGGCTGCAAGGTCAGCGCCCATCTGCTGGTCCCCGGCTACGTCTTCACCAGCCTGACATCACGCGGCCAGACCGAAAAGCCGGCGAGCGCCTGGACGCCGGATCAGACCGTCGACTTCATGATCGAGAGCCTGGAGCGCGGCGACTTCTACATACTCTGCCCCGACAACGACGTGCCGCGCAGCCTCGACGAGCGCCGCATCGCCTGGGCCGCCGGCGACCTGATCGAAAACCGCCCGCCCCTGTCGCGCTGGCACCCGGACTATGCCGAGAAATTCGCCGCGTTCGTGAAGGGCGAAGCATAAGAAGTTGAAACACCAAGACGCCGCGACTTCCGTCGCAGTGTCTTGGTGTTGAATGCTTGTTCTTCCGCTACGCGGGCGAGGGCTTTTTTTCCTCGATCAAAAAGGTCCAGTTGCCGGTATATTATACAGACCATACCGGTGAGGCTTTGCTCACCGGAGGCTGTCCATGACGATGACCCATACTGTGCCGGCGCCGGCACGGATCAACGCCAAATGGGTCCTGTTCGCCGTCATGGCGCTGCTGACGCTGGGCGTCATGTGGACCGATGAGCGGTTTCTGGTCGACAGCGCCGATGAGGAATGGGCGCATATCGCGCCGTTCCGGTGGTTGCTGCTGATCCATGGCGTGGCGGGATTCGCCGCATTGTTCATCGGGCCGCTGCAATTCTCTGAGCGGCTACGCCGCACACATACAAAGCTGCATCGCGTGCTGGGCCGGGTCTATATCGGCGCGATCTGCGTCGCCGCGCCGATGGCCATCTATATCGGTGAACATTGGGAGGAGAATGTCCACTCGGCCATCGAAGGCTGGGCCCAGGCCGGCGGCTGGATGCTGTGCGCAGTGCTCGCCTTCGTCTTCGCGATGAAACGCAACATCCCACGGCACCGCCAATGGGTAGCGAGGTCATATGGCTTCACCTTCGTCTTCATCATGGCGCGGGCGCCGCACATAGTGTCCTGGCACTGGAAGACCAATGATGACTTCGTGACCTATCGCTGGTTCCTGGTCTTCGCCGCGCTGATCGTGCCCGACCTGATCCTGCAATGGGATGAGCTCACCAAGCGGCGGAAGGTCGGGGCCGCCTGATCATCATTGTCTAGGCAACGCATCGCCTTTATCCCATGAAACCAGTGATGGGACATGGGGAGGGGCGCGATGCGCGTTCGGGATTTGGCTTTTATTGTCCTGGCAGCCACCTGCGCCGCCCATGCCGCGCCGTCACAGGACGGCCAACAAGCCGATGCAATCTCCAAGACCGAAAGCCGGACGCTGCCGCCGGGTGAAGTCTCTGAGCGCGTCATGCATCAGCTGGCTGGACTTCTGATACCAATCCTTCCGGAAAATGCCTCTCCAAAACCGGTCCGGCCGCTCACGTTTCTCAACCTCGTTACCCGGCCGAGGCCCACCGCGGTCGTCGGTCTCTGCCGAACAGATTCCTTGACGGTCTCGTTCGCGAAATCCGAACGGGGCGATGCCGGACCGGACACACCGGTAAAGGCCGATGGGGTGGAGGCGCACCCCTATTACCATTTCCTTACGCCGCCGAAGACGGATTACGAGTCATCCATCGGCACTATGGTCCAGCACGCCGTTGACGTGTGCCAAAAGCTCGATCCAGTGAAAGATGATTTCTTCTCAGCCCCTGACGAGCAAGCGGCAACCGACGGTTCTTACCTGGTCGGGCGGGTAAAGGCGGCGCTGGATGCATCACAGAATCCGCCGTTCGGCATCGCATGCGAGCCGGTGGGGCCAGATGAAAAACTGGCCTGTCCGACTCTGCTGAGCCAGCATAGGCCCGAGCAGATCGTCGCGATCGACTATTGCGACACGACGGTCTCAGGGTTCCAAGTTTTTAGCTGCTACTCGGTCGATTTTAAGGATCACTACCGGATGATGATCCAAGCCAGCCTCCCGCAAGTCTCGGCAAATACCGCCACCCCGATGACCGTCAGGGAGGTCAAGCTAAAAGCCATGATCGTGCTGCGGGATCCTCTACGCGACTGAAGCCAAGGCCCTAATGCAGCGCCGGGTGCCTGTCGCGCGGGTCGGCCCAGGCGCTGACGTCGGTGAAGGTGATGAGGGCACCCAGAAAACCGGCGGCAGCGTGGCGGGTGGGAACGATCCTGAGCAGGAAGTGCGATGCCTCGGACCGACTGACGAGATAGCGCTCGACACCCTCGCCGGTCTGTGCGGCCTGGCGGAAGTCGCGAGCCAGATCGTCATAGACGAGATGGCATTCGATCTCGTCCAGGCACCGCCCGGCATCCCCCTCGCCGACCGCGTAGACACGCGAGACATGGCGGTTGAAATGACGGATCCTAAGGCTCTCGTCGACGAAGATGGCCGGCGTCCCGCTCGCCTCAAGCAGGGTCTGCAACTCGGCGCCGATGCGCTTCAGCCGATGGATCTTGTCCACCAGGTTGGCGGACAGGTTTTCGACCAGCCGGTTGAACAGGTCGATCTGGTCGACAGGCGCCTTGCCGCTCTCCCGGGCCTCCTCCCTGGCCGCCTCGTCCACTGGCGGTGCAGGCATCTCGGCATGGCGCAACGCCAGAAGCCGGCGTGACTGCAGCCGGAATTCCTGATGGTCCAGCGGTGAAAGGATGAAATCGTTGGCCCCGGCGTCAAGCGCGGTGGCCCGGTAGGCCATGTCTTCATAGGCGGTGACGACCATGGCCGGCACGTCCCGGCAATCGGGCACGCGGCGGAAGCGGCGGATCAGCTCAGCCCCGTTCATCGCCGGCATCTGGTAATCGGTGATCAGAAGATCGGGCGTGTGCTCGCGGATATAGGAGAGCGCCTGCCAGGGGTCGCCGAATGCCTTGACCTGGACATCCGGTTCCAACGTCGACGCCAGGCTGCTCAGCACTTTCCGATTTACGCCTTGGTCATCGACAATGACGACAGAACTCATCCGCGATCCCTTTCGAGCGTGCAACGCAATATCCGCTGCATCCAGGGACACGCCGAATTCTTCCGGTCGCATCCCGATAACCGGCTTTACATTATCACTTTGGTGAATTCATGACTTATTTCGCAAATTCCGACAATAATTTTTATGATCGCCAGTGTCCCATAAATAATTATGGCTACTTTGTCACACGATTGCCACAGACGCACCAATGAAAAATTAATCTATAATTTTAATTAAGATTATACTCTTATGGCCTACTGACCACCCCCGGATATCGGCTGAAAATCACTGTCCGGCAGCGCAATTTTTCCGTTGACGAAGAATTGTGCGATGCATTAAGACTACCTCCCAAGGATTAATCCTTTCGGCTTAACCGATGGAGGCGATGAAATGGCACTTGCGACGGTTACTCTCCCAGGCGGCAATGGTGGTTTCAGCGCGATCCCGGTCGAAAAGGATGCGAAGGCTACGCTGACGACCGCGATCAAGAATCTGTTCAACTCGGCCGGGCAAAACATCACCGCCAATGAAATCGCCTCCGGCGTCGACGGCACGAAAGGCTTCTTCAACCTGGTGCTGGACGGCGCGCTGGCGCCGACCACGATCACGGCCGGGGCAAACGTCCAGGCCCTGTTCGATACCGGGCTCGGCCAGGACACGCTGGTCGGCAACGCGGCTACCACCCTGTTCGTCGCCAACAGCGCCGGTGATTCGATCAGCAGCGCCGCGGCCGCCTCAACCATCATCGGCGGCGCCGGAAGCGATACCGTGTCGGCGGTGGGCAAGGTCACAGCCTATCTGGAGGGCGGCAGCAATCAGGTAAATCTGGGCGGCGGCGCCTTGAACCTGCTCGGCACGGGCGGCCACGACACCGTCAATGTGACGGCCGGCAAGAACACGGTCACAGCGGCCTACAAGGCGACGCTCAACCTCTCCGGCAACGGGACGACAGACCAGGTGACGCTGGGTGCGGGCAGCACGGTCTTTATCTCAGGCAGCAACGTCACCACGAACATAACCGGCAACAACGAGACGATCGTCATCACCGGCAGCAACGAGCATATCAACCTGATCGGCACCGGCGACACGATCATCATCCAGGGCGGTACCAACGACACCATCACCTACAGCGCGCCCGGCAAGGGCGGCGGCAAAGGCGGTTCGCATGCCGCCACCGTGATCGGCGGGGGAGACCACGACAAGGGCAAGGGGCATACCGCCACGACCGTCGGCGGATCGGGCGCGGCCTCGACCATCCATGGCGGGCGGACGACCTTCACCCATGTCGCGGGCAAGCACAATGTGTTCACCGCCACCCAGCATGCCGACACGATGGTGGGCGCGCTGCACGACAAGACGGGCGGCAGCGACCTGTTCAAGCTGGACGCGGCGGTGCACAGCACCCACACCATCAAAGCCTTCTCCAGCCAGCACGACACGATCTCGATCGGTCATATCACCCAGAAGCAGCTCGCGGCCGACCTGCGTCATGCGACGGTCACCGGCGCCGGCGCCCATACGACAACGATCTTTAGCGCTGACCACACCAAGATCACGATCGTCGGCGACCGGGTGCTCGCGTCCGACATCAAGTCGCATCAATAGGATCTGTAGATCGGAATGCGTCAAACACGGATAAGGTCCCGGATTCGGGACCTTTTTCTGTTGCGCTCAGGTTGCGCCGGGTCCTATGCTGCCCGCCCTGATCACAGTCGCGGGCCGGCTGCCGCCAGATGGGAACAAGACCCTGCGCGGTGCCACACGCCCAAAGCTCAATCACAGGGTGTGGGCACCAAATAACAGCACCAGTCTTGCGTTCCAGCGTTAATATCAGACGCCCCACGGGCTCTCCCGATTTTCCGATTTTCCTTGGGAACTCCTCCTTCGCGGTGGCTAGTACTGCCCCGTATCGGTTGCCGCCGCCGGCGCGGCGCGGGCTTTAGGCCGGGCCGATGGCAGAGGCGCGGCTGATACTGGCCGGCGAGAGCGGATTGTTCCGCGAGGGGCTGAAGCGCGTACTGAACGACCGCAACCTGACGGTCGTCGGCGAGGTTGCCCAGCTGGCCGACGCGCTCGCGGTGCTGCGGTCGCTGAAGAAAGGCGCCGATCTCATCGTCTGGGACCAGCCCGAGGCCCCGGCTCGCGAGCTCGAGGCGCTGAGGCAGATCGCCGTCGGCTACCCCGGAACCAGAGTCGTAATTCTGGCCGACCGCATGGACGCCACCGACGCAGAGATGGCCGCCAAGGCCGGCGCCAGCGGCCTGCTGCCCAAGAACATCTCCACCGCTGCCCTGGGCCTCTCGCTCGAGCTCGTGGCACTGGGCGAAAACCTGTTCACCGCCCCCTTGAGCCTCTGGCGCCCCGCCCCGCTCGCCGCCAGCGACCGCCCCTCCCCCGCCACAATCTCAAAGGACGCGCTGACCCACCGCCAGCGCCAGATCCTGGAATATCTCGAAGCCGGCCTGTCGAACCGCGCCATCGCCTCAAAGCTGGATGTCGCCGAGGCGACGGTGAAGGTGCATGTCAGGGCACTGCTGACGAAGATCAATGTCGACAACCGCACGCAGGCTGCGCTGTGGGCGAAGAGCCAGAAGTAGGCTGCGGCGAGCAGTAAACGGCTCGGCCGGATCGGTGTAATCTGCCGGTTTGAACCGTTAATCGGCCTACCGCAGCAACCGCCTTTTCGGGAGCACGCCATGAAAACCACTGCGCTGACCCTGCTTGCAACCGTTCTGCTCGCCCCTGCCGCGATGGCGGCCGAAGCGGGCGACCCGACCGCGCCGATCCATCAATTCATCGATGGCTTCAACACCGGCGATACGAAATCCGCCTTCGCCGCCTACGCGCCCGGCGCCATCGCGATCATCGACGAGTTTCCGCCCCATCGCTGGATCGGCCCCAAGGCCCCGCAGGAGTGGGCCGCCGACTATGAGAAACACAGCGCGGCCGCCGGCGTCACCGACTCGAACGTGAAATACAGCGACGCGAGCCGCACCGAAATCGAAGGCAAGGCCGCCTATGTCATTGTGCCGACGGTCTACACCTACAAGGAGCGTGGCCAGCCGATGACCGAGGAAGGCCAGATGACCTTCGTCCTGCACGACAGCGGCGCCGGCTGGAAGATCGCCGCCTGGACCTGGTCAGGGGTGAAGCCGCATCCGGCGAAGTGATCGGGTAGGATCACCCGGGAATCGTATAATCCGACGGCATCTGGCCGATCTGGATCGTCATGTCGCAAAACCGCGCCGCGATCCGCCAGCCCTGCGGCGTGCGCACCAGCGTATCGAGATAGAAGCCAGCGTTGGTGATCACATCCTGCCCACCGCCCACCGCCGGGCGGCCCATCGGGGCGGTGAAATAGCAGCGCGATTCACCCCGGTCGCCATCGACATCGACGGCGATATTGGTGATGTGATGCAGGTTGAGCGGCCAGGGCTCCAGCGCCCGGTCGAGCCACTCCAGCGCTGCCCGATACGGCATCGCCCCGGGTCCGCCGGTGGAGGCATAGTCGATCGTGCCGCCGGGGGCGAAGACCTCGTCCATCAGCTCCCATTTCCGCCTGTCCACCATCCAGGCGTAGCGGTAGAGGAGCTGTTCGATGGCGCGGTAGTCCTGTTCGGATGGCTGCATGGGTTCGTTCCTCCCTGGCGCGATTGATTCTTGCCGGTCCGATACCTCCCGATCGTCGGCACGTCACACCCCAGCCACCTCCGGAATCACCTCCCGCCCGAATACTTCCAGCGGGGTGATGTCCTGGACGTTGGGCATGTTGAAGATGGCATGGTCGACACCGATGGCGGCCAGGGCCTTGCAGTGGGCGACGATGTCCTTGGCCGTCATCTGACCGGGGGCGAGATGGGCGGTGCCCAGCGTGGTCTTTTCGATCTCGGCGTAGTCGCGGCCGAGGCGGTCGCAATGGGCTTTGAGCACTTCCAGCTTGGGCGCGACCATGGCGGCGTCGCCGAACAGGTTGCAGGCGTCGGCATACTGGGCGGCGAGGCGGAGCGTCTTCTTCTCGCCGCTGCCGGCCACCAGGATCGGCGGGTGCGGGCGGGAGAGCGGCTGGGGAACGCAGAGCGTCTCGGCGAGGCGGTAATGCTCGCCCCGGTAGGCGCCGTTCTCATTCGACCACATCTGCTTGGCGATCTGCAGCGCCTCCTCCAGCAGGTGGAAGCGGATGGCGGTCGGCGGGAACGGGACGCCCAGGCCCTTGGCCTCGCGGTCGAACCAGGCGGCGCCGATGCCGAGATAGGCGCGGCCGCCGGAGAGCACGTCCAGCGTCGTGACCGTCTTCACCAGGATGCCGGGGTAGCGATAGACCACGCCGGTCGCCATCGTGCCGAGCTTCACCTTGCTCGTCACCGCGGCGAGGTAGGACAGCGTGCTGTAGCCTTCCAGCATGTCGGTTTCGGCCGGGCCGACCGGCGGGATCTGAAAGAAATGGTCCATCACCCAGAGGCTGGAGAACCCCGCCATCTCCGCCGCGCGGGCGATATCCGCGAGCGTCCCGCCGATGCGCGCCGGGCCGGTATCCCAGGTGAAGTTCGGAAGCTGCAGGCCGATTTTCATGAGCGCGTCCTCCTGGTGGTTTCGGAGAGTGTAACCGGGTGGGGCGTGGAGGGCACGTGCTTCTATAGAGTGTCCGACAGAAGGATATGTGGCGACATTTGCATCCCCCGCCGGGTTTGCGCCGTTCGCACGTTTCTGTCGCAGCGGGTTGTATCGCCCACGGGCCGTCAGCATATCGGATGTGCGTCCAAACTGGGGCGCGTATAATAAGCGGCGCCCGGGTCCGCCTTTCCCGATGCCCAGGAGCCGCAATGGCCTCGTCTTACACGACGTTTCCCGACTACACCGACGCCGAACGATGGGCCGATGCCCTGGTCCATATCGTGGGCCTGATCGCCGCGCCCCTGGCGGTGGTCTGGCTGTTCGCGCAGGCCGGGGCGACGATCACGCCGGGCCGGATCGTCACCGGGACGATCTATGCGATCGGGCTGATCGGCATGGTGACCGCCTCTGCGATGTATAACCTGGTGCGCGCCGGGCGGCTGAAGAGCATCCTGCGGCGGCTGGATCATGCGATGATCTTCGTGATGATCGCGGGCACCTATACCCCGCTGTCGCTGACGGCGCTCAGCCCGGAGATCGGCATCCCGCTGTGCGCCGTGGTCTGGGCGTTGGCCGCGATCGGCATCGCGCTCAAGATCTTCCGCGAGGACCCGCATGAGCGCCTGTCGATGATCCTCTATCTGTCGATGGGTTGGCTGGTGCTGCCACTGCTGCCGCCGCTGCTCACCGCCCTGCCCCAGGGCGTGATGATCCTGATCATCGCCGGCGGCCTGATCTATTCCGCCGGCAGCTTTATCCATACCCGCATCACCTGGCCGTTCCACAACGCCGTGTGGCACGCCATGGTCATCGTCGCGGCCGGACTGCACATGGCCGCGATCGCCCAGGTGATCGCATTGCCGCTCGATAAATAGAGGCGTTCAGAGTACCGGAGCCGGCAGCATTGCCCGCCGGCGATCATCATCACCTGGTCGAAATTGGCGACAGGTCACGGCGTCACCACCTCCCAGCCGGTCTTGGTCCATTCGAACAGCGTGGCGGTCATCGGCTTCTGTGCCTTGTCGACGACCATCCTGGCAAAGCCGGCCAGAGGAGCGCGGTCGCCCGAGCCGTTGCCATAGATCAGGAAATCGTGCGAGGGCACAGCGATCACGAGATGGCCGCCCATCGCCTTCGACAACTCCGCCCAGCTGTCGTGCAGCAGCATCCGGCTGGATTCGTAAAAGTCGCCGGCGGCGAATTTGAGGCCATACTGTTTCACCACATGCGTGTCGGTCTCCAGCGGCGGCAGTGCCGCGGCTGTGTTCTTGAGGGCGAGCGCGATCGCCTTGTCCTCGGTGAGGCCGAGCTTCGCCAGATCGGCATGCTGCAAAGTGCGGATGCCGTGCGGTAGATCGACCACGCACACCATCCACAATTCACCCGCGACGGGCCGAACGACCGGCATGCGTTCGGGCTTTCCAATGGCCATCTTGCGTGCATCATCGGCGTAGAGGGCCGAGCGTACGATGGCGCGGATGTCCGTCGCCTTGATCTCGGCCGTCCGCTCCTTGATCGCACTGGTCATATTCGTGACGAACTCGGCGATGGTCTTACGGCAATGCCGCCGGTCGCTTTCGCAGGCGTGCCAGATATTATCGAGGTAGATCGTATCCTTGCCGCCGGGCAGGTTGAGATCGAGCCGTAGCGGGCTGACGACCTTGACGTTGGAGCCGGCATTGGCCTCGCTGAACTGGTCGGCCATGAACGACGTGAACTTGTCCGGATCCTTGGGTAGAGGGGACTCGCGGGCCTCCGCCGGCGCGGCAAATATGCCGGCGAGAATCAGCAGCAGGACGAAAAGCCGAGTTAGCATGCCCTCACCCCTTACAATTCGCCTCGTTCTTTATGGAAATTGTTGTACTCTGGATTGCACAGCATGCAAGCGCTTTGTTCCCATAAGTTCTCGTTAGTTGCCCTCGTTATGATAGCGATCCCGTCTCCTCTCCGCTAAGCTGCCGCGCACACAGGGAATGAGGACATCATGCCGTTGGACATGACCGGTGGGGGAAGGCGGGGGCGCAGCCCGTCGCTGAACGTGCTGGGCGGGACGCTGGAGAGCTGCTCGATCAATCCGATGACCGGGTTCTTCCGCGAGGGCTGCTGCGATACCGGGCCCAACGATGTGGGCAGCCATACGGTCTGCGTGGTGATGACCGCCGAATTCCTGCAATTCTCAAAGCTGGCCGGCAACGACCTGTCGACGCCGGTGCCGTCGATCGGCTTCAAGGGGCTGAAGCCCGGCGACCGCTGGTGCCTGTGCGCCCCGCGCTGGCAGGAGGCGCTGGAGAACGACGCCGCGCCCCGCGTCGTGCTGCGCGCCACCCACCA
>Ga0070665_100003733_pt1 | contig 16129 bp, 12 predicted proteins | sample KBSS13metaG_FD_65862 | JGI IMG/M metagenome (GOLD analysis project Ga0070665, IMG submission 65862) | Switchgrass rhizosphere microbial communities from Kellogg Biological Station, Michigan, USA - KBS S1-3 metaG | ecosystem: Host-associated > Plants > Roots > Rhizosphere > Soil ... | reverse complement strand
ATCGATGCGCCGACGAACACGGCCGGCTGCCGCCGGGCCAAATCCTCGAGGCTGCCCATCAGCCCCTTGAGGTCGTTGCCGCGCAGGGTGGAGGCCAGGGCGGCGAGTTCGTCGGCCCCATGCTCGACAAGACTGGCGATCCAGTCTTGATCCCCCTCCAACTGCTCTCCGGATTTGTGGATCGCCTTGGCGGCGTCACCCAGCCGGTCGGCCATATTGTCCTTCCCATCTTCGACGGCAGACTGGATACCTGACTTGGCGTCGTCCATCAGTGCGCCGGCCCGCTGCTTCGCGTCTTCTATCAAGCCACCCGATTCGTCGGACCCGCCCGATTGCCCGGACGGGGTCGTACCTGCGCCGTTGGGCGCGGGCATGCTCCCCGAGGCCGATTTCTCGGCGCCCGAAATTGTCGTATCTGTCATTGTCTTCCCCTGCTTATCTAAGCGGCGACGTGTCTGCCGCGTTCAGTCGTATGAGAACTTAACGGGGGTATAACATTACTGTTCCGAAGCGAATAATTATCGCTATAATTAAGTAATTATTCGGCGATGAATCCATTTATTCTGTGTGGTAAAATTGAACCGCACTCGCTTATTCTTCAGAGTGCATGCGGTGAAACCGGGCGGCTCGCGTTCGGGGCGCCGGCTTACGCTCTCTCTCAAATAAAACGTCACAGCCTCGCGCTTGCACCTGGTTGCGTGCCATTCAATTTACCGCAACCGTTCACGAATGACGGCGAGGTCGTTGCGGATCGTCGTTGCCGCCACCGCGCCTTCTCCCGTTGCGTGGCAGATTTGATCGAGGCCGAGTACGACATCGCCCGCCGCATAGAGACCTGGCACGCTCGTCCGCTGATGTTTGTCCACCTGAAGACATCCTTCGTTGGAAACCGCCGCGCCAAGGTCGGCGGCCAGTGTCGAGTGAATATCGGACCCGAGCGCGGGATAGATGCTGGCGAAGCGCAGGCTTTCCTCGGGGAGGTAAATTTCGATCGCGTCTTCGTGAAGCCTAAATTCCGAATAGGGGCCGTTTCGCACCCGGATTCCGCTTTCCGCCAGATGCCGTCTCTGCTCTGTGGTGAACGTGTGCGCGGTATCCGGCGCGATGAGTGTCACCTCGCTCGTATAGGCTCTGAGAAATGTTGCCTCCTGAATGCCATGTTCGCCGGTTCCGATAACGGCGATCGGCAAATCCGTGATTTCGTAGCCGTCGCACACGGGGCAGTAGCGTATCAGCCCGCGTGCGACGGCTTGGTCGTGCAGATCATCCGGCATGCGCGGGCGCCGGTTAGCGACACCGGTTGCTAAAAGGAGGGTTTCGCTCTGAAATTCTTTGCCGTCGGCCGTTCTGGCCCTAAAGCCACCTGCCGCATTCGATAGACCCGTGACCGTCCCGTCGTGCACTTCCGCACCATATCTTCTCGCATGCAGCCGCATGCGAGAGAGGAGGTCGGCGCCCCCGATCCCGTCTGGAAAGCCGGGTTGGTTTCTGGACTTTGGGATCGAAGCCGCCCGGCTGTGCCCCGAATCGATGACGGCGACCGAGAGGCGGAAGCGTCCAAGATACATTGACGCCGTCAACCCGGCCGGACCCGCACCGACAATGACACAGTCGTATTCGGCCGAGTTCACCGGAATTTCAGACCTTGCGAAGCATCTTGGAAAAACAGCCATCTCTTGGGGCTGCACTGTCGATGACGCAGTGCTTGAGATTTAGACGACGAGCCTGACCGTGGGCTCGCGTGCCCATATGCGTCCCGCTGAGGCGGTCGCGATAAAATCGTCGATTGTCCCGTTTGCCAGTGAAATGAGCCCGGCGTCATTGTCGGGGGTGCGGTCCGATATCCCACCCTTCACGAACAAGGGTGCGGCCGTCGGCAGATAGGCAATGACCTTGAGATGACCGTAGGCATCGCGCAGGAAATTGACGGCTTCGGCCTGAAGCCCAAGCTTCGCCCCACCTTCAGCCGAAGGCACGATCGCCACCGCATCGAACAGGACGGACGGCCCGCCCTCGACCTTGTGATCGGCGGGCAGCAGGTCCCCCGCCGCGGTCATCACGCCGTAGACGGTCGGCGCGACCACCTCGAACGTGGCGCCGGCCGCCAGCGCCGCGGACTTCAATCTGGCGACCACATCGCCGTCGCATCCATCCGAAACCAGGCAGCCGATCTTGCGTCCCTGCAAGGTCGGCTTCGCCTTGGCGATGATGCTGAGCATGGGTGAGGGATCCATCGGCTTGGCGGTGATTGGCGCATCTGCCGGAACGATCTCCGATTTCAATCCGAGGCCGGTCGCCACGCGCAGGGCCAGTGTCTGGTCGATATTGACCAGGCGCGAAAGCACGGCTTCGCGCACCCGGGGGACCACGCATTTGCTGAGTTCGAATACCAGAGCCGACACGATGTGGTTCTGCTCCGGAACGGTCTGACTGGCGAAGAACATCCGCGCCTGGGTGTAGTGGTCCGCAAAAGTTTCCGAGCGGACGCGCAACTGTCCACCTGCCTCCGGATTCGGGAACGTCTTGTATCCGCGGTCCGCCGACTCACGAGCGATATCGGGCCCGAGGTTCGAGGGCTCGTAGTTCACCTGGCCCTTGGGCACAGCCATCTGCATATGGCCGTCACGCTGCAGATTGTGGAACGGGCATTTCGGCTGGTTGATCGGAATCTCGTGGAAGTTCGGGCCACCGAGACGCTTCAGCTGCGTATCGAGATATGAGAACAGCCGCCCTTGCAGGAGCGGGTCGTTGGTGAAGTCGATGCCGGGCACGACGTGGGAGGCACAGAAGGCGACCTGCTCGGTCTCGGCGAAGAAGTTATCCGGATTGCGGTCGAGCACCATGCGGCCGACGACGCGCAGAGGGATGACCTCCTCGGGAATGATCTTGGTCGCATCGAGGACATCGAAATCGAACGCATTCGCCTGTTCCTCGGTGAAGGTCTGCAGGCCCAATTCCCATTCCGGGAAGTCGCCGCTCTCGATGGCATTCCAAAGGTCGCGGCGGTGAAAATCGGGATCGGCGCCATTGATCTTGATGGCTTCATCCCAGATCACCGACTGGGCCCCGAGTTTGGGCCGCCAGTGGAATTTGACGAACGTCGAATCACCGCCGGCGTTGACCAGCCGGAAGGTGTGGACACCGAAACCCTCCATCATCCGAAAGCTGCGTGGGATCGCCCGGTCCGACATGATCCACATGATCATGTGCATCGATTCCGGCGTCAGCGAAATATAGTCCCAGAACGTATCGTGGGCGGTCTGTGCCTGGGGGAATTCCCGGTCGGGATCCTGCTTGGCCGCGTGGATCAGGTCGGGAAACTTGATTGCATCCTGAATGAAGAACACCGGGATGTTATTGCCCACCAGATCGAAATTGCCTTCCTGGGTGTAGAACTTGACCGCAAACCCGCGCACGTCGCGCGCCAGATCCATCGAGCCCTTGTTGCCCGCGACGGTGGAGAACCGCGTGAAGACCGGCACGCGATCACCGGGCCGCTGCAGGAAATCGGCCGCCGTGATATCGGCGAGGGATTCCAGGCATTCGAAGTAGCCATGCGCCGCCGAACCCCGGGCATGGACGACGCGCTCGGGTATACGCTCGTGATCGAAATGGGTGATCTTCTCGCGCAGGATGAAATCTTGCAGGAGGACTGGCCCGCGGGCGCCGGCTTTGAGTGAATTCTGATTATCGGAGATCGGTACGCCTTGGTTGGTGGTGAGGAGTGTCGTTGCGGAATCGGCCTGCTGATGGAGTTCGCCGCCATTGCCGGTCAGAACTGGAGTCTCGGTTGGCGCTGGCGCCTTCGGGTTCGGCATGTGGTGTCCTTAGGATTAATGGGATTTGACGACGGGAATTGAATGAGGCGGCGTCATCGCTGCCATCAGTTCTGACCTGCGCGCGGCGAGCTTGGCGCCGAGTTTATCGAGATCGAGTTTTGTCTCGCGGACTTCGGGGAAGAGTTCTTCCTGTTCTTCCTCGACATGGTGGCGCACCTGCTCGCTCAACACCGTGATCTTCGCGTCGTAGAGCGGTTGGCCGGGCTGCATGGCCTCGATCTCGGCAATGAGGGTCTTCGCGCCGGCCTGTTCGACCGCCGCTTTGTCCAGAAGATCGGTGTCGCCGGTCGCGTCACGCGCTGCCGGGTAGAAGATTTCTTCCTCGATTTGGGTATGGACCTTGAGTGCGAGGCAGATTTCCGTGGCAAGCGACTTCTTGTCTGCGACCTCGGTCAAGTCCTCGTATTGTTCGAAAAGGTCGTCGACCGCCTGATGGTCGGCTTCCAGGAGCGCAATCGCATCCTGTGGCGGGGCGGTTTCCGGTCTGGGTGGGGGCGCAGTCTCGCGACGGCTAGCCTTTGTCTTCGCAGTGGTCGCCATAGATGAACCTCACGATTTTGGGATACATCTTGAACACTGGCTTTTTGAAGTCGTTCCAAACTTTAAATGGATATCAATAGTGAGCTAATCAATATTGGTGAGATAATCAGTAATTATCGGTAGTTTCCCGAGAATAGTGGGAATTTGTACTGGAGGGAACCGTTGTTAATATTAATGTATTCGTGCCTCGTTTCTGGATCGTGAGGCGGCGCGAACTACCAAGGCGATGTCAGCGGGACTGCTTCGGCGGCGCGAAGATTTCGACGGCGGAAGCAAGAACCCGGAATTGCGCCGGCGTGTGGGTCACGATCTCACCATCGGCGTTGACCGCCCGCGGCTTGGTCGTTTTGACCACCACCTCCTGCCCGGCCAGGGTTTCCACCTCGGACCAGCGCCCCTGCGTGCCCTTCCGCAGCGAGGGGAGCAATTTCAACACGGCGATCACGCCGGATGCCTCCAAGCTGTAGATATCGAGGCGATTATCGTCGATCGCCGCATCTTCCGACAGCGTCATGCCCCCGCCGTAAAAGCGGCCGTTGCCCACCGCGAGATGCAGCGTTTTGGATCGGTGCACGACGTCGCCGATCTTGACCGTCACGTGGAATGGCCGAACCCGATGAAGAACCCGCAGCCCGGCCGCGATATAGCCAAACACGCCCCATCGCCGCTTGGCGTCCCGGGTCAGGGCGCGGGTCAGGTCCACTCCGAAACCGACGCTGGCGACATTGAAGAACGGTATTCCGTTGACCTCGCCGATATCGACCCGGCGGCGGTGCCCGGCGGCGATGATCTTGACGGCCTCGCCTAAATTCTCAGGGATCGCGAGCGTGCGGGCGAGATCGTTTGCCGTTCCGAGCGGAATGATCCCGAGCGGCAATCCGGTATCGAGGACGCCGGGAAGGGCGGCATTCAACGTACCGTCACCGCCACCGATGACGACACAGTCGCATAAAGCGCGCATGTCCCCGATCAGCCGGGGCAGATCCTCCGACCGATCGCAATCGCGATGCTCCACGATAATACCGGAGCGCGCGAGCGTCTCGGCGGCGGCGTCACAGGTCGCCGCACCGCTTCGGCTTTTCCGGTTGACAACCAACAGCGCGCGTTTGGCCGGGCCCAACGCTATGCCGCTTGCGAGGCGCGGAGTTCAGGGGCCGGGAGAGGTAGCGCATAGGTCATCCTGCGATCAGGTCCGTCTGCCAAAAACCGCATGATATAGAACGAGAATAACGATCGCGCCGATGACGGCAACAAACATGCTGTAGAGATTGAAGCCGGTCACGCCGGCGGCGCCGAACTGCGCGAATAAAAATCCGCCGACGATCGCGCCGACAATGCCAAGCACGATATCGAGAATCAGCCCCTTGCCGCGTTTGTTCACGATCTTGCTGCCGATGAAGCCGGCGATCAGCCCCAAAACGATCCAACCTAATATCGACATGCTAACCCCGCACTTGCGAACGTTCGGCAAATCCGTCGCCTCGGACGAAAATTGGACCAGGTTGATCACCAGCCGCGCGAATAGTTTCGAGGACGGCTGAATGCTGCATGCAAAATACGACCGGCAAGAAAACCCGCGGCAAGGGCAATGATCGGGGTGGCAATCATATGGTCTTCGACCATTAGGCGCAGATCGTTCTGCAGCGCGTTCCATCTGTCGCCCACAACCGTAGCGGCACGACCTGTCCGGGTCGTTGGCGGCGCGGGCAACGTTAGCCGGTCTCCAGCCGGGTGGTCTGCCGGACCCTCTCGGAATGGCGCGACGGGGGTGGCGGGCGTCATTTCCACGATCTGTCTCCCTATGTTGCAAGGAAATGTACCTAAGCGCGGGAAGTTCCGATCGGCCTTTATCCTGGTCAGACCGAACGGAACTAGCCTTCGTCCGTTACCTCTGGAAACGGAGGAATTCTCACATGTCGAAACTAGAGGCGGATGACCGCAACAAGCTCCCGGCAAAGAAGTTCGCCGAGCCGGGCAAGCGAGCTTATCCCATCGAAGATAAAAGCCACGCGCGGAACGCAAAGGCCCGGGCAGCGCAGGCTGTCAAAGCGGGCCGCATGTCGAAGTCGGAAGAAACGAAGATCGACAAGAAGGCGGATAGCGTTCTGCGCAAATAAGCCAGCCGACACTACCTCTCCCGCAAGTGCGGCTTGATCAGCAACGCAATCGCCCGAAGCTGAGTTCGGTCAAAGGAACAACCTATGGGACGCGGATGCGATGAGCGATGAAGGTGAATTCGGCCCCGATCTGAGCGCCGGCATTGAGGCATTGGAATTGCGAGATGGCTCGCTTTTTGGTGGGACGCTAAATGGTCAGCCGGTCGTCCTGGCAAACGACGGTGGCCGCATCTGCGCTTTCGCCGGCAAATGTACCCATCTCGGTGCTCCGCTGAAGGACGGCATCCTTGTCGGTGGGCAGCTGCGCTGCCCTTGGCATCATGCCCGCTTTTCCCTGCAGAGCGGAGAGGCGGTCGGTGCCCCAGCATTCCAGCCGCTCGATCCGTTTCAGGTCGAGCGGCGTGAAGATCGACTTTTCGTGGCGAAAGCTGGCAGCCGAAGCGGCTCGCAGAGGCCTTCATCTGAATCAGCCCAGGCGATTGTGATTGTCGGGGGCGGTGCCGCCGGATTTGCCTGCGCCGAGCTGCTCAGCCGGTCCGGTTTCGGGCATCGCGTAACCGTCGTCAGCGAGGATCCGGACCCGCCCTACGACCGGACTTCATGTTCGAAGCAATATTTGATCGGGCTGTCATCGCGTGACGAGGTTGCTCTCAAAGGCGCCAATTTCCCATCCGCGGACGGAGCGACCCTCAAAATTTCGCGGCGCGTAAAATCGCTTCACCTCAATGCGAAACAGGTCGAGCTCGATGACGGAGAGCGGATCGCCTACGATTCGCTCGTGCTCGCGACCGGCGCAGAGCCTAAGCGACCGGACACGCCGGGATTCGATCGTTCGAATGTGCATATACTGCGCACTTTGCGTGATGCCGACGCGATCATCGCCGACGCCTCGAAGGGGAAAAAGGTCGCTGTGATCGGTGCGAGCTTTATCGGGCTCGAGGTCGCCGCGTCGCTGCGGCAGCGCGACGTCGAGGTTGATGTCATCGCGCCCGGCAAGATTCCGCTTCAGAAAGTATTAGGGCCAGCGGTTGGGACAATGATCCGCGGCGTCGATGAGGCAAAGGGTGTCCGTTTTCATCTGGGCCGACGGCCGGCAAGCTTTGATGGTCGGACCCTCACGTGTGATGACGGTTCGGCACTCGATGTGGATTTCGTGGTTGCGGGGCTCGGTGTGACGCCGCGCGTCGAACTGGCCGAGAATGCTGGACTGAAGATCGCGTCGGCGGAGGAGGGCGGGGGTGTCGTCGTGAACGAGCGGCTCCAGACGTCGGCGCCCGATGTTTATGCGATCGGCGACATCGCCAACTATCCGGATCGCTATGTCAATCGGTCGATCCGGGTCGAACACTGGGTGCACGCGCAACGCCAGGGCCAGCATGTCGCACGGGTGCTGATGGGCCAGTCAACGGAGTATGCCGACCTACCGTTCTTCTGGAGTGCGCATTTCGATACCGGGCTGCTCTATCTCGGGCACGCGGAGAAGCCGGCGGCCCCCAGCGTTGAAGGCTCGATCGTGGATCAGGATTTCGTCGCCCGGTTCGCGGGTAAAGGCGATGACCGCGCTGTCATCGCCTGCAACCAGGATAAGGCTGCGCTGAAGATCGAAGCCGACTGGGAAGCGTCCGGGAAAGCCTGATCCCGCGAAAGCCGGGTGAACAACCGACGGTAGTTGTTACTTCGGTCCGGCGGCGCTGGCCCGATCTCCTTGGCGACGGCGTCCTAGCTGTGGCCAAGAAGATCGGAAAGCCGTATCCGCGACCGCTTTTGCCCCTCGCATCCTGGTGACAGATTTTCGAATGCCCGTGTTCGACGTGGGGTCGTGGGTTCACTCATGATCACCGACACGGCGATTTTCAGTCGCGTGCGTCGCCTCAGATGCATTTCCGTTCATGAGTGCTTGCTTCGCTGCTGGGAAGAGCGCCACCCGCGGATCTTGTAACCGTGACCACCGCCATCCGGTCGGTCAGCACGAGGCGTCCGACATTGACTCCCTTCTTTAATGTCATTTCGGGTTGTTCCGTTAGTCCATCGGAGGGTCCCGCGGCCGGCGCCGCGCAGATGCGGTCAGATCGGTTCTCGCGCGCCCGAATGCGTCTCGCCGCCCCCAGGGCCCGGGGATGTCGAGCACCTCGAGTCGCCCGATCGTCGCGGGCAGCACGGGATCCACGATCAGATTCCCACCAATGGACTCGAGACCCAGAAACGCACGAACAAGCAGCAGCGGCGCGCCGGCGGCCCAGGCCTGCGGACTGCAGGCCGTAGGGTACTCGACCGGATATTTCGTGATCTCCCGCCGATAACCCGCAAACGCCTCGGGAAGACGGTGATGGAACAGCTCCGCGGCCTCCAGCATGGCGAATGAGAGCCGCGCCGCTTCCTCACTGTACCCGTAACGGCGCAGGCCCCAGGCGATGAACGCGTTGTCGTGCGGCCACACTGTGCCGACGTGATAGCCGAGCGGGTTGAAGGAGCCTTCGCTATCGGCCATGGTGCGCACGCCCCAGCCGGAGAACAGCGCATCGCCCATGAGGTGGGTAACGCAATGCGCGGCCTTGTCGTCGTCGGCGATCCCGCTCCACAGCAGATGGCCGATGTTGGAGGTGAGCGAGTCGACCTTGCGCTTGTGGCCATCGAGAGCGAGCGCGAAAAACTTCCGGTCTGACAGCCAGAAGTCCTCGTTGAACCGCCGTTTGAGATCTACAGCCTGACGATCGAGCTCCGCAGCCCACACGGAATCCTTCCACACATCCCGCGCCAGGCGGGCGGTGCGCCGCTTGGCATCGTATGCGTACCCCTGCAGTTCGCACGTCGCCCTGGGCGTTTCGGCCAGGGTCCCGTCGGCGAATGCGATCGAGTCCCCGGAATCCTTCCAGCATTGGTTTTCGAGCCCATTGGGATTGCGGCGCTCGTATTCGATGTAGCCGTCGCCGTCGCGATCCCCGTGATGGTCGATCCATTTCATGGCCGCGCGCGCTTGGCTCTCGAGCGACTGCACCAGTTCGCGGTCGCCGGTCCAGCGCTCGTATTCCTCCAAGAGGATGAGGAACAGCGGCGTGGCGTCGGCCGTCCCATAGTAGGGTGAATGGGGTGTGTCCTCGAAGGCGGTCATCTCGCCGAAGCGGACTTCGTGCGGGATCTTGCCGGGCTCCGCATCCCGGAACGGATCGTGGGCGCGAGACTGCAGTAGGCCCAGCGTACGCAGGGTGCTGGCCGCGAACTCGGGGATGAACGGCAACGCCTGGAAGCTGGTGAGCAGGCTGTCTCGGCCGAAGACCGTCATGAACCAGGGCAGGCCCGCCGCCGGCATCGCGCCGAGCAGGATTGGTTTGCGGAAGCGAAGCGCGGCCAGATCGACGAGGCTGCGACGATAGATGTGCTCCAGCGGCTGCCAGGACGTAACCACCTTGGGGGCATCCTCGATCCATCCGCGCAAGTCCGATGCCAGCTCCGGCCGCAACTCTTCATCCGCGCGGTGGGCGATCGCCGAGGGAGACTCGCGGCCAGGATCCATCACGGCGAAGACATCCAAGTGAGTCCTCCATATCGCTTGGAGACCCAAGCGGAGCGGATCCAGGCGGATCCGATACGTCAGGGCGCCCTCGCTCAGTTCGGCGGGCGCGCTGCTCGTCACCTGGGTTTCGCGTCGAAAGTGTTCGCGGCGATAGCCGAGCGTCAGTCGATCCCCGGGCGCTACGTGACGATAGAGTTCCCCCTTCTTGTTCAGCTTTCCCTTGACCTCGAACAGGTCCGCGAAATCGGCCGCCACTTCCATGCGGACTTCCAGATCGATGGGCTCCTTGCCGTGGTTGGCGAGGACGAGGACTTCATGCAGGCCGCCGCCAACCGAGCGCTGCCTGACGACGGTCAGATGCGAGTCGATGTAGACATCGCCCGTCGCCAGGGCCAGGAAGTGCTGTATGCGGTAATAGGAGGTGTCGTCGATTGACAGCAGGATCGGGCGCCGCCCGTTGATCGTGAGCACCCAGCGCGACAGGAACCGGGTGTCGTCCAGGAACAATCCATGATGCGCCATCGGCGCCGCCTCGATGTCGCCCTGGCGATTGCTCACCACGAACTCGTTGCCGTCGAGGATGCTGATCGTGTCCAACGCCATGGGCGGCTAGCTCCTGGGAGTAGGGCCGCTCCAGGGCGAATCTGCCTGCAGGCCGAAAAGAATTTGAAGCGCGAGCGCGCGATTACCCTCGATGCGCAACCGGCCCTGAAGGAAGGCGACAAACGGGTGCATTTCGCCGCCGAGGACCCCGAGAAGCGTTGGCAGGCTATCGACCACCAATAAGGCCGGGGCGTCGCCTTCGCGCGCGATCTCGACCGCGCCGTACTCGACCTTCAAGACCCCAACGGGCGCGTCGGCGATCTGTAGCCGAAGCTGCCCGGAAATGTCCTCGAGGCCCGCGGCCTGACCGCGCTTCGAGGTCCATGGAACAGGCTCTGACTCTATTCTGGCCGAGCCAGCCGGGGTCGGCTCCATCGCAAGCTCCTGTTTGCAGTCGCGCCCTGCGATGTCAGCGTCGCGACGCTTTGCGGCTGCGAGCCTAAACGTCGCGGAAGCTTCAGCTGTTCCCTTGCTCGAGCGGAGATGCCGTCAAAGGCGAAGCCGGTTAAGGGTATGGAGATCGGGTCAAGGCCGATCGCTCTTTGTGTTTCCCGTCGGCTATGCTCGTTACGGAAAATGTCGGCGCCGTTTCGGTCGAGCCCGCCCGAGACAAAATCGATGCTGCATCATCCGGTCGACAGGTCGGCGTCGGCGGTAATGTCAGGGCTGGACGGGCGCCGGCCGCCGCACAGCACCTCGGTCACCAACTCCGTATCCATATATTCAGTCAGCGTCACGATCTTCCCGTCGCGCAACCGCATCAGGAAATGGTACTTATTGTTGAAGGGCTTACCCGAGACGTGGATAGCGGAGGATTCGGCCTCGATCGCCACCCGGTCGCCTTCGGCCGTCAGGGTTTTGACCGTGAAGGTTATGCCCTGGGGAAAGGCTTCAAGCACACGGTTGGTGCGGTTTAGTATCTCGGTTCGGTCCAGTATGCCCGAGATGAGCGTGTTGCCACTGATGATCACTTTTCCGTCCTCGGCGTAGCAGTCAAGTACGGCGTCGGCGTGCGAGGCCGACATCGCAGCGAAAAAGGCGCGGGCAGCCTGCTTGTTGCGCGCGATTTCGTTCATCATCGTGCTCCCTACTTAATCGCACGCCGATAATTCCCGCCAGACGCACGGAGCGGTCAAGTTCGGCCAAGACGAGCCGACTGGCCGTCTGGCATACCTTAGTCCCTGAGCGCAGGCCTTGATGCGGACGATTTCTGCCGAAACTGCATAGCGCCCTGAGTTGTCACTGGAGCATGATCAAGCAGGTTATAGTGTGGAAGGGGGAAACTCAGTCGTCGAGGAGACGTCCATGCGTGCACTTCTGCTCTCGCTCGCCATGGTCAGCAGCTTGGCGATTGGAACGCCAATTCTCGCCCAAACCTTAAAGGTGAACCCAAACCTTACCATCGACGTCACCGGGTTTAGCGGCGATGCGAACGCTCTGCCCAACGCGGCGTCCAATGTCGAGGCCCACAGCGGGGCACGAGTGGCCGCCATAGCCTATAACAACCCCACCGGTACTCCGGGCTACGGCGTCATCCTGGTACAGGGACTGAACGTCAGGTTAATGCGGCTCGAGAAACCGGACGGCGAGGCGGTCGAGATCAGGGAGGCGTCGCCTCCGGCGTGGATGTCGAGCTGGCGGAACCAACGGCGCGCGGCTATCGCGGATCGCGCCAAGGTCTCGCTAGCCGACGCCATCCGCACGGCCGAAGCCTCAGAGAACGGCGCACCGGCGGTCGTGGCCGGCATCGCGAGAAGCGCCTCCAACCCCACCTCGGACGTCCACGCCTACATGGTCGGGCTCCTGAAAAACGGCAAGCTGCGCTCCGTCGCAGTGGATTCGGAAACGGGAAACGTGATCGCCAACCCCGAAGCGCTGACTATGTGAGGCAAGGGAGTCAAAAAGCCCGTCTTCTCCATGTTGGATCAGGGCTTCAGCCCGAATTACGATCGCATTGCGTGAACGTCCACTTCCTAGACGTGATCAGCGGTGATGGAACGACTGACATGGGGGCGATACTCGCCATTGGCCCCCAGATCGGCAGCAGCGGGGGAAACCCGTCAGTTGGCTTCTTGGCGCCGGCGCCAAGAAGCGGTCGTGAAATGCTTGATGAGATTGACAACAGCCGAACATGACTGTGGACGAGATTGGCATCGAACTGCGATGCCGATTCACAGCCGACCTATGTACGCTTCGACTTTCGAAAATGCGTCGCGCGCCTCGCTGGCCAAGGTATCGATGGTATCCCAGTCACCGGTCTTACCGGCCGACTCAAGAGCGACGCAGATGCTGGCGAGCTTGTTCGCGCCGACGCTGCGGGCCGACGATTTCAGTTTGTGCGCGGCATCCCTTACCGTGTCCGCTGACCGGCGCTCCCGCGCGGCCAGGATTTCATCGATCATCGATCGTGACGGGCTGACGAACGAGAGAAGGATTTCCTTGAACGTCGAATCGTCGTCACCAAAAGTGTCCTTGATGGCGCGCTCGTCGATCGCGGCAGCCGCGTCCGGCGGGCTCGACGCCTGGCTTTCATCGCGTGGCGGCGGCATCCATTTCTTCAGGGCATCGACCAGGGCCAACATAGCAATCGGCTTGCTGACATAGTCGTCCATGCCGGCGGCCAGGCACCTCTCGGCCTCTCCCTGCAGGGCGTTCGCCGTGACAGCGATGATCGGAAGGCGATAGCCGCTGCCTCGCTCCCGGCTGCGGATAGTTGCCGTCAGCTCATAACCGTCCATTTCCGGCATATGACAGTCGGTGAGCAGAAGAGCGTAGCGCCCGGGTTTATAGGCGCGAAGAGCCTCACTGCCGTTGCCCGTCACCTCGCAGGCATATCCCACCAGATTGAGCTGCCGCTGGATGACGTCTTGGTTAGTCGGGTTGTCCTCCGCGAGGAGAATGAGCTGGCCTCGTTCGAGCGCTTCGGCGACGGTCGGCGCCTTCGCGCGGCTAAAGGTGATGGCGTCGGTTTCGGATTTGATCTGCGGGCTTGCACGGCCCGCCGCAACCGCCACGGCCGATACGATGCGATATTGGATCAGGGGATTGGCATCGACAGTAACGATGTCCTTGTCGACAATGCGCGCGCTGCGGTTCTGATAGTCCTGCAGCAAGATGATCGGCGTCTCCCGGCCGATGACCTTTCGCAGTTCCGCGATCGCGACTTCCTGCCGGCTGTTCTCCAAGCCGAGATCGACCATGATCGCGTCGAAGATCGGCGGCGAAGGGGCAGTGAAGGCCGCGACTGCGCCCCCGACGTCGAGGACCTCGATGACTTCGGCGCCGCTGTGGTTGATATAGGCCTTAAGAGTCTCGCGTCGCGGACCTCCGCTTCCAACCAGCAGCACCCGCAGCTGGGCTAGGTCGCGCTCCTTCCGGTTGGATTTGGCTTCCGGCGCGGGCATGAACGGCAGATCGACCCAGAAGGTCGATCCGGCGCCCACACGGCTTTCAACCCCGATGGCGCCGCCCATCATGTCGACGAGGCGTTTGCAGATCGCCAGCCCGAGACCGGTGCCGCCGTATCGTCGCGTCGTGAAGGATTCTGCTTGGCTGAATGCCTGAAAGAGCTTGGCCTGATTTTCCGACGAGACGCCGATGCCCTGGTCGATGATGCTGAACCTCATCCAGGTGCGCTCGCCACTCGTCCTTTCGGCGAAAGTTGCCCGAATCTGGACGTCCTTGCCATCGGAGAACTTCACCGCGTTGCCGCCGAGGTTGAACAGGATCTGCCGCAGGCGCGTAGGATCGCCATGGACGTGCGGCGGCAGCTCCGGATCGACATAGACGTGGATAGAAAGGCCCTTTTGGGCGGCGCTCGGCGTCAGCGTCGAGGCGACGCCCTCGACCGTGTCGGCGACCCACATGGGGACGCTTTCCAGGTCGAGCTTGCCGGCTTCGATCTTGGAGAAATCAAGGATGTCGTTGATGACCGTGATCAGGGCGTTGCCCGACTCTCTGATCGTGCGGACCATGTGCCTTTGGTCTTCGTCAAGCGACGTCTGGGCCAGAAGATCGGCCATGCCCGTGACGCCGTTCATCGGCGTTCGGATTTCGTGACTCATCGAGGCCAGGAAACTGCTTTTCGCCTGGGTCGCGGCTTCGGCGGCCTCCTTGGCCTCGCGGATTTCCATTTCCGCTCTCTTCCGGTCGGTGACGTCTCGCAGAAGTGCGACGACCACAGGTTTTTCCCCTGCGCGAATCGGGCTCAATGCGATTTCGACGGGAACTTCGTGCCCATCCTTGGCGAGGGCGAACAGCTCGCGTCCGGCGCCCATCAGTCTGACGGTGCCCCCTTCGAAGAACCCGTCAATGAGCGGCCGGTGGGCAACGCGGAACCGCTCCGGCAGGAGCCGCTCGATCTGCTGGCCGATGAGTTCATCGCGGCCGTAACCGAGCACCTCGCGGATCTGTTCATTGACATACTCGATGCTGCCGTCGGGGCGGACGATGATGACGGGGTCGGGTGCGCCGGCGAGGATTGCTTCGGTGCGCGATCGTTCGGCTTTCGCCACGGCAAGCGCCTCCTGGATCTCCGCCTGCATGCGATCGTGCGATGTGACGTCCTCGAACCAGATCAGAAAAGCCTCCTCGCCTTGGTAGGACGTTCGCCTGACCGAAAAGCGAAGAGCGATGTCGGCACCGGCAACGCGAACCGTGGCTCGCGCTTTCCGCACGATCCCGTCACGCCGAGCCGCGACGATCATCTGGCTCACCTGTTCCTCCGACACCGCGATATCGGCAAAGGAGAACACTTGGCCGGTGAGCGATGACTTATGCCGCGCCAGGATGGAGGCGCCAGGATCGTTCACGAACAGAACCCTGTTGTCCGTCGAGAGCACGACGACCCCGATCGGACTGCTGTCGAGCAGGCTGGTGAGTTGCTCCTTGCCGCTGGTGACCTCGCTGATCAGGCGTCCGGTCTGGCGCAGATTGCCCTGGAAAGTACGCAAGGCCGCGGAAATCTGACGGGTCTCCAAGACGCCGCCGGCATCCTCGATTTCAATGTTGAGATCGCCCGCGCTGAGCCGTTCCATGACATGCAGCGACCGATCGAGGGGCGCGCTGATGCGGCGGGCGGTGACGAAACCAAAGAACGCAATGACAAGCGTTGAGGCGAGTACGCCGGTAATCGTCGCGATCGCCATCGGCCGCAACGGCTCAAGCGCTTCGTCGAGGTCGATCTTGGACACAATACCCCATCTCACACCCATGAGGTTGATCGGGGCATAGGCCGAAACCACGTCGTCACCCTTGTAGTCCTTCGTCACGACACTTTCCGTGAAGCCCGCGACGGAACGCATGGCAGACCGTGTCATCAGCGTGTCGGCCAACAGCGCACCCTGCGAGAAACGCGTCTCGCTGCGGCGCGTGGCGTCGGATCCGACGAGGTACACTTCGCCGGTATCGCCTAGGCCCTGGATGTTGTTGGCGACGTCGCGAATCTTCTGGTTGTTGAGCTGAAAGAGGAGGACGCCCGCGACGTCGCCATGCTCATTGCGAACGGCTTGGCCCATGAA
>Ga0070665_100003731_pt1 | contig 16131 bp, 26 predicted proteins | sample KBSS13metaG_FD_65862 | JGI IMG/M metagenome (GOLD analysis project Ga0070665, IMG submission 65862) | Switchgrass rhizosphere microbial communities from Kellogg Biological Station, Michigan, USA - KBS S1-3 metaG | ecosystem: Host-associated > Plants > Roots > Rhizosphere > Soil ... | reverse complement strand
GAGACCCCGGCGCCCGCCGCGGTCCAGCCGCCGGCGCCGGACCCCGTCGCCGTGCCGGCGACGCCCGCGCCCGTCGCGCCCTAGACCTAGCCCGCGAGGACGTCGCGGACGCTGCGGGGCGAGCGCCCCGTGAGCGTCGTGACTGCGTCGCTGACCTCCGCGAACCAGCCCTCGCGGATCGCGCGGCCGAAGGACGCCACAAAGAGCGCGCCGAAGGCCGCGTGCCCGTCGTCGGAGTCCCCGACCATGCCTGCGACGAGCGCGTCGTCGTCGACGGCCACCGGCTCGACCGGCCGGCCGGCGAGGTCCGCGTAGATGCCCGCGAGATCGTCCGCCGAGAGGCCCTCCGGTCCGGTGACGTCGTAGATCCGGCCCTCGTGCCCGTCACCGGCCAGCACCGCCGCCCCGGCGGCCGCGCAGTCCAGGCGCGAGACGTACGCGGCCCGTCCGTCGCCGCGGTTGTGCACGAGGCGACCGCTCGCCGCGGCCTCGCGCAGCTCCATCTCCTGGAACTCGGAGTACAGCTCGTTGCGCAGGACCGTCCAGGCGCAGCCGGCGGCGCGCAGGTCCGCCTCGGTCTGACGGTGCGTCTCCACGACCGCCGCCGGGTTCCCCGGCTCCGGGGAGACGACCGACGTGTAGATCACGTGCGCGACCCCGGCCTGGACCGCCGCCTCGATCGCGGCCCGGTGCTGGGCGACACGCCGGTCCAGGGCGTCCGTGCTGATGAGCAGCAGCCGCTGCCCGCCCATCAGCGCCGCCGGCAGCGAGGCGGGATCGTCGAAGTCGGCGAACCGGACGTCGGCGCCGCGCGCCGCCAGATCGGAGAGCGCGTCGGGCGTGCGTGACAGCAGGCGCACGTCGGCAGGCGCCGTCCGCGCCAGCAGCTCCTCCGCGACGCCCCGGCCGAGATGACCGGAGGCGCCGGCGACGAGGAGCATCAGATGGCATCAACCATCAGGCGCCCCAGCCCTCCGGGGGTGTCTTGTGCTCCGGCGCGAAGTGCCAGTACTCGCGCAGCTCGCGGCAGCGGCCGTCGCCGGCGAACAGGAGCGTCATGGACCCGGCGAGCGTGACCGGCGTGCCGCCGTTCGTCATCCGGACCCACCACTCGACCGCCGCGCGATCGCCGTCGACCACCGGCGTGCCCCAGTCCATCTGGATGTCGGACTGGGTCTCGGTCACGCGCGTCCAGTAGTCGTGCACGCCCGCCGCGCCGGGGAACGCGTCCGCGTAGGGCTCCTCGCGGTACTTCGAGTCCTCCGTGAACAGCGCCGCTGCTGCATCCGGGTCGCGATCGACCCACGACTGGCGGTAGCCATCCAGCCACTTCTGCACTTCTTGGACGCCCATGGACGACTCCTCAGGTTCTCCCCACGTGACCCGGAAAATCGAAAATATCCAGAGTCGTGGACGGGTGTCAACTCACGCGATGCGATCCCCCGGGACGCTGCCGTCGTCCGGCTCCAGCAGGAGCACGGGGTGATCGTCGCTCACCGCGCCGAGCACGAGCACCTCGGAGCGCACCGGCCCGATCTGCCGCGGCGGGAAGTTCACGACGCCGACGACGAGGCGACCCTCGAGCTGCTCGCGCGTGTAGTTGGTGATCTGCGCGCTCGAGCGCTTCTCCCCGATCTCGGGGCCGAAGTCGATCCGCAGCTTCCAGGCGGGCCGGCGGGCCTCCGGGAAGTCCTCGACGGCGACGATGCGACCGACGCGCATGTCGACGGCCAGGAAGTCGTCGAACGTGATCTCCGGCGTCACCGGCCACCCACTCGTTGCGTCCCGAAGCGCAGGCTGCGCAGCGGCTGCTTCAGCGCTCCCGTGCCGCCCGTGCGGTCGGCGTTCGGGGTGCCCGCCGCCCGCGTCGTCCGCAGCTGCACGAGGAGCGCGTCGCGCGAGCCCGGCTTCGGGTCGACGAGCCAGATGTCGCGCGCGTAGATCGTCCGGCCGTCGCGGCGCTCGCGCCAGGTCACCTGGTAGCCCGTGGAGTCGTTCACGCGCGTGCGGCCCTCGGGCGGGTTGGAGGGCACGAAGCCGGGCGCCGTCGCGCGCAACTCGCGCAGCCGGTTGGCGCCGAGGACGGCCAGCACGCCGCCCGGCGCCCCCCGGTACGGGGGCAGCGTGACGGAGCTGACCGTGTAGCTGTCGAGGAACAGGTTCCCGCGGCGGCCCTCGAGGGTCAGCAGCGTGCCCTTCGGATCGACGCGGTGCAGACGCGAGGGGTCCCACGCGAGGTTGAAGGTCCGCTCGCCGCGGATGACGGCGTGGGTCTCCGGGGCGGCCGCTCCGCCGGTGCCGAGCCACAGCCCGACCGCGAGCACGACCGCGATCCCCGCCCACGTCGCGATCCGCACCCAGCGCGGGACGCGACGCAGCAGCTCGGGGAGCGTCGGGCCGTACTCGTCCTGGACGAGGGCGCTCACGGCGTCTCCGCCTGGATGCGCAGGAGCGCCTTCTGGTTGCCGTCGATCAGGATCGGCAGCTCGGTGGGGGCACGGCCGGGCAGCGTCAGCATGGTCGTACGACCGGCCGGCAGTGGGGCGCCGCGGTCGCCGACCTCGAGTTGATGGGCCGTGCCGTCCTGGTTGTCGACGACGACCGCGACGCGCAGGAACGCCGGCACCTGCGCGCCGTTCGGCGACAGCGAGCCGCCGGAGCCCAGCGTGAACCGCGCGGTGACCTGGATGCCCTCCTCGTCCCCCGCCCCGCCGGGCGCCTCCTCGGGCGCGGTCGGCGTCGGCGCGGGGGCCGTCGCGGTCTGCGTGGCGGGCGCGGGGGCGGGGACGTGCTCCGTGATCGTTACGGGAGTCTCGGCGGGCGCCGTCGCTGTGGCCGTGTCCGCAGGCGCCGTCTCCGGCTGCCCGACGCGACCCTGCGGCGGGTCGTCGTCGTTGCTGCCGCAGCCGGCGAGCACGAGCGCCGCCACGACGAGGATGGCGGACAGGGACCGCACGGGGACGGCCGCGATCACTCGCCGATGGAGAACATCGCCTCGAGGTCGTGTCTCGAGAACACCTCGAAGGCGACCATCGTCTGCGTCCGGGCGACGCCCGTGAGCGCGCCCATCCCACCGGTCACCACCTCGCGCAGGTCCTCGTGGCGCGTCACGTGGACGACGGCGACGAAGTCCCACTCGCCCGTGACCGAGTAGACGCCTCCGACGCCGTCGATGTCAGCCAGCTCCTGGCCGAGCGTCGCCATGGCGGAACGCTCGGCCTCCACGAGGACGATCGCGTGGGTCACGTGCTGTGCGTCTCCCCCGGCTCGAGGATCACGACCTGGGAGTCGGTCGAGCTCTCGACGTCGGTCTTGAACGCCCCTTCGTCGGTCGCGACGGGCGGGAACGTGTTGAAGTGGGCGGGGATCACGAGCTTGGCCCCGATGAGCTTCGCGGCCTCGACGGCGTCGTGGCGGTCCATCGTGAAGTGCCCGCCGATCGGGATGATCGCGACGTCGATCGGCGACCGCTTGCCCGGCAGGGCGAGGTCGCTGAAGAGCGCCGAGTCACCGACGAAGTAGAAGGTCGTCCCGCCGAAGTTGACGACGAGGCCGGCCGGCGGGTGCACGGTGCCGTTCGGGGAGGTGCCGCTGTGCCACGCGGGGACGACGCGGACCCAGCCCCAGTCGAAGTCGATCGTCCCGCCCATGTTGGGGTTGTGGACGGTGTGCTCGTCGCCGAGGATCCCGGCGATCTCGCCGGCCAGCTCGGTGATCGCCAGGACGGGGGCGCCCGTGCGCTTGGCGATGTCGATCGTGTCGCCGTAGTGGTCCGGATGACCGTGCGTGAGCAGCACGGCGTCCGCGCTCAGGTCACCGGGTTCGGCCGCCGCCTTGGGGTTGCCGGTCAGCCACGGGTCGACCAGGACCGTCGTGCCGCCGTCCGTCAGCTCCCACGAGGCGTGGCCAAGGAAGCGGATGCTCGCCATGTCATGTCTCCTCTTCGTCCGTTGAACCCGATCGGGCCTCCAGCTCGCGCGCGAGCTCGAACCCGACCGTCACGCCGACCAGCATGCCCAGGCGCGCCTCCTCCGCAACCAGCACGCGGAAGACGCGGAGCCGCTCGTCGGGATCCTCCTCCCCGGCGGCCTTCGTGATCTGACCCTGGTGCGCGTCCTCGAACCAGCCGCCCTCCTCGAGGGCCTGGTTGACGACGCGCTGCAGCGCCGGCGCGGCGTGCGTGACGACCTCCTGCGCATGCCGCAGGCGGTCGGGGTCGGTCAGCGCCTCGACGGCGGCGTCGACCTCCTCGGCGGTGTACTCCCTCCGCTCGGTCACGGGCGCCAGGCTAGTCGCTCTACCGGGGTTTGACGGCCGCGAGCACCAACCCGCAGAGAGCGCCGATCACCAGGCCGAGCCCGGCGACGAGCATGCTCGAGTCGACCGCGAGCGGGATGAGCACGAGGACGACGCCCAGGACGGCCGCGCCCAGGAGGTCGGCCTCGTCGTGATGGCCCTTTCGGCGGCCGAGCAGGATCGGGACGGCCCAGGCGGCGAGCAGGCCGAGCGCGGCGCCGTAGGTGCCGAAGTACGATTCGTCGGGCACGAGCGCCTCGGACGCCGCGACGCCGCCGATGCCGCACAGGGCGAAGACGAGCAGCACGACCAACGGGCCGTGACGGCGCTCGAGCAGGCCGCCGAAGACCGCAACCCCCACGACCGACGCGAACTGCGCCCACCCGTTCTCGTTGAGGAACGGCGCGGTGACGAACCGCCACGGGTCGCCGTCGAGCGCCGTGAGCGTGACGTCCGCGTCGGCGATGAACGCCAGCGCGATGTACATCCCGAACGTCAGCGCGACGAGCAGGATCGTCGCCCACGGCCGCGCGCTCGGGTCGCGCTCGATGCGGATGCCGGGGATCTCGTTCGGCCGCAGGCGGCTCAGACGCGGCGCCGAGGGCGCTCCGTCCTTCTTCCTGCCCAGCCGACGACGCGGCGTGCGAGGTGGTTTCGGCACGCCCCCGTCGCGCTCGATCTTCGGAGCCCGCTTGCGCAGCCGTGTCCCGCAGTAGGGGCATTCGGTGACGTAGGGGCTGACCTCCGACCCGCAGCTCTTGCAGACGACGAAGAGGTCAGGGTGGGACATTCCACATCCATCTTAGGGGTCACCGGAACCCGTTTCGGCGGGTTCTTCCGCCAAGACGTCAGTGGGAGACCGTCGCCTCGACGATCTCGCGCATCAGCTCCGTGAAATCGCGGTTCGCCTCGTACACCACGAGCTGGCGTTCCGCGCCGTTTCCGCGCTCGATCAGGTCGATCACGCCGTCGAGGTCGGCGGCCGATCCGAGGTCCTCTGCGTGACCGCGCAGACGGTCCACGAGCCGGCGTGCGAGGGTCTTCGTGGCCACCCGCTCGTTCGACGGGAGATCGACGAGCTCGCCGTCGAGTCCGTGCCGCGCGGCGAGCCACTTGTTCTCGTCGAGCATCTGCCACGGGTAGTCGCCGAAGTGCCCGCCCGACGCGTAGTGCTCGCACAGCTCGCGCACCATCGCCTGGATGAGCGCGGCCAGCCCGAGCGTGTGCTCCACGCGTGTCTGCGAGTCGCACACCCGGATCTCCACCGTCCCGAACCGCGGATGGGGGCGCACGTCGTACCAGAGGTACGTGTAGTCCTCCATGACGCCGCTGGAGACCATGAACTCGATCTGCGCGCTGTAGTCGTCCCAGTCGCGGTAGGCGGGCGGGATGCCCACGCGCGGGAACGCCCGGAAGATCGGCGTGCGCGTCGACATGAGGCCCGAGGCGTCCGACCGCCAGAACGGCGAGTTCGCGCTCAGGGCGAGCAGCACGGGCAGATGGACGCGCATCCCGTTGGCGACGTGGACGGCCTTGTCGGCGTCGTCGACGCCGATGTGGACGTGCATCCCGAAGATCAGCTCCTGGCGTGCGACGAAGCGCAGCGCGGAGATGAGGTCGCGGTAGCGCGTGCGGCCGACGATCCGCTGCTGCTCCCACAGCGCGAACGGATGGGTCCCGGCCGACCCGATGGTCAGACCGTGGCCCCTGGCCTTCTCGCACACGTTGCGACGCAACGCCCGCAGTTGCTCGCCCGCCTCGGCCGTGTTGGAGCACGGGTGCGTCGAGACCTCGAGCACCGACTCCATGAGCTCGGGCTTGATCTCGCCGTCGGGAACGTCATCCAGCAGGCGCTCGATCGCGTTCACGAGGTCGTACGTCTCCCCGTTGACGATCATGAGCTCCTCCTCGATGCCGAGCGTGTAGCTGGGCCCGTTGAAGTGGTGCTCCATCTTGGCTGCGGGAGGCTACCTAGACTGTCGGGTACGCGAATGCGAACGGGCGACGACCCACGAGGGGGAGACTTCACATGGCCACGGCAGAGCTGACGACCTCACGTCTGGAGGAGCTGCTCGGCGACGATGCGGCGGACCTGCTCCAGCACGAGAGCACGACCGTCCCGCAGTCGATGCTGCACCTGCCCGGGCCCGACTGGGTGGACCGCCTGTTCGTCGAGTCCGACCGCAACAGCAACGTGCTGCGCAACCTGTCGTGGCTCGTGAACTCCGGCCGCCTGGCCGGCACCGGCTACGTGTCGATCCTTCCGGTCGACCAGGGCATCGAGCACTCCGCGGGTGCGAGCTTCGCGCCGAACCCGGCGTACTTCGACCCCGAGAACCTCATGCGTCTCGCCGTCGACGGCGGCTGCAACGCGTTCGCCTCGACGTTCGGCGTCCTCGGCTCGATCAGCCGCAGGTGGGCGCACAAGTTCCCCCTGATCGTGAAGCTCAACCACAACGAGCTCCTCACGTACCCCAACGAGTACGACCAGGTCCCGTTCGGCAGCGTCCAGCGCGCGTGGGACATGGGCGCCGCGGGCGTCGGGGCCACGATCTACTTCGGCTCCGATCACAGCCGCCGGCAGATCCAGGAGGTCGCCGAGTGGTTCGAGGAGGCCCACCAGCTCGGGATGTTCACCGTGCTGTGGTGCTACCTGCGCAGTCCCGGGTTCGTCGTGGACGGCACCGACTACCACCTGTCCGCCGACCTCAGCGGCCAGGCCAACCATCTCGGCGTGACGATCCAGGCCGACATCATCAAGCAGAAGCTGCCCGAGAACAACGGCGGCTACAACGCGCTCAACCAGAACGGCGGGTCGTACGGGAAGACGAACAAGAAGGTCTACTCGGACCTCACGAGCGACAACCCGATCGACCTCACCCGCTACCAGCTCCTCAACTGCTACGCCGGCCGCATCCCGCTCATCAACTCGGGCGGCGCGTCGTCGGGCGACAGCGACCTCGCCGAGGCCGTGCGCACGGCCGTCGTGAACAAGCGCGCGGGCGGCGCGGGCCTCATCTCGGGCCGCAAGGCGTTCCAGCGCCCGATGGACGAGGGCATCGGCCTGCTCAACGCGATCCAGGACGTCTACCTCTCGCCCGAGGTCACGATCGCCTAGTACCGGCTGTTGCAACGGGGCGTGCGTGTCGTCGCGCGCGCCCCGTAGCGTCGCCGGACCATGCGCCGGCTCATCCTCCTCGCTGCCGCCGTCGTCGTCGTCCTGCTCGCAGGCGGCGGTGCGCTGCGCGTCGGCGACGGCAGCAGCGACGACGCCGCGCCCGGGACCCGCACGGCGCGGGTCGAGCGCGTCGTCGACGGCGACACGATCATCGTCGACCTCGACGGCGTCCGCGAGCGCGTGCGCTACATCGGGATGGACACCCCCGAGTCGGTCCCGGAGCAGCCGCTGGAGTGCTACGGGCACCGCGCCTCGGAGGAGAACCAACGCCTCGTCGGCGGGCGCACCGTCACGCTCACGACCGACGAGGAGCCGCGCGACCGGTTCGGGCGTCTCCTCGCCTACGTCCGTCGCGAGCCGGACGGCCTGTTCGTGAACGAGGCACTCGTGCGCGGCGGCTTCGCGACGACCCTCGAGATCCGCCCGAACGTGCGATATGCAGGGGAGTTCCGCGCAGAGGAGCGCAAGGCGCGCGCCGCGGGACGCGGACTCTGGGGCGCATGCAGGCGCTAGCAGCCTGGGAGCCGCTGGTCCGCACGCCTTCGTGCGGGGTAGATTGCTGCGCGATGTCGATGAAGATGCGACAGAGCCTGGACGAGTTCGAACAGGCCTACGTCACCCAGCTGCAGTCAGACCGCCGCCGCCAGGATGCGGCGATCAAGCGCACGGAGCAGCGCCAACGCACGCGCATCGCCAATCGCACCAACCGCCACGGGACCCTGCGGTTCGTCCTGCTGGTGCTGGCGATGATCGCGACGGCCGTCATCGTGACGGTGATCATGTTCCGCACGCTCTACGTCGTCATGGGCTAGGCGCACGGCGGCTCGGTGGAGCTCCGCCAGCTGCAGTACCTGGCCGCAGTTGCGCGTCACGGGAGCTTCACGCGCGCGGCCGACGAGCTGTATGTCACCCAGCCGGCGCTCTCACAGCAGGTGCGCCGGCTGGAGGAGGAGCTGGGCGTCGCGCTGCTGCTGCGCCTGCCCTCGGGCGTCGAGCTGACCGCGGCGGGTGCCGAGCTCGTCGCGCGCGCCGAGCCGATCCTCGCCGGGGTGGACGACGCCCGCGCCGCGATGGAGGAGCACGCGGGCGGGCGGCGTGGCGTCGCGCGGGTCGCCGCCACGCCCGGCGCGGCGCCGGGGCTGCCGGCCGCCCTGGCGGCGTTCCACGCGCTGCACCCGGGGATCCGCGTGAGCCTGCGCCAGGGCTCGGCCGCCGACGTCGTCGCGCTGCTCGCGACCGGGTCGGCCGACATCGGCGTGGCCGCGCTCGACGCGGAGGCGCGGCGCAGCGCCGCCGGTCTCGATGCGACGACGCTGCGCGAGGAGGCGCTGTGGATCGTTGCGCCGCCCGGGCACGCGCTCGCCGGCGCGGGCGAGCGCTCGGTCGGCCACCTGCGTGACGAGGCGCTCGTCCTCGCCGAGCGCGGCAGCGCGCTGCGCGAGGCGGTGCTCGACGCGTGCACGGCCGAGGGGTTCAGCCCCGTCCCGCTGCTGGAGGCGGGCGATCCGGCGACGCTGCGCGAGCTCGTCCACGCGGGGCTCGGGGTCAGCGTCGTGCCTGCGTCCTGGCTGCGGGCCCCCGGCGCAGCGGTCGAGGCGATCGCCCTGGACGGGACGGCGCCTCGCCACCGCGTGGAGCTGCTCGCCGCGGCGAGCGGTGCGTCAGCCGCCGGCCGACTGCTCCACGAGCACCTGCTCGCGGGCCGGGACGACCTCTGACAGCTCCCGCGCGAGCTGCGTCTTGGGACGGGCGCCGACGAGCTTGAGGACGGCGGCGCCGTCGCGGAAGACCATGAAGGTCGGCATGGAGAGGATGCCGTGGCGCGCGACGGTCTCGTGGTTCTCGTCGACGTCGATCGACAGGAAGCGCAGGTCGGGCCGCTCGGCCGCGAGCCGGCCGAGGATCGGGTCCATCATGCGGCAGGGCGGGCACCAGGCCGCGGTGAAGTCGACGACGACCGGGACGTCGCTCTCGAGGACGTCGGCGGTGAAGCGGGCGTCGGTGGTCGGTGTGAGATTGGACATCCCTCCAGGCTGCCCGTGGCGCGCCGTCCGACCAAGTGGAATCCGTGATGGCCGCCATAGGCGAGGGATGGCATGCTGTCGCCGATGCCAGGGGACGAGCCCTTCGACCGCCTCGCGCGTCTCACGGCCGCGACGATGCTGGAGCGGGTCGGGCGAGCGTGACCGCCGGCCCGATCCGCGTGCTGATCTGCGACGACGACGCCGCGCTGCGCTTCCTCGTACGCGAGATGCTCTCGCTCTCCGCCGCCGTGCAGGTCGTCGCGGAGGCGGCCGACGGGATCGAGGCGCTCGAGCAGCTGCGTCTGCACACGCCCGATGTCGTGCTGCTGGACCTCAACATGCCGCGCCAGGACGGCATGGAGACGCTGCCGCTCCTGCGCGACGAGTTCCCGGCGACCCGGGTCGTCGTGCTGTCGGCGCGCGACGACGGGCTCGTCGGCGCGCAGGTGCTGGAGCTCGGTGCGGATCGCTACGTGCAGAAGGGCGTCGACCCCGACACGCTCATCGGGATCGTCGAGGAGCTCGGAGCCCCGCGGGCTTAGCTAGCCGCCGCTGCCGAGGCGATGCAGGGCATCGTCGACCTCGGCGCGCACACCGCCGGCAGGAACGCTCTCGCGAGCACGCTCCTCCTGGATCTCCAGGTAGACCTCCTTGCGGAACACGGGGATGTCCCGAGGGGCCTGGATGCCGATGCGGACCTTCTCGCCCATGATCGACAGGACGCTGACTTCGATGTCATCGCCGATCATGATGCTCTGGTTGGACTTTCGTGTCAGGACGAGCATGGAACGAGGGGGTGTGGACCTCCCTGCCTCGGGCTCACTCTGCCATGTTCCGTTCACAAAGGCAAACAGCAAGAAACAGCCTGCACGTGGCTGAACCTGCGGTCATGTAGCCTCACGCGCCGATGGCACGACGCTCGCTGAAGCCCCACCTGAATCAGATCCGCACCTGGGTGCGCCAGGGGCGCACAGATGCATGGATCGCACACCAGCTCGAGGTCACCGTCCAGCAGATCGACGCCTTCAAGCGCGAGAACGACCTCGCCCCCGCGGAGGAGAACGGCGCGGAAGCAGTCGCCGCTGACTTCGACGACGAGATCGATCTCCGCGCGGAAGACGACGCGCTGATCGCCGCCGAGCTCGAGGAGGCCGAGGCGCGCCGCGCCGAGGAGGAGGCCGCCAAGGCCGCCGCCGCCGAGGAGGAGGCCGCCAAGGCCGCCGCCGAGAAGGCCGCCAAGGGCGAGGACGACGACGAGGACGAGGACGAGGACTCCGAGAACGGCGACGCCGCGACGAAGCGTCGCCGCGGACGCCGCGGCGGTCGCGGACGCGCACGCCGCGCCCCGTCGCCCACGACGTTCGAGGGCACGTTCGACCACGGCGAGGAGGGCTACGGACTGTGGCTCGACCCCGCGGTGTCGGACAGCCCGATCTACGCGGAGCACTGGGCGGGTCACCGACCCGTCGAGGTCACGGTCGAGGAGGACCAGATCGTGATCCGCCGCGCCACGACCGACGACGACTAGCTCTCGACGCGACGACCCCCGGCGAAGTCCCGCGCGCCGCGCACGTAGCGGCCGAACGCTGCGTCGACGACGACGCGCGGATCCCACGCCCAGGGCGAGTCCGGCGCGACCTGCGTCGCGATGGCGGTCGCCCAGTCGGTGCCGCGCTCGTAGAGGTCGGCGACCTCCTCGCTCGTGTACGGGCCGCCGAGGCGCCGCCGCAGCTCCGCGGCGATCCGAGCCACCACCCGCTCGAGGACGTACTGGTCCGCCGGGTCCGCCTCGCGGAGCCGCCGCTCGCCCTCTCTCCACTGCGCGTAGTCCAGGTCGAAGTCCGGCACGGACCTCGACGCTAGCGGCACCTCAGAGGGCGGCGGTGACAACCAGCTCGACGAGGATGTTCGGCGCCGCCAGCGGCGCCTGGAACGTGGCGCGCGCGGGCAGGGCGTCCGGGTCGACCCACGCGTCCCACTCCTCGTTGAGTACGCCGAAGTCGCCGATGTCCTTCAGCAGGACGGTGACCGACAGCATCTTCGTGCGATCCGAGCCCGCGCCCAGCAGGAGCTCGTCGATGCGCGCGAAGACCATGCGGATCTGGTCGCGCACGGGCTTGTCGAAGCCGTCCGCACCCGCGACCTGGCCGGCGAGGTACACGACGTCGCCGTGGACGACGACCTGGCTGAACTTGTACGGGCCGCCACCTGTGCGCTGGATCGTCATCGGGTCGGGAGTCCTCTCACCACGAAGGGTCGTTCGTCGGGCTTGACCATCCCCATCCGGCGAGCCTCGCGCTCGAGCGCCTGCGGGGTCTTCAGCGCGGCGCGACGCGCGCGCAGCTCGGCGTTCTCGTGCTGGAGCCGCTCGACCTGCGCCTGCTTGGCCTTCGAGTCCTGCCAGGTCGACCACCAGCTGCGGACCGGCCCGACGTAGAGGTAGACGAGCAGCAGCAGGACGAGGAGGAGCGCGACGCGCCCCACGCGGTCCCACCGGATGCGGGTTCCGATATCGGCCATCACGGCGGCACTTCGCCGCCGTGATGCCGGGACCTGCCTATGAACGGAAGACGCTACGTCCCGGGTAGGTCGCGTCGCCGCCGAGCTGCTCCTCGATACGCAGGAGCTGGTTGTACTTCGCGACGCGATCGGAGCGCGACGGGGCGCCCGTCTTGATCTGGCCGCAGCCGGTCGCGACCGCGAGGTCGGCGATCGTCACGTCCTCCGTCTCCCCCGACCGGTGCGACATGACGGCGGTGTAGCCGGCGTCGCGGGCCGTGCGGATCGCGTCGAGCGTCTCGGTGAGCGTGCCGATCTGGTTGACCTTCACGAGGATGGAGTTGCCGACGCCGAGCTCGATCCCGCGGCGCAGGCGCTCGGTGTTCGTGACGAAGAGGTCGTCGCCCACGAGCTGGACGGTCCCGCCGATGCGCTCCGTGAGCATCTGCCAGCCGTCCCAGTCCTCCTCGTCCATGCCGTCCTCGATCGAGAGGATCGGATACCGGCTGCTCAGGTCGGCCCAGTAGCCGGCCAGCTCCTCCGCCGACAGCGTGCGGCCCTCGTGCTCGAGCACGTAGCCCGTTCCCTCCTGGTAGAGCTCGCTCACGGCCGGGTCCATGGCGATCGCGACGTCCTCGCCCGGCGTGTAGCCCGCCGCCTCGATGCCGCGGACGAGGAACTGCAGCGCCTCCTCGTTGGACCCCAGGTCGGGCGCGAAGCCGCCCTCGTCGCCACCCGCGGTGCCCAGGCCGGCGTCGTGCAGTGTCTTCTTGAGCGCATGGAACGTCTCGGCGCCGATGCGCAGCCCCTCCGAGAAGGAGGGCGCGCCGACCGGGACGATCATGAACTCCTGGAAGTCGACCTTGTTGTCCGCGTGGGCGCCGCCGTTGAGCACGTTCATCATCGGGACCGGCAGGACATGGGCCGCCTCGCCGCCGAGGTAGCGCCACAGCGGCTGGCCCTCCTCCGCGGCGGCCGCGTGCGCAGCCGCCAGGGACACGCCGAGGATGGCGTTCGCGCCGAGGCGGGACTTGTTGGGCGTCCCGTCGAGCTCGATGAGCGTGCGGTCCAGCTCGGCCTGGTCGTCGGCGTCGATGCCGTGGACCGCGGCGGCGATCTCGCCGTTGACGTTCGCGACGGCCTGCGTGACGCCCTTGCCGGCCCACGCCGACCCGCCGTCGCGCAGCTCGGTCGCCTCGAACTCGCCCGTGGAGGCGCCTGACGGCACCGCTGCGCGACCGCGGGCACCCGAGCGCAGCGAGACCTCGGCCTCGACCGTCGGGTTGCCTCGCGAGTCGAGGATCTGGCGGGCGTGGACGCGTTCGATCTGACCCAAGGGTTCGCTCCTAGTCCGTTGTCGTCTCCAGGCGAGCCTGGGCGTAGTAGGTGATCTGGCCGTCGAGATCCAGGTCGGACCAGGTCCGGCCGTCCCGGGCGGCGAGCTGCTCTGCGCGCTCCACGGCGTCGCGGAAGCGACCGCTCGACGAGCGCAGCGCGAGCTCGGGATCGACCTGGAGCTTGCGGGCGACGTTCACGGCCGCGAAGAGCAGGTCCCCGGCCGCACGGAACGCGGCGTCGCGGTCGTCGCCGGCGGCCTCGAGCTCGTCGATGCCGGCCCGCACGGCGTCGTAGGGCACCTCGGGGAGGTCGAAGCCGCGCGAGGCAGCCCGGCGCTGGACCTTGCGGGCGTGCAGCGGCGCGGGGAGGTTCTCGGGCACCTCGCCGAAGATCCCGGCCTCGCGGCCGGGCTCCGTGCGCTTGATGGCGTCCCAGTTGCGCAGGACGGTCCCGGCGTCGTCCGCGGCGACCTCGCCGAAGACGTGCGGGTGGCGGCGCACGAGCTTCTGACGCACGTGCTCGGCGACCTGCGCGAGGTCGCCGGCGTCGCGCTCCTCCATGAGGAGCGACAGGAAGTGGACCTGGAAGAGGACATCGCCGAGCTCGTCGAGCAGCTTGGCGTCGTCGCGCTGATTGGCCGCGTCGGCCAGCTCGTATGCCTCCTCGACGGTGTGCGGGACGATCGTGCGCTCGTCCTGCTCGCGGTCCCAGGGGCACTCCACGCGCAGTCGGCGCGTGAGCTCGTCGAGGCGCCCGAGGGCGTCGGTGATGTCGGGCCGGCTCACGAGATCGGCAGGTTAGTGCCGCCTCCCGTGAACCGGCCTGACCAGGCCTCTACTGCTGGGGCGTCGTGGCCGCGGCCGTCGCGGCGGTCGTCGTCGCCTTCGGGCCGTTCTTGCAGCCCTGGATGGTGTAGCCCTTGCGGCAGTCCGTCACCTTGGTCCACTTCTTGCGGTACGTCTCGCTGAAGTCCGAGACGGCCTTCTGCTGGGCCTGCTGGGTGAGGACCTGCTTGATGGTCGGCGTGGCCTGCGCCAGCGTCTGCTGGTTGCCCTTCGTGATCTTGTCGATGTCGACCACGTAGTAGCCGAACTGGGTCTTGATCGGGCCGAGCAGGTCGCCCTTCTTGCCCGCGAAGACCGCGTCGTCGAAGGCCGGCTCCTGGTTGCCCTTCGTGACGGTCAGCTTGCCGCCCTGGCCCTTGGAGGCCTCGTCCGTCGAGTACTTCTTCGCGACCGAGGACCAGCTGTCGCCGTTCTGGATGGCCTGCTTCGCCTTGTCGGCGGTGGCCTTGTCCTTGGTCAGGACGATGTGGAGGTCACGCGTCTCCGCCGAGCCGAACTGGGACTTGTTCTTCTCGTAGTAGTCGGAGATCTGCTTGGCCGTCGGAGCCGCCTTGCCCTTGGACACCTTGGCGACGAGCTTCTCCTGCAGCTGCTGGAGGCGGGTCTGGAAGCGGAGGTCGGCCATCGTGAAGCCCGCGTCCTTCAGGGCCTTGTCGAAGTCGGCCTGCTTCGGGTACTGCTCCTTGCGCTGCGTGTCGATCGACTTCGTGACCTCGGCAGGCGTGACCTTGATCTTCTGGTCGGCGGCCTCGCCCTCGAGCCATCTCGAGGCGACCAGCAGCCCGAGGGCCTGGTCGCGCAGCGAGGTGTACTCGGTCGCGCACTGCTTCTTCAGCTGCGTGTCGGAGGGGCGGGCCTTGCTCTTCGTCTTCGCTGCAGCGTCGCGCTTGGCCTTCACGCAGGCGGTGTAGTCGGGCGGATCCGGGACAGTGGAAGTGGTGGAGCTGCTTCCGCTCTGCGTTGCCTGGCTCGCTGAGCTCTTGGCGAAGACCGTCATCCAGTGATCGAAGTCGCTGCGGGTGATGGCCGTGCCGTCGACAGTGGCGACCGCGTTGCCGGGGACGTCGTCCCCTCCACACCCCACAGCCGCCGCAGCGACCACGAAAAAGGCGCACAGGGCGCCGATGCTGCGTCGGGTTGGCTTCATGAGGACCGGATGCTAGCGGCCGTCATCGTGGCTTCGTGGCAGTCGACCGCCCGTGCTTACGCGGATGTGACGGGCCGGTCCGCACGATGTCGGTGTTCCCGACAGACAGGAGCGACATGGACGAAGAGAACACCACCTCACGCCCGGACAGCTCGCGTCGCCGGCTGAAGGTCGCCGGCATCGCAACCGTTGCGCTGCTCGCCGTGCCGGGGGGCGCGGTGATCTCCAACGCGTTCGCCGCAGATGGCGGGAGCCCGTCCACGACGCCGGCGCAGCCGACGCAGAGCCAGCAGCCGGCCCAGTCCCAGGACTCCGCACCGCAGCAGCGGGGCGAGGGGGACGGGCGGGGCCCGCGTGGCGACCACGGCGACTGCCCCGGCATGGGCGGCGAGGGTCAGGGCGGCAGCCCAGGCAGCAGCGGGAGCGGGAGCGGCGAGTCCGGTACGACCGGCACCGCCGACACCGGCTACACGCTGCAGTAGGGCCGCTCCGTTCCGGCGACCCCGTGCCCGGCGGGGTCGCCGGTTCGCCCTACGCCGCGACGGCCTCCGCGTCCACGCCGGACACGACGGCCAGCAGCTCGTCGGCCGCCTGGACCACCGCCGGGAAACGCTGCGCCGGATCCTCGGGCACGCGCATCGAGAACTGGCTCCGGCCGGACTCGTACAGCGCGCTGGGCAGCCTGCTGCGCAGGTGCTTCGCCCGGGTGGAGTCCAGCTCGACCGGCGTCGCCGCCAGCCGGCCGCCGCGGAACGTCACGACCGTGACCCCCGCCTGGCCGAACTTGATGCGTGCCTGCTGCAG
>Ga0070665_100003727_pt1 | contig 16137 bp, 20 predicted proteins | sample KBSS13metaG_FD_65862 | JGI IMG/M metagenome (GOLD analysis project Ga0070665, IMG submission 65862) | Switchgrass rhizosphere microbial communities from Kellogg Biological Station, Michigan, USA - KBS S1-3 metaG | ecosystem: Host-associated > Plants > Roots > Rhizosphere > Soil ... | reverse complement strand
GATGACCTCAGGCGGCGGCGCCTGGGACAACGCCAAGAAGTCGTTCGAAGACGGCTTCACCGACAAGGACGGCGTCAAGCACCTGAAGGGTTCCGAGGCGCACAAGGCCTCGGTCACCGGCGACACCGTCGGCGATCCCTACAAGGACACCGCCGGCCCGGCCGTCAACCCGGCCATCAAGATCACCAACATCGTGGCGCTACTGCTGCTCGCCGTGCTCGCGCACGCCGCCTGACCGCAGCCACGTCCGCATAAGCAAAAGGCCCGCCGGAGCGATCCGGCGGGCCTTTTGTTTGGAACGTCTGTCGCTGTCGCCGTCTTCGGCGCGCAAAATCAGCTTCCGGGGGTCGGTCCTTGCGGAGCCGAACCGCCGCCCAGCAGATTGGCCGGGATCTTGCCGGCGCCGGCGAGCAGCTGGCTGAGGAAGTTGCGGTCGGCGCCGCCGGTCGGCGTGGTGCGCGAGACGAAGTCGAACAGCTTGCCGTCCTGCTTGCCGTAATTGGCGATCTGCGTGACGCGGCCATCGTCGCCGAAATAGACGGCGAGCACGCGCTGGTCGACCAGCGTGGGGTTCATGAAGGCGACCTTCCGCACCCTGGTCTGCGAGATGTAGTAGAAGACCTCGTTGTCGAACGTCGCCGTGGTCGACGGCGTGCCCAACGCCAGCAATACCTGCTCGCGGCTCGAGCCGACCGGAACCTGGTCGATCTGCTGCTGATCGATGACGTAGCCCTGCGTCAGCGTCTCGCTGGTCGAGAAGACGTCCTTGCCGCAGCCGCTGAGCGCGACGGCCGCGGCGAGCGCCGAAGCGGCAACGCCCATCCTGGCCGAAAACCCTGTCTTGAAAATGCGCTCGCTCAACAACAACTCCCTATAAATCTCGTCCCGACAACGGTTTGCGCCGGAGCGCAAAACCGGTAAACCAGCTTGTCCAACGATGCAACATGGGCAAGAGCCGCCACTTTCGAAGGAAGCCGTCCGGTATGTTCAAACGCATCTTCGGCGGCGGCATGGCCGCCAACCGCGAGATCACGAACGCGCTCTACGAACAAATCGTGGCGGCGGCGCGGCAGCCGCTGCTTTATGCCGAGTGGAATGTTCCGGATACGCCGCTCGGGCGCTTCGAGATGATCGCGCTGCACATGTTCCTGGTCCTGCACCGGTTGCGCGGCGAGGCGGCGGAGGCGCGCGACGTCGCCCAGAACCTGACCGATATGTTCTTCACCGATGTCGAGCATTCGATTCGCGAGCTCGGCATCGGCGATCTCGGCGTGCCCAAGCGCATGAAGAAGCTGGCGCGCATGTTCTATGGCCGCGCCGTTTCGTATGGTGGAGCCATCGACCGCGACGATAGCACCGAGTTGGCCGCCGCGCTCGGCCGCAACGTGCGGCCCGAGGATACGGCGTGGCCGCAGGCTGCGGATCTGGCCGGCTACACGCTGGCTGCCTATCGCGGCCTCGAGGCCCAGCCGCTTGCCGGCCTGTTGTCAGGCCGCATCGCGTTTCCGGCGGCAGTGGCCGCCTAGTCGAAATTGTGGACCCATTGGGGGAGGCGAAATTGTCGAGACTTGCAGCGGCGAGCCCGGTGTCGTTCGAAGCCAATGTCGCGCGGCTGCCGCACAAGGGCATGCCGGTGATCATCGACGCGGACGCGGCGCAGCGCGAACGGCTTGCCGCCGATCACGGCCTGCTGTCGGTCGAGTCATGGCGAGCCGAGCTGCTGGTCGAGCCGTGGAAGCGCAACGGCGTCAAGGTGTCGGGACACGTCGACGCCGCTATCACGCAGCAATGCGTGGTCACGCTGGAGCCGCTTGCGGCCAGGATCAGCGAAGAGGTCTCCGGCCTCTATTTTCCCGAAGATTCCAAGCTCGGCCGGCTCGGCTTTCATGCGGCGGGCGAGGTCCATCTCGACGCCGAAGGCCCGGACAGTCCCGAAACCTTTACCGGCGAGACCATCGATGTCGGCGCGCTGGCCGAGGAATTTTTCGGCCTGGCCATCGACCCTTACCCGCGCAGCGAAGGCGCTTCGATTGCCGCGGCCGACGCGCCGGACGATGCCGACGACCACGGACCTTTGTACGAAAAGCTCGATTCGCTGAGGCGGAAACTCTGAAAACGCCGCTTCATATCGTCAATTGCTGTTGTATGGCGTCCCAAAACAGCTATTTTCGCCCCGCTTCCGCAAGCTCGGCTCACCCCGGGAAACAAAGTGAGAAACCTGCCGCGTGATACGGATTTCCATTGACGCCATGGGCGGCGATCACGGGCCGAAGGTGGTGCTTCCGGCCCTGCAGAAGGTGATCGAGCGCAGACCGGATTTGCGGTTCCTCATCTTCGGTCGCCAGGACGAAGTCGCACCAGTGATGGCTCAGTTTCCGAAGGTCGCAGCCGCGTCCACCTTCGTGCATTGCGAAGTTGCCGTGCGCATGGACGACAAGCCGAGCCAGGCGCTGCGCCACGGCCGCTGGAAGTCGTCGATGTGGAAGGCGGTGGAAGCCGTCAAGCTCGGCGAGGCCGATCTGTGCGTGTCGGCCGGCAATACCGGCGCGCTGATGGCGATGTCGAAATTCTGCCTGCGCACCATGGCCAGCATCGAGCGGCCGGCGATCGCCGCGATCTGGCCGACACTGCGCGGCGAGAGCGTGGTGCTGGACGTCGGCGCGACCATCGGCGCCGATGCGCATCAGCTGATCGACTTCGCCATTCTCGGCGCGGCGATGGCGCGCGCGCTGTTCGACATCGAGCGCCCGACCGTCGGGCTGCTCAATGTCGGGGTCGAGGAAATCAAGGGCGTGGAGGAGGTCAAGGAGGCCGGCCGCGTGTTGCGCGAGGTCGCCTTGCGCTCGATGGACTACCGCGGTTTCGTCGAGGGCGACGACATCGGCAAGGGTACCGTCGACGTGGTGGTCACCGAGGGCTTTGCCGGCAACATCGCGCTGAAGACGGCGGAAGGCACAGCGCGCCAGTTCGCCGAATATCTGCGCGCCGCGATGAGCCGGACGTTGATGGCGCGCATCGGCTACATCTTTGCGCAAGGCGCCTTTGCCCGGTTGCGCGAGAAGCTCGACGTGCGCAAGAGCAATGGCGGCGTCTTCCTTGGGCTCAACGGTCTTGTCGTCAAAAGCCATGGCGGCACCGACGACGAAGGGTTTGCGGCAGCAATCGAACTTGGCTACGACATGGTCCGCAACCGGCTGCTTCCGCAGATCAAAGCCGACCTCGACAGCTTCCATTCACGCCAGCCGATTGCGGCGACCAAATCGGCCGATCCGGCGCGCGACCCGGCAGAATAGAGGTTCAGGACTCCAGTGGTAACCAGATCAGTCGTGCGTGGTATCGGCTCCTCGCTGCCCATCCGCATCATGAAGAACACCGATTTCGAGGGCATCGTCGAAACCTCGGACGAGTGGATCGCCCAGCGCACCGGCATTCGCCAGCGCCATATCGCCGGCGATGACGAGACCACGGCCTCGCTTGGCGAAGCGGCGGCCCGCGCTGCGCTCGACAGCGCCGGCCTGACGGCTGCCGACATCGACCTCATCGTCTTGGCGACTTCGACCCCCAACCACACCTTCCCGGCGACGGCGGTGGAAATCCAGCAGCGGCTCGGCATGCGGCACGGCTTTGCCTACGACATGCAGGCGGTGTGCTCGGGCTTCGTCTATGCCGTCAACAACGCCGACCTGCAGATCAGGGGCGGCAAGGTGAAGCGGGTGCTGGTGATCGGCGCCGAGACGTTTTCGCGCATCCTCGACTGGAACGATCGCTCGACCTGCGTCCTGTTCGGCGACGGCGCCGGCGCGCTGGTGCTCGAGGCAGGCGAGGGCGGCGGCTCGATATCGGACCGCGGCGTGCTGGCGGCCAGCCTGCGCTCCGACGGCTCGCACATGGGAAAGCTCTATGTCGACGGCGGCCCGTCGACGACCGGAACGGTCGGGCATTTGCGCATGGAAGGCCGCGAGGTCTTCAAATACGCGGTCGGCATGATCACCGATGTCGTCGAGGCCGTGTTCACTGAGGCGGCAATCACCGCCGACGATCTCGACTGGTTCGTTCCGCACCAGGCCAACAAGCGCATCATTGATGCCTCGGCGCGCAAGCTCGGCATCGCCGAGGAGAAAGTCGTGACGACGGTCAATCTGCACGGCAACACCTCCGCCGCCTCGGTGCCGCTGGCGCTTTCGGTGGCGGTCGCCGACGGCCGCATCAAGCGCGGCGACCTGGTGCTGCTGGAGGCGATGGGCGGCGGCTTCACCTGGGGAGCGGTGTTGCTGCGCTGGTAACGTTGGAGCGCTCGCTTTGCCGGCGAAAGCAAATCGGGTTCGGTCCTTGACCTCACCGGACCAATTTCTTAACGTCGTTTCGCTTCAGCAAGTTATGCGTATCGAGGGGTGTTAACAGTCTTATGGGCGGAAAGACTTTGACTCGCGCCGACCTCGCCGAGGCCGTCTACCGCAAGGTAGGCCTTTCACGCACCGAATCCGCCGAACTGGTGGAAGCTGTCCTCGATGAGATCTGCGAAGCGATCGTGCGTGGCGAGACGGTGAAGCTGTCGTCGTTCGCGACCTTCCATGTGCGCGACAAGAACGAGCGCGTCGGCCGCAACCCGAAGACAGGCGAAGAGGTTCCGATCCTGCCGCGCCGGGTGATGACGTTCAAGGCGTCGAACGTGCTGAAGAGCCGCATCCTGCGCTCGCATCAAAACAGCAAGGGCAAGGCCGGTAAGTCCTGAGCTACCCTCGGCGTCGATACTTCACCTGGGAATAAAGCTGCAAAACCATATCCAGCGGGGGTTGAATATTCGCTGGCAAACCGCTGCAATGTGGAGCGATTCGGCGGCGGGGGCGGCGAGGATCATTCCGCATGGAGAAGAGTCCAGACGCGTTCCGTACGATCAGCGAAGTCGCTGACGATCTCGATCTGCCTCAGCATGTGCTGCGTTTCTGGGAGACCCGCTTCACCCAGATCAAGCCGCTGAAACGCGGCGGTGGCCGACGCTACTACCGGCCGCAGGATGTCGAGCTGATCAAAGGCATCCGCCACATGCTCTACGACCAGGGCTATACGATCAAGGGCGTGCAGAAGCTGCTGCGCGATAACGGCAACCAGTTCCTGGTGGCGATCGGCAGCGGCAATCTCGCCGCGGTCGAGGCGATCGCGCAACGCAAGCAGGCCGAGCAGCCGAGCCAGCAAGCGCAGCCCGCCTCGCCGCGCGGCCATGATGACGAGCTTGTCGGCGAGCCCAAGGTCAAGCCCAACCGGCGTTTCTTCGGGCTGGGAAAGCCGGACGATGAAGGCCCGGTTCAGCCGGACTCCGCAAAGCTGTCGCGGGACAATCGCGCACTATTGCAGGAGGCGCTGTTCGACCTGCTCGAATGCAAGCGTCTGCTCGACCAGGTGCGCTGATCAGGTGAAACGTCCGGCGGGCGTCGGCTTGGCGCGCCCGGCCGTCACCAGGCAGAAACGGGAAGAGCCAAGATCGAGTTCATCTCGCCCGGTCATCGGCGCTGGTATTAAATCTGGTAACCAAGCATACTGTAACAGCCTTTGCTTCTCTCTTCTGCCTTGACTCGGGCGCAATGACGCCCGAGACATCTGTTTGGGCTAAAGGGCAGGGCAGGGATTCTCCGACCGACAACCAATCGCGTCGATGACCCGCCCCGAGCGAAGGGGTGAGCAACTATGGCAACGCCAACCACCAATACCGTCCCTGTTACGTTTTTCGCTCCCACGCTGACAGGACTGGGCCGCTTTGTCGCCGATGGTGAGAAATGGGGTGGGGCGCTCGGTACTGGCGTGACGCTGACCTTCAGCTTTCCCACCGGCACCGCGTACCACGATCCATCTTATCCGGGAAACGAATGGAACAACTGGTTCAGCCTCGCCAGTCTCGAGCGATCGGCTGTCACAATCGCGCTTAGCACCTGGTCGCGCTTTGCCAATGTGAACTTTGTACCAAGTGCGGACAACTCGGCGACGGTCGGCGAACTGCGGTTTGCGTACTCCAACACATTGGGTTCGGGGGAAGCCGCCCACGCCTATTTTCCGTTTACGGATCCCTCTGCTGGCGACGTATGGTTGAATCCATCCAATTTCAACACAGACGGCGCCGCCATTCCGCTCGGTTCATATGACTTCCTGACACTCCTGCATGAGATCGGGCATGCGCTGGGGTTGAAACATTCGTTCTCCACCCCCAACCCGATCGCGGCCTCACTCGACAACTACTTCAACTCGATCATGAGCTACACCGCCTCGCCCTATTCGGCGCATGGCGACAATTACGCTTCGTTCTATCCGACCACGCCGATGTACTACGACCTGCTGGCGATCGAGGCTATTTACGGCCAGCGCGCATACAACGTCGGCAACAACATCTACACGTTCAATGACGGCGTCAGATATTGGCAAGCCATCAACGATACCGGCGGCTATGATATGATCGTCTACAATGGCGCCGAGGGGGTTTCGATCAGCCTCAATCCAGGCGTCTTCAGCACGCTCAGCGAGCGCATCACATTCAATGGCGGCTCCTCGAAGGGCACGGTGACCATCGGCCCGAACGTGGTGATCGAGGCTGCGCGCAGCGGTAGCGGCAACGACGTCTTGACCGGCAACGCGGCTTCCAACAGCCTGAACGGGGCTGCCGGAAACGATTTCCTGCGCGGTCTTGCCGGCAACGATACGCTGACCGGCGGTCCGGGCCACGACACCTTCCTCTTCAACACCGCCCCAAATTCGGGGGCCAACCGTGATTTCGTCATCAGTTACATTCCGGCCGAGGACACGATCCAGCTGGAGAACGCAATCTTCACCAGGCTGCCCGCCTCGGCGCATTTGAACCCGGCCTACTTCAGGGCGGCGGCGCATGCGCTCGATAACAGCGACTTCATCGTCTACAACCGGGCGACGGGGACGCTGATGTACGATCCCAACGGCAACGCAGCCGGCGGCGAGGTACAGATCGCGATATTCACCGGCAGACCGCTGCTGACCGCCAGCGAATTCACGGTCATCTGACGCGGCCGGCAGCCCACTCGTCGAAATACCCCCGGAACCTACCAAAGTGGGTAGCGACGCTCCGGCATCAATCCAATAACTTGTCACCCGGGTAAGGGTGGGCTGTCTGACTCCACGAAGTCGTCGGCCTTGTTTTTGGAACCTGATGGGCATCGGGGGAATGGTCTATGGCGACTCCGACAACGAATTTCGTTGGTACGGCAAACGTAAACACGGGGCTGCTTGGCGCCGGCAGATATGTCGCCGATGGCGAAAAATGGGATGACGGCAACTTCCAAGGAAACGGTCAGGGCGTGTTGCTCGACTACAGCTTTCCGCAGGTTGGTTTCTGGGTCAACCCGTACGGCTCCAGCAACGAGCCCTGGGTAGGGGGCATCAACGGCACGACAGCGCTTGAACAGGCTGCGATCAGGGCGGCCCTGGCGACCTGGTCGCGCTTTGCCAACGTCACATTCGTGGAGAATGTCGATACGCAATTCACGGTTGGCGAGCTGCGGTTCATCAAGTCATCGGCGCTTCCCAACAACGAGTCTGCCCACGGCTATTTTCCGAGCGGCGGGCCACAAGCTGGCGATGTGTGGTTCAACTCCCATAACCAGTTCAACCGCGATGGGGGCGCCGTCCCCCTCGGTTCCTTCGACTACGAGACCATCCTCCATGAGATTGGCCACACGCTGGGCTTGAAGCACACGTTTGACGACGCCAACAGCGGACCTGCCAACCACGCGCCTGCTACGCAAGACAATTATTTCTATTCGATCATGAGCTACACGGCCTCGCCCTATTCGGCGCACGGCAATAACTTCGCCACGTTCTACCCGACCACGCCGATGTACCTCGATCTCGTGGCGATCGAAGGCATGTATGGTCAGCGCGCATTCAACACCGGCAACAACATCTATGCCTTCTACGATGGCATCAAATATTGGCAGGCCATCAACGACACCGGCGGCCATGACAAGATCGTCTACGTCGGCAGCGAAAACAGCACGATCAATCTCAATCCCGGAGGGTTCAGCGCGGTCAGCGAGGCGATAGCGTTCCACCGGCCGAATGGCACCACCGTCACCTCGAGGGCCACCGTCACGATTGGCCCCAACGTCGTCATCGAGGATGCTACCGGCGGCAATGGCCACGACACGCTGATCGGCAATGGCGCAAACAACATCCTGGCCGGCGGCAACGGCAACGATACGTTGAGCGGGTTGAACGGTGCTGACTACCTGACGGGCGGTAACGGGAACGACCGCTTCTTTGGCAGTTCCGGCAACGACAAGCTGATCGGCGGCGCCGGCGCCGATCACTTCTATTTCAACACAGGGCTCAACGCCTCGACCAATCGCGACACGATCATGGACTACAATTTGGCGCAGGACAGCCTGCACCTGGAAAATGCCATTTTCACAAGGCTGGCGGTGCAGGCGCATTTGAACCCGGCATACTTCAGGGCGGCCTCGCACGCGCTCGATCGCAACGACTTCATCGTCTACAATCGGGGGACCGGCGGTCTCTTCTACGATCCGAACGGCAGTCTGGCCGGCGGCCAGGTGCTGTTTGCCGTGCTCTTGAACAAGCCCGCGCTTACGGCGTCCGAATTCTCGGTCTTCTGACCGCGCGACTCCAGATTCCCGAGCGCTACTCGATCTGGAGGCGGTCGAGCAATGGACGCTGGCCGTCGATGATCTTTTCATACGCCGTCGGCAGCGCGAACCATTCGGCCCGGTCGATTTCCGGAAACGACTGACGGCGGCCACTGCGCGGCGGCCACTCGATCTCGAACATATTGCTGCGCAAGGCGGTGACGTCGAAGTCGCCTTCGGCCGCGAAGGCAACGACCAGCTTGCCGCCTTTCTGGCTGACCTCGCCGAGCGGCCGCAGGGCGTGCTGAAGCTCGACGCCGAGCTCTTCGCCAAATTCGCGCCGGGCGGCGGCCTCCGGCTCCTCGTCGCCGGTATATTCTCCCTTGGGAATGGACCAGGCGCCGAGATCGCGCTTGCTCCAGAACGGGCCGCCGGGATGAACGAGCAGGACGCGGATGCCGTCCTCGGCCTGCTTGTACATCAATATGCCGGCGCTTTTTCGGACAGCCATGCGCCGAGGCTAGACGGTGGCTTCGCGAAATGAAACCGGTTTTGCCGGCCAGCGCCGCCGGCGCGCCGCCTCGCAAATGCAAGGAAACCAACGGTTTCAATTGTTTCGATTGTAGGGCGAACCTTGCCTGATGGTGGCGGCGCGCTCATATGACGGAATGTGTTTGGGTCTCGGTTCGTTCAATGCGTGTCTATCGAGAGGTTTGCAAAGGAAAGCTCATGAAGAGGATTGCCATCGCATTGCCGATCCTGCTCGCTGCCGCGGCGGATGCGTCGGCAATTTCCCGCTATGACATTGGCAACAAGAGCTGCGCCCAGGTTCAGAGCATCGTTCAATCCGAGCGCGCCGTCATCTTGCGCTACCGTTCGCCGCACAATCCGGCGCTGACGCTCTATGACCGCTATGTCAGCGATGGCCGCTATTGCCAAAGCAGTGAAGTGGCGACCCGCACCAGCGTGCCGACCGCCGATACCTACAACTGCCCGGTGCGCAAGTGCATCGAGAACGACATTTTTGACTTCCGCTAGAGCAGGCTCGCCAGCGGCGATGCCGTCACCGTGACGGGCTGTAGATCGTCGCCCCGACGCTGAGCTTATCCAGTTCCTGGGGGCCGCTCACGTCCGTCTGGGGATCGCGACCCTTGCGCGCCTGGTATTCGATATGGGCCTGCTCCATCACGGCCTTTCGATAGGCTGCCGAGGCCTCGGCGGCCCGATAATCCTGCATCAGATAGTAGCCGCCTGCGGCAAGCGCGGGCACAAGTGCGGCCGCAGCCAGGATCTTCAACATCGTCAAACCCTTATTTAGTGATGTCTCATTTTCTCATTGGCAGGTTTCCGCAAAGTAAACTCGCCGGGCGCATGCAGTTGGACCTCGGACGGGAAGGGGGCCTCGATGGGAATCTTGCGGCGCCAGGCGCGCTAGTGGCTGAGCGTATCCATGCTTCGGAGGTTCGCCATGCGCGACGCCTACGCACAGCTCGGCATTGGAACAGTCTGGGGCGTCACAATCGGCGGCGCACTCGGCTTTGCCTTGTTCAACAGCATCACGATGGGGGCGGCCGTTGGCATTCCCATCGGCGCCAGCATTACCCGCGTACTGTTTGCCGCCAACGACGACTGACGCCTTTCATAGCCGCAGCAGCGAGTGAGCCTATTTCTTGGCCTTGGGCTTAGGTGTGCGCTTTGGTTTCGCGGCGGCCACCGGCGCGCCGGGCACGATCGCTGCGGGGCTGTCCGACAACTGCGCGCCGGCCTTCGATCGAGGCTGTTTGCCAGCCGAGCCCGGCTCCTGCTTGCCGGCGGCAGCGCCTGGTGCCCTCGAATCTTCCTGCTCGATTTCGCGCGCGGCTGCGTGCCAGTGGTGTTCGTCCCGCCCATGGGGCCGACCTTCGCGCTCCCATATTTCATAGGCTCGCTTTTGAATTCGATCGCTGTTTGGGCTGCTCATCGCGGTGCTCCCCGGATATTTGCCTCGGCTTTCCCAGCAACAATCCGCCGCGGACTTTGGTTCCGGCGGACAGTTTGGGCGGGCGGCGGTCGACGTAACCAGGGTCGCTCGGCCCGACCGTTGTCGCGGGCTTGGAGTAACCGGCCGACGCCCGGGGTGTGAGCAAGGTTGAAAAAATGGGCGCCGGCCAAGCGGGTCCAAAGTAGAGTCCCCACCGCAACGCATCATAGCGGCGCAAGTGGCTGACGTAAGGTCGCCGTTTGCTAGTCCACAGGAAATCAGCGACCGCTCCGTCAGTCGGATGTGCGTCTAGCGGCACATCCTCGTCACGGGATCACATCGCTGTTGGCGAGCAGCGTGGTGCGGCCGGCGAGGGACACGGCAAGTGTCCGGGGGCATCCACTCAATCTAACTAGCTATTTCTATTCCATGCCGTAAGGCGCACTGTTTGGACTGACGGATCCGGGGTCGGGTGGGCTTAGAGGACCCGTACATGGCCGGCACCTCGCAAGGGCGCCGGCCATTGTTTGCGCCATGTCAGGGCTCCACTTCGAGCTTTCTCAATGAGCTTGCAGGTGAGGCATATTTGCGAGTCACGGCTCCGATCATGTGGGAGGAGCTGTGGCGGCCGGTATCCGCTTCGCCCCACCCGCGCCCCAGCGAGGTACCGGCCGTCTCGCATTCGCCGGCCAGGGGTCGCTTTGCCCCGCTCGCCGTTGTTGCCGTTGTCTGGCCACAGCGCATGGCATGAAATTTCCGCTTCACAATCGCTTCGCTCATCTTGGTCTTTCGGGGTGAGCGGGTCATCCGCGCGCACCAGCTTGCATTGAGCCGATGCCGCGTCGATCCTTCGGTCTATTTCCTCAAGTTAAAACAAGAGGCATGCTGGGTTTCTTGGGACCATCCTCTACAGATTGGACCCACGCCGGCGCCCGTGTGGTGTTGCCTGACATGACGGGCGCCGGCTTTTGCAAGGCTTGACCTGACGGCGCCTTTACGACCAAGCGCAGCCGTAGGATGGCCGGTGCCCCTCGGGCAACACGATCGGGTGCCGGCCATTTGCTCACTCTGTCGCGCTTTTGCATCACCTTGCGGAAACCTGAGGGTACAATGCCCGCTCGACAATCAAATGGCGTAGCCAATTTGATCAGGGTTGCAGCAGGCTCTTGTGGGGCGTAAGGCCGCCGCTAATCAACGGTAGGGGGCTTGCTTGGGCTACTGTTGAGCAGCTTTGCGCCCCACCGCCATCTATTCGACTTGGCTAAAGTAGCGTACATTGAAGCTAGCGGTTCGAGCCCTTCGATAAGGCGAGCCGTCGGCCGGCACTCAGGCAACATGATACCGACTTGTTGGGTGCCGGCCACCCTTGATGCGGGTGTGCGGCAGATGCAGTGCGTCGCCGACGCCTTGGATTTTCTGAATGACTGGCCGGCCGATCAGCGCGGTATCATGTTCAATATGACCCAGGATGCGTTGTATTCGGGGCAGGATGGTCGCATGCCAACATCGGCAGCGCGGGACGCATTCGCTAACTGGGCTAGGGTATCCGACATGCTTGAAGAATCATCACTGGCTGCTGCTTGGATGACGGGCCCGAAACTAGGAACAGCGGCGTTCCGAGCTGACTGCCTCTCCGGTCGCCGACGCCCCTCTATTCCAAACTGCTAATATGATGCATCATGCTTGGGCGGTTCTGCAGAAGCGCAGTGGCCGGCGCCCGTATCTTACCCAAGACCCCTTCGCCCGGGAGGCGCCGGCCATTTTCGGATAATTGTCGCTAGCGGGCCATAGGTCTGGCCGGAGCGACTGCTCGATCTATGTCACGCGGATCGAACCCAGCACCCGCTATCCGCATGATCCACAGCGAAAAAGCTCGCCGCTCCCCACCCCCCCAAGGCGGCGGGCTTTTTGCGCGTGTGATGGCGTGGCGGCAAGGACCGCCCGCATCCAGATCGGGAATCCTTCAAGCAGGAAATCCCGCCGCCACTTATCAGATCTATCGGGTGACGGATGAACTGTGCGTGAACACCTTGGCGGCGCGGCAGAGTGCAATACATATCGATCGTACTGCAGTCGTCACCTGGCCCACTGACCCTAACAAGGGCGGCGGGCTCTCTACGTCTTGAAATTAGCGAGCCCGCGGCGGGAACCGCGGGCCCCAACTGTTTCGGTCCTCTTGTCTCTGAGGGAAACGTCCAGGACGCTTTGGACCTCACCCCCAAATGCTAGCAGCTCGCCGCGTGCTTCGTTACTTACAGTTATTTAATCTTGGAGAATGGCCATGCCCGCCGCGGAAGCGGTCGCGCCGGCCCAGGGATTGGGGTCCGAACGGGCCTCGGCGCGACCCTGCTTCGACCTGGCGAAGCGGCCTGATGGAAACATGAGTCGGCAGCGAGGTGAACTAGCTCAATGTAACTACCGGCTTGACGTGAAGGTGGTTGATACCGGCGCTAATTATCGCCCGTGCCCCGGCGGGCTATCATTGCTCATCCACTCCTCCGACAACTTGCGCGCAGTGGCCGCAAGCGCTTCGGGAGCTAGAATATCGCGATCCCGAACGAACTCGACAAACGCCCGTCGCGCTCGAGCATCTTCGCCAGTACCCGCCAGCGCGGCCCGGCATGCCTCCATTGCTCGTTGGTAGAGGACGCCACGGCTACCAGTCCATTCGTTCAGAAACTGGAATGCACCCATGATCGTCGCGATTTCTACTGGAAAGCCGAGGCCGACAAAGACTTCGACCGGCCACCTGCCCATCCTTGATATCACGATCGTCTCCACACAAGTCCACTGAAGCGTCGCATCTGCGACACGATTGTAATGCGGGACGCGTTTCCGCCGCTACGAACGGGCATTCGGACAATGGGCTAACTGCCGTTAGGTCATTCTAGGTACGGCCCCATATGCGGGCCGTGACGTCCATAAGCATATATTCGTCAGCGGGGGGATGGTCGGAGCGGCGGGATCCGAACCCACGATCCCTTGACCCCAGGAAACGACTATCGTCGGATGATGGCAGGGTATACGGTCTGGCGTCGTCTCCTCACTAATCGCGCGGGGACGCTTGGGAGCCCATCGCGCTTTCGCCCGTCAAGGAGATTGCGTCATGAGCATCAATGGCACTGCAAAACTGGAAGAGGCTGCCGCCGTAGCCGCGGTTATGGACGTGCATTGCCGCGAGCGCGGCATCCTTCCGTCGAGCGATGAGGCGGGAATGATTGCTGGAGTGGTGGAGGCCCTAGTGGACAGCGGCATCTGCAAGCCAGACGATATACGGGCGGCGCTGCTTTTACGCTCCGACAAGGACAGTGCCACCACGCTACACGAGTTGCGTGGGCTCGCCTGAAGGCTTTGGCGTCGGAGCGTCATCTGCCGGCATGATGTTCGCGGGAGGCGCCTCTCATCGGCCCCCCGCGCACTGTCACTTCGCTTCCGACCTCGAAATTGGCTTTGGCCATTGCCTCTTTGCCCCCAAGAGTGAACTCGATTTCCACATCCTGGATTTTGAATCGTTTCCCGGAAACCATTAGCACCGTCTAACGTTAAGCGCGGGTGGCGGCAGCTGTCGCGTTGGGTCCCTCCTCACCGCGTCACCAAGACCAATGCTGTCGCCACACTCGACACACCGCGATGAAGTGAACCCAATGCCATCCTACTGGCTGACTGCGAACGGAAGGCCGATCGGACTACCCTTCGACGACCTCGAAGTCGCCAAGGAGGCTTTGCTGCAAAGCCTCGGTGAGGACGAGACGATGCTGCTGCTGGTCGAAGTCTACGACGCTGACCGCCCTGTGCGGCAGCTCATGTGGGGTTCTGACGTACAGGACTGGATCGAAGTCAGGGTTCCTCCGGCATGACCTGCGCCAAAGCACGCAAGAAAGTTGCGGACCAATTCCCGCTCTGCCACTCTGAAGATGCGGATGGGATTGATGGGGATCAGTTGCAGTGGACGACGAAGATTTGTTGCGCAGGGCGACACTAGTGCGCCTCGAACTCGGTGCTGCGCGAGCCAAAGTAGAACAGGGTCTCAGCATGCGAGACGTGCTGCGGCACCTCGGCAAGGCGCAGAAAGAGGTTGACCTTGTTATCGAGGGCGTAGCTAGACGCTCGGGCGCTCAGCCACCATCTTGAGGTAGGGCGCGCCGTCGAGTTCATGCGTCGCGTGAACGGCGATGGAATCATCGCAATGTTTCCCTCAGGCGGCAGACTTGGCGAGCGTTGCGGGCACAACGATCGTTTCGAGCTCGAAAACGCGATCTTCACAAAGCTCGGGGCGGGTGCCGCTTACGCGCTCAACCCGCCAAAGGGGCGGCTTGAGCGCCCTTTGTGCCGAAACCTCCGAGCGACGCGTAAATGCATCAACGGAATACGTAATATTTTCAAGGAGATAATGGTCGGAGCGGCGGGATTCGAACCCACGACCCCTTGACCCCCAGTCAAGTGCGCTACCGGGCTGCGCTACGCTCCGAACCGCGCAAAGCCCTATATTCTCATGGGCTCCGGCGCAAGTGTCGATCGCCAACCAAATGAGACAAAGTGGAAGATCCGGCTTCCACCGCCATCGATCGCGGCGACTGCACGCCTATGAAATTCCTATTTCTACGCTGCCTGTCTCACCTCGAATTTTTATGCCGCTTCATCCATTTCAGTCAAACTGTCGGGTTGCGGTCCTGCCGCTTCGCACGGACGCCTGCCTTGTTCCGGTTGAAGAAATGCCTTTGAAAACGAACGACCACGTCGATCACGACGCCGAGGCGAAGCCCCGGCCTTTCCCCTCGACATCGACTTTCTTCGGCATTGCGGCGGCAATGATCGCGCTCTGGCTGCTGGCCTCCGGCCTTGGCCAGTTGTTCGGGCCGGCCGGCCAGCCCAATGCCGCGGACGCCGGCCGTTCGGTCGTGGCTCCCGCCGACCAGCGCTGACCTGACGCACGGCTCTCGGCTGAAATTCGCGTTGCCCTCGATATCGGACCTGTGCGAATTTCACGCCCGATGGGACCCTAGTAGCCAGGTGGAGATCGATCGATGACAGGGCGTTCTTGGAAGTGGAGCGGCGTAGTAGTTCTTGGATTGGCGGTGCTGATGACCGACGTGCAGCTCGGTCAAAGCGCAAACATCTCGCCGGCGGTTGGCGAGGCGCAAGCGGCGCAGCATAGCGATGTGCTGCCGGTCGCGGCCGTGGTCAGGCGCACGACGGTGCGGAAAGCCGGGGACAGTGCGGTGGTGATCCGCCGCTCGACGATCTACGTGAACACGCTTCCTGCCGGCTGCGTGCGAAGGTCGTATGGCGGCAGCGTCGTGTGGAAGTGCGGCTCGACCTACTACCAGCCCTATGGCGGCACTCGCTACGTCGTCGTCTACATCAACTGACGCGATCTTTTCGGCGGCTCTGAAGCCCAGACGGTGAGCAGCGACCGGTTGGCGCGGCTCACCGTGACCGTTGGCGCGCGCCGGATCGCAGCCGGCGCCGCAACGGACGGAGCTAACCGGCCGAGGGGCGCGTCCTTAGGTCTCACGGTTGAGGAGCTGGCTCGCTTTCCCGCGCCAGATAGACCTTGCCGAGCTCAGCGGCGAAGAT
>Ga0070665_100003726_pt1 | contig 16142 bp, 16 predicted proteins | sample KBSS13metaG_FD_65862 | JGI IMG/M metagenome (GOLD analysis project Ga0070665, IMG submission 65862) | Switchgrass rhizosphere microbial communities from Kellogg Biological Station, Michigan, USA - KBS S1-3 metaG | ecosystem: Host-associated > Plants > Roots > Rhizosphere > Soil ... | reverse complement strand
GGTGTTTGGTATCTTTCTGGATCTAACACCGTTGTCTATTCAAATCCCCCTGATGAATTGGGAGCCACGCAACACGTTGTTCAGACCTCAAATCGCCGTTTCCGCGACGACGAATTTCTTATAGCAAAAGATATGACCGAGGGGAAGAAGTTGATTTGGATTCGCATCAAATTCACGCCCGTGTCCAGGCCTCTTTATCCGGGGTACCCGGTAGGACAACGAGCGTGGAGTGAAATTAGATATACCGCGTATTGTTTCATCTCTCCTAAGAAATAAAGATGTATCCCAGGTGGCAGTATAAACGTAGTTTCAACGAGTTACAAGGCCCGATCAGTAGCCTAAAGTAGCCGTAAGTTGTTGAAAGTAGGAAGAGCGAGTTTTTAGCCCGGGCTGAATCCGGGTTGAAAACCCAACGACCTTTGGATTTCCAACCCGGCGAGAATCACTTAACGATACCTTGACGATACCTAAAGAGGACTCTAGTATGGCTGTAGAGGTAACGTCAATGTTGGCAACTACCACCTTTGTCAGCGCCGATCCTGCCCTCTTCAATCCGGAGTCGGGCCGTCTCGACGCAGCCCGCATCGCCAGCGAGATTCAACTCCCCGTGTCTACGATCGCTGAGGCCATCGGCAAGAAAGCGCCAAGCGTTCGGAAGCATCCGGACGCCAGCAGCCTCCAGCCGGAGCTGCGCCGCGTGTACCGCATCTGGGTTGCCATCGTTGATCTGTATGCGGGCAACAAGAAGAGCGCACGCATCTTTCTGAACGCGCCGAACAAACATCTCGAAAATCAGGCTCCCGTCGAGTTTATCGAAAGCGGCAACCTCAAGCCCTTGGAAGCGCTGGTAGACGCCATGACAACAAGGCAGCCAGCCTAGCGAGGACCGTCTTGTACTCCGCCGAACGACTTCTGAGAGCCCTGGAGAACGCCCCTGTTCAACCGTTCTCGGGATTCATCTACCGTGTCATCGCTGAGAAGTATCGTGAGTCTCCTCTGTCCGCTATAGGATCTGTCCATTCAGGTGGCCGCTATAACGCACCGGACAGTTTCCCCGTTCTCTACTGCGCCGATAGCCAGATGACAGCCATGCTCGAAGTGGAAGCGCTCTTCACCACTGCGGACGGACAGTTGCTAGGAGCGCCGCGAGATCCTGACTTGATACTGTCACTACGTTGCGAGCTGACAAGAGTTCTTGACCTCACCGACGAACACTTCTATCGCGAGCTCGGTACGACTCGCGACGAACTCGTCAGTCTTTCGCCCTCGCGTTTCATCATGAACGCTCTCGGCGAAGAAACGCCTACTCAAGTCCTCGGAGCTGCATGTTCCTTTACCGGACGCATCTCTGCACTCAAAGTTCCGAGTGCAGCCCACGAAGCCGGCTTCTGTCTTGATGTCTTCCTGGACTCGTTGCAGGTGGGAGAACACGTCGCCATTCAAGACGATAGCGGTAGGCTCAAAGAACAAATCAACGGGATCATTCCTGTGCCCGTAAGGCCAAGCTGAGCACTCGTGAGCATCTACTTCCCATACGAAATCTTCGTTGGATCAGACATCATCGTCTACTCCTTCGAACTGCCATACAGTCTTGTTGCCGTATTCACAGAAGGCGACCGCGTCCCTATTCTTCCGGAGGAAGAACAGGATGGCGATCATTCCCCGGAATATCGGTACGAGGCCACTGCAAAGACAATCCGAGAACGGCTCCAGATCATGGGCTATACCTCGGCCCTATGGAGAGAAGAACTCGAATCATTTCGGGAGGAGACTCTCGGAGAACTTCGCGAGGAAATCGAAGAACTGGAAGATTCGGACCAAAACGCTCGCAAACTGATGCGAGCTGCGATTGTCATAGAACAATCTCCCGCTGAACGTTGGATCAAAACATTGGCTGCATTGGCATCGGACGGCTGGGGATGGAGGCCTCGGGTCGGTCGTTCGGCTGTCCTCTCCAAGGTGATGAGCGACGGAGAATACGGTCCGATCCAGATGCCTTTCTCGGATAAACGATGCCTCCTACGGGCAATGGTGGACATGCTGGGAAACGACGATACAGTCACCTTCGAGTTCGGCACCGCAGTTTGGAACGAGAACATCAACCCGGAGACACCCTTTACCGAGCAAGCGGCAGCAAATCTTCGGGAGGACGCCAGATCGGTCGAGAAGATCATCATCCTTACCGAAGGAATATCTGATGCTCGAATCTTGACTCGAAGCCTCGAACGGATCTATCCCCATCTCTCTCATATGTTCGGCATTTTCGATCACGCAGCATTCAAGAGCGGTGGCGGCGCTAGCGAGTTGGAGCGGCTCGCGCGAGGATTTGCAGGCGCGGGCATTTCCAACCGGACTGTGGTGATTTTTGATAACGACACGGCAGGCATTTCCGCTGCCAGGAAGCTTTCACAGGCGAAACTACCGAACAACTTCAAAATTTTGAATTTGCCTGACCTTGATTTCGCAAACCAATACCCGACGCTTGGACCTACTGGCGAAGCGCTTGCAAACATCAACGGTAGCGCCTGTGGAATCGAGCTCTACTGCGGCCCCACTGCCCTGAAAGGCGAGGACGGGAATCTCGTTCCGATTCAATGGACAGGCTACGACCAAGCAATGAAAAGGTATCAAGGCGAGCCCATCGACAAGATAGGGATTCAGCAACGATTCCACGACCTGCTAGAACGATCTTCCGATCCTTCAAACGATGAAGAGCTGGCTTCGATCAGAGCGGTTCTTCGACACATTCTACGCTCGGTTTAGGAGCATCGAGGGAACTTCAGACGCAGCGGAGCTGTCGCGCCATCGGCACGTCGGTCATTAAGCCTTTCCTATAAACCATCCGCCTTCTGCTTGGCACGGCTTTGCGATCTGCCAGCTTTCGCTGCTTTAGTCAGGTCACTAGGGCGCTTTCTATTCCCCGGAACCTTGACGATCACAATTAGTCTGGGGTGATCTTCTCCGACGCGTTGGACCAGGCGTGGCTTAACCAAGCCCTGAATGTGCGGTGTTCCCACCTTCGGGTCGTTTGAGAGGTCGAGAACCAGCAGAAATCCCAGCCTTACGCTGACGTTCTGGTACTCAGCCGTTTGACCTTGATAGAACGCTGCTAATGCATCAAAAGAGGAATCTTTTAGCTCGCGCTTGACCTCAACCACTAGCCTTTCGCTGCTCGATCTCAACCGAACGTCAGCTCTACCGCCTCCAATGTTCGTAGGTTCGAGGTCGGAAGGCCATCATCGCGAGAAGGCGAAACCCGACAAGGAAAACCGCAACGCAGACGAATGAGATCGCCATCCATGCTGTGAGGTCGAGGCCGAGTTTGGCCCTCGGACGATTCAGCGCTTGATTGATCGGTTGCGGTTCTCCACGTCGAGACATAGCAGATGCACCTCCTACATCTGCTGCCCGGTCAGCGAGCCGATCCAACCGGCTCCCCAGCCGAGAACTCCAGCGCCAAAGAGCGCGCCGAACAGTCCAGGTATGGCATCCTGAAAGCGCCCGCTCATCATGCGGATGCCTGCGAAGATAAGGCCGCCGAGGCAAATAACGGCCCCGGCGTACATGGCGAACGTTTTGAAGGTTGTCATCAAAGTTTGCGCCCCGGAGAAGTCCATCGTCCCTTGGGCATGAGCGACCGTTGCGATTGAGAGCGCGAGAAGCGTTGGTGCCAGCACTCGCACGGCGTGGTTGAAGCGTTGTTTGGAAAAGCGTTCAGCCCACCGATTGGCGAGCCGCGAGTCGAACCTGAGTTTGATCTGCATTAGGCACCTCATTCAACCGGGAATCGGTTGCGATACCTCTTTGACCAGTTCATGAATCCGCTCATCAATGACAGGACAGACCGGTACTCCGCGAAGACGATGGAGGGCCGCCTGCGCTTCACCTTGGAAGTGGTCGATGCGGTCTGCAAGGCCATCGGCAGCGAACGTGTCGGCATCCGCCTGACGCCCTACGGAGTCATCAACTCGGTGCCCATCTTTGAGGACACCGAGAAGACCTACCTCGAACTTGGCCGGTCCCTTGGCGAAAGAAAAACGTGGCTGTTGGTCGAACTCTGCCCACGCAGACACTTACTAGTGGTCCAGAGCAGCCTTGACGAGCAAGACGCTATGACTTCGCGGCTTCAATCATGCGGCGGACGGTTTCTTGCGTAGTCCAAACCGCGTTTGCCATGAAACGCCAATTAATCATGGCCGCATCGTATCCGGCACCTTCTTCATTTGAAGCAGCCGCAACCGCGTCGCGAACCATCACAACTTCCAGACTGTTTTGGATCAAATTGCGCATGTGGTCTTCGAGGCAGAGATTCGCTACCGGACCGGCCATGATGACCTTCTCGATCTTGTGACGCCGCAGCATGTAGACCAAGTCACTGGTCGGTGCATACGTAACATGGCGCGATACGATGGTTGTCCCAGCGTCCTCCATGTATTTGCGGAAACGATCGGGGACGTCCGCGCCACTGCCGGAGACGTCATCGAAATGCAGCGGGCTCTTTCGCGCCACGACTCCACCTTTTAGTGCGAGGTCCTCCATCGGGCTGAGACCCGTTTTCCCCTTTTGATCGTGTGGGAAGAAGTAATGGGGTGACATGAACACGGGGTAATCATGATCTTTGGCGGTCTGGAGCAGGGTCTCCAAGTTGGCATTGACGTTATTACGCTTCATGAGTTCCTCGATCATGACGTAATACTTGCCACCTTCGGTCAGGAAGTCATTCTGGATATCAACCAGAACAAGCGCCGTCCGATCTTTATTGATCTCCATATCGACCTTGTGCTCGAACAACATTTTGGTTCCTTTCATTCAAACTAGCTTGACGTTGAGGGGGTTAGAGATTCCCAGAAAACACAAAGATTGCCTATCTTTGTTCATAGATCGGGATCTCATCTGGAGGTCGAGTATACGCCAGAGTTTTAGAAGGAAACCTGCTCCTCATAGGCTTACTCTTTCGTTCGATTGTGCAGACGAAAGCGGTCGATTAACGACACATTTCTCGATTCCAAGCGAGATCGAAAAGTCTTCAGACTCTGCGATTAACACCACTTTTAGCGTGGGTGCCTACAGACTCTAGCGACGAATTAAAGCCAGCACAAAGTCATGTCACCATCGAAAGATGGTGGCAGAAAGTGCCTTCTTTTTGTCATGATGAGCAACCTTCTCGTCCGCCACACTGAACCCGCCGCGCCAAGTTGAATGCTCGATCATTCCTCGTATCGGTGTCTCGAGCGATACAGCGAATACCGACGCGTGACCTCACCAGAAAGTCATGGACCGATTAGCGATGACTAGAGGACTGATGGAAGAGGCTTGCGGGTGACTCAACGAAAATCGCCTTCTCTAGGTCCAGTAGATGTGCCTTCGCTTCAAGGCCGCCCGCAAATCCCGTTAGCTTTCCTGAATGTCCGATCACTCTGTGACAAGGAACGATGATGCTTACGGGATTCCGAGCATTAGCTGCTCCAACAGCTCTGGAGTGATTGGGGCGTCCCAACCGACTCGCGATCTGACCATAGGTCCTGGTCTCGCCAGCGGGAATATCCAAGAGGGCTTTCCAGACCTCTTTCTGAAACAAGGTTCCCCTCATATCGAGCGGAACTGAAAAAGTAGTTCGCCTTCCTGCGAAGTATTCGGTGAGCTGCCTCTCTGCCAAGTCCAGCGTTGGATGGTTCCCTTGTACGAGCGGACCTAGCGGAACACGTGCCGGATTATCGTTTTCCCAGAGAAGAGCAACTAGGCCAAGTTCGCTCGCAACAAGTGTGAGCTTACCAACCGGCGAATCATAGTATTTATACAGCAGACTCACGGGATCTGTTCCTTTCTTCGGCGAAGCGCGCCCACAACGCAACGGCGGCGTAAGCGCGCCATGGGCGCACAGAATCAATTTGAATCCCAGGATGATGTTTAAGCTCCTGCTTCAGACCATAGTCGGAGGCTGGGAAAGCATCGTCGTCACCGAATCCCCGCATCGCTGCATATTCGGCAGTCCACTTTCCGACACCGGGGACAGAATGGAGGATCTTTCTCAGTGCAGCGACGGAAGGTGCTCCTTCGCTGTCGAGTGTTCCATCCGCAACAACTGTGGCGAGAGCTCTAATAGTTACCCTTCTTGCGATAGAGGTACGAACACTCGACAAGTCCGCGAGCAACAATTGTTGCGGGGTCGGAAACAGAAAGATATTCTCGGAACGTCCTGGATGCCTCACCACTGTTCCTGCAGCTCTCATCAACTCCCCGGTCAATACGCGTCCAAAGCTCACGGAAACGAGTTGGCCTAAGACCGTGGTTACTAGAGCCTCAAATCCATTCCAAGACCGCGCGACACGGAGCCCGGGGTGCTGCCCCCAAAATTTCGAGAGGTAGCGATCCGCCTTCATCGCTGCATCAAGAACCTCTGGTTTCACGTCGACATCGAACATCTTCCTGACCTTTGTCTCGATCTGGACGATGTCTTCTGCGGTCGCATTCCAGATGATGAGCCGGAGACATCGAGATCTTGGAGAGTGCGTGACCCTAAACCGTCCCAACCCTCGCCTAGTCGGCACGATGCGTTCGAATCCGTCATCGTCAACCGACTCAAGGTAAGGAATCTGGTGAGCTCGAAAATGTCGCAAGACACTTGCCCAATCGTAGGGGGGCCAGTATCGAAGCGTTCTTTGTACGAATGGGCTCGAACTCGTTTCTGAACTGTGTGCCATCTGAAATGTGGGATGTCTTTGAACGGGAGCCGAGCGTGCGTGGGCTGAAAAATCCTGTCTGAAGCTCCTTACTTTAGTTCGCGCGCTGGACGACGCAATAGTTCGCCTTTGCAATTTGGACAGGTGCCTGCAAGCGGATCGCTGGCACACCGATCGCAAAACGTGCATTCGTAGGAACAGATCATCGCGTCCCTGGTATTCATAGGTAGTTCGGTGTCACACCGCTCACACTTGTTCTTCATTTCCAGCACGACAGATTCTCCTTCAAGTCGGATCTTTTTGAGTCTGGCTCTCACAACATTGAGGTTCCCGTGAGCGTATCGATCAGGCGCTAGACAGTGCCGAAGCGTTCCCGGTATTCCTTCGGCGTCATCGAAAGCTGCTGAAGAAACGCTCTCCGGAGAGACTGTTCATCCCGGAACCCGGTGTTGCGCGCTATCGCTTTCAGGGGAAGTTCTTTGGCCTCTAGATGCTGCCGAGCAGCTTCGACACGCAGCGACTGGACCCACCGTGCTGGCGTTGTTCGAAAATGAATTTCGAACTGACGAGCAAATGTACGCGGAGTCATCGCAACCGCCTTTGCCAACGTGTTTACATCGAGTGTCTGGGTGAGCCGGGTCTTGGCCCACGCGGGAAGATCGCGCATCGGCGTGCCACTCACGTCTGCTTGTTGTGCGAGCAAGGTGCTGTATTGCGCCTGCGTGCCAGGCCTTCTTAGAAACAGCACCATATGGCGGGCACAGGCCGCTGCTACAGCGTGACCAAGATCCTCCTCGACTAAGGCGAGCGCTAAATCGATACCTGCGCTGATGCCTGCAGTGGTATACGTCTTACCGTCTTTGACGAAGATAGGGTCGCGTTCGATCTTCAGACTGCCGTAGCGATCTGCCAGCTGGTCGATATAGCTCCAATGGGTCGTCGCTCGCTTACCGTCGAGCAAACCTGCGGCGGCAAGCATGAACGCTCCTGTACATACGGAAGCGAGACGACGCACGTGAGCAGAACGTCTGCGCAGCCAGCGAATGAGCTCAGGCGGATGAAATTCGATCATCGCGCCTTCTCCCCCAATTGCGATCAGTGTGTCGATGGGGCCGACGTAGTCCCCATAAAAACAGGCATTCCCGAGAGTGAAGCCTCCGACACTCTGTACCTCGGACGTAGGCTGCATCGACAAAATCTGGAGTATGTACGACTGCTTGCCGTTAACTTTCGGGTTGGAAAACACCGACGCTGGCCCCATCAGATTAAGAAGCTCGAACGGAGAGGCCACCAAGAAAGCGATGACTCGTGAGCGGGTTGCCATGCAGAAATTCTACTATGGCAGTTTTTGCCCTTATTCTGTCAGTTCTGCCACTGTGGTTTGTGTCAGGATTTGACTGTATTTCGTCACGTTCAGGGTCTAAAGATCAGCTTTGACGATCCTCCGTGATCGTCAAAGCTTGGCTGGGAGCGCCTACGTCGTTGCGTGGGCCAGATCACAACTGCGTTACCTCGCGCAGCCACGTCGGGAGCGGCCCGATGTTAATTGGCGGTACCCCGCAGACGCCAAGCATCGATGTGAATCGTTATGGAATGAGGCGCAAGAGCGGCGCTCATGTGCTGAGAATGCGCAGTACAGCGGCTGTGTGCCAGTTTTTATGAATGGCAGCATTTGACTGTTTTATGTCAGGTCTGCCGAACGGCGTTTACATCTTTAAGACTGCACACGACGAAGTGTCGTTTTGATTTGTTGGAAATCTGCAGGAAGAAGGAGAAGCAATGGCTACGCAACAGAGCAAGAACGAAGAGTTCCGTAAATTGCACATAGCGGGTGATCCGCTTGTCATTTACAACGTGTGGGATCCTGGCAGCGCAAAGGCTGCAATTGCAGCCGGGGTCAAGGCAATTGCGACGAGCAGCTGGGCAGTTGCTGAGGCGAACGGGTTTTCAGACGGCGAGCAAACTCCGATTGACCTAGCTATCGAAAACCTCCGTCGCATCGTTAACAGCACAGAGCTGCCTGTGACCGCTGATCTAGAGAGTGGCTACGGCGCCACGCCTGGAGACGTTGCTACAACGATCGAACTCGCAATCAATGCTGGTGCGATCGGCTGCAATCTCGAAGATAGCTTCCCATCAGACGGCTCGTTGCGAGAGATCGCAGATCAGGCTGCGCGTATCGCTGGCGCGCGTCAGGCCGCCGACAAGCAGGGACTCGCATTCTTCATCAATGCAAGAACCGATGTCTTTTTTACCGCGCCGTCCAGTGAGCACAACATTGCCATGTTGGCCGAAGTGCTGAAGCGTGCTGAGGCTTATAAGAAGGCGGGCGCCGATGGACTGTTTGTGCCAGGGCTCATCGATCTCACACTCATCAAGAAGTTGACAGAGGCGTCACCTCTGCCAGTCAACATCCTGATCGGTGACTTAAGCCCCTCGATCTCGTCGTTGGCTGGCAGCGGTGTCGCCCGCGTGAGCTATGGCGGAGCTCCTTATGCCGAACTGATGACTACTTTTAAAGACTCCGTCCGCTCCGCAATGAGCAAACGCTCCGCGTGAGTACAAACCATGCGGATGTCCCGAGGTGCATTGCCGGGGACTTCCGCTCCCTGATTGTCACCAGGTCCGGCTGAGAGCCATACCAGCCCTGCGGCAAGGGGACAACACAACGTGTATTGATGGCCGAGAGGCCACTTGAGTGAGGAACGATGACAAACAGAATTGATCAACCTGAACCTGAGGCTCTAACCGGGCCACCTCTGAATCGGCACGGTGCTAAGTTCTGGATCAGCGTCGTAGCTGTCGTGGCTGTAATTGCAGTCGCAACCGTCTTTGGAGTGCGCTTCTTTGGTCGGGCCACTGTCCAGGCTGCTCCGCCAAGTGCTCCAACTGTAACTGTCAGCCAGCCGCTTCAACGTGAACTCGACTCACGGCTTCAATTCTTAGGTCAATTTTCTCCGGTGGAACGCGTTGAGCTGCGGGCTCAAGTCGGGGGAACTCTGACGAGAATCGGGTTCAAAGACGGAGACGTCGTGCGAAAAGGCGATCTCCTGTTCGAGATTGATCCAACGCAATACCAGATCAAGTTGAGCGAGGCCACGGCGCAACTTGAAAGCGCTCAAGCCAGGTACGATCTTGCAACGAAAGAACTGAAACGCGCACAGACGTTGCAACAAACGGATGCTGGAACGGCCGAAAATGTAGAACAACGCGCTTCCGAACAACGAACCTCTCAAGCCGCCATTAGTACAGCTCAAGCGCTTATCCGTGATGCTGAGTTCGATTTAAATCACTGCCGCATTGCCGCGCCGTTCACGGGACGTATGGGTAACCACCTTGTCTCGGTCGGCAATCTCGTTTCGGGCAGTCGTGCGGGAGCGGGAGCAACGACGCTTCTTGCCACCATTGTTTCTTTAGATCCGATCTACCTCGATTTCGACATGAGTGAGTCAGACTACCTAACGTTTGAGCGCGAGCGAACCAAACAGAGAAGAGGTCTAGCCCAAAGGGTAGACGCTGCTTTGAGTGATGAGAGCGAGTTCAAGCACGCAGGCACGCTCAACTTCATCGACAACAGCCTTGATCGTTCGAGTGGAACCATCCATGCACGGGCCACAATCCCCAATCAGGATCTGCTGCTTACTCCCGGCGTTTTCGGCCGGGTTCTGCTCCCAACTACAAAGGCAACGTCAGTGTTGCTCGTTCCTGATGATGCGGTTCTCCCAGACCAGTCCGAGCACGTTGTCTTGACCGTTGGACCGGACAACATCGTAGCGCCCAAGAAAGTTCAACTAGGCGATTTGCGTGGTGGCCTTAGAGTGATTCGGGCCGGCCTTCTGCCAAGCGATGCAGTCATTATCGGAGGGGTTGCGATTGCCGCGCCGGGGTCTAAGGTAACGCCGCACACCGGAACCATCACCTTCGGAACTGCCCAGGATCGGAGTGCTGTACAGCAATGAAGCTCACTCATTTCTTCATCGATCATCCACGTTTCGCGACGGTAACGAGCGTATTCATTACGTTATTCGGACTGGCGACTCTAGTTGCGTTGCCGGTTGCGCAATATCCCGATATTGTTCCGCCCACCATACAAGTCACAACCGCATACCCAGGAGCTTCGGCTGAAACGATCGCCCGCACTGTGGTGACTCCGCTTGAGCAGGCCATCAACGGCGTCGAATCGATGGACTACATCAGTAGCCAATCCACTGGTGATGGAAACCTCACGATTACCGCGACGTTCAAGATCGGCAGTGATGTGAATCTCGCTCAACAGTTCACGAACAATCGAGTACAGGATACGCTCTCGCGACTCCCTGATCCTGTTCAGCGGATAGGCGTGAAGACCCAGAAAGTCATTCCCGCGTACCTGCTCGGTATTTTCCCTTACTCCCCCCATCAGACACGCGACGTGTCGTACATCTCGAATTACATGACGCTTCACGTGAGAGATGAAATATCTCGTCTCCCTGGAGTGGGTGGGATCTTCGCGCTCGGGGAACGACAGTTCGCGATGCGCATCTGGATCGATCCAGATAAGGCCGCAGTGCATGACATCAGTGCTGACGACATCGTGGCGGCTCTGCGTGCTCAGAATGCGCAGGTGTCCGCTGGCGTCTTGAATCAGCCACCAATTTCGACCAAGGCGGCCTATCGCATCAATGTGGAAGCCTTGGGGAGACTGACGACTCCTGAGCAATTCGCAGGCGTAATCATCAAGACCGATAAAGACGGACACGTTACGCGTATCCGTGACATTGGTCACGTGGAGTTGGGATCTGCTGACTACAACAGCATCTCTTATTCGGACCGTTATCCATCAAACCCATTCTGGTTCTTTGCTGTTCCTGGATCGAATGTGGTCACAGTAGAGCATGAGGTGTTGGACAAGTTCCGAGAGCTAAAACAACACTTTCCGTCTGACATCAGCGATATCAAGATCTACGATCCCACTGAATTCGTGAGCAGATCGATTAAAGAAGTCGCGGTTACGATCGTGATTGCGGTCGTGCTAGTTGTCTTCGTCGTCTACGTCTTTCTACAGAACTGGCGCGCAACGCTTATCCCGGTCGTTGCTATCCCAGTGTCTCTCTTGGGCAGTTTTGTCATTCTTGCCTTGTTCGGAATCTCAATCAACAATCTTTCCTTGTTTGGTCTCGTGCTGGCCGTCGGAATTGTTGTCGACGACGCGATCGTTGTTGTGGAGAACGTCGAACGCAACATGGCCTTGGGAATGTCGGCGACAGATGCTGCTCACAAGACCATGGACGAGGTGTCTGGTGCACTGATTGCGATTGCCCTGACCCTATGTGCGGTGTTTGTGCCTTCCGCGTTCATATCGGGAATCTCTGGACTCTTCTTCAAACAGTTCGCGACCACTATCGCCGCGTCAACGGTCATATCTTGCTTTGTCTCCCTTACGCTGAGTCCGGCCCTGTGCGCGGTCCTGCTGAAGCCTCATCACGATGCGGAGTCTTCTGAGAAATGGTTCACGCCGACGCGACTCTTGCGTCCCGTGTTCAGTCGGTTCAACAAAGCGTTCGACTGGCTCTCATTGGGCTACGGAAAACTGACTGGCCGTCTCGTCCGGGCAGCGGCCATCGTGGGTGTTGTCTATGTTGCCCTGATCTGCCTCACTGGTTACCAGTTCTCGAAGATGAACACTGGCTTCATACCGCAGCAAGACATTGGATACCTCGCTGCTTTGGTGAAACTGCCGCCAGGATCGAGCCTCGAACGCACCGATGCGGTGGTGCGCAAAGTAAATGACATCATTCTCAAAACGCCAGGTGTGCAGCACACCTCGGCGAATGCGGGATTCGATGTCTCAACATTCACATTCTCTTCCGATACGGGAAGCATCTATTTTTCTCTGCCATCGCTTTATGACGTCGAGATACCTGGTGGTGATGCCGCAACGATGCTACAGACTGTCAGGCAGCGACTTGCTGGTATCACGGAAGCACAGGTTGCGGTGATATCGCCTCCGCCGGTTCAAGGGCTCGGATCAGCCGGGGGATTCAAGTTGATGATCGAGGACCGCAACAACCTTGGTTCGGAAGCATTGAGCAAGGCGACCAACGCACTCATCGCAGAAGCCAACAGAGACCCTGCTTTGGGTGGTACCTACTCCTTCTTCAATGCTGGATCCCCAAGCATCTATGCCGACATCGACCGCGAGAAGGCGGAAAAGGTTGGTGTATCGCCTGAGTCCATATTCTCAACGCTCCAGCTCTATGTTGGTCCGCAGTATGTAAACGACTTCAACTATCTAGGACGCAGTTGGCCTGTATACGCGCAAAGCGATCAAGCCTCTCGTCAGAGTAGAGAAGATATCTCGCGGCTCAAGGTTCGGAACGCGAGTGGGCAGATGGTACCGATCGGCACAGTTGCCACAATGAAGGAACGTACAGCCCCGTATCGGATTCCTCGCTACAACCTCTACCCCTCAGCGGAGGTGCAAGGTTCTGGCGCGCCCGGTGTCTCTTCGGGTGAGGCTCTTAAACACATGGAGGCCATTGCCGCACGAACTCTCCCACCAGGTATTACCTACGAATGGACAGATCTCGCATATCAGCAGAAGTTGCCGGGAACACCCGCGCTGTTGATTTTCGCAGCTTCTGCGCTATTCGTATTTCTCGTCCTTACTGCTCAGTACGAGAGTTGGACTTTGCCGCTGGCTATCGTGCTGATAGTGCCGATGTGTTTGTTAGCCGCTTCTACTGGTCTCCACGTCCGGGGTATGCCGATCGATATCCTCGCTCAAATTGGATTTGTAGTGTTGGTCGGATTGGCCGCTAAGAATGCGATCTTGATCGTGGAATTTGCAAAGCAGCAGGAGGACCATGCTGGCCTCCCTGTAGCTGAAGCCGCCGTAAGTGCTGCTCATACGCGACTCCGCCCTATCTTGATGACATCATTCGCATTCATCTTCGGAGTGGCACCGCTAGCGGTAGCACACGGCGCTGGAGCGGAAATGCGCCAATCCTTGGGAACAGCGGTTCTCTTCGGCATGATAGGAGTGACTATCTTCGGTCTCTTCTTCACGCCGACTTTCTACACCATCGTTCGCAAATTCGGCAGGAGGAAAGCATGAGCCGGACCAACACATTTACCTCAGCAGCCAGGATGACCGGTCTCCTCGTGACCTTGCTTTTTGAAGGGTGTAGCGTTGGGCCAAAGTACAGGGCACCAACGCCTGCTCTCGCACCATTTCACAATCAGGTCAATGCTTCCGTGAACAACGGAGCGGCGCCCGCACCTCTTGACCAGTGGTGGACAGGCTTCAACGATCCGATGCTCGTGAAGATCGTTCGACGGGCTTTGGATCAAAACTTGGACTTAGCTGCCACGCTCGCACGCGTCAATCAGGCACGGGCAGCAGCTGCCGGCGCCGGCGCCAGACTCTATCCGACGGGAGAGCTCGACGCGTCGGCGACTGCTGAACGTCAGAGCCTACAAGGAAATCTGGGTACGATCGCGAGCACGGTTCCCACGTTCAGGCGCAACATCCACGAGTACACGATAGGCCCGGCAGCCAGCTGGGAGATCGACCTCGCCGGAGGTCTGCGGCGCAACGCTGCCGGGGCGCGTGACGAGGTACAAGCCGCCGAAGCAGAAAGTATGGGTACCCGAATCATTGTTGCCGCAGATGCTGCAGATGCATATCTGCAGATTCGCGGTTATCAAGCAAGGCTGGCGATCGCGCAGAACCAGATAGCGACGGATCAGCACCTGCTACAGCTCGTACAAAACCGAGTCGCTGCAGGTGCGGCGACAGGAAGAGAAATTGCCCAAGCTGAAGCATTGCTCTCGCAGGCTCGTTCCACTGTTCCCCTGCTGCGACTGTCGCTCGAGAAACAACTTAACCGTCTCGACGTGTTGATGGGCGCGCAGCCGGGGACCTACGCACACGAGCTGCAAGACATCGCCGCGATCCCGTCGATTCCAGCGATTCCGGCACAGGAGCCGACCAATGTATTACGCCGTCGACCCGACATCATCGCGGCGGAGCGTCGCCTCGCAGCCTCCAATGAGCGGATCGGTGTGGCAGTAGCCAACTACTATCCAAAGATCTCGCTCGCTGGGGTACTGGGATTCGACAGTCTAAACTCCGGCAGTCTGTTTTCAGCATCCGGCTTCCAGCCCGCGGCTGTAGCGGGTTTACGTTGGCGTCTGTTTGATTTCGGCAGAGTGGATGCAGAGGTCAAACAAGCTCAAGGCGCAAATGCCCAAGCCTTGGTGAACTATCGTCAGGCTGTGCTTCGTGCAGCTGAAGATGTCGAGAATGCTTTGGCTTCATTGTCCGAGACGCAAGAGTACGTCGCGCAGCTGCAAACTGAAGTCCAGGCTTTGACCAAGGCACGAGACCTTTCACAACAAGCCTATCGTGCAGGCTCGATCACTCTCACAGATGTGCTTGATGCAGATCGGCAGCTTCTGGTCGCTCAAGATCAGCTCGACGCAAACCGGGCTGATGTGGCTAGGGCAGCTGTCGTGGTGTTCCGCGCCTTTGGTGGCGGATGGCAGTCTCCAATCTAGGGGACGGCCCGTCCCGACCTCGGCGGGATGGCCCTTCAGCTGGATGGCAAAGGCATGTAGGACATTAGCTCCAAGAGTAGGCTTCAACGCACTAGCAACAAAGGAGGAACGATGGCAAGCATAGGGGAAGTAAGCGACGCAACTTTCGATAATGAAGTTCTCAAGTCAACACAGCCGGTTCTGGTCGACTTTTGGGCTACTTGGTGTGGTCCATGTCGGGCGGTGTCGCCGATCGTGGAACAGGTCGCGACCAGCTACGAAGGCAAGCTGAAGGTCTTGAAATTGAATGTTGATCAGAATAACCAAACGCCTGACGGGACGACACTTCCACGCGTCGCCCATCGGACAGGACTACATCCGTCCTGCCGGTTGCTGTCTCGTGGATTGTCCGAACTGTGGGGCGGTTGCAGGAGAGTGGTGCAAGACCGACTTTCCCGTTCCGAACGGGAAGCGCCTGCCGCTGCATGACGAGCGGTGGGATGCTGCCGGCAAGTACAGCAGCATCGGTTGGCACACCTTCCGACATACCTACCGGTCCTGGCTGGATGACACCGGAGCACCGATGGGAGTGCAGCAGAAGCTCATGCGGCACGCCCAAATCTCGACCACGATGAACGTCTATGGCAACGCGCTGATGGAGTCAAAGCGGGAAGCCAATTCGGCTGTCGTAAGCAAGCTATTCAGGAAGGCATAACCCATGCGAAACGGTGCCCAAAAACAACCCAACCCGGCGGAGCAAATGTCCCTGCTCTTACACCGGGTTATTCCGGGTTGGCGTTTTCGCTAAGTGGTTGCGGGGGCAGGATTTGAACCTGCGACCTTTGGGTTATGAGCCTTCGTGTTAACTGATTCTAGGCGATTTAGAAGAATTACTCGCTACGCAAGCGATCAGGAATGACGCGGTGATTAAATAAGTCGTCC
>Ga0070665_100003725_pt1 | contig 16144 bp, 12 predicted proteins | sample KBSS13metaG_FD_65862 | JGI IMG/M metagenome (GOLD analysis project Ga0070665, IMG submission 65862) | Switchgrass rhizosphere microbial communities from Kellogg Biological Station, Michigan, USA - KBS S1-3 metaG | ecosystem: Host-associated > Plants > Roots > Rhizosphere > Soil ... | reverse complement strand
GTGGTGAGCTTCTTCGACTACAACACGACGCAGATCATCCCGGACTTCCTGCTGCAGAACTACGAGGAGCTGCTCACCTCGCCGGTGACGTGGCAGACTTACCTGCAGACGCTCGAGTTCACGGTCATCACCTGGGTGCTGACCCTGGCGATCGGCTTCACCATCGCCTACTACCTCGCCTTCTACGTTCGCTCGGCGACCTGGCAGACCGTACTGTTTCTGGTCTGCACCATCCCGTTCTGGACCTCCAACATCATCCGCATGATCTCGTGGATCCCGTTCCTCGGCCGCAACGGGCTGATGAACACCGCGCTCCTGAAGATGGGCCTGATCCACCAGCCGCTCGAGTTCCTGCTGTTCTCCGACTTCGCGGTCGTGCTGGCCTACGTGCACCTCTACACGCTGTTCATGGTCGTGCCGATCTTCAACTCGATGGTGCGCATCGACCGCAGCCTGCTCGAGGCGGCGCGCGACGGCGGCGCCACGGGCTGGCAGACGCTGTGGAACGTCATCCTGCCGCTGTGCAAGCCGGGCATCGCGATTGGCTCGATCTTCGTCGTCACCATCGTGATGGGCGACTTCGTCACCGTGCGGCTGATGAGCGGTGGCCAGACCGCCTCGGTCGGCCTGATGATGATGAACGCCATGTCTCTGCTGCAGTATCCCGCCGCCGCGGCCAATGCCGTGGTGCTGCTGATCCTCGTCCTGCTGACCGTGGCCGCCATGATGCGCCTGGTCGACATTCGCAAGGAGCTGTGACGTGCTGCAGCAACGCAAGGGACCGGCCTTCTGGCTGCTGACGGCGTTCTTCGCGCTGTTCGTCCTGTTCCTCTACGGGCCCACGATCACCATCGTGATCCTGTCCTTCCAGGGACCGTCGGGCGGCCTGACCTTCCCGATGCGCGGCGTGTCGCTTTACTGGTTCGGCAACCTGTTCGAGAAGCAGATGGTCGGCGACTTCGCCGGCTCCTTCCAGCGCTCGATCGCCCTGGGCCTCGCCACCATGGTGGTGACGGTGCTGGCCTCGTTCGCGGCCGGCCTCGCCTTCCGCAGCCGGTTCCGCGGCTCGACGGTGATCTTCTACCTCGCCATCGCCAGCCTGATCGTGCCCTCGATCCTGATCAGCCTCGGCATCGGCCTGCTGTTCCGCGTCCTGGGCATCGACACGGCCTGGTACAGCTCGGCGTTCGGCGCGCATCTCACCTGGACCCTGCCGTTCGGCCTGCTGATCATGTTCGCCGTCTTCAACCGCTTCGACCGGCGCTTCGAGGAAGCCGCGCGCGACCTCGGCGCGACCTCGTGGCAGACCGTGCGCCACGTCATCGTCCCGATCCTGCTGCCGAGCCTGATCGGCGTCGGGCTGTTCGGCTTCACGCTCAGCTATGACGAATTTGCCCGCAGCCTCTACACTGCCGGGACCTTCAACACCCTGCCGCTCGAGATCTACGGCATGACCACCAATGTCACCACGCCGGTCCTCTACGCGCTGGGCACGGTGACGACCGGCCTCTCCTTCCTGGTGATCGCGCTGGCGCTGGTCTCGACCATCATCCTGCGCCGCCGGCGCGAGCGGCTCGGCAGTGACGCCGGCAAGGCAGCCTGACCATGACGCGATTCGCCAAGGTACTCCGCCTCGCCACCGCCGGTCCGCAGGACACCGCGCCGCTCGCCGCGGCGATCGACCGGGGCGAGGTCGATCCCGCGACCATCGTCGCCATCGTCGGCAAGACCGAGGGCAACGGCTGCGTCAACGACTTCACGCGCGGCTACGCCACGCTGGCGCTGAAGCTGCTGCTAGCCGAGAGGATCGGCTGCCCGCTCGCCGAGGTCGAGAAGCGCGTCGCCATCGTGATGTCCGGCGGGACCGAGGGCGGGCTGTCGCCGCACCTGCTGGTGTTCTGCCGCGAGGAGGGGACGGCGCCGCCGTTCGCACCGCGCCTGGCGATCGGTGTTGGCCTGACGCGCGCCTTCAGGCCGGAAGAGATCGGCCGAGCCGCGCAGATTGAGGAGACCGCCGCTGCCGTCGCTGCCGCCATGAAGGACGCCGGCATCGCCTCGGCCGCCGATGTCCATTTCGTGCAGATCAAGTGCCCGCTGCTCACCAAGGAGCGCATCGAGGAGGCAGCGCGGCGCGGCGCGAAGACCGCAACCGAGGACACCTACTACTCGATGGCCGTGTCGCGCGGCGCCTCGGCGCTCGGCGTCGCGCTGGCGCTGGGCGAGATTGAGGCCGCGCCCGAGTCGGCGATCTGCAAGGACTGGTCGCTTTATTCCAGCGTCGCCAGCACCTCGGCCGGTGTCGAGCTGCTGCGCAACGAGATCGTCGTGCTCGGCAACTCGGCGGCGTGGTCCGGCGACCTGGTGATCGGCCACGCCGTGATGAAGGACGCCATCGACGCCGAGGCCGCGCGCCGCGTGCTGGCCGTGATCGGCGGCGAGACCGTCGCCGTGCTCGCCAAGGCCGAGGCCGCGCCCACCGGCGAGATCCGCGGCCGGCGCCACACCATGCTCGACGACAGCGACATCCATTCCACCCGCCACGCCCGCGCCCTGGTCGGCGGCGTGCTGGCCGGCGTGATCGGCGACACGATGCTCTACGTCTCCGGCGGCGCCGAGCACCAGGGCCCGGCCGGCGGCGGCCCGGTGGCGATCATCGGTCGGGTGGCGTAGAGCGCAACGGGCTGGCGGCGCTAGCTTGCCGCTTCGCCGACATCAACACGGTGGTAGTCGAGATAGGCTCGCGGGCCGGGTGGAACGCTTCCGTATTCCAGTTTAATTGCGCTTCCGAGACTGCTGAGGATGGCGTTGAATTAGCTGAATGACTTGCCGCGTTCGGACAAGCGGATAGTCGGCAGGGACATCGCAAAGGTGCAATTCGGTTGGCCTATCGGCTTGCCTTTGTGTCGACCGTTGTCGGGTGGCTTATGGGAAGTCAGATCGTCCCTGCCGAGCCGGCGCGAGGCTCGGGTGTTGTTCGGCTTTTCAGGTGAGGTGATGGTCGCTGTCCATGCGTTCATCAAGAAATCGCAGGTGACGCCCAAGCAGGAGCTGGCGATCGCTCGGCAGAGGATGAAGGAGTTGTGATGAAAAAGCGCAATCCCCGGCTGGGCTCGACATTCGAGAGCTGGCTGGAGGAAGAAGGCATTCGAGAGGAAGTGACGGCAGCCGCCGTGAAGGCCGTACTCGCGGCACAGCTTGCGGCCGAGATGAAGAAGAAGCGCATCACCAAGAAGCGCATGGCCGAGCTGATGAACACGAGCCGTGCGCAGGTCGATCGTGTCCTCGATCCCGACAACGGTGCTGCGACGCTCGATACGCTGATGCGCGCCGCGCGCGTCGTCGGTCGCACGGTGCACATGCGGTTGGTCTGACGAGTTCGATAAGGTAGCCGTAAGCGGCGGCGCTCCGGTGGCGATCATCGGTCGACGGCCGGGCCAGCCAGCATCTGCCAGATCCGGGTTTCGGACGACGTCGGTTTCGTGACCGCGCCGGGCGGCAGGGGCAGCGGCAGGTTGACGGGCCGGTAGCGGCCGGCCGTCACGCGCTTCTCGACGCTCCAGTGGACCGCCTCGTTGACGTTCTTGCGTGTCGGACTATCGGTGTTCCAGAGCAGCCCGATCTCCTGCGCATGGTCGCGCAGCATCGGCCGCTTGAACGGGAGCAACCGGCTCAGCGCATAGAACCACGACAGCGAGTTCGAGACCTCCGGTACGACGTCGGGCGTGGCCAGCCCCTTGAGCACCAGCGGGTCGAAGCGCAGGCCGGTCAGGTCCGTGACCCGCGCCATCATCCATGCCATCGCCACGTCGGACAGGCGGTGATCCGAATAGCCGCCGCCGACATTGCTGTGGGCGCCGGCGAACCAGACCTGCTCGCAGGTCTGTCCGTCGGGCAGGGCCTCGCCGATCCTCTGCGTCCAGAAGGTCGGCGCGAACGGCCGGCGATGCTCGTCGATCGCCACGGCGTGCAGGCCGACCTCGACCTTGCGCCCGAGTGCCGTGTCGTGGAAATGCAGCTCGCGCCACGTGAACATGCGCGCCAGGGCGCCCAGGCCGTAGCCGGCGGGAATGCCGTAGGAACCGACGGTGTCCCAGACGCCGACGCACTTGATCGGCACGTTCGCGTCGGCGAGGTCGGACTTGGGGCCCTTGCGCCGGCGATAGTGCTGCCAGACCTCCTCGAACCGGTCGAAGAAGCGCGGGTAGACCAACCCGACCCTGCCGATGATGCCGGCCACCGCCCGCGCCGTGTAGGCGCCGCGCGAGAAGCCGAAGATGTAGATCTCGTCGCCCGGCTGGTAGTTCAGGGCGCAGAACAGGTAGGCGCGCTGGACGTTGCGTTTCAGCCCGACGCCGAACACGCCGCCCAGGAACCGGTCGAGCTGGCCATCGGTGCCGACGCCGGCATTGTAGTAGACGATCTGGGTCGCGCCGTCGGCGGCGGGCACGACCGACTGCGCGAAGCGGACGACGTTGGTCGGCGTGCTGGTCGCGCCGACCTTGTTCCAGGTGCCGTCGAGGCAGAGGACGATGCGCTTCATGGCCTCTCCGGTTGCATCGGTCAGGATATGCTCAGTCCTATTCAGGCAGCGGTCAATCAGGCCTACTCACAGGCGCGCCGGCGCGGTTAAGCTCCGCCGATGACCGTGCCCGATCCTTATGCCTCGCTCGGCGTGCGCCACCGCATCAACGCTGCCGGCGCGTTGACCCGCCTCGGCGGCGCAGTGATGGCGCCCGAGGTCGTCGCGGCGATGGCCGCCGCGTCGCAGGCGTCGGTCGACATCGGCGAGCTGCAGGATGCCGCGAGCCGGCGCATCGCCGAGGCGACGGGTGCGGAAGCGGGGCTGGTGACCACGGGCGCCGCCGCGGCCCTGACGCTCGCCGCCGCAGCGTCGATCGCGCGCTGGGACGTGGCGAAGATGGCCGCGCTGCCGCACGTTGCCGCCGACATCCTGCTGCCGCGCACGCATCGCACCGGCTACGCGCACGCGCTGGCGGCATCCGGCGCGCGGCTGGTCGATATCGGGCACAACGACCGCGGCACGGGTGCCGGCGTGCGCGGTCTGGAGGCCTGGGAGATCGAGGCGGCGCTCTCGCCGTCGGTCGTCGCCGTCGGCTTCTCGGCCAATGCCGCCAGCGTCGCCGACCTGCCGGCGGTCGCCGCGGTATGCCGGGGCAACGGCCTGCCGCTGATCGTCGATGCGGCCGCGCAGCTTCCGCCCAAGGAGAATCTCAAGCGCTTCATCGCCCTGGGCGCCGACCTCGTGGCGTTCTCGGGCGGCAAGGCGCTGGGCGGTCCGCAGGCTTCCGGCATCCTCGCCGGACGGCGCGATCTCGTGGCGTCGGCGCTATTGCAGCAGCTCGACATGGACGTGGCGCCGCAAACCTGGTCGCCGCCCAGGCTGATCGACCGCGCCAACCTGCGCGGCGTGCCGCATCACGGCATCGGCCGCGGTTTCAAGGCGGGGAAGGAGGAGATCGTCGGCCTGCTCACCGCGCTCGACCGCTTCGTGAGGGCCGACGACGCGGCCGACAACGCCCGCCTCGAGGCGCGGCTGAAGGCCATCGCCGCGGGACTGGGCAACCAAACGGTGACGCTGGTGCCGGCCTCCGTCACCGGTCGCGTGCCGGTGCTTGAGATCGCCGTGCCGGAGGCGCTCGCGCTCAGTGCCCGGCTGCAGCAAGGCAACCCGCCGGTGCATCTGTCGGAGCGCCACAGTGCGCGCGGCGTGCTGACCCTCGATCCGCAGGTCCTGCTGCCGGAGCACGACGCGCCGTTGGCCGAAGCGCTGCGGGTTGCATTGGCGTCGTAGATAACGACCAGGCAGGAGCTGGCGCTCGCGCCGCGAAGAATGAAGCAGCCATGACCGGGAAGTCCATTCCGGCCTTGTCCGACGAGATCGACATGGCGTCACCCCCGGCAGGGGTGCAAACTATGCGCGTATGCGGAATGGTTTAATCGCTTCGCCAAGCAGAGGCTTTCCGCAGAATTGACGGGAGGAGATCATCATGATGCGCAAGCTTACGGCCGAATTCATCGGTACGGCCTGGCTGGTTCTCGGCGGATGCGGTTCCGCGGTGCTGGCCGCAGCGTTTCCTCAACTCGGTATCGGTTTTGCCGGCGTCGCGCTGGCGTTCGGCCTGACGGTCCTGACCATGGCCTATGCCATCGGCCACGTGTCGGGCTGCCATCTCAATCCGGCGGTCTCGGTCGGATTGTGGGCGGGCGGGCGCTTCAAGGCCGCCGAGCTGCTGCCCTACATCGTCGCTCAGGTGCTGGGCGCGATCGCCGGTGCGGCCGTGCTCTATGCGATCGCCAGCGGCAAGGCGGGCTTCGACGTCCACGCCGGTTTCGCGAGCAACGGCTTCGGCGAGCATTCGCCGGGCGGCTATTCGCTGGCCGCGGGCTTCGTCTGCGAGGTCGTGATGACCTTCGGCTTCCTGTTCGTGATCCTGGGCTCTACCCACGGCAGCGCGCCGCGCGGCTTCGCGCCGATCGCCATCGGCCTCTGCCTCACCTTGATCCATCTGATCAGCATTCCGGTGACCAACACCTCGGTGAATCCGGCGCGCAGCACCGGACCGGCGCTGTTCGCCGGCGGCTGGGCGCTCGAGCAGCTCTGGCTGTTCTGGCTCGCCCCGCTGATCGGCGCGACCTTCGCCGGCGTGGTCTATCGCGTGGTGGGCGGCGAGGAACCTGCGCCCGTCGAGGTCGCGGGCGACGCCAGGAGCGCCTGAAGCGTTCGGCTCATAGGCGCTGACTTTGCCGCTCTTCCTCCTCTCCCGTCATACGGAGGAGGAGGAAGATAAGGAGCCGAAAGCAGCGCAAGCCGCGGGAGGGGATCAGAAATCCGCGGTCAACGAGACGTAGATGGTGCGCGGGGCGCCGCGGTAGACCACGCCTCCGGTGAAGGCCGACGCCCACGAGCTTTCGTTCAACAGGTTCTCGATGTTGGCGCGGATCGCCACGGGCCGGTGATCGACCTCGAAGCTGTAGCGTGCGCCCACGGCGAGGAGAGTGTAGGCTGGAATGCTCTGTGTGTTGGCCTCGTTGACGTACTGGCTGCTGAAGTAGTTGACGCGGCCGGTCAGGGTGAGGCCCTTGGCGAAGGGCGTATCCCATTCGCCGCCCAGCTTCAGCGTGAAGTTGGACGTGCCGGGCGCCATCATGCCGTTGTAGATTCCCCCGGCAGTCTGCGTCAGGCGGGGGTCGAGCAGCATCACGCCGCCGAGGACCCGGAACGTATCGAGCGGCTGGCCGAAGACGTTGAGCTCGATGCCGCTGTTGACCTGTCGGCCGTTGACCGAGAAGACCCGACTCGTCGGATCGGTGATGCCGGCGGGCTGCGTGATCTGGAACAGGCCGAGCGTCGCCGACCACGACCCGAGGTCGACCTTGGCGCCGGCCTCGATCTGCCACGATTGCGACGGCGCGAAGACCTGGCCGGCGTTGGCGGCGGTGGTCGGCGCCGTCGGCCCTTGCGTCAAGGCCTGGATATAGTTGCCGTAAAGCGAGACGTAGGGCGCTGGCTTCACCAGCAGGCCGATCGACGGCGTGACGGCGGTTGCGAAGTAGTTGCTCGTCACCGCGCCGGTCGTTGCGTAGTTGGTGTTCTGGATGCTTTGCTGCCGCGCACCGACCAGGAGCTGCGCGCGATCGTCGAGGATCGAGAAGGTGTCGGAGAGCGCGAACGACAGGTAGGTGTTCGCCGACGATTTCGGTGGAGTGCCGTTGGCCGTGCCCGACGGGGCATTGAGGAAGGTCGGGTTGTACAGGTTGTTCGCGAGGCTGAAGGGGGCCGTGCCGAAAGCGCTGGCGGCAATGTCCCAGTAGCCCGTCGCCACCATGGCCAGTGAATGGCTGATCGGGCCGGTGGTCATCCGGCCGCGGACGCCCGCTTCTCCACTCTGCTTGGTGAAGTTGCGGGAGTACTGCTGGCCGGTGGACGTGAACCCGCCGGACGAGTTGAGCGCGCTGCCGAGCGTGCGGAACCAGCTCTCGCGATAGTAGGACTGACCGTAGGCGGCGAAGGCGGTCCAGTCATTGGCAAGGTCGACCTCGGCGCGTCCCATGCCGTAGAAGAACTCCGTGTTGATCGTCTCCCAGGACTGCTGCACGGCGGAGAAGGCGTTGGGCGCGGCGGGAACCGGCACGTTCGGCACCATGGTGAAGAGCTGGTTGCCCGCGAGGCTGTCCTGCTTGGTGTATCCGAAGTGGGCGGCCAGCCGCACGTTGCTTCCGGTGTAGTCGAGCGAGAGCGCGGTGTTGCCGAGGCGCTCCTTGTTGTTGGCCAGCGCCGTGTAGCCGTCGCGGTAGGCGCCGTTGAAGCGTACGCCGAACTGCTGGTCGCTGCCGAAGCGCCGTCCGACGTCCGCCTGGCCGCCGACCTGGCCGTTCGTGCCGTAGGTGGCCGCGACCGAGGTGAGCGCGGTGTTGCCCGCGCGCTTGGGCACGAGGTTGATGCTGCCCCCGACCGCGCCGACATATCCATTGAGGAAGGCGTTCGGGCCGCGGAATATCTCCACCCGCTCGTAGGCCTCCAGCGGCACCCGGTCCTCGGGCACGAGGCCGAACAGGCCGTCGAAGGCGACCCCGCCGCCGCCCAGGAAGAAGCCGCGCATCCTGATGGTGTCGAACGCCGTCAGCCCGTACTTGGTGGCCGACGGCTCGTTCGCGATGATGTTGGCGATCGTCCGGGCCTGCTGGTTCTGGATCAGCGTCGCGGTGTAGCTGGCGCCGCTGTACGGCGTGTCCATGTAGGTGTGGTTGCCGAGGAAGCCCTCGCGGCCGCCGGTCGCGACCTGGCCTCCCGGCGCCGCGGGCGGCAGGTTGCCGATGGTCGCCGTCGGCGGCGACAATCCGGCCTGGACCTGCACGGGGTCGAGATGCAGGGTGCTGCTGCCCTGTCCGTCCGACACGCGCACGAGGAGCGCGGTGTTGCCGCCCGTCAGGCGGTAGGTGAGTCCCGTGCCGGCCAGCAGGCGGCCGAGCGCCTGCTCGGGCGCCATGGCGCCGCTCACGCCCGGCGAGGCGATGCCCCGCGCGAGGTCGCCGTCGACCGAAACCTGCATGCCCGACTGCCGGCCGAACGAGGCGATGGCGTCGGTCAGCGGCTGGGACGGGATGTCGAACGTGGCCTGGCGCTGGGCAAGCTCGGGCCCGACCGGTTGGGCCGACGTGCCCGGTGCATTTCCGGCTCCAGCGACCAGCGCGGCCAGCACGCCGTAGAATGCCTTGCGCGCCTCTGCTGCGCCCATCGCCCCATCTCCCCCAATGAAAACGCAGGGGCAGGATGTGACGTCATCGACATGCGTCTCAGCATCGAGCCTCAATCAGGCAACGACGGAGACGGCCGCTTTTTCGCCCGCGTGAGCGCGTTTCGCCGAATTTTCTTCGGTCGGGTCAGCTTCCGCGCGCGATGAGCAGCCACGGCGACACCTGCTGCACCGAGCCGCCGTGCGCGCCGACGATCGCGTTCAAGGCCGCTTTCGGATCGCCGAGATTGTAGACGCCGGTGACGCGCCGGCCGCGCAATGCGTCGTCGGCAACGACGATCGCACCCTGATAGTAGCGCCGCAGTTCGTCGATGACGTCGGCCATCGGCCGGTCGCGCGCCACGATCTGGCCGCGCCGCCAGGGCGCGACCTCGTCCGTTCTGAGCGCCCCGCGCTCGACCGGGCGCGTTGCGCCGACCCGCGCCCAGTTGCCCGGCTCGAGATAGAGCGAGACCGGCCGGTCCTCCGCCGCGTTCGCCACCTGCACGACACCCGTCGCCACGGCGACCTCGGCGCCGTCGTCGGCCAGCCGCACGTTGAAGGACGTGCCCAGCACCGTGACCTCGACATCGCGGGCAACGACCTTGAACGGACGCTCGGGATCGGGCGCGACCTGGAAGAAGGCCTCGCCCTTCAGCAGGCGGATGCCGCGGTTGGCATCGCGATCGAGGAGGGCGATCGCACTGTCGGCGCCAAGCAGCACGACGGAGCCGTCGTCCAGGGCGACCGAACGAACCTCCGCGGTCGTCGTGACCTGGTCCGACTGCAGACGAAGGACGAGGCCGGGCGCGAGCAGCAGGAGAATGCCGGCGGCGACCGCGGTCAGCACACCGGCGGCGATACGCTGGCCGAAGCCCTGCCGCCCGGTGCGGCGTTCGCCGATCGCGGCACCGGGCTGGCGCGCCGCAAATTCCCGCGAGGCCGCCGCAGGCATCAGCCCATGGACGTGGGCCGTGTCCCGCCAGGCGGAGTCGTGCGCCGGATCGGCCGCCCGCCAGGCGTCGATTCGCGACCGCAGGTCGACATCGTCGGGATCGTCCTCGAGCGCCACCAGCCATCGGGCGGCCTCCATCGTCGCTCGGTCGGGAGTGCTGGCGGGCCTGTTCATCTGTCTCAAGGACGACGGCGTGTGCGCGGATTTCGGTGACACACCGAAACGTTACCTTGAGGACGGCCGCACCCGCCAGCGGCAGTGGGCGACCGCCGTTGCAATCAACTCGTGCGCGATGGTGATGGAAACCCCGAGATGGGCGGCGATCTCGCGCAGCTTGAAGCCTCCGAACCTGTGCATCTCCAGCGCCACGCGGGTGCGCTCCGGCAGCTCGGCCATGGCTTCCCGCAGCAGGCGGAGCTCCTCGCGGCCCTGCGCCTCGCTCTCGGGCGAAGGGGCATCGGCGGTGGCCAGTTCCGCATCGGCGGCGATGCCGGGATCGAAGACCCGGGCCTCGCGCGTCCTGCGGCGCAGACCGTCGATCGCGAGATTGCGCACGATGCGGTAGAGATAGCCCAGCGGCTCGTCGGGCGGACGCCGGGCAGCCGCCGCCCGCAGCCGCAACCAGGCGTCCTGCACGACATCCTCGGCATGCGCGCGATCGCCGACGATGCCGCTGGCGTAGTTCACCAGCTCACCGCGGTGAGCCAGATAGAGCGTCAATATGGATGGATCGTGCGCCACGCCGTCTACGAAGGCCGCCAGTTGGTAGTGCGAATGATTCGCAATCTATAGGGCCCAGCGCAGCTCTGGCAAGCCCCCACTCGCCGGCGTGGTCCCATCGGTTGGCGGGCAACGTTCGAGAAAGCCGGAAGAGCTTGGCCTCCCTCCCTCCGAAGGCGCAGGGCTGTCCGGGGAAAATCCGAAGGAGACAGAGTTCATGCTCCTCTCCCCCTAGCAGGGGCGAGGAGCATGAAGAACGGCGACCTTGTGCTCTAATCGACCGCCGTGCCGTCGTCGCGATAGGCCCAGCAGGTCTCGGGCGGGAGGGTGATGGCGACCTCGCCGTTCTGCTCGTGGCGGGTCGCGGTGCCGACCTCGAGCACCTCGAGGCGCTGGCCGCCCATCTCGACGTCGTAGACGGTCTGCATGCCCTGGTAGCGCCGGTCGACGACGCGGCCGGAGAAGACGTTGGCCGAACCGCGCTCGCCCAGCCGCACGTTCTCGGCGCGCAGGGCGACACGCGCCTTGTCCCCGACAGTGAGCGCCTGCGGCGTCCAGGCCTCGATCCGGCCGGCGGCGCCGAGGTCGATGGTGGTGCGCTCGCCGCTGCGCGCCAGCACCGTGCCGAGCAGAGCGTTGGAGGCGCCGGTGAAGTTGGCGACGAAGGAGTCGGCCGGCCGGTTGTAGATCTCGCCCGGCGGCGCCATCTGCAGCAGCTTGCCGTTGCGCATCACGCCGATCCGGTCGCCCAGCACCACGGCCTCGGCCTGGTCATGCGTCACATAGAGGCCGGTCATGCCGGTCATCTTGAGGATGCGGCGCAGCTCGTCGCGCAGGCGGATGCGCAGCTTGGCGTCGAGGTTGGAGAGCGGCTCGTCGAGCAGCAGAAGCTGCGGCCGGTAGACCAGGCTGCGGGCCAGCGCCACCCTCTGCATCTGGCCGCCCGAGAGCGAGGTCACCGGCCGCTCGGCGTACTCGCGCAGGCCGACGAGCTCGAGCGTCTCGTCGACCTTGGCCTTGATGTCGCCGCCGCCGTTCGCATTGCGGCGATGCTTCAGCGGATAGGCCACGTTCTGGCGCACCGTCATGTGCGGCCACACCGCGTAGGACTGGAACACCATGCCGATGTCGCGCTCGCGCGGGCTCACGAGCAGGCCGCGTTCCGGTTCCGACACCACGCGCCCGCCGATCGAGATGCGCCCGCCGGTCGGATGCTCGAGGCCGGCGACGCAGCGCAGGGTCGTGGTCTTGCCGCAGCCCGACGGGCCGAGCAGTACCACGATCTCGCCCGCCGGCACGTCGAAGCTCACGCTGTCGACGGCCGCGTGACCGGTCCCGAACTTCTTGACCAGATTCTCGATGAGCAGCGCTGCGGTCACTGGCGGTATCCGTAGGTCTTGTTCCACTCGTCGAGCCAGGGCTCGCGCAGCTTCTCGAACTCGTCGAACTTCGGCACCCAGACCTTGATCACCTTCGGGTCCCAGCCCTTCGGGAAGGCCGGCGGTTCCTTCATCGAGGTGATGTTGCCGAGGGACTTGATGGCGAAGGCCTGGCCTTCCTTGCTGAGGCGCCAGTTCATGAATAGCTTCGACGCGTTCGGGCTCTTGGAGGTCTTGGTGATGCCGTCGGCGTAGGGGATGATCGGCACGCCCTCGGGCGCGAAGATCGCCTCGGCCGGCGCGCCTTCGACGATCTTGGTGTAGATGATGTTGTAGAGCAGGGGAGCGATCGAGACCTCGCCGCGCACCAGGGCGTCGGAAAGCGGTGCGCCGGACGGATAGAGCGCGATTCCGAGGGCCGCCTGCTTCTTCCAGTAGTCGTCGCCCAGCACCTGCTTCTCGAACATGACGCGTGTCCAGGTCGTGCCGCCGGACGGGCCGACGACCTGGCCGATCTGCTTGTCCTTGTAGTCGGGCTTGGTGAGATCCATCCAGGTCTTGGGGACGGACTTCACCAGTTGCGTGTTGTAGGCGATCGCCCAGCCCAGCGTGACGCCCGGCCAGAACTTCGGCGAGACCAGCGCGTCGGGACGATAGTCCGATGCGTTGGGCGGCGTGTAGTCCTGGAACAGGTCGGCCAGCGCGAGCATCAGGCCGCGGTCGGAATGGTTGACCACGTCGGCGGCAAGCTTGCCCGCCGCGGCCTCGGTCTTGATGCGGGTGATGAGCTGGCCGCCCGGCGCACGCACCATGGAGACCTTGATCTTCGGGAAGCGCTTGTTGAAGGCCTTGATGACCTCCTGCTCGACCTCGGCGAAGTTCGCCGTGTAGTAGGTCAGCGAGCCTTCCTTCTCGGCGGCCGCAATCAGGTCCTTCGAGCCGAATTCGTCCTGCGCCGCTGCGGGCAGGGTCCAGCCCGCGGCCGCGCCGGCAAGGCCGGCCAACATCGTTCTGCGCTTCATGATTTCCTCCTGACGTTGTTTCTGCGGTCAGCCGACCCGTGCGCTGCTCTGGGCCGCGCCACGCGAGAGCCAGTTCGTCACGCCCAGCAGCACCGCGAGAATCAGCGTCTGCACCAGGCTGAAGGCGGCCGTCTTGCCGACGTTGCCGCCCTCGTAATAGTCGAGCAGCAGCACGGCCATCACGGTCGTGTCGCTGGTGTAGAGGAAGAGCGACGATCCCAGCTCGCGCACCGAGAGCACGAACAGCAAGGTCATCGAGGCGACGAGGCCGGGCCGCGCCAGTGGCAGCATGATCGTGGCGATGGTGCCCACCAGGCCGCGGCCGCAGATCCAGGCGGCTTCCTCGAGTTCGCGGTGGATCTGCATGAAGGAGGTCGACAGTGCCTTCACCGTGTCGGGGATGAAGCGGGCGACGAAGGCCAGCGCCAGGATCCAGATCGTGCCGTAGAGCCCGCCGGGCAGGCCGATCCAGGCCCACAGATAGGCGACGCCGACGACCAGGCCGGGGATGGCGACGGGGATCGTGGACAGGAGGTCGATGCTGCGCCGGCCGGTGACCTGCGTGCGGTAGACGGTGTAGCCGATCGCGAAGGCCAGCGCGCCGCCGATCAGCGCCGTGAACACGCCGACCTTCAGCGTGTTCCAGATCGACAGCATGGTCAGCGGATTGTCGAACACCGCATTGAAGTGGCTGAAGCCGTAGGCCTTCATGTCGAACAGCGCGTCGAAGTCCTTGATGAACAGGAACTTGCGGAACGCCGCGATGATCAGCGCGAGGCTCGGCAGGATGACGACGATGAAGAGATAGACGACGGCGAGGCCGAAGGTGAACCAGCGCCACGGCCCGAGATCGAGGGCGCGCGGCCGGAAGGCCTTGCCGGCCACCGTGGCGTAGCTCTTGCCGGAGAGCACGCGCTGCTGCGCCCAGACCAGGATGGCGGTCACCATCATCAACAGGATCGCGACGGCGGCGGCGGTGTTGTAGAGCGGCGGCGCCCAGGCGGTGAGCTTGAAGATGTAGGTGGTGAGCACGCTGATGTTGGCCGGCGCGCCGAGCGCCGCCGGCACGCCGTAGATGCCCAGCATGACCACGAAGGACAGCAGGCTGCCGGCCAGGATCGCCGGGGCGATCAGCGGGAAGGTGACGGTGAAGATCGTGGTGAAGGCCGAGGCGCCCGAGACCTCCGAGGCCTCTTCCAGGCTCGGATCCATGTTCTGCAACGCGGAGGCCGTGAACATGTAGACGTAGGGCGCGTAGTAGATGCCGAAGACGATGATCAGGCCCGCCATCGAATAGAAGTCGATGCGGAAGTCGATCCCGATCCACTTGAACACGGTGTTGAGCAGGCCGGTCTTGGGCGAGCCGAGAATGCTCCAGGCGACGCCCGCGACCAGCGGCGGCACGAACAGCGGGATCATGCTGGCGCCGGCGATGAAGCGTTTGAACGGCGTATTGGTGCGCACCACGATCCACGAGAAGGCGAGCCCGATCAGTACCGCCAGCACGGTGCCGCCGCCGCAGGCCGCGAGCGCGTTGAAGAAGGCGTAGTGGACGTTCTCGTTGACCAGCACCTTGACGAAGTGCTCGAGCGAGGGATTGAACTTGCCGAAGCCGTCGACCACCGGATTGGAATCGCTGAGCGCGCCGAACAGCAGCATCATCAGCGGGTAGATCACGAGGAAGGCAAGGACGACCAGCAGGAACCCGACCCACAAGGGCACACCCCACCGCCGCGGCGCGGCAGCCGGTTCGATCGCTTCCGGTAAGGCGGCACTACTCGTCGCCGTCAACGCACTTCCTCCCAACGCGTCCGCGGGGTTCGGCCCCGCGGCTTATTCATTGTCACTGCACCGTAGCCCAGGCCCTCTTCCGGCGCTACGGCCCTGCGGCGTGACTACTCGTCGCCGTTGACCCCGGTCAGAAACCTCTTCGAGTAGGAATTCATGATCTGCTGCCAGGTCATCTTGCTGCCGCGCGCGGACCAGTCGAGGAGGGGCGCCACGGTCTTGACGGTGAAATCCGCCATGGCGTGGAACGAACCGGTCACGCCGTTGGTGATGATGTCCGTGTTCTTCGTGCCGTCGGGATCGGCGGCCGAGGCTTTTGCCGCGAAGTAGGAGAGATTGTAGTAGCTGTAGCTCGAGCAGCCGAAGAATCCGTAGATCTGGTACTGGCCCTGGTTCACCTTGATGGGCGAGCCGATCTGGTCGGCCATGTACTGCAGATCCAGGCCACCCACGCGGGAATGGCCGGAATAGAGGAAGACGGACCCCCGTTCCGCGGCCTCCTTGGCCATGCAGAAGAACGCGTTGCTCTCCTCGCCCAGATTGGCGACCCCCCAGAACAGGCGGGCGACGATCTGCCGGCCGGCGTCCTTGCGCGTGAACTCCTCCACATAACCCGGCGACGAGGCCAGGGGCCGTGTATTGCCGCATTCGCGCTCGCGCTGCTCGACGGGAATGATCCGCGACGAGAAGCCGTGCTCGAGCAGGAACTTCCGCGTATCCCGGTAGTTCGGGGCGTTGTAGTCGTCGTTCCTGTCGGGACCGAGCAGGCCCTTCTTGTCGTCGTCGGCCCCGAACGCCAGGACGAGGCGGATCTCGCCGTTGGCGGTGGTCAGCCGCTCGTAGGCCGGCGTGGTATTCGTGGTGTTGGCGAGCTTCCTGACGATCGCGGCGTCGGCCGTGAAATAGTCGACGCCCTCGACCAGCTTGCAGCCTTTGCCGACCGGATTCCAGAAATAGGCCATCGGATACCGGCTGCCGTAGGTGAAGCAGTCGTCGGTCGAGTGCTCCCGTACGACGTGCGGATCG
>Ga0070665_100003723_pt1 | contig 16146 bp, 15 predicted proteins | sample KBSS13metaG_FD_65862 | JGI IMG/M metagenome (GOLD analysis project Ga0070665, IMG submission 65862) | Switchgrass rhizosphere microbial communities from Kellogg Biological Station, Michigan, USA - KBS S1-3 metaG | ecosystem: Host-associated > Plants > Roots > Rhizosphere > Soil ... | reverse complement strand
ACATCGGCCAACACCACCATCGGCACCTGGGCCTACATGGCCCCCGAACGCTTCAGCACCGGCGAAAGTCAACCCGCCTCCGACGTCTACGCGCTGGCTTGTGTGCTCTACCAATGCCTCACGGGCCACCCGCCCTACCCCGGCGACACCCTCGAACAAGTCGCCGTCGGACACATGGTCGCCCCGCCACCACATCCCTCCGACGACAGCGACACGATCCCCACCGCCATGGATCACGTCATCGACACGGGCCTGGCCAAACAGCCCGCCGACCGCTACCCCACCACCACGGAGCTGGCCGCCGCCGCACGCCATGCCCTCACCACATCCAGCACTCGGCTTGATGACGCCACACACCCCACGCGGCCGGCTGCCCTGAGCGCGATCAGCTCCGGCGCGCCGGTGACCGCGCCTGGGCAGTCCGGCGGACCACCGCCGCCCGCCGGAAAAGGGCGGCGCCCCGCTGTCGTGATCGGTGCCTTGGCCACCGTCGCGGTGCTCGTCGCCGGTGGCGTCGTCGCGGTCGTGATGCTCTTGCGCGACGACAAGCCGGCTGCCGGGCCACCCGCCACGACCACCGCCGGACCCGCACCCAACACCGGACCCTTCACCGGCATCTATCGAGTCGACTTCGGTCGCGCCAGCACCCTCGACGGCGCCGGGAATCCCAGTTCGACGGTGGTGACGGGTAAGTACGGTGTGCGCTCGGTGTGCCGCCAGGCCGGGTGCGTCGCGACGGCCCGAAAATTCAGCGGGGATGCCGCGTTTGCACCGACGGTGGTGTTCGACCAGGTCGGTGCGAGTTGGGTCGCGGTGGCGCTCGCCCCGAGCCCGTGCAAGGGCGCGACAAGCCAGGCCTGGCAGGTGTTCACGCTGCAACCACGTCCCGACGGAAGCCTCGCCGGCGATTTCGTTCGTCTCACCAGCGAGCAGTGCCAGGAAACGCGTCCCGTGACCTTCACCCGCACCGGCGATGTCGACGTCGACGCCGACTTCCGTGGCGTCGCCGACCCCGCTGACCTTCCGCCGCGGGTGGTGTCGCCTGCCGAAGGGTTACGCGGCCGCTACCGCATCACGCGCACCTTCGCGGGCCGGGCCCCACAAGAGCTGGGCGAGTCGCCTGTCACCACTTACTGTCTGCGCAGCGGCGACCGATGCATGAGCTACTTCCCGATCAACTCAGGTGATCTAGCGCTGGTATTCGGTGGCGGAAAGTGGGAATGGAAGGACGAGAGCGACGGTCCGTGCCCGGCAGGCGAAATGTCACATCTGAAGGCCAGCGCGCAGTTTCCGCTGCCTCAACCACCACAGAATCCGATCCCGTCGCTCACCGGTCACGGCACGTGGGTTCAGACGGGCGGATCGTGCGCCGTCAACCTGAGCTTCGACGAAACCTTCACGCGCACAGGCGATTAGCGTTTACGGCGGGAACACCTTCTTGATGCTGCCGTCCGCGTTGACTTGCATGTAGCCCGTCCCGGGGGCCGCGGAATGGATCGCCAGTTGCAGTCCCCCGCCCTCGGCGCCCTCCACGATGAGGTAGGTCTGGCTGTTGTCGGGCGGCGCACCGAGAGCCTGAGGCGCACCGGCCAACGTGGCGGCCACCGCGTTCGCGTCGAATGCACTGAGATCGGCGAGAACGTCGAACGAACTTGTCGTCGTATCCGAACCCCAGCTGTTCCACTGCCCGTCGCGATACATGAAGTCCTGCTCGACGTGACTATTGGTCGGCGAGACGCGTTCGAGCACCGCATAAGTCGGATAAATCACCAACTGGAATCCCATGGTGTCGCCGAAGTGGCCGCGCATGGTGTCGAGCAATCCGCGCAACCCGTCAGACGTCTGAAGCTGTGCTGGTCCCGAGGGGGTCGACTGGGTCGAGGTGGGCGCGGACGTCGTGCCCGTGACAGTCGTGTTGGTTCCCGGCGCGGACGGTTTCGTGCTTGGCGCGGACGGAAACTGCTGTCCGGTCGGCTGAGCGCGCGTGGTCGGGCGACTGGTTGAACTGCCGTCGGGCCAAACGATGACTGCGACGACGGCGATGACAATGACGACGACGGTGGCCAGGCCCGCCAAAATCCAGACGGCGGGGTTCTGCCACCACGCAGAAGGACCCTGCGCTGGTTGGGGTGTGGCTGGTGGGGACCAGGGCGCGGGTTGGGGAGGTGCGCCGTACACCGGTGCGGCGTACTGGGTGGCTGCGCTCGCGTCCGCCGGGCGCGGCCCCGTGTCGGGGTAAGGGACCGGCGACGACCAGGCCGGCGCAGGCGGGGGCGCGGAAACCGGGGGCGGGGGCTGGCTCGGCAGGATCGGCGCGGTCAGCGCGGCGCGGGCCGCGACAGCCAGGTCTTTGGTCGTCACGTAGCGCTGGTCGGGGTTCTTGGCCATACCCGTCGCGATGACTTGGTCCATCTGAGCGGAAATCCCCGGCTGCATCGTCGATGGGCGCGGCGGCGGCATGGTCAGGTGGTTGGTGATCTGTCGTTCCAGACTGTCGCCGGGAAACGGCTGCGACCCGGTCAGGCACTCGTGCAGCACACATGTCAGCGCATAGATGTCGGCGCGCGCGTCGGTGCTGTCGCTGGTGAAGCGCTCAGGCGCCATGTAGGCCAAGGTGCCGATCGTGGCGCCGGTACTGGTCAGCTTGGTCGCCTCGGCCGCACGGGCGATACCGAAATCGATGAGATACGCGAAGTTGTCGTCGGTCACCAAGATGTTCGATGGTTTGACGTCGCGGTGCACCAGCCCGATTTTGTGAGCGGCGCCGAGCGCTGCGGCTATCTGCTCGACGATCGAGACGGCGCGTTCGGGCGGCAGTGGGCCGTCGGCGACCAGGGCATCGATGGTCTTGCCATCGATCAGCCGCATCGTCACGTAGAGGCGCCCGTCGATTTCGCCGAAGTCGTGGATCGGGACGATGTGGGGCTCATCCAGGCTGGCGGCAGCCTGCGCCTCACGGCGGAACCTGGCCTGATATTGCGCGTCGTCGGCGAGGTTCGCGGGTAGCACCTTCAAGGCGACCACCCGGTTCATGGCGGTGTCGTATGCCCTCCACACCTCGCCCATGCCGCCGCGGCCCAGCATCTCGACCAACTGGTAGCGGCCGAACGGGGTCCCATCCACCGGCTAACCATAAGAGGCAGTCGGCTTAGCTGCCAGCAGATCGCCGGGGTGGCGGTCGGCAGGAACTAGGTAGGTCCGCGACGCGGCGATCGAAATTGCAGTAGGGCGCTACTGCGCGCACCTCGTATCGCGGTCGGTTCCACTTCACCTACAAGCCTGACACTGGCTCCGCACTGCTGAGCGCCGACGGCACCCGCGCTCTGATCAACACCGGCAGCCAGCTGGCAGTGATCAACACCCTCACCGGCACCCAAGCCGGCAGCACAGTGGCCGGCGGCAACTATCCGCTATTGACCCCGGATGGCACCCGAGCCCTGATCATCACCGGCGCCAACCCCACCCGGCTGACCGTGTTGCAGATTGCCTAGCGCCTGCTGCCTGAGCAACGCCTCGCCTTGCTAGGCAGGATCGGCGAAAACCGGCCGCTCTCCCGACATTCCAGCCATGACAGCCGCGATCTGGTTGGGCTTGCCGATCAGCGCGGTCTGCAGCTCGGATTCGAGCACCAGCGCGGCCGCGGTGTCGTTGCTCGCCCAGGTCTCGTCGTAAAGACGCTTGGCAGCGCGCACAGCGTCCGGCGACTTCTGCGAAATCTCTTCTGCGAGTGACAATGCCGCAGAAAGTGGATCTTCGTCAGCCCGCGTTACCAGCCCGAGCTCCAAAGCCTCACTCCCCGAAACGATCCGACCGCTGAACGTCAACTCCTTCGCGACGTCGATCGGTACGAGCCGCGGCAGTGTCTGCGTGATACCCATGTCGGGAACGAGACCCCACTTGACCTCCATGATGGACAGCTTCGAGTCCGGCGCCGCGATCCGGATGTCGGCACCGAGCGCTATCTGCAGACCGCCACCGAAGCAGTTGCCATGGATCGCGGCGATCACCGGCGCCGGCACCAATGACCAGTCGTAGGCCACCCGCTGAGCCAAGTTGGCCAGCCGCCCCTCCTCGCGCGCCAGCAGGACGCCCGTGCCACCTTCTCCCGACATGAAGCTTGCAACGTCCAAACCGGAGCAGAAGCTCTTACCCTCGCCATGCAGCACCACCGCGCGCACCGACGCATCGCCTGCCACCTGCTCGGCGGTGTTCACCAAGCCTTCGAACATCGGTTGATCGAGTGCGTTGTGTTTATCCGGCCGCACCATGGTCACTGTTGCCACGCCATTGGGGGCTATCTGCACCCGAACCCTGTCTTCGCTCACGCGTGGCAATCTACCGCGGGGCCGTCGGCACCTCGTTTCGCCGATTCTCAAAAAGTTGTCCCCCACGCGCGGGCTGGTTGCACCTATCTATGGCGCGGCCGCCCGGGCCGCTGCACGAGAAAGAAAAGGACACACCATGACCACCCATTTCAAGGCAAAAGGGCTTGTTGCGGCACTGGGAGTAGCGGCAGCGGCGGCAGTGACGCCCGCCGTGCTGTTCGCCGGCGCAGGAACCGCGCAGGCTGATGATGCCTGTTACGGCGAACTTGCCTACTCCTACTACTGTTCCCCTGCCAGTAGCGCGTCAGACCCGAGCGCGCTCTACCCTGCACCGGAGGCTCCGTCCTACACACCACCTTCGACGAACCTGTGGTCGTCGCTGCCCGGGTGCACCGGTGGGGTTCTCGAAGCCCTCGACGGTTCGTGCTAACAGGCGCAAGCCATCACCACGGTCGACCCGTCAACGTGTCCTGTTGGCGGGTCGGCCGTCTTCATCGGGTCCTCCGCGAGTCGCGGAGCTTATCGTTCGACGAACTGCCTATTCTCGGCGAATGATCGACGACGTCGTAGTCATCCACACCGACGGGGGCTGCAGACCCAACCCCGGACCCGGCGGCTGGGGAGCGGTGCTGCGCCAGGGTCGGCATGTCCGCGAGATGTGCGGTGGCGAGTCAGGCATGACCAGCAACAACCGCATGGAGCTGACGGCGCCGATCATGGCGCTGGAGGCGCTCACCCGACCGGTGCTGGTGCACCTTCACACCGACAGCACCTATGTCCGCAACGGCATCACCAAGTGGGTTCTCGGCTGGGAGCGCAACGGTTGGCTGACCGCCGCCAAGCTGCCGGTGAAAAACGTCGACCTGTGGCAGCGACTCCAGGCGGCGTGCGCGCGGCATCACGTCGAGTGGTTCTGGGTGAAAGGACACGCGGGGGTCGCCGACAACGAACTCGCAGACAGTCTGGCGACCCGGGGTATGCAAGAAGCGATAGCCCTGTCGATATCTCAGCCCGCGATCTAGCAGCCCCCAGAAGACTTGCGATTTCAGTGAATTCGAGCGCTGCCACCAAGCCCGATCTCGAGGACACTGCCGGTGATCACACCGGGATCCGTGACTAGATACAGGAGCCCGCGGCTGACATCCTCGGGCGCAAGCCACGGCTGAGGAATCGGGTTGCCCTTCATCATGCGACGGACCAGGTCGTCGGGAACATCGTCACCGCCTTCGGGCTGCACCATCGGTGTTTGCACCGTGGTCGGACAGATGACGTTGACGGTGATGCCCTCCTTGGCGACTTCCAGGGCAAGCGACTTGGCGAGCCCGATGACTCCCCATTTGGTTGCGTTGTATGCCGCGAGTTCTGGTATGCCCATGCGGCCGCCCATCGAGGAGGTGACGACGATCCGGCCGAAACGCTGCCGTCGCATCACTGGAATCGCGGCCCGCAGGGTGTGAAAAGCGCCCGTCAGGTTGGTGTCCATCAGCTGCTGCCACATCTCGTCGGTCACTTCTTCCAACGGCCCTGTGCTGACGATCCCGGCGTTGGCCACCACGATGTCGAGGCTTCCCAACCTGTTGACCGTCTCCTCAACGGCCGCATCTACCGCGGCCGGATCCCGCACATCCATCGCGACCGGAAGGCAGACGCTGCCCACCGCCTCGATCTGCTTGGCGGTGTCGTGCAGATCATCCTCAGTGCCGAGCGGATACGTCAGACCCGACATGGGATGCGGTGCGTCGGCAACGACGATGTTTGCGCCTTCGGCGGCAAGAGCCAAGGCATGTGCACGCCCTTGCCCGCGGGCACCTCCGGTGACAAATGCGACCCGACCGTCCAGAGCACCCATAGCCGGCTACGTTAACCCGCCGAACTCAGCCGAGCTTCGTCTTGATCGGATGGCTCTCGGCCGGGCCCGAAACGTGGACGTCAGCGCCACCCGGTGTCGATCCGGCCTTCGGGCCCTTATGGCGAGTCGGCGACGCAGTCGACGGCGTGGCCTTGGGCACCGTGGTCGGCGGCGTAGCTTTGCGCACCGTGGTCGGAGCGGCCGAGGTGGCAGGTGTGGAGTCCGCAGTCTCAGCCGGCACCGCCGGTAGCGAGACCGGAATTGGTGGCGCAGTGGTGGTTTCGACGATGACTTGCGGCGGCAACTGCACAGTGGTGCTCGGTGCCGCAGGCGTGGTCGTCACGCTGACTGGCGGAGCCGGCAGCGCCGACACCGGCGCGGTGGGCGACGCCGCAACGGACGTCGACGTAACCGCGGTGGACGACGACACCGGCGCGGTGCTGATGACTACGCCCTGAGAGCCCGGCTGTTCAGGTTCCTGCAACCCGCCGACGCCCAACACCGCTATCCCGGCCAGAGCGGCCAGCCCCAGCGCGCCAAGTACCCAACGGCGACCGTGGTGCGCCCCGTCGCGGTGCTCGTGCGGCGATCGTCGGGCACCGTGACGTGGAGGCTCGGGGGCCGCGATAGATCCACCAAGGCCTTCGAACCCCTGCGCGGCTGTGCTGGCGCGCGGTGCGCCGTACTTGGCCCAGCCGGCTCCGCCGCCTACGTAGTCCTGGTCGTCGACGCTGCCGAGAAGGGCAGTTGGGCCGCGCCCGGCATGACCGGACGGCGAGTGGCCGGATCCCGGGTGGTGCCCATGGCCCGGCCCCTCGTCTCCGCCGCCTTCGTCTCCGTCGTCCTCGCGGGGGCTGCCGAATTGCGCCCAGCCGAAACCGCTTTCGCCCGTGTCGATGTCACCGAGCCCGGCGCTAGCGCGCCCGCCACCGAAGTAGGAGCTGGCACCGAAATGTCCACCCCCGGACGAGTGCCCCCCACTGGGCGAGTGGCCGTGGTGGGATGGCCCTTCGTTGCCGTCGGGGTCGTCATCATCGTCGGGATCACCGGGGTCGGGGCCGGGGTCGGGGTCGCCGGGCTCGGGGCCGGTGTTGGGGTCCTTAGGGTCGGATTTGTCGTCATTCTTATTGGGATCATCGTCGCCTGGGCCCTTACTAGGGCACGGGCCGTCATTGTCATTTTCACCAGTGGGATCGTCGGGGAACTCCGTGCCGTCGGTACACGGCTGGAGGATGTTCATATTCCAGTCGTAGAGGACGCCGTCGTCGTCCACCGTCTTGCCGTCGGGGAAGTAGAGGATGCCGTCTGCACCGCGGACGGGGTCGCCGCCTCCGACCTCGTTTGGAATAAGGGCGCTGCCATCGGGACCACGCAGCGTCTTGCCGTCCGAGTCCTGGCTCTTGCCGTTTGGAAAGTAAAGAGTGCCGTCAGAACCGACGACGATGACGCCCCCCTGTGGCATGTCGTGCTCCGTTTCGTTGATCGCGGGCGGTGGTTGTCACCGCCTCGCCACAAAGGAGACGACGGGCGCCTTGGCGACTTCTTGCGTCACAGCTCAAGCTGGGTGAGCGGCAACGAAAGTCCACCCGCGAACCGACTCGCGTACAACGGACTCAACCGAATCGACGAGGTCGACATTTTTCTGATTCGCGCGAAGGTACCCATCGCAACCTTACGCTGACCGCTGCGGGCGACAAGGACGCGAATGGACGAAGCGATGCACCACGCGCACACCGTCGACATCCGAGATAGGGAGAACCTCAACATGTTTCGAGACCTGGGCACACCTGTCCGCGCGCTCCGCCGTAATGCCGTCATCTCCGTGGTCGTCGCGGTTGTGATAGCTGGCCTTGGCAGCACCGCGTGTAGTGCACCGCCGCCACCCGAGGCCTGGCAAACCACGCTGCCGTTCACTGGCCTCACCAATCCCCAAGGGCTGGCAGTGAATTCGGCTGGCGACGGGTATGTCGTCGACTGTGCGAGTGGTTATCATGGCGCGCCGAGTCATTTGGTGAAGTCCTCCGCCGGTACGAACACTCAGACCGTGCCGGCTCTCGACGGGGTCCATCGTCCGGGCGCGATCACCGTGGATACCGCCGGCAACGTGAACGTCGCCGACTACGCCAATCGCCGGATAGTGAGGCTGGCGGCTGGATCGAACGCGCAGACAGTGCTGCCGTGCCCAGGCTTGCTTCTCCCCGTCAGCGTGGCCGTTGACGCCGCAGGCACCGTGTACGTCTCCGACCAGGAGCGCCTACAGGTGGTCGAACTCGCACAACGCTGACACCCCCTGCCGAAAAAGCTCCAAGAATTCGACAAGCGGCTCGCCCTACGTTCGTGTTGACAACATCTAGCGCTTCGCCTCAGGAGCGCGAAACCCAAAGGTAGAACGCAACATGAACGCCACTCACCACCTCAAGAAGGCGATCGTCGGGGCCCTGCTGTCAGGTGGCATCGCTCTCGCCGGCCTGACCGCGGGCATCGCACAAGCGTCGACGCAGCCGGTCGACCCGTCGATCAATTCCTCGGACTTCAATATCCCGTTGCTCGAGTGCACCCAGTGCCAGCAGACCCTCCCCGGCCGACCCGAAGTTCACCCTAACGGCGGCAATAAGGGCGGCAACCAGGGCAGCGGCCTGCCCGGCCGACCCGAAGTCCGGCCAAACGGTGCCAACAAGTACGACAGCGACCACAAGCCGTAGCCTCCGTTGCGAGGCCTGGTCCTGGCGTGCAGCGGTGCGTGCACCTCGTTGGAGGCGACCTCGAGCTCTGTGCAGTCGGTGTCGATGACGAATATGGTCTGCGTGACCGGCAGCAGGCCGCGGCGCCGAGTATGCCGGCGAAGGTGCTACAGGTACAACTCCTCGATGACGTCGGCGTAGTGATCTGCGATCGGCTTGCGCTTGAGCTTGTTCGTCGGCGTGAGGAAGTCACTGCCGGGCGCCCACGTGTCGGCAAGGATGGTGAACTTCTTGATCTGTTCGACGCGAGACAGCTTGGCGTTCGCCGCGGCGACGCCGGCCTCGACTGCTGTGCGGATCGCCTCCTCCGAGGCATAGTTCGCCTTCACGTCGGGATCGAGACAGATCAGTGCGGCGACGTACGGACGAGCGTCGCCAATGGCGACGACCGACCCGACAAGCGGACAATTCGCAGCGACCATATTCTCGATGTTCGTCGGCGACATGTTCTTGCCTGCCGCATTGATGATCAGTTCCTTCTTGCGGTCGACGACCGAGAGGAAGCCGTCGGCGTCGATCTTTCCTATATCACCGGTGCGCAGCCAGCCGTCGGAACCGATTGCCTCAGCCGTCTTTTCGAGGTCCTTCCGGTAGCCGCGCATCACCATCGGGCCGCGTACCAAGACTTCTCCGTCGTCGGCGATGCTGATTTCGGCGCCCGGTACCGGCAGGCCGACGGTGCCTACCTTGATGCGGCCCGGCCTATGGACAGTGACCGCCGCAGTGCACTCCGACATCCCCCACCCCTCGCAGAGGGGAATGCCGAGCCCGAGGATGAACTCATGCACTTCCGGCGGAATGGGCGCGGCCCCGGTCACCGCGAGCCGGATGCGATCCATTCCGAGTTGCTTGCGTATCTTCGAAAGCACCAGGCGGTCGGCCAACCTGTACTGGATCCTGTCCAGCATGCCGAGCCGTCGACCCGACGACTCCATACGCGCTTTCGCCTGTCCGATCGAAAACGCCCGGCGTGCCAGACTCCGCTTCACCGGATTCGGCTCGTCGGCGATCCGCTGTTCGAGCGCCACCTTGAGCTTCACCCAAATCCGTGGCACACCGAGGAAACCCGTCGGCCGGACCTCTGTCAATGCGGCGATCACCTGCTTGACGTCGGGCACTGTGGTGATAGTGACCCCGTACAGCAGGTTCGTGTAGTGGGCGAACCACCGATTCGCAGCGTGAGCGTCGGGCAGGTAGGAGATAACGCGATCCGAAGGGCCGATTCCACCGAAATCGTCTGCGATACGGGCGTTCTCGATGAAGTTGGTGTGGGTGAGCTCGACGCCCTTCGGCGGGCCGGTGGTGCCCGACGTGTAGACGATCGTCAATAAGTCGTCCGGCTGCACAGCCCGCCACGTTGCGTCGAAATCGAAGCCGACCGCAGCGTTTGATTCGAGGGCCGCGAGGCTCAGGGCACCGTCTGCTTCGCCGTCGATACAGACAACGTGCTCGACCTTGCCGCCCCTGTTGATTGCAGCGAACACCGTTGGTAGGAATTGCTTTTCACTGAGCACCACACGGTTGCCGCCGTTCGCGAACTGGTAAGCGAGCACGTCGGCCGGATTGGTGTTGTACACCGAGAACGGCGTCGCGCCGGCGTGCAGGACTGCCGTGTCGCACAGGTGGAACTCCGGCCGGTTGGTCAACATCAACGCGACGGTGTCGCCCGGCACGACGCCGAGCGCGGCGAGACCGGACGCGATGGCACGCACCCGCTCGGCGTATTGCCGCCAGCTGAGGGCGGTCGCGCCGTCAGCGCTGCGGATCGCAACGGCGTTGGGCTGGCGTGAGACAACCGACTGGAACGACTCGACCAATGTCCGTGATGTCACCGGATCACCTTCACGCCTGGCCGCGAGCGCGGTCCTCGTAGGCCTTGCGCGCAGCGTCGTCGACCTTGTCGGTGAACACGTGCTCGCCGCCGAACAATCTGTTCAACGCCTCCGAAACCACACGCGGCAAGAATTTCTGCGCGCCGATGAGTGCACCGGCCACCCGGGTGACGCGGACTTTCGGCCGCGGTGCGACGATCAGGTCGACGATCGCGTTCGCGATATCCGCGGGTTCGGCGTTCTTGATGCCACGGATACCCGTCGTGCCCGCGGTGAGTTCGGTGTTGACGAACGACGGGAGCACGGCCGAGAACTGCACGCCGGTCTTACGGTTCTCCACGCGGACGGAGTCGGTGAATCCGATCACGGCGTACTTGCTCGCGCAGTAGGTGGCGAGGCCGGGAGCGTAGGTCTCGCCGGCGAGTGAGGCGACGTTGATCACGTGCCCTGCAGCGCGCGGAATCATCCGCTGCACAGCGAGTTTCGTGCCGAGGATCACGCCATAGACGTTGATGTCGAGTATCCGCCTGGTGACCGCATCCGGCTCGTCGACGAGCACGCCGACCGGCATGATGCCCGCGTTGTTGATGAGTACGTCCAGCGGCCCCAGTTCGCGTTCGACGTCGTCGAGGAACGCCGAGAATGACGCCAGGTCGGTCACGTCGACCTTCGCGGCGTAGGCGTCGATGTCGACGCCGGACTGTTTGACCGTCGTTTCGTCGATGTCGCCGATGGCGACTCTCGCGCCGACGGCCGCCAACGCCGACGCGGTCGCGAATCCGATGCCGCGCGCGCCACCGGTGATCGCAATCACTTTGCCGCGCAGAACATCCGGTCGGTTCGTCATCTACTGTTCTCCTTTGGTGTAGCCGAGACGGTGCAGCCCTTGTGCGCCGACAGCGCGCATTGCGCCGGTTTGGGTTGCGCTGGTGCGGATTTGGTAGGTGCCGCGTGTGGTGGCCACCACTTCGCCAGAGGTGTCCGTCAGTACGGCATCGATCACGAACTCGGCCTTGCCGGCCGTCCCGGCCTCGTGTTGCATGCGTGCGATCGTCGGCGCGTCCAGTTCCGCACGCGCGCGCACGTCGGTGGTTGCGGGGCGTCGATAGCGGATCTGCAAGTCTTTCACTGTCGGATAGAACTGTGCCGCATCGAAACTCGGGAAGAACAACGCGCCACCGAGCAGTTCTGCGACACCGAACAACGCGCCCGCGTACATGCTGCCGAGATGGTTGACGTTTCCCGCCAGCGGCACCGTCGTGACCGCATAGCCGGGCCGCGCCTCGAGCACCCGAATACCGAGTCCGTGCATCGCCGGGACGGCGTGCTCCATCCCGGCATTGATCAGCTCGGCCCAATCAGAGGCGTCAGCTTCGTTCACGATCGACATCCGGGCGAGCCCGCGGTGAGTTCGCGAGCGAGTTCGACGATCGCGTCCGGCGCGTCCAGTTGTGGGCAGTGACCGGCGTGGTCGAGGACGACCAGCCGGCTGTGCGGGATGGCTTCGTGCAGGCCCTGACTCGACGCGAGCGCCACGATCCGGTCCCGACGTCCGTGCACGATCACGGTCGGACAGGTCACGCCTGCGATCTTGGGTTCCGCGTCGACTTCGTCCTTGATCAGGACCGCGCGTTGGAGCAGTTCCCGAGCGCTGCGCCGGTCGTGCACCTGAGAGCTGAGGATGCGCACCAGTTCCGCGTCCAGCGTCGTTCGATCGCCGTAGACGAGGTGGCCGACGAGGCGGTCGGCGCCGTGTCGTCGAACAAGCGCGGGTGCGCCGACCGCGGCGAGCCGGGTAAGCATTCGCCCTTTACCGACCAGCGCGGCGTTGACCAGCGGTGTCCAGCCCATGCCCGGCGTACCCATTGCGACGATGCCGCGGATCGGAAGGCGCACCGGCGATGCCGCCGCACGGACGGTCAACGTGGCACCGAGCGAGTTTCCGACCAGAACGACGGGACCGTTTCCGCTGTGTTGGGCGATCACCTCGGTAAGAAAGCGATCACCCTGGGGCAGCCACGCACCCGGCTGGGCCGCATCGGCCGCACCGAAGCCGGGCATGTCGACAGCGACGGCGGACTGCCTGGCTTCGGCGAACCGCTGCAGCACCGGCCGCCATGAGTCCGCGGGATGGGCGAACCCGTGCAGTAGCACGACGGTCGGCCCATCTCCCTCGACGAACAACTCTCGCGTGCCCACACCGGTATAGACGGAGCGTCGCTCTGGGACCCGATCCGGGATCACGTGCTCAGGCCTGCTCTGCCCATTTGTCGAACCGGCCCGCAAGCTCGTCGAGCAGCCACGGCCCGTCGACCTCGACGGTTTCGACCGAGTTCCAGCCCTGCAGCAACGTCACTGCGCCACCCTGGACCGCGAGCATCTTGCCGTTGAGCGGGCACTTCTCGTCTGCCAGGTAGGCGACGATCGGTGCGATGTTTGCCGGGCTGAACGCGTCGAACTCCCCCGGAGGAACCTCTTCAGCGAAAATCGCACCCATGCCGGGGGTGGCCAAGGTCAGGCGGGTGCGCGCTACCGGAGCGATCGCGTTCACCCGCACGCCGTAACGCTCGAGCTCGAGGGCGGCAACCTGAGTCAGAGCTGCGATGCCTGCCTTGGCCGCGCCGTAGTTCGCCTGACCGGCGTTCGGCATGAACGTGCCGGATGCCGACGCCGTGTTGATGACCGCTGCGTTGACCGACTTGCCGGCCTTGGACTGTTCCTTCCAGTAACCGGCGGCGTGACGCAGCACCGCGAAGTGGCCCTTGAGGTGCACCGCGATGACGCTGTCCCACTGCGACTCGTCCATCGACGCGACGAAGGCGTCGCGCAGAATGCCTGCGTTGTTGACGACGATGTCGAGGCCACCGAACTCCGAGATCGCTTGGTCGACAACCGCTTTTGCGCCGTCCCAGGTTGCGATGTTGTCGGTGTTGGCGGCAGCCTTGCCGCCGGCAGCGACGATCTCGTTCGCGACTTCCTGCGCAGGGCTGACGTCGGAACCAGTTCCCTCGTTGGAGCCGCCGAGGTCGTTGACCACGACGCTCGCGTCCAGTTTGGCAAGCAGCAACGCGTGCTCGCGACCGATACCACGACCGGCACCGGTGACTACGGCTACGCGGTTCTCCATTGAACCCATGTGAATTTCCTTTTCAGGTTGGCGGTCTCGGAAATCAGCCGACGACGGTGGCGAGCTTGTCGAGGGAAGCGGAAAGCTCCTTGGTGGTGGCACGTTCGATGGCGCCACCGATGGCGCCAACCATCATCTGGCTGATGAACTCGGCGTCGACGGTCGCGACGGAAGCGTCGTCACCGTTGACCTCGACTGACAACGTGAAGCTGATCTTCGCACCGGCCATACCCGTGCCCGAGAACTTCATCGAGTTCGGAGCGTCGTACTCCTCGACAGTGAAGTCGATGGTGTTGGCCATCCCCATGATGGTCAGCACCTCGGCCATGGTCGCACCCTTCGACAGTGTCGCCGGCGGGGCTTGCTTCCACTTTGTGTGCACCGACAGCCACTCCTCGAACCGCGAGGGGTCAGAAATGATGGCCCACACCTTGTCCTGTGATGCGGCGATCTCTTTGGAAACGTTGGCCTTGGCCATTGCCGTACTCCTTAATAGTGTTGGTAGAGAGGTGAATTCAGCGGTTAGCTGGACGGTATGCGGTGACGACGGCGGATCCGCCGAGACCGATGTTGTGCTGCAGCGCGACTTTCGCGCCGTCGACCTGACGCTCGTCGGCTGCGCCGCGCAGTTGCCAGACCAGTTCCGCGCACTGCGCCAGACCGGTGGCTCCGAGGGGGTGCCCCTTCGAGATCAGACCGCCGGACGGGTTCACAACCCAACGACCGCCGTAGGTGGTGTCGTTGTCGTCGACGAGCTTGTGGCCCTCGCCCTCGGCGGCAAGGCCTAGCGCTTCGTAGGTGAGCAGCTCGTTCGGTGCGAAGCAGTCGTGCAGCTCGATCACGGCGATGTCGTCCGGTGTGATGCCGGCCTGCTCGTACACGCGGTTCGCGGCGGTCCGGCTCATGTCCGCACCGACCAGCGTGGCCATGCTCTTGCTCTCGAACGTGCCTGGGGTGTCAGTGACAAGAGCCTGGCCGACGATTTCAACTGCTCTCGACGCCAAGTCGTGCTTCTCGACGAAGGCCTCGCTGACGACGACGGCCGCACCCGAGCCATCGGAGGTCGGCGAGCACATCGGGCGGGTGAGCCGACCCCGTGCGTAGATCATCTTCGCGTCGGCGATCTCGTCCTCGGTGTAGACGTCGCGGAACTGCGAGTACGGGTTGTTCACCGAATGGTTGTGGTTCTTCACCGCGATCTTGGCGAAATGCTCAGGAGTGGAGCCGTACTTCTGATTGTGCTCCACTCCCGCGGCACCGAACATCCACGGCGCTATCGGGAACGCGAACTCCTGGAGCTCGGCCATTGCCTCCAAATGGCTCTGCATCGGCTGCGCACGGTCGTCGTAGGTCGTACCGAGCGAACCGGGCTGCATCTTCTCGAACCCGAGCGCCAGTGTGCAGTCGGCCAAGCCACCGCGGATCGCCTGTGCAGCAAGGAAAAGCGCGCTCGAACCGGTTGAGCAGTTGCTGTTCACGTTGAACACGGGGATGCCGGTCAAGCCCAGGCCGTACACCGCGCGGTGGCCCGAACAGGACTCGCCGTAGCAGTAGCCGGTGTAGGCCTGCTCGACGAGGTCGTAGGCGATGCCTGCGTCCTCGAGGGCCTTGGTGCCGGACTCGAAAGCCATATCGGGGTAGTCCCAGCCCTCCCGGCGGCCCGGCTTTTCGAACTTGGTCATGCCGACGCCGACCACAAATACTCTGTTACTCATGCGAATTCCGCCAATCCATCGGTGATGACGAACTTGCCGGGTTTCTCGTCGCCGGCAGTCTCGAACGCGTAGACACCCTCGCGGGTGTTCCAGAACTTGCTCGTGATCGTTTCCTTCGGCAGCGCAGGCTTGCTCATCCGCACCGCAAGACGCTTCAACCGCGTCGGGTCCTGCGGGCTGATCTGCGACAACAGCGCGTGCGAGGTGAACGCGATCGTGCACAGGCCGTGAATGATGATTCCCGGCAATCCCATTGCCTTGGCGAAGTCGTCGTCGAGGTGAATCGGCATCGGGTCCTCAGCGGCCGGGCTGTACCGGAACGTCTGGTCCTCGTCGAAAGTCTGAACCGAGGTGAATGTCGGGGCGGTGTCACGCAGTGCACCGTCGAAGCTGTGCTCCGGGCTCTTCACGCCGACAGATCCATCGAACGTGCCGCCGCGGAAGAAGCCGATGAAGTACTGCTCGTTGACGAGTTCACCACCCGTATCGCGGGTTTCGAGCAGAGTCGTGACGACTACGCCCGTCTCCTTACCCTCGATACCGATCGGCTTCGCGCG
>Ga0070665_100003720_pt1 | contig 16150 bp, 15 predicted proteins | sample KBSS13metaG_FD_65862 | JGI IMG/M metagenome (GOLD analysis project Ga0070665, IMG submission 65862) | Switchgrass rhizosphere microbial communities from Kellogg Biological Station, Michigan, USA - KBS S1-3 metaG | ecosystem: Host-associated > Plants > Roots > Rhizosphere > Soil ... | reverse complement strand
GGGGCAACGAGCCCGCCGACGGCAACGTCGGCCTGCTGGACATGACGCCCTACGGCCGGGGCGAGGCGTGGGAGGACAACCCCGCGGGCTGGCCCGCGGGACACCACTCCTGCTGGTACTGGGCGACCGACGCGGACGGCAACGCCACCTGGGGCCCGACCAGCCGCCCCGCGCCGCAGTGGACCCGCCCGGACGCGACCGCCGTGGACGGCCCCGGCCAGCAAGGTTAGGCGCGACCACCGAACGGGTCCGAAACTCGGGCATATTGGGTCTCGACGACTTGGAGGTGTTGCATGCCACCCGTCGCGAGGGCTCCTGCGATCGTCTCGGTCATCGTGATCGCGGCCGCGGCCGTGCTCATCGCGGCGATGGTGACGGTCGCTGACGATCCGCCCGCGCGCGCCACCCCTTCTGACTGCAAGGACGCCATCACCGACAGCGGGCTGGCGCAAGCCGCGCTCGACTCGGCCCGACCGGGATCACGGGTGTGCCTGTCCGGCAACGGCCTCTCCCGAGCCGAGCTCACGATGGCGGTCTCGGGTACCCCGGACGAGCCGATCGTCGTCTCCGGCAAGAACGTGGTGCTCCGGGGCTTGGACGTCGAGGCCGACCACATCGTCGTCGAGGGTCTGTCGTTCGTCGACGGCAGCGGCCTCACGCTGCAAGGTGCCGGATACGTCGTCCGGGACAACCTGCTGCGAGGCGCCAGCTCGGACGGGATCTTGTGCGAGCCGTGCACGGATGCGGTCATCGAGCGCAACACCGTTGACGGGACGGACGGCACGGGGATCCGGATCCAAGGGGACCGGATAGCGGTGCGCGACAACACCGTGAGCGGCTCGGTGAAGAAGGCGGCGTCGGACGCGGACGGCATCCGCTTCTTCGGTACCGCGCTGCGGATCACCGGCAACACGGTGCGCGACATCAAGGACGACTATCCCGGGTTGCCGGAGGACGAGCGGCCCCACACGGACTGCTTCCAAACCTTCGATGACGACAGCCCCACCACCTATGACGTGGTCATCTCGGGGAACACCTGCACGAACGTGGACGCCCAGTGCTTGATCGGCACTGCGAACGAGCGGGGCAACGCGGGAGTCCCGGCAGGCGTGCGCTCGATCATCTTTGCGGACAACCGCTGCGAGGTGGAGGGCTCGCAGGCCGTGTACCTGGAGAAGTACGGCAATGTCGAGGTGCGCGGCAATGTGTTGCTCGGCCCCTTCCTCTACGCCGGTGTCAAGGCATTCGACCATTCAACGGGTGTCTCGGTGATCGACAACCGGGTGCGGACCGGCGTTCCACCCGTCGAGGTCGACGGCTCGTCGATGCCCGGTTTCGTCGAGAGCGGCAACACCGTGATCGGTTGAGGTCGCCACCACGATTCCGAGCAGAACGAAAATCAGGTCCCCGGTTCCCCGTAGCGTCAGATGGGGGTCGAGGACCGTCAGCACGAGCAGGAACCACCAGACGATCTCGAGCGCGGCTCCGCAAGCGCCTCGGACGCCCGGTCGCAGCCGGACGGCTCGAGCGGTGCGCAGGACCACCACCGACAGCCACACGAAGGCGGCGAGCAGGGGCAATCCACCGATCCACAGGAAATACAGGTACCCGGCCTCCAGGTAGATCACCGAACGCCAGGTCTCGGGCGCCTGCAACACCGGGTTGGTCGAGACGCCGAGGACGATGTGCAGGAAGTCGAAGCGGGGGAGGTAGAAGTTCGACAGGTTGTCCCAACGGCCCAGCCAGCTGACGGGGAGACCGAGTTCTGAGAACCCCTCCAGCCTGGCGATGAGGGCCGGGGCGCCCACGATCAGCGCCACCGCGACGAGCGGCGTGATTCTCGTGAAGCGCCTGCGCAACCGGGGGAACCTCCACAGGAGCAGCGCGCCCGCCACCACCGCGGCGATCCAGGTGGAGAACTGGCCCGCTGCGAGCACGCCGGTCCCCAGAACCGTGCCGAGCACCCGGCCCTCCCAGGCCCGGATCACCCCCCGTGCGCTGCAACAGATCACCAAGATCAACGCGATGATGATGAAGTCGCCGGTCGCGATCGGCGACGCGAGCGTCGTCGTGCCGCGCTCGGCGATCTCCTCCACGGCGACGTCGGGGAGGTAGATCGTGTGCAGCACCCTGATGACCGGAGCGACGTCGAGGGTCTGCATCACTGCGATCATCGCGATGAGCGTCCCCGACCAGACGATGAGCCGGATGACGGTGACGATGGCGCGGTCTGTGGCGACGGTGAGGCGAACGAGGAGGTAGACGGCCACGAGCTTGCACACCGGGAGGACCGAGGCGAGCTCCAGGGGTGTCGGCGTCAGGCCGCGGATGAGCAGCGACGCCAACGGCCACGCCGTGGAGAGCAAGGTGAAGGCCGCGAGGGCGAGGTCGAGCCGGGTGAGGGCGGGGGGCCGGGCAGCACCGCGACAACAACGCACGTACGCGCCGATCAGCGCGCCGACGAGCACCAGGGCGAGCACGGCCTCGTTCGGTCGAACGAGCGGGATGAGGTTGTTGCGGTCGATGCCGGCGACGAACGGCAGCGTGGCGAGGTAGACGTAGATCGCGATGACCGGCCGGTAGGCCGCCGCGGCCGTGAGGAGGAGGGCGGCGAGGCCGCCGACGATCCCCCATCCGACGACCGGCTCGACCGATGCGGTGAGCGCACCGAGGCCGTAGCCGCCCAATGCGACGGCAGCGCCCGCGCCGAGGACGATCCGCCACCCGAGCGTCGGCGGAGGCGGGATGGGCGGTGCCGGAGCGGCAGAGCCCAGGTCGATCCGGGTCATCGTCCTTCCCCGGACAACAGACGGGCATTGCCGAACTTGATGGCGCCTGCATAGGCGGCAACGGCCAGGAGCCCGATCGCCGCCAGCATCGCCACGGTTGCCAAGCGGCCGGCGTCGAACGCGGCGAGCAGCCAGCGGCCCGCCAGTGCGACCGGGATGATGGCGACCGCTCCGAGCAGGAGGACCCCGATCTGGCGCAGGTCGACGACCGGCTCAGGGCGGATCGCCGACCGCATCCGAACCAGGACCACCGATGCGGCCACGACCTCCGCCAGGAGGATCGCCGCCGTGAGCCCGACGAGTCGGACGGTGCCGTCGGAGAGCAGGAGCGCGGCGGCCGACACCGCCAGAGTCGTGGCCAATGCCGCGGTGCTGGCCATCAGCGGGCCATGCTCGTCGAGCCGTGCGAAGAGGGCCTGGCGCCCGATGTCGTGCGCACCGCCTGCCAGCTGCGCGACAGCGACCACCGCCAGGCAGGCGGCCAGCTGCGCGACGATCAACGCCTGATCCGCCTTTCCGTAGGCGAGCAGCTCCGCCGTCGGCCCGGCGAAGACCACCAGGAGGACCAGGAAGGGGCAGCTCGCCGTGGCGGCGTAGAACAGGCCGGTCCGCCAGGCCGCGGCGTACCCCGTCTCGTCAGCGCGACTGGAGATGTTGGAGAGCAGCGGCATGACGGCCATCGAGACGGCGCGCGGTCCGAGGTAGGAGAGCGTGCTGAAGGCGGCGAGAGAGATCTGCAGAACGAGCACTCCGCCGGGCAGGGTGCCCGCAACGGTGAGCATCGCGAACAGCCCCAATGACGGGAACGCGGCTACGCCCACCGAGCGCCGCAGCCGCCGCACCGCACCGCGGGCTTCGGGGTCGCTCCGCCAGCCCCCCCTGGGCCGGAGCGCCAGGCCCGCTCGAGCGGCCCCGTACACCTGGAGTCCGGCGTGCACGAGCACCGCGGCCGTGGCGCCGAGGCCGAGCACGAGCACGAAGCCGACCGGGACGGTGTCCACCTCCAGCCCGGTGTCGAACACGTGACCGGCGACGAGGACCGTCGCGATCACGCCGAGGTTCTCCACGGCGGGCGCAGCCGCGGCCAGAGCGAACCGGTTACGAGCCTGTTGCGCCGCAACACCGATCGCGGCGACCACGTAGAGCACGATCTGCGGCGCGACGACGAGGACCAGGAGGACGGCCAGCGCCTTGGCCCGCTCGGACATCCCGTCCGGGACACCGAACGTGAGAGCCCGGGCGACGAGGGAGGAAACACCGACCAGCGCGACGGTGAGGCAAGCGGCGACCAGCAGCATGAAACCGCTGATCCGGCCGAGGACGTCCGCGGCATGGACGGTCGTCCGGTCGGAGATCACGCGGACCACCGTCGGGATGACCACCATCGCCACCAAGGGGCCCGCGATGATCGTATAGACGAGGCTCGGCAGGAGCAGCCCCGACTGAGCGGCGTTCGCGAAGAACGTCGGCCCGAGGACGGCACCGAGCACGAGCACCCGGCCCAGACCCGTGAGCCTGCTGACGAGCGTCCAGGCGGCGACGGTGATCGAATGTCGGGCGGTGGCGGGCGGGCTCACGCCCTCGTCCAGCGTCGTGCCTGCACCAGGATCAGGGTTCCGGCCACGAGGAGGCCGACGAGCGCGCCGGCCGCCGCGGCGAGCAACGGCTGCGGGCTCACGGGGTCGGGAGCGGAGTACGGTGCCACGACGACCTTCACCTGCGCACCCGCGAGGTTCAAGCTGTCGACCTGGGCCAACAGGGCCGTCTCGCGCTCAGTCAGTGCGCCGCGCTCGCTCCCGTCCAGCCGGGGCTGGGCGAGACGGCGACGGACTTCGTCGAGCTGGGCCTGCAGGTAGGCACGGGTCTCCGCAGGCGCGACGTCACGCGAGACGGTGGTGTAGCGGTCGATGATCCGGGTCAGGATGGCCTGCCCGGCCTCGCGGGACTCGTCGCGCACTTCGAGGCGGATGACTTCGCTGCCCTCGACCAGCTCTACCTGGAACTTCTTCTCGAGCCCATCGGCTGTCAACCCCGCCGTGGCCGCGACGGGCGCCAAGACGCTGCGGCTGCGCAGCAGGAGCACCTGCGTAGTGAGGTTCCGGTCCTCGCGGAGGAACCCGGTCGGCGCCTCCTGGCCGATCAGGTAGACGAGCTCGGCGCGGGCGGCGTACTGCACCGGGAACTGCAGCGACGCCACGAAGCCCGCGACCGCACCCGACACGACGATCGCGAGGGCGAGCAACGAGAGTCGAACGGCCTGCCCAGGCCGCGGAAGCCGTCGGCCCTGATCCACTGATGGCGGGCGAGGCTCCGCGGGAAACGCCCCGTTCGACTGGCTTTGCGGGACGGGCGGAACGACGGTGGTGGCGTCATCGGACGGTGAGCTCACATTCGTGCATCTCCCATCGAGCACCGCGGTATGCGGCCCCAGGTCGCCGACCCGAGTCGCCATGGATCATGAGGATGTTCTCGCCCGACTTCGCCGGTCACGCGCTGGGCGAGATCGTTCGGGTCAGGTGTCCGAATGCTCTTCCGGCCGTGTCGGATATGCAGGTCGCGCGCTCCCTCGGCGGGGCTCACGTCCCCATATTGCCAGCGGCCACAGGCCCAGGGCAGTCGGCCGATGGTCGTAGTACCAAAGTCGCACGCACACCCGGCACGGCGGTGCTCAAAGATTCGGCTGATGCCCATCGCACTCCGCGGAGGACAACGCGGCCTCGGTGACCAGCCAGTGGGAAAGGGGCCCGGGTCCAGCAGATGGTGAACCATCGGCCTAGAACCTCTGGACACTGTCTTCTGGTTCCGACCGCCCGGCATGCTTTCTGCCGTGTTCGCCAACGGCCTATGGCCGACCCGCCGTGGGTCCGCGTGCCGACTGCCTGGCGCGGCGTCGGGAATCGCGCTCCAGCGTTCGACGCTGACGTACCCGCGAGTTCGAGGAGGCGGAAAGCCCTAAATGCCGTCGGCCTGTCGAGAGGATACTTGCTCTGCCGTTTAGCCGATTGACGAATCGGCGAGGCGAGACCCCCGATCGGCCGCATTTCACCGCAGGGACACTGAATGGGGGGGCGTCCAGGTGGTCGCGACTGATCGTGTGCATGTTGCTGTCGTTGGCTACGGGTACTGGGGGAGCAAGCACGTCAGAGTGCTGAGCACCATGCCCGACGTGGCCGTCTCGGTGGTGGACGTCGAGGTCGCGCGGCTGCAGGACGCCAGGGCGTACTACCCGTCCGTGGAGACGACCGGCACCGATCTGGACGCGGTGCTGGAACGCGTGGACGCCGTGGTGGTGGCCACGCCGCCTGCGAGCCACGCGCGGGTCGGCCTGCGGGCCCTGGAGGCAGGCAAGCACGTCCTCGTCGAGAAGCCGCTGGCCCCGTCGGTGGCCGACGCCGAGAAGCTCGTCGCGGCGGCGGCCGTGAACGACCTGCACCTGGTGGTGGGCCATGTCTTCGAGTACAACGCCGCCGTCCGGCAGCTGCGAGAGATCATCCGGTCCGGGGAGCTGGGCCGCGTGCTCTACATCGACAGCGCCCGGCTGAACCTGGGCCTCTACCGGCGGGACGTGAACGTCATCTGGGATCTGGCGCCGCACGACATCTCGATCACGTCCTATCTGATCGGCGAGTTCCCCGTTGCGGTGTCGGTGTGGGCCGAGCACAACGTCAGTCCGTGGAGTGAGGACGTCGCGTACCTGCGGCTGGAGTTTCCGACCACCCATGCGTTCGTGCACGTCAGCTGGCTCAACCCGAACAAGGTCCGCCGCACCACGGTGGTCGGGAACCGGCGGATGGCCGTGTACGACGACCTGTCGGACAACGAACGGCTCCGCATCTACGACATCGGCGTCGATCCGCGCGAGGTGGGTGACCCGCACATGGCGCACGAGATGCCGGTGAGCTACCGAACGGGCAACATCATTTCGCCGTTCGTCGCGTTCCGGGAGCCGCTGCTCGTCCAGGACCGGGAGTTCGTCGACTGCGTTCGCTCCGGGGTGCGGTCCGAGACGGCGGGCGAACGCGGCCTGGAGATCGTTCGCGTACTCGCCGCAGCCGACATCGCGCTCGCCTCCGGGCGCACGGAACCCGTGCTTCGCGGGCCCCAGCTGGTCGGGTCGCGCGCCGGAGGGGCTTCGTGAAGGCCACCCTCAACCGCCTCGTCCCGTTCCTCGACCTCGGTTCACTGCACAACGAGCTCCAGGAACCACTCGACCGAGCGTGGCGATCGGTGCTCACCCACGGCCGGTTCATCGACGGCCCCGAGGTCGCGGAGTTCGAGGCCGCGTTCGCGCGCTACTGCGGGGTCGGGTACTGCGCGGGCGTCGGCAACGGCACCGATGCGCTGGAGCTGGTGCTCGCGGGCGCGGGGATCGGCCGTGGCGACGAAGTGATCGTGCCGACGAACACGTTCGCGGCCACGGTGGCGGCCGTGTGCGCGGTCGACGCAACGCCGCGATTCGTGGACGTTCTGCCGGATACGCTGCTGATCGACCCCGCGGCGGCCGCCCTGGCGGTGGGCCCGCGGACGGCCGCGATCATCGCCGTGCACCTGTTCGGGCAGATGGCGTGCGTCTCGGCGCTGTCGGCCCTCGCCGATCGACACGGCCTGTTCCTGATCGAGGACGCTGCTCAGGCCCACGGGGCGACCTTCCTGGGGCGCCGGGCGGGCCGTTGGGGGGCCGCGGCGACATTCAGCTTCTACCCCGGCAAGAACCTGGGCGCCTTGGGCGACGGCGGCGCGGTGGTGTCCGACGACGCGGAGCTGATCGCCCGCATCCGGTGCCTGGCGAACCACGGCCGATCCGCGGCCGATCGGTACGCCCACACCGTCGCAGGGCGCAACAGCAGGCTCGACACCCTGCAGGCCGCGGCCCTGCTGGTCAAGCTGCCCGGCCTCGACGGGGCGAACAGGGCCAGGGCGGCGGTGGTCGAGCGCTACCGAGCCGGACTGCCGCCCTGGTGCACACCGCTCGCGGTGCACCCGGACGCACAGCCGGTGTACCACCTCGCTGTCGTCCAGGTGCCGGACCGCGACGCCGTGACGCGCGCGCTGGACGACGCGGGGGTCGGCTGGGGAATCCACTACCCGGTGCCGTGTCACCGCCAGCAGGCTTTCGCCGGATACCACACGGAGCCGCTGCCGGTGGCGGAAGCCGCGGCCGACCGAATCCTGTCGCTGCCGATCTTCCCGACCCTCGGGCTGGAGCGGGTGGATCGCATCTGTGAGGTGCTCGCTCATGCCTGACACGGGAAACGCGATGCGGGCGGCTCCCGGTTCCGAGCGGCGTGGCCTGCCGCGGAACCTGCCTCGCGTGCTCATGTACCACTGGTTCGGCGAGGCCCCCGGCCCCGACCCGGAGCGGCTGTTCGTCCCGGAGCCGGTGTTCGCGGCGCAACTGGACCACCTGCGCCGACACGCTTGGCGGGCGCTCAGCCTCGACGAGTACCTGGCCGCCATCGACGGGGCGCCCACGCCCCGGCGCTCCTTCCTGCTGACCATCGACGACGGTCACGAGTCGGCTCCGCGCATCGCCGCGCCGATCCTCTCCGCGGCCGGGGTCCCGTCGGTGCTCTTCGTCTGCCCCGGGCTGCTCGGCCGCCGCGCGCGGTGGGCGGAGGACTACCCGAACGAGAGGCTGGCCACCGCCGAGGAGCTCGCGACGCTGCCAGGACTGGGCATGGAGCTGGGCGTGCACGGCTGGGACCACAGCCGGATGGCCGGGATGGACGACGTGTCGTTGCATCGGCACGTTGTCAAAGCCCGCGCCGAGCTGCGAGCGGCGACGGCCGTACGCGCCCGAGCCTTCGCCTACCCCTACGGCACGCACGACTCCGAGGCCCGCCGCGCTGTCGCCGCTGCGGACTACCAGGTCGGCTTCGCCGTCGCGCGCGAACACGGCCGGTTCGCGGTGGACCGGGTGTTCGTGCAGAGCACGGATTCCCTCCTCGCGTTCCAGCTCAAGTTGACCACGGGGTACCGCGGGGCCTCCCGAGCGGCCGGCCGCGCCTGGAAGCTGCGGCACCGGTGTCGGGCCGCGCTGACCCGCGCACGACGGGACTCCTGATGACTCCCACGGGTTGCCCCCTGACCTGGGGGCGAGCGTCGTTCTCCACCAGCGTCGCCGCGGATGTCGGCCGTCGGCTCGCCGACCTGGTGGGAGCCGCGATCCTGCTCGCTCTTCTGTCGGTGCCGATGCTGCTCATCGCGTTGGCCGTGCGGGCGGAGGACCGTGGATCCGCCCTGTTCCGGCAGGAGCGGGTGGGTTTGGGCCGCAGGCGGTTCACGCTGTTGAAGTTCCGCTCGATGACCGAGGGTGTCGGCGACGCCGGTCTGCGCGACCTCATCGCCCGCGAGCTGCGCGGCGAGGACACCACCACGAACGGCAGCTCCAAGCTCAGCGACGACGGGCACGTGACGCGCATCGGCGCTTTCCTGCGCCGCACGAGCCTCGACGAGCTGCCGCAGCTGATCAACGTGCTGCGCGGTGACATGGCCCTGATCGGGCCGCGGCCGTGCCTGGAGTGGGAGGCGGAGATGTTCCCCGCCGAGTACGCGTCCCGGTTCACCGTGCGTCCTGGACTCACGGGGCTCTGGCAGGTCAGCGGCCGCAGCACGCTCGGCACGCTGGACATGCTCCGGATGGACGTCGAGTACGTTCGCCTGCGCTCGCTGCGGGTGGACCTGGGCATCCTGCTGCGCACCGTTCCGGCTGTGCTGCGCCGGGACGGCGCGCGATGACGGGCGCCCGATGACCACGGCCCTGATCGCCACCACCGGCGGCCACCTCACCCAGATCGTCGGACTGGCCGAGCGCATCCCACCCGATCCGGAGCAGGTGTGGGTGACGCACGAGAACGAGCAGAGCACGTCACTGCTCGCAGGCCGGGACGTGGAGTACATCCCCTACGTGGGAGTGCGCGACGTGCCGGGCGTGCTGCGGTGCGTGCTGCGCGCGCACGCGATGTACCGGCGACGCCGACCCACCCGGGCGGTGTCCACCGGTTCCGGCATCGCCCTGGGCTACCTGCCCTACCTCGCGGCCCGCGGCGTCGAGTGCCACTACATCGAGAGCGCGGCCCGCGTGGCGGGCCCTTCGCTCACCGGCCGCATCCTGCGATGGGTTCCAGGCATCCGCACGTACACCCAGTACCGGCGCTGGAGCGGACGGCATTGGGACTACGGCGGCAACGGGTTCGACGCCTACGAGCCGGTCCACGACGACCGCCCGCTCGGCGACCGGATCCGGGTCGTCGTCACCGTCGGCACCGCGGCGGAATTCCCGTTCCGGCGCCTCGTGGTCGCGCTGGTGGGCGTGCTCGGTCCCGGCGGCGAGCTCGAGCGTGCCACGGCGCGTCCGGTCGACGTGCTGTGGCAGACCGGCTGCACTCCCGTTGACGACCTGCCCATTCGTCCCAGGCCGTTCCTGCCCGCCGCGGACCTAGCCGCCGCCCTGGCCGCCGCGGACGTCGTCATCTGCCACGCGGGCTCCGGTTCCGCCCTGGCCAACCTGGCCGCCTGCCGGTTCGCCGTGCTCGCCAGCCGGGTCGCGGCGTTCGGCGAGGCCGGCGATGACCACCAGCGGGAGTTGGCCGAGGAACTCGCGGCGCGAGGGCTCGCCATTCACCGCTCCCCTGGTGCGATCACCGCCGAGGACCTGCTGTTCGCCAGGCGCATGAAGGTGCGGCGGTTGGCGGAAGTACCGGTGTTCGCCCTGCGCCAAGGCCGGGGGTGAGGCCTGTGACGAGCGTGCTCACCGTCGTCGCCGTCGACCCGGTCACCGACCCGAGATGGCGAACGCTGGCCACCAGCTCGCGAGCGAGCCTGTTCACCTCGCCGCCATGGCTCGCCGCGGTGTGCCGGACCTACGGCTTCGCCGCGGAAGCCCGGATCGCCCTCGCACCCTCGGGTGACCCGGTCGGCGGGCTGGTCTGGACGAGCCTCGACGACGCGCGCGGCCGACGGCTTCTGAGCCTGCCGTTCTCCGACCGCGCGGATCCGCCCGTCCCCGACCGCGCGACCTGGGACGCCGTCTCCGCACCCGTGACGACCGGCGCGCCGCCGTTCACGCTGCGCTGCCTGGACGACTCGCCCGCCGCCTCCGACCCTCGGCTGAGCACGATCGACGAGGCCGCCTGGCACGGAACGCCGCTCGACGCCGGGCTGGACGAGCTGCGGCGGCGGATCAGTGGGCAGGCGCGCCGCAACCTCGCCTCCGCGGAGCGGGCCGGGGTCCGGGTGGAGGTCCGCGACGACATCGAGGCGATCCGGGCCATGCACCGTCTGCACGTGCGCCTGCGCAAGCGGAAGTACCGCTTGTTCGCCCAGCCGGTGGGGTTCTTCGAGCGGATCTGGGAGGAGTTCGCGCCTGCAGGCGCCTGCTCCACGCTGCTGGCCCGGGTCGGCGACGAGGTTGTCGCGGCTGCGCTGTTCCTGGAGTGGGAAGGCGTCCTGTACTACAAGTTCGGCGCTTCCGCCCACGAGCACCTGCGCCTGCGGCCCAACGACGCCGTCTACTGGACCGCCATCCGCCGCGGCGTCGAGCGCGGCCTCCGCCTCGTCGACTGGGGCCTCAGCGACCGGGACCAGCCGGGGCTGGTGGCGTTCAAGCGAAAGTGGGCCAGCATCGAGCGATCACTGGTCACGCTCCGCGCAGGCGAGCTCACGGTCACGCCGCGGCAGCGCGAGTTCACCGTCGCGCTGGGCGAGCTGACCTGCCTCTTGACCGAGAACTCGATCCCCGACGAGATCACCGAGCAGGCAGGCGCCCTGCTCTACCGCTACTTCTGCTGACGGCACCGCGACGACGGTGCGGGGAGGAGGCCGCTATGACGGTCGCCCGCGACGGCCGAGTGGTCGTGGTCGGCCAGGGCTACATCGGGCTGCCGCTCGCGATGCGCGCGGTGGAGGTGGGCTACGACGTGGTCGGGTTCGATGTGGACAAGGCCCGGGTCAGCCAGCTCAGGCAGGGCGAGAGCTTCATCGACGACATCAGTGACGCCGACGTGGCGTGCGCGCTCGGGACTGCCCGGTACACCCCGAGCGACAACGTCGCCGATCTCGCCGACTTTCGGACCGCGCTCGTCTGCGTGCCCACCCCGCTCCGCGACAGCCTCCCCGACCTGCACTTCGTCGAGGATGCGGCGTACTTCCTCGCGCCGCACCTGACCCGGGGCGCGTGCGTCGTACTGGAGTCCACGACCTACCCGGGCACCACGGAGGAGATCTTCGCCCCCATCTTGGAGGCAGGGTCGAGTCTGCGCGCAGGGACCGACTTCCACCTCGGTTACAGCCCGGAACGGATCGACCCGACCAATCCCACCTGGGGGCTGCGCAACACACCGAAGATCGTCTCCGGGATCGACGACGCCTCAGCGGCAGCGGTGGCGGCCTTCTACGGCGACATCGTCGAACGGATCGTGACGGCGCCGGGTATCCGCGAGGCCGAGCTGGCGAAGCTGCTGGAGAACACGTTCCGGCACGTCAACGTCGCACTCGTGAACGAGCTCGCCGTCTGCTGCCACGAGCTCGGCATCGACGTCTGGTCGGTGATCGACCTGGCGGCGACGAAGCCGTTCGGTTTCATGCGGTTCACGCCCGGTCCGGGAGTGGGCGGTCACTGCCTGCCCATCGACCCGTCGTACCTGTCGTGGCAGGTCCGCCGTGCCCTCGGCCGAACCTTCCGCTTCATCGAGATCGCGAACGACGTGAACGACCACATGCCCGCATACGTCGTGTCCCGAGTCGTCGATCACCTCAACCGCAAGCGGCGGGCGGTGAACGGCAGCAGCATCCTGCTGGTCGGCCTGACCTACAAGCGCAACTCCGGCGACGCGCGCCAGTCACCCGCGGCGGCCGTCGCGCACCACCTCGCCGAGCTCGGGGCGAAGCTGAGCGCGATCGACCCGCACGTCGCGCCGCACGAGGTGCCCGGACCCGTCCGGCTCGTCGCGTGCACCCCCGAAGTGATCGAGGCGGCGGACCTCGTGATCGTCCTCAGCGACCACGACACCGTCGACTGGGACCTCGTGGCGCGCCACGGCGCGAAGGTCCTCGATACCCGCAACCGGCTGACCGGGCCCGGGGTGGACCGGCTGTGACCGCCGGGGGGCACTGGACGCCGTCCGGAGGACGCTGTCGCGGGAGGTGGGCGACGGCACGGCGGCCGATTGCCCACCCGACGTTGTTTGACGCGGCACTAGCCCGAATGTCCGCTGTTTGTGAGAGCCGTCCCCTTCTACCGTATAGCGATGGCGCAGCCCGCTACGGGCGATCCCAAGAGCAGCCTGGACGGATCCGGATCCGTTACCAAGTTGCTGATGCGCTTCACCGTCGCCGGGATCGCGGTCATGGTATTGATCACGATCGGTATCGCGGTCGTTGCCAGGATGGAAGCCGTCCAGAAGGGAATCGACGAGGCGCGGCACACGACCTGGGTGGTCGCCTACACGATCAGGCCGTCACTCGTCCCCGGAATTGCGTCCGAGGACGCAGTCGCCATCGCAACGCTGGACACCGCGGTGCGCCGTTTCGTGCTTGGGGAGTCGTTGGTGCGGGTGAAGGTCTGGGACCAGGACGGAAAGATCCTCTACTCGGACGCCGCTCCGTTGATCGGGCAGCGGTTCGATCTCGATGCGGATCACCGTCACGCCCTCGAACGGGGCACCGGCGTCGCCCGGGTGAGCGATTTGGATGAGCCGCGGAATGCGCCCGAAGCGGGTTTCGGAAAACTGCTCGAGGTTGACGTCGGCATGCGGACCACGACCGGCCAGCCGGTGCTCCTCGAGACCTACTTCCGCTACGACGACGTCGTGAGCACGGGTTGGAACAGCTGGCGCCGGTTCGCACCGATCGCCGTCGGCGCACTCCTGGTGCTCGAACTCGTGCAGGTGCCGCTCGCGGTGGCGCTGGCGCGGCGCCTGCAGACGGGGGAGCGGCGCAGGCGCATGCTTCTCGATCTCGCGGCGCGGGCGTCCGAGGCCGAGCGGCGGCGGATCGCCAGTGACCTGCACGACGGTGTCGTGCAGGACATCACCGGCGTCACCTACGAGCTCGACGCGGCGCGCATCGGCGCCGCAGGCAGCGGCGAACCCGACTCACGGGACGTGATCATCGCCGAGGCCGCCCGGCGGTTGCGCGCCTGCATCCGGTCGCTTCGGACGCTCCTGCTCGACATCTACCCACCGAACCTCGCCACCGAAGGTATCCGGCCCGCACTCGTCGATCTCGCGGCTTCAGCGTCGACGGACCGATTGACCGTGGCGGTGCACCTGGAGGACTTCATGGAGCCGTCGCCGCAGGTTGCCGCCATGCTGTACCGGGCGGCCCAGGAGGCCGTCCGCAACGCCGCCCGGCACAGTGGAGCACGTCGGGTCGACCTGTCCGTCTCACGGCACGACGGGGTCTGGGAACTGGTCGTCGACGACGACGGCAAGGGGATGTCGGCGGGCCGGGTCGAGGCGCGTCACAAGGAGGGCCACCTCGGACTGCACGCCCTCGGCGAGCTCCTGTCGGACGCAGGCGGCTCGCTTGCCCTGCGCTCGGCGCCGGACGCCGGTACCCGCGTCGAGATCAAGGTGCCTGCGCCGTGATCAGGGTGTTGGTCGCCGACGACCACGCGGTCGTGCGCCGCGGACTGGCCACCCTGCTCGCCACCGCGCCCGACCTCGAGCTGGTCGGTGCGGCGGGCGACGGTGCCGAGGCGGTCCGGCTCGCCGTCGACGCAGGCGCCGACGTCGTCGTCATGGATCTCTCGATGCCCGTGGTCGACGGCGTGGCGGCGACGAGAGAGCTGGCATCCCGGGCGCCGTCCTGCCGGGTGCTCGTGCTGACCTCGTTCTCCGACCAAGCCAGGGTCTCCGATGCCCTGCACGCGGGCGCGGACGGCTACCTGCTCAAGCACGCGGAACCCGAAGAAATCCTCGACGGCATCCGCGAGGTGGTCCGTGGCGGCTCACCGCTCGACCCAGCGGCCGCCCGGATCCTGCTCAACACCAGCCGCAGCCGCGGGGCCCCCTCCGAGATCCTCACCGGGCGTGAACGCGAGGTCCTCATCCTCGTGGAGGCCGGGCTCAACAACCGTCAGATCGCCCGCAAGCTCGACATCTCCGAGCGGACGGTCAAGTCCCACCTGCACAACATCTTCCAGCGGCTGGGGGTGACTCACCGCACCGAGGCGGCGTTGTGGGCACAACGCAACCTCTGAGCCGACTTGTTGATCAGCGTGGTCGCGTCCTGCATCCCCGCCGGTTGTTGCATGACGAGGCCTACCCTGTCCTCCGCGGGGTGCGACGGGAACGGTTGCGCCCCGGTCGGCACGACCGGCTGCAGCACCAGCCAGACGACCAACGCGCAGCCGCTCAACCCGACGGCGAACACGGCCGACGCGGCGAGGGCGAACCTCAACAGCCTGAGCGACGGGGTCATCGGAGACATGCGGTCGCCCTCGGCGTGCGGCCCGACGGAGTAGATCAAGGCCCGACCCCGAGAACGCGGCTTCGGAGCAGCATCGCTCACTCGCCCCATGGTGCCACTCGGTAAGGCAGCGCGGGAGCGGTTTTAGGGTGGAGAGCTGCAGTTCCAGCACAGCATTCGTCGCACGGCTCCCGCGCCGCAAAGAGCGAACGGCACTTTCGGTCAACGTCCTTGGCCGAAAGTGCCGTTCGCCCATTTGAAGATCTTGATTCGGTGGAGGTGCTTGCCTGCTTACTCGCACACCGCGGCGAATCGCTGAGCTCGGAGGCACGGATCACCAGGACGAGCCAGAGGCTCAGCAGCGGCATCACGACCAGCTCGACGCCGATCGAGGTGATCAGGTCCGCAGCCAGGATGACGTCGGATCGCAGCACGCCAATGCCTCGCCGAGCACGACGACCGGGTCGACGACCCAGTCGTCGGCCCGTCCGCCCGACGGCCATCCCGGCAGCAGCGCGCCCGGCACCGTGCGGTACGGAGCGAGGCGCCGATCTTCGGCCAGTGCCGGTGGAGCGGCGGGAACCAGCGCCTCGGCGACCGGTCGGAAGGGTCCGCCGTCCGCGACGGCGGGCCCGCTGACCACGGCCATGCTCCGCCGCCTCGCCCGTACGGCCACCTCGGCGAGGAATCGGCGGGCGGCGACCGCCATGATCGCCGAGTTCGGTGCACGAGATGCGCTGATGCAGCCGACGCACCGAAACCGGCGATCATGCGGCGCGGTCCGGACTCGAGACGACGAACGCCCAGGTCGGCGACCTGGGCGTTCGGCGGTGGAGGTGCCGGGAATCGAACCCGGGTCCTCCGTTGGTTCACGAGGGCTTCTCCGTGCGCAGTCCGCCTTGCCTCTACTCGGACCCACCGGTCATGCGGACGAGCCGGTGTGACGGTCC
>Ga0070665_100003719_pt1 | contig 16151 bp, 14 predicted proteins | sample KBSS13metaG_FD_65862 | JGI IMG/M metagenome (GOLD analysis project Ga0070665, IMG submission 65862) | Switchgrass rhizosphere microbial communities from Kellogg Biological Station, Michigan, USA - KBS S1-3 metaG | ecosystem: Host-associated > Plants > Roots > Rhizosphere > Soil ... | reverse complement strand
CTGTGGACAAGCCTGTGGACAACGCCGCGTCTGCCTGTGGACAACTGGTGGAACCCCGGGGGAGTGCCTGGGGAGGCGCTGTGGAACGGGACCGGTCGGGGTGCCGGAGCGAGGGGCTGACCAGGGAGAATGTCGTGCACCGGGTGTGGAGGGAAAAGACCTGGCTTGGGGAAACCGCCCCATCATCGATCGACCAGGGGGAAGGAGCCGGATGAGCGCCGACGGGGAGACGTCGTTCGAGCAGGGCCCGGTCGCCGCGCTGCGGCGCGTCGCGTTCCTGATGGAGCGCGGCCGGGAGGAGACCCGCCGGGTGCAGGCGTTCCGCAATGCCGCCGCCACGATCCTGCCGCTGCCGGACGCCGAGGTCGCGGAGCGCGTCGAGGCCGGCACCCTGACCGACCTGGCCGGGATCGGCCCCAGCACGGCCGCCGTGATCGAGGCCGCGGTGCGCGGGTCCGTGTCCGAGCGTCTGGCGAAGCTGGAGGCGGCGTACGCCGGACCCCTCACCCAGGGCGGCCGCGAGCTCCGGGCGGCGCTGCGCGGTGACCTGCACTCGCACTCCGACTGGTCCGACGGCGGCTCGCCCATCGAGGAGATGGCCTTCACCGCGATCGAGCTCGGTCACGAGTACCTCGTCCTCACCGACCACTCGCCGCGGCTGACCGTCGCCAACGGGCTCAGCGTGGCCCGGCTGACCAAGCAGCTCGGCGTCGTCGACGCGATCAACGAGCACCTCTCCGGCACCGGCTTCACCCTGCTGAAGGGGATCGAGGTCGACATCCTCGACGACGGCGGTCTCGACCAGACCGACGAGATGCTGTCCCGGCTCGACCTGCGGGTCGCCAGCGTCCACTCCAAGCTGCGCCAGGACGCCGCGGGCATGACGACCCGGATGCTCGGCGCGATCCGCAACCCGCGGACCAACGTCCTCGGGCACTGCACCGGCCGGATGGTGATGGGCAACCGCGGCACCCGGCCGAGCAGCGAGTTCGACGCGAAGGCCGTCTTCCGGGCCTGCGTCGACCACGACGTCGCGGTCGAGATCAACTCGCGCCCCGAACGCCGCGACCCGCCCACCCGGCTGATCGAGCTCGCCCGCGACCTCGGCTGCCTGTTCTCGATCGACTCCGACAGCCATGCCCCCGGGCAGCTGGACTTCCTCGACTACGGCTGCGAGCGCGCCGAGGCCGCGGGCATCGAGCCGGACCGCATCGTCAACACCTGGCCACGCGACCAGCTCCTGGCCTGGGCCGCGAAAGCCTGATCCGGGTGTCGCCGCCGGGGTGTCGGCCGCCGCCGCTAGCGTGAGCCGCATGACCGAGAGCGCCCAGCCGCAGGTGGAGGTACGCCGGTCCAAGCGGCGCCGGCGCACCGTCTCGGCCTACCGCGAGGGCGACCGGATCGTGGTGCTCATCCCGGCCAGCCTGAGCCGCCGCCAGGAGGCCGAGTGGGTCGAGACCATGGTGGCCCGGGTCGAGAAGGCCGAGGCGCGTCGGCGGCCGAGTGACGATGACCTGATGCAGCGGGCCATCGACCTCAACCGCACCTGGCTCGACGGCCGAGCGGTCCCGGCCAGCGTCCGCTGGGTCGACAACCAACGCAGCCGGTGGGGCTCGTGCACGCCGGTCGACCGCTCGATCCGGCTGTCACGCCGGCTGCAGGACATGCCCGGCTGGGTGGCCGACTACGTGCTGGTGCACGAGCTGGCGCACCTGATCGAGGCGGGTCACAACGACCGGTTCTGGTCGTGGGTCGCCCGCTACCCCCAGGCCGATCGCGCCAGGGCGTGGCTCGACGGCTACTCCGCCGGCGCCCGGCTCGAAGCGGGAGGCTGAGGTCCCGGCGAAGGCGGGAGCTCAGCAGGTCGCTGAGCGCCGCAGCGAGCTTGCTCGCCAGGCGACGACCGTCTCAGCCGAGCGTGCGTGCCCTGGCCAGCGCGATCAGGTCGTGCATCTCGGGAGGGAGGTCGGGCAGCGTGTCCAGCGGCCACCAGCGCACCTCGAGCGACTCGTCGCTGACCCGGGCGTGCGCATCCGCGGGGGCCAGCGCGGCGTACCGGACGTCGAGGTGGTCGGCTCGCGCGTGCCCGCGGCAGAACTCCACCTCGTGCAGGTCGAGGTGGACCGGCTCGGGGTGCACGACGAGCCCGGTGATGCCGGACTCCTCGGTCGCCTCGCGGGCGGCGGTCGCCCAGAGGGATGCGTCGCCGGGCTCCCAGTGACCGCCGAAGTGGAACCAGCGCCGCGCCTTGCGGTGGAGGTTCAGCAGGACGGCGTCCAGACCCGACGACAGCACGAGGGCTCCGGCCGTGAGGTGCCCAGGAGCACAGCCGCGCTCGAGTCCGTCGGGATGGACGACGAGGTGGTCGACGAACCGGTCACGCAGGGCGTCCAGCGACGGGGTCGGCGCAGCCCAGTCACGCAGGGTGGTCAGTGCTCGGGCGTGCGGCGTGACGTCGGCGGTCACTCCTCGGGCGCGCCGTCACCCGGGTCACGGGTGCCGCCGATGCCGCCTTCGAGCAGGTCACGCAGCTCTGCGTCGAAGTCGTCCTCGGTCAGCTGCGCGGGCGCCTCGGAGCCCTCGCGGAAGCCCAGCGGGTCGTCGAGGTCGGCGTCGGTGGGGAGCAGGTGGGGGCTCATCCAGACGCCGTCGCGAGCCTCGGTGCCCTGTCGCGTGCGCAGCGAACCCCAGAGCGTCGAGGCGTCGCGGAGCCGGCGCGGCCGCAGCTCGAGGCCGACCAGCGAGGCGAACGTCTCCTCGGCCGGACCTCCCGCGGCACGCCGCCGGCGTACGGCCTCCTGGAGCTTCGTGGCGTTGGGCATCCGCTCAGCCGTGGCCTGGCCGACGACCTCGTCGACCCAGCCCTCGACCAGCGCCAGCGCGATCTCGAGCCGCTGGAGCGCAGCGTCCTGCTGCGGTGAGCGCGGGATGTCGAACAGGCCGCCGTCCATCAGCTCCTGCATCGCGTCCATGTTGTTGGGGTCGACGCCGCGCAGGCGCTCCTCCATCGTCTCCTGGATGCGCTCGGTGTTGATCTCGATGCCCTGGGCGTAGTCGGTGACCGCGCCGATCAGGTGGTCGCGCAACCACGGGACGCCGGCGAACAGCCGCTGGTGGGCGGCCTCGCGCAGGGCGAGGTAGAGCAGGACGTCGCTCTCGGGGACGTCGAGGCCCTCCGCGAAACCGGCGATGTTGGCGGGCACCAGCGCGGCCCTGCCGGCCGCGCCGAGGGGGAGGCCGATGTCGGAGGCGGAGACCACCTCACCCGCCATCGCGCCGAGTCCGGATCCCACCTGGCTGGCGAGCATCGCGCCGACCGCCTTGCCGAGCATCGCCAGGATCGGACCGCCCATGCTGGCCGCCTCGGCGGGAAGGGCGTTGCCGAGCGCACCCACCGAGGAGGCGGCGATCGGCTCGACCAGGACCTTCCAGACGTCGGTGGTGCCGACGATCCACTCCGCGCGGCTCCATGCCGACGTCGAGGTGACGCCCGAGGGGAAGCTCGTGGTGTCGTCGAGCCAGTGGTCGGCGAGGCGCACGGCGTCGGCGACCTCGTCGTTCTGCTTCTGCGACGGTGTCGGGTCGGGCTGCTGGGCCACGGTCTTGCGGGCGGTGTCGATGGCCAGCTCCCAGTTCAGGGGGCCGTCGTAGGGCTGCATCATCGACTGGAGCTGGCTGAACAGCTGCCCGAGGTCGGGGGCCCCGCCGGCGAAGAACTGCTCGAACGGCGTGCCCCGGAACGGGTTCTGGTCGTCGGGCGGCGGTTGCTCGGTCATGGTGCCAACGGTACGCCGTGGACGGTTACTGTCGGCCCTGTGCCGACCCCCGATCCGACCTCCGATCCGAGCGCACCGTTGTCACGCGTCCGGCTCGTCGACCTGCGCGAGTCGACGCTCGACGTCGCCGAGGTCGTCGACGCCCTCGACGACGACGCGACGGGCGGTCTCACCCTCTTCATCGGCCGGGTCCGCGACCACGACCACGGGCTCGACGTGCGCGGCCTCGAGTACTCCGCCCACCCCAGCGCCCTCGAGGCGCTCCAGCGCGTCTGCGCCGAGGTAGCCGAGCGGTACGACGTGCACGCGGTCGCCGCGGTGCATCGCGTCGGGCGTCTCGAGATCGGCGACATCGCGGTGGTGGTCGCGACCACCGCGGCCCACCGAGGCACGTCGTTCGAGGCCTCACGGGCCCTGATCGACACCCTCAAGGCCGAGGTACCGATCTGGAAGCACCAGCTGTTCGCCGACGGGACCGAGGAATGGGTCGGCACCCCGTGACCCGGGCGACCGGCCCGGGCGCGCCTCGCGGACGACCCTGCCTCGGCTCCTTACCCTGTCCGGGTGGAGATCCTGTGGTGGCTGGCCCCGCCGGTGGTGGCGACGTCGCTGGCGATGCTCTGGGTCTCGTGGTGGGGGCGCGAAGGTCGAGGCGAGGTCGACCGCGAGGTCGCCGTACGCCGGCTCGGGGATGCGATGGCCAAGCCGACCCGGGTCCCCCCGCGCACGACGCGACGTGTGCCGGGTCCGGGCGACCGCAGCACCGGTGTGGCGGTGCGTCCGTCCAGCCGGTCCACCCGTCGCGCCTCCTGACTTCCGCCGGGTGAGAGGCTTGCCCGCATGACGCAGCGCACCTGGGCCGCCCTGCTGGCCGTGCCGCTGTTCGTCGCGCTCGGCCTCTACATGGCGGTCGCCGGGCTGCCCTTCGTCACCTACGCGCCGGGCCTGACCATCAACGTCCTCGGTGACAACGGCGACAAGCCGATCATCAGCGTCCAGGGCCACCCGACGTACCACGACAAGGGCCAGCTGCGGATGACGACGGTGTCGGTCACCCAGCGCGACGCCAGGCTCGACCTCTTCACCCTGCTGCGCACGTGGTTCGCGCGCGACGACGCCATCTACCCCTTCTCGATCCAGTACGGCACCAGCGGCTCGCAGCAGCAGGACGCCCAGGAGGGGCAGGTCGAGATGATCGGCTCCCAGGACTCGGCGGTGGCCGCCGCGCTGCGGCAGCTCGGCTACCAAGTGCACCCGGTGCTCGAGGTGCTCAGCGTCACCAAGGGCATGCCGGCCGACGGCAAGATCGAGGTGCGCGACGTCGTACGCCGGTTCGACGGCACCGCGGTCAACGCCGGCACCGACCTCGGCAAGCTGGTCCACGCCGTGCCCGACGGGGCCTCCGTCCCGATCACGGTCGAGCGCGACGGGAAGCCGGTGACGGTGCGGGTCACGCCCCGCACCAAGGACGGCAACCGCCTGATCGGGGTCACCCTCGGGATCGGCTATACGTTCCCCTTCAAGGTCTCGGTCAACATCAGCGACGCGATCGGTGGTCCCAGCGCCGGGCTGATGTTCGCCCTGTCCATCTACGACACCCTCACGCCCGGCTCGCTCACCTCGGGCGGTGCCGTCGCCGGCACCGGCACCATCGACGGGCGTGGCCACGTCGGCGAGATCGGTGGCATCCAGCAGAAGATCGCCGGCGCCCGGCACGACGGCGCCCAGCTTTTCCTGGTGCCGCCCGCCAACTGTCCGGACGCGATGACCAGCAACCACGGGTCCATGCGCCTGGCGAAGGCGGCCACCCTGAAGGTCGCGATCGCCGAGGTGACCGCCTGGGGCAAGAACCACGACGCGACCCTGCCGCAGTGCACCGCGGCCGACGGGCCGACCCAGTGAGCGCCCGGGTGAGCGCGGAGGTGGGCGCCGACGAGGGGTTGTCGAAGGCCGTGCTCGAGATCGAGCGGCACGCCGCCGAGGCGGGCTGGGACCAGCCGGCCCGGCTGTTCGCCCTCGTCGAGACCGCGCGGCTCGCCGAGCAGGAGCCACACCTGGCCGACACCCTGGGGGACGCGGTCCTGACCCCGATCGAGCAGGAGGGCCTGGCCGAGGGCCACGCGCTGGAGGATCAGCTGGCCGGGATCAGCTGGCCCGAGACCGTCCTGGGCTGTGCGGCTCTCGTCGAGCGGGTCGTGCTGCCGCCTGACGTCGAGGCCCAGCTGCCCGACGAGCCCGGGCCGGCCGCGACGTTCGCGGCGCGGCACCCGGACCGGCAGGAGGTGCGGATCGTGGCGGCGGCGACGCGCACCGGCGCGTCGTACTGCGCCCTCCGGCTCCGTGCCCACGACGAGGACGCGTCCGTGCTCACCGGCCCCGACCTCGTGCCGGGGCTGCTCGAGCTGGTGCGGGGCACCCTGCACGACGTGCCGTCCGACGGGTTCGAGGAGGACACACCGCGATGAGTGACGCCCTCGAGGAGGAGTTCGACGACTTCCAGCCGCGCCGGTCTCGCCGCGCACGGATCCTGCTCTTCTCGCTGCTCGGCGTGATCGTCACCTTCTTCCTGGTCACGCTGTTCGCCTCGATCTACACCGACCGGCTCTGGTACGGCTCCGTGGGCTACTCCCGGGTCTACGACAAGATGTTGTGGACGCGGGTCGGCCTGTTCTTCGGCTTCGGTCTGGTGATGGCGGCCAGCGTCGCGGCGAACATGGTGATCGCCTACCGGGCGCGGCCGTTCCATCGACCCGACTCCCCGGAGCAGACCGGACTCGACCGCTACCGCGACGCGGTCGCCCCGATCCGCACGTTGCTGCTGGTGTCGGTCGCCGGTGTGATCGGCCTCTTCGGTGGCGTCGCCGCCAACGGCAAGTGGCGCACCTTCCTGTTGTGGGTCAACCGCGAGCCGTTCCACACCCAGGACCCCTACTTCCACAAGGACGCCGGGTTCTACGTCTTCACCCTGCCGTGGCTGCACTTCGTGGTGGGCTTCCTGATCGCGGTGCTGGTGCTGTCGGCCCTGTCCGCCGTCGTCGTGCACTACCTCTACAGCGGGATCCGCCTCCAGGCCACGACCGACCGGATGTCGACCACGGCCACGATCCAGCTCTCGATCCTCGGCGGTCTGACCCTGCTGGCGAAGGGGGTCGGCTACTACCTCGACCGGTTCGACCTGGTCACCGGGTCGAGCCCGACGGTCACCGGCATGAGCTACACCGACCAGCACTCGGTGCTGCCGGCGCGGAACATCCTGGTCGGCGTCGCCCTGATCTGTGCCCTGCTGTTCTTCGTCACCGCGTGGCGACGCGCCTGGCTGCTCCCGGGCGTCGGTGTCTCGCTGCTGGTGATCACCTCGATCCTGCTCGGCCTGATCTGGCCGGCGATCGTGCAGAACTTCACGGTCAACCCGAACAAGCCGGACAAGGAGGCGCCGTACATCGCGGCGAACATCGCGGCCACGCGCGCGGCGTACGACCTGAACGCGATCAAGATCGTCCAGCAGAAGGCCTCTCCGGTGTCCGCCGCCAGCGTGCAGGACCTGATCGACGAGACGACGTCGGTCCCGGTCGTCGACCCGAGCCAGATCAACAAGGCGTTCCAGCAGATCCAGGCGGTCTACGGCTACTACAACGTCAACAACGTGCTCGACGTCGACCACTACCCGATCGACGGACGTGACCGCGCGGTCGTGATCGGCGCTCGGGAGCTCGACCCGACCGGCATCGACGCCAGCAACCAGAACTGGTCGAACCTGCACACCGTCTACACCCACGGCAGCGGCATCATCGCGGCGTTCGCCAACCAGCGGGCGGCCGACGACCGGGACGAGAGCCAGCAGATCGAGTGGGCCCAGGGTCAGGACCCGGGCCAGGACTCCCTGGAGAAGGCGACCGGCGACTTCCAGAGCGGCATCTACTTCGGCGAGAACATGCTGGGCGGGTACTCCATCGTCGGCAAGGCGCCGGGTGCGGCCGACGGGGAGATCGACCTGACGGCGTCCGGCACCCAGAGCCGCACGACGTACGCCGGTGGGGGCGGGGTCGGCGTCGGCGGCTTCTTCCACAAGCTGATGTACTCGATCAAGTTCGGCGACGCGAACTTCCTGCTGTCCTCGAGGGTGGGGCCGCAGAGCCGGGTGCTCTACTACCGCGACCCGGCCGAGCGCGTCGAGAAGGTCGCGCCCTGGCTGACCCTCGACAACGACGTGTACCCGGTGGTGGAGGGCGGTCACGTGCTGTGGGTGGTGGACGGCTACACGACCACCGACCAGTTCCCCCAGTCCGAGCGCGCCTCGTTCTCCGACATGACCAGCGACGCGATCGGGCGGCCACCCGGGGTGCGGACCTTGCCCACCGACCAGATCAACTACATGCGCAACGCCGTCAAGGCGACCGTGGACGCCTACACCGGCAAGGTCACCCTCTACGCGTGGGACGAGTCCGACCCGATCCTCCAGGCGTGGCGCAGCGCCTTCCCCGGCACGGTGCTCGACCAGGACCAGATCCCGAGCGCCCTGCTCCCGCACCTGCGCTACCCCGAGGACATGTTCAAGGTCCAGCGGTACCAGTACGCGCGCTACCACGTGACCGACGCCAAGGACTTCTTCCAGGCCCAGAAGCAGTGGCAGGTCTCGCCGGACGCCCGGCAGAAGGACGAGAACCAGGCGCCGGTCCGGATGTTCACCCGCGATCCGCAGACCGGTAACGAGACCTGGTCGCTGACCTCGAGCTACGTACCCAACGGGCGGACCAACCTGTCCGGCTTCGTCTCCGCGAACTCCGACCCGACCACGCCCGACTACGGGGCGATCACCGTCGAGCAGCCACGCGACGCCAACCTGCCCGGCCCGGCGCAGGCCTTCAGCCAGCTGATCTCCGACCCGCGGATCACCCGCAAGACCCAGGCGTTCCTGCTCGGCGGCGCCAACCCGTCGTACGGGAACGTCGTCTCGGTGCCGCTGTCTTCGGGCCTGATGTACGTCGTCCCGGTGTACGCCGAGCGCCAGCAGACCTCGACGTCGTCGTACCTGACGCTGCGCTACGTGATGGTCTCCTACGGCTCGAAGGTCGGCATCGGCGACACCCTCGTCAACGCGATCGCCGACATGGTCGGCGCCGCCACGCCGGACACCGGTGGGAACAACGGCAACAACGGGACCCCCGGTCAGAACAACCAGCCGGACAAGGGCGCGATGGCCAAGGCGCACGCGCTGCTCGAGAAGGCCCAGCGCGACTTCGACGCCGCCGACCAGGCGCTCCAGGAGGGCAAGGGCGCCGAGTGGGTCCGGCTCAACCACCGCGCCCGGGTCGAGGTGGCCAGAGCGCTCAACCTGCTGAAGTAGGGCGTTCTCCCGGCCCACGATTTGAACGGCCGTGCCGCGCTCACGTAGAGTGGGGATCACCGACGCGGGGTGGAGCAGTTCGGTAGCTCGCTGGGCTCATAACCCAGAGGTCGCAGGTTCAAATCCTGCCCCCGCTACCAAGTTCAGGCCCGGAATCAAGTGTGATTCCGGGCCTGAAAGCATTTGAGAATTGATCACGCGTCCAGAAACTGTTGCTCTCTACATTGCAACGAAGGCTGCGGCCAGCCGAGCGATCGACAGGCCGGTCGCGGCACGCTCGGCGCCGGCGACAGCCATCGTGTACTCAGTGCAGGTTCAAGCCACCGCCCCAGGCCTGGATGGCTTCCTCCACGCCAGTGAAGACGAGGTTGCATCCGAAGTGAGGGATCGGGAAGGTGCCCGAAATGACACCAACCGCAGTCGCGTTGCTGTCTCCGACGCGGCGATAGACCGGACCACCACTGTCTCCGGGCTCGACACAGGTGTCGTGGGCCTGCAACTGGGCAAAATCGCCGTTCTTGATGGTCGTTCCGTCGCTGTAGGTGTGGTTTACGTTCGTCGCGTTGATGGTGAATCCGCACAGCTCCCAGGATGTCGTTCCTGAGCGACACACGGGATTGCCCTGGGCGGGCGCCTCGCGTGCCGTGACGAAACGCTTGTCGGTGTTGGAAACCCAGATGGAGTCGCCAGCGCTCTTGTCTTCAGACGTCAAGTTCGCGAGCGAAAGATCGCCGTGGAGCGCGTTGTCATCTCCAGCATTGACAGTCCCGTTGTCCTGGTCCCACGTGCTCTTGCCGCCAAAGTCGCCCATGTGTGCCTGGAAGGTCGGGTCATTGTTCGGACCGGTCGCGCGCCAGTACTCGTCCCAAAGAGTAATGCCGCGCCAGAAGCAGTGGCCAGCTGTCAAGATGTAGTTCGTGCTGCCGATCTTGTAGCCGTAGCCCGCCGTGCAGCGGTGGTCCCATGTCGCCACGAATGGCACTGGACCCGTCCTGGCTGCGTAGTAGCGACTGCCGCCAGCCACCGGACTCGCGTCGTTCATCGCGTCGGTGGTCGTGCCGCCATCCGTCATCCCGGCGACGAGGGTGACTACGCCGGGCGCCTGGCTAAACGAGGCGAGGTCAGCGTCGGATGGCTGACCGATGAAGAAGAGCTGGAATCCATCGGTCTTCGGGTCCACCCACCACGACATCACGCGATCCGTCAGCTGATGAGCTACAAGGAAGTCAGCAAACCGTGACTCGGCGTCGGCCCTGCTCCAATGGGCGGTTCGAACGGCGATGACTGGGTTCGCCTTAAGAACGATCGCCTGAGACGGCACCGCTCTGGCGGCTGTGGTGGCCTCGAGCACCACCGTCTTGGTGTCCGGGTCGTAGTAGGAGCCCTCGTATGCGCTCGGGTTGTCCTCGACAAGGGCGGCGGCCTGTGCGGCTGCGGTCACGAAGCCAGCTGGCGTCTCAGGGGTCGCCGTGTATGACACCACCTTGACGTTTGCAGGTATTGGACCCGAGGTGCCTGCGACTGCCGTGCCGCCAAAGGCAACAGCGGTCGCGGTTCCGACCAGCGACGTCATGATCAAAAGGCCGAGCGGTGCACGAGGAACTCGCAGCATGGCATTCCCTCCCAGGGGCGAGCCGATCCCGGGGTCGCGCTCCATACAGCCCAGGGACCGGATGGTGGAGATGATTCATCCGCAAAGACTCGGCACCGTCAACAGCGCGTTAAGTAAAGTCTCAGGACACGCGAGCTAGCCGCAGGCTTTCCGGTCGACGGTGACAACCGCAGACCACACTGCTCTCGTATGCACAGTATGGGAGACCGCTTGAGATGAGAGACCGCTCGGACTTCGCCGACTACGTAGCCGCTCGACAAGCGATGCTCCGTGGATTCGCGTACGTCCTGTGCGGGGACTGGCAGTTGGCGGAAGACGCAGCGCAGACGGCCTTTGAGAAGCTGTACGTTGCCTGGCCGAGGGTCAAACGCGACGGCCGTGAGGATGCTTACGCCCGCCGCGTGGTAGCCAACGTTGTCATCGACAACGCGCGCAAGCCCTGGCGACGGGAGCGGGTGAGCGAACAACCGTTCGCTGAGGATGTCGCCCTGGTCGAGCAGCCGGATGCGTCCGACGTGATCGCTGCCCTCAAGACGCTCCCCAAGATGCAGCGACAAGTCGTCGTACTGCGACACCTGATGGACCTGTCAGTGGCCGAGGTTGCCCACGAACTTCACATCAGTGAGGGCAGCGTCAAGAGTCACACGTCGCGAGCCCTCATGCGGCTCCATCAACTGCTTGGCCAGACGAGCGCCCGGGAGGGACATCATGGAAAGTGATCAGACCGAACTGCAGCCAACATTCTTCAAGGCCCAGCTTGAGACGGCCCTGTTGGACCGCCCCAAGGGTCCGAGTCCCGCAACGATCGTAGCCTCGGCTGAGCGGGCGCTCAGGCGTCGGCGGTACGCATGGACGTCTGGCGTGTGTGCCGTCATTGCCCTGGCAGGCATCTCCATGCTGGTTGCGAGCCAGCAACCGACGCACAAGACAAGTCCTCAGGTTGCGGCGCCAGTGGCCCCGGATGGATGGCAAGAAGTGCGATGGGAAGGCGGTTCGTTCGCCGTCCCGCCAAACTGGGTGCCAGGCGACCCATCGCAATGGTGCATCTCAGGGCCGGGCTCAGATGTCGGTCGCTTCTCGACGCCGAGTAGCGGAGGCTCAACCGCCGCCGGTTGCAACAATCCCGAGAACTCCTACGGGGCAAACCTGCAGCCCACGTCATCAGTGATGAATGTGAATCAAGCCGATCCAGTGCAGACGAAGTCAGTCGCCGGGGCCCCACTTGTGTATCCCGAAGGGGCGTGGATCGCCACTCGAAAGATCGACGACGACTGGACGTTCGTCGTTGTCGCCAGCGACGCGAAGACGGCTGACGAGATCGTCAATTCGCTCAAGGCGACGTAGCCGACCTTTCGTTATTTACGGGCAATCGAGGAGCCGTTCTTCGGCTGATCCGCGCGCGGACAGCGGCATGAGCGGTCGCTTGCCCTAGAGCGCTGGAAGCAGGTTCGCTGCCCCAGCGACGGCTTTGAAGCGCCCGCGACTGACGCCCGTCAGGCACTCTTGGCCAGTGGTTGGGTCCGCCTTCACGGTCACCCATCGATCGGGCCCTTGTGGTTGTTGCAGGGGGCTGGCCAAGCCACTGCCGAAGATGATGTGAGGGAAGCGACCCACCAAAGACACCACCAGGACGTGACCCGAGGTGCACTCTCCGTCCAGGTTCGGTTGCTGCACCTTGCCGGCAACAACGTAAGCCACAGCCTGGGTGACCTCGGCCTGGTCTTTCGTGATCTCTGACTGAGCGATCGCGACCGCTCTGGCGTACTCGGACCGGCTCAGGGTGCCCTGGTCGGCTACATCAGGACCTTTCTGATGGTGGTTGTGAATCACCACAGCCGCGATGCTCGGGATCAGGACGAGTCCCAGCACCGTCGCCAAGACTCGGATCCTCAAGTTCGCCTCCTTCCGCAGTCAGAATGAGGGTTCAAGCAGTGCGCCGCCATCATCGTTCCCAAACCGTTGTCAGCGGCCTCTCATCGGCCTGTCACGACGCCTCATCGCGCACGAGCGTGCGTCTACGCGAAGAAGCCCTCGACGTTCCTGACGACGGCAGCGTAGGCACCGTCCACGTCTGGGAACTCGGCGTACAGCGCGGTCAGCTCACCACAAGGAGCATGTCAATGTCGGCCCAGCCCCCGGTCCAAACCACGAACTGCGCCTCGTCATCTCCGCATCGCAGCACAACACCAACGGACTCAGGGATTTCCACTGATTGGCGATTGGCCACGATGGGCTGCGGCCAAGAAGACTCTTCGTCGCGCCAGGTGAGCGGGCCGACCTGCGCGGTCCGCTCCCACTCGGGCCTTATCTGTTCGAGGCGCAGCCCTAGTTCGCCAGGTCAATCTTGTGATCCACGGCGACATCCTGCCTGTGGCGGCCGCTCATCGGCAGATGAGTGCGTTGCTCGAGCGCCGGTCGTAGGCTCGGGCCAAGCGATGGGAGAGCACTGGGGGACTTGATCCCGTGGCCATTTACTGTCCAGATACAGCGAGGTCGGGACAGCATCAGTGGGTTACAGTTGGCGGTGTCAAAGCGGCTGAATCCCGCACCGTTGAGCGTGAATCGGCTTGTTTCTGGTCTGATCGGTGATCTTCAGGCATGGCCTGATTGATCCCAGAGGTCGCAGGTTCAAATCCTGCCCCCGCTACCAATCAGGCCCGGAATCACGCGTGATTCCGGGCCTGAAAGTATTTGAGAATTGATCACACGTCCACAAACTGAACCGAATAACTTCGTCGGTGCAGGTTCGGCGGACCCGAGAACCCGCTCGCTCACGTGGGAGCTGCGGACTGTCGGCGCTCGGGGATCCTCCCAGTCGTTCCGCCGTCATGGCACCTGCGTCAATCCGCCGGGAGTCAGAGTGGCCTCACGCGCCCCAGCGAATCGCATCGTCGAACCAGTCTGCGGGAGCGTGGACTCCGCGAAGCTCGGGCCTTCGAGACAGCAGACCGGAGAGACCTCCAACCAGTCGGCCCTCCCGATCACGGGCGACCGCGGCGCGGTCTGACGGACGCTCGGCGTACTGGTCCGCCTCGGAACGGGGCTCGACTGCCAAGTCGTCACAGGTCATGCCCTGCATCGTGTGCTGCTCGTCTTTCAGCGATGTGACGCCAGATGAACTCCTCGTGAAACGTCCGGCTCCCCGTCCGATGTCCGGCGAACCGCCGCCAGGTCGAGAGGGCTCGAGATGGTGAGACGGTCGCGTGCGTCAGGGTGTGGGGCACCAGGATCGGCTCATGCGAATCCTGGCGGTGTCGGACCTCCACTACCGGCTCCCGCACTACGACTGGCTCGTCGACGCGGCCGGTCAGGTCGACGTGGTCGCAATCGCCGGTGATCTGGTCGACGTGGTCAGCCCGGTGCCGCACGAGGTGCAGACGCTCGTGGTGACGGACTACCTGTCGAGGCTTCGGGAACGGACGGTGGTCCTGGCGGCGTCCGGCAACCACGACCTGGACGGAGAGGGGTCCCACGGGGAGCAGGTGGCGGGGTGGCTGCACCGCGTCGGGTCGGGGGTGCACGTCGACGGTGCCTCGGTCGACATCGGGGACACGCGCTTCACCGTGTGCCCCTGGTGGGACGGCCCGGTGACCCGCGACGAGGTCGCTGCCCAGCTGGCCGCTGCGGCCGAGGGCCGTCCGGCACGCTGGGTGTGGGTCTACCACGCACCTCCGGCCGGGACGCCCCTGTGTTACGACGGTCGCCGCACCTTCCCCGATCACGACCTCGCCGCGTGGATCGACGCGCACCAGCCGGACATCGTCCTCTGCGGCCACATTCACCAGTCGCCCTGGGCCGAGGGCGGGTCCTGGCACGCGCAGCTCGGTCGGACCCTTGTCTTCAACGCGGGGAAGCAGATCGGCAAGGTGCCCGCGCACATCACCCTCGACACCGAGCAGGACACCGCCGAGTGGTTCGGGGTGTTCGAGTCAGAGGTTCTGTCCCTCATGTGACCCATGCGCGTCGCCCTCGGGATCGCGCCGCGACCCCGGCGATGCGGGCGGGGACTGGTGGTGCAGCAGCGTGCCGAGGATCCGGTCGACCATGCCGAGATGCCCCTCCGCCTCGGCGTACTGGCGCTTGACGTCGACGAGGTACTGCGTCATCCCGTCCAGGCGCGACGCCGTCGTCCTCAGGATCTCGAGAGCCGCCCCCGGGCGGTCGCGGAGGAAGGCGTTCGGGTCGTCGGAGACGCGGACCGTGACCGGGGTCGCGGCACGGACCGAGGCCGACGCCGGCCGTTCCAGCAGAGCCGACATCTCCCCGAGGACTGCTCCGGGTACATCCACGCGCGCGAACGCCACGCCCTCCCGCTCGATCTCCACCGCCCCGGAGACCAGAACCCACAGTCGCCCTCTGGTCATCCCCTCCTCGATCAAGACCTCGCCCGGAGCGACCTCGACCGTCGGGAGGTCGGAGCTGAGATCCAACATGCTGTTCACCCACGTCATTGTGCCGATCGTCACGACCCAGGCTGGGGGCGTCTCGACTCGCGACAACCCCGGCACGTGGAGCCCATCGAGGCTGTCGGAGACATCGGTGATCCTCTCGTCGATGTGCAGCGCGTCCTTCCGTCGGGTGTGACTCGGCTGCGAAGGGTCTGGGGACTTTGGGGCGATGGTGACAGGATCGGCTCGCTCGAGTGCGGCGAAGGTGCCTCCGGCCGATCCACCGCGAAACGGCGGCATCCGGAGCGCACCGATGAGTTCCGGAGGCCGTCTGCCAACGTGTCGGCTACTTGACCTCGGAGCGGCGCAGGTACAGCAGCCCGACGACGACGGGGATCACGATCCAGATCATCGTGGTCGAGCCGAGCATCGCCCACTCCTTGACAGTGTTCGTGGCGCCATCGAGGAGCGCCACCTGCGTGTAGTGCCAGTCGATCCACGGCTGCAGGTCCTCGAACCACGAACGCACCTGAGCCAGGAGCGCGAGAGTGCCGGGCATCACTAGTGAAGCGACGAAGTAGCCCACGATCGCGCCCGCGGAGTTGCGCAGCACGACACCGAGTGCGAAGCCGAAGGCCATGCCCACCAGGTTGTAGAGCACCATCTGGAGTGCCATGGACAACGAGATGTCCCACGCGGTGTCGACGCCTGCGAGTGCTGACCCGGCCACGTTGCCGAGGGCGCCAACCGCGAAGGCGACGGAGACGGCGCCGAGGCCCACCAGGAGGATCGCGATCGCCTTGGCCGCGATCACGCGTTCGCGGCTTGGCACCAGCGTGAACGTGGTGAGCCCACTTCGCTGGCTCCACTCACCCGTGACGGCCAGGATCGCGATGATCGGCAAGATCACTGACATCGGGAACCCGCTCGCCCTCACGAAGTTCTGGTAGGTGACGTCGCTGTTGAGGCCGAGGACGAGGAGCGACCCGGCCGAGATGGGCGACAGGACGCCGATGCTGATGAGCATCCAG
>Ga0070665_100003718_pt1 | contig 16152 bp, 9 predicted proteins | sample KBSS13metaG_FD_65862 | JGI IMG/M metagenome (GOLD analysis project Ga0070665, IMG submission 65862) | Switchgrass rhizosphere microbial communities from Kellogg Biological Station, Michigan, USA - KBS S1-3 metaG | ecosystem: Host-associated > Plants > Roots > Rhizosphere > Soil ... | reverse complement strand
CCCTGCATCGTGCCGTCGCAGGACATCGTGCTCGGCCTGTACTACGCGACGCGCGAGAAGATCGGCGCTGCAGGCGAAGGCGCGGTGTTCTCGGACGTGTCCGAAGTGGCGCGGGCCTACGAGTCGCGCCAGGCGGAGCTGCACGCCAAGATCAAGGTGCGCATCCGCGAAGTCGACGTGAAGACCGGCCCCGAAGGCAAGACCGAGCGGGTCGAGAAGATCACCCGCTACGACACGACCGTCGGCCGTTCTCTCCTGTCCGAGATCCTGCCGCCGGGACTGCCGTTCTCGTACATCAACAAGCCGCTCAAGAAGAAGGAAATCTCGCGCATCATCAATGCGAGCTTCCGGCGTTGCGGCCTGCGCGAGACCGTGATCTTCGCGGACAAGCTCATGCAGGCGGGTTACAGCCTGGCCACGCGCGGCGGCATCTCGTTCGCGGCCGACGACATGCTGGTGCCGGTGGAAAAGCACCAGATCATTGCGGATGCCGAATCGCAGGTGAAGGAGATCGAGGCGCAGTACACCTCGGGTCTCGTCACGCAGGGCGAGCGCTACAACAAGGTGGTCGACATCTGGGGTCGTGCGGGCGACGACATCGCGAAGGCGATGATGGCGCAGCTCGGCACGATGGAGGTCACCGACCGCGAAGGCACGCAAGTCAAGCAGGACTCGTTCAACTCCATCTTCATGATGGCGGATTCGGGCGCTCGGGGCTCGGCGGCGCAGATCCGGCAGCTGGCCGGCATGCGCGGCCTGATGGCAAAGCCGGATGGCTCGATCATCGAGACGCCGATCACGGCCAACTTCCGCGAGGGCCTGAACGTGCTGCAGTACTTCATCAGCACCCACGGCGCGCGCAAGGGCCTGGCCGACACGGCGTTGAAGACGGCGAATTCAGGGTACCTGACGCGTCGTCTCGTTGACGTGACGCAGGATCTCGTGGTGACCGAAGACGATTGCACGACGAAGAACGGCGTGGCGATGAAGGCGCTGGTCGAAGGCGGCGAAGTCATCGAGCCGCTCCGCGAGCGCATCCTCGGCCGCGTGGCGGCGTCGGATGTGATCCATCCGGAAACGCAGGCAACGCTCTACGAGGCGGGCACGCTGCTGGGCGAGGACGAAGTCGAGCAGATCGAGATGCTGGGCATCGACGAGGTCAAGGTGCGCACCCCGCTCACCTGCGACACGCGTTACGGCCTGTGCGCGGCGTGCTATGGCCGCGATCTCGGCCGGGGCCATCTCGTCAACGTCGGCGAGGCGGTGGGCGTCATCGCCGCGCAGTCGATCGGCGAGCCGGGCACGCAGCTCACGATGCGGACCTTCCACATCGGCGGCGCGGCGTCGCGGACGGCGGCGGCATCGCAGGTCGAATCCAAGTCGGCCGGCACGGTGCGGTTCTCCGCGCTGATGCGCTACGTCACGAGCGTCAAGGGCGAGCTGGTGGTGATCGCGCGCTCCGGCGAAGTGATGATCCACGACGACAACGGTCGCGAACGCGAGCGCCACAAGGTGCCGTACGGCGCGACGCTGCAGGTGAAGGACGGCGACGTGGTCAAGGCCGGCAAGGTGCTGGCGCAGTGGGACGCGACGGCACGCCCGATCATCACGGAATACGCCGGCACGGTGAAGTTCGAGAACGTCGAGGAAGGCACCACGGTGGCGAAGCAGGTCGACGACATCACCGGCCTGTCGACGTTGGTCGTCATCGATCCGAAGCGCCGTGCGGGCTCGACGGCGAAGGGCGTGCGGCCGCAGGTCAAGCTGCTCGATGCCAGCGGCGAGGAAATCAAGATCGCCGGCTCGGACCTGCCCGTCAACATCACGTTCCAGCTGGGCTCCATCATCACTGTGAAGGATGGCCAGCCGGTCGCGGTAGGCGAGGTGCTCGCGCGGATTCCGCAGGAAACGTCGAAGACGCGCGACATCACGGGCGGTCTTCCGCGCGTGGCGGAGCTGTTCGAGGCGCGTGCGCCGAAGGACGCCGGCACGTTGGCGGAAGTCACCGGCACCGTGTCGTTCGGCAAGGACACGAAGGGCAAGCAGCGCCTGGTCATCACCGACCTGGACGGCGTCGCCCACGAGTACCTGATCCCGAAGGACAAGCACGTGACCGCGCACGACGGCCAGGTGGTGAACAAGGGCGAGATCATCGTCGACGGTCCGGCCGATCCGCACGACATCCTGCGTCTCCTCGGGGTGGAAGCGCTCGCGCGCTACATCACCGACGAAGTGCAGGACGTCTACCGGCTGCAGGGCGTGAAGATCAACGACAAGCACATCGAGGTGATCGTGCGGCAGATGCTTCGCCGCGTGCAGATCCACGACGCCGGCGACACCCGCTTCATCGTGGGCGAGCAGGCAGAGCGGTCCGACATCCTGGACGAGAACGACAAGGCGATCGCCGCCGGGAAGCAGCCGGCAGCCTACGAGCACATGCTCCTCGGCATCACCAAGGCGTCGTTGTCCACCGACTCGTTCATCTCGGCGGCCTCGTTCCAGGAGACCACGCGCGTGCTGACGGAAGCCGCGATCATGGGCAAGAAGGACGACCTCCGCGGGTTGAAGGAGAACGTGATCGTCGGCCGCCTGATTCCGGCGGGCACCGGTCTCGCGTATCACACCGCGCGCCGGAAGCTGAAGCTGCTCGGGCCTGAAGCCGCCGCCGCCGAGGCTGCGTTCACGGCACCCGAAGCGGCACCGCCGGCAACCACGGAGGTTTCAGCCGACGCCGCCTGATCGTTGCAGCACCAGCTCGGAGCCCGGCCCCACAAGGCCGGGCTTTTTTTTGTGTAGCATCAGAACGACGTCCGAACATCACGCTACTCGTGCTGCCTCGGTCGACGTCATCGCAGAGGAGAGGAATGCCCGACGTTGCCGACTCGCTTCGCGAGGCGATTGCGAGTCTTCGCGCGAATCGTCTGGCCGATGCCCACGCGCTCCTCGAGCGCATCCTTGCCGGCGATCCCGGGGACGCCGAGGCGCTGCATCTCTCGGGCATCGTGCTGTACCGCCGTGGCGATTTCGGCGCCGCGATCGCGCGCATAACAAAGGCGATGGCACGCGAGCCGCGCAACGCCGGGTATCAGGCGAACCTTGGGCAATGTCCTGAACGTCGCATACGAAGGCCAGCGACGCGCTGTGGATGGGCTGCCCGCTCGTGACGCTCACCGGCGAGACGTTCGCGCACGCGTGGCCACGAGCATCGTGCGCAACGCCGGATTGTCCGAGCTTGCCACCGGATCCCTCGACGAATATGAATCCCGGCTCGTCGAACTGGCGGCCGATGCGGACGGGTTGGCATCGTTGCGCGCGCGATTGACGGCGTTGCGCGCCACTGCCCCGCTATTCGACACGCCGCGATTCACGCGCCATCTCGAGCGCGCCTACGCCCGCATGGCGGCAACGAGCGCCGCAAGCGAAATGCCGACGGCCTTCGATGTGGAGCGCGAGCCCTGACCCCCTCGGCCTTGCCGAATGGGCCACGGCAGCAAACTTCCGCAGCCCGGTGCGGGGTCTGCGTTGTCCGCAAAAGAATCGGGCGGCGGGTTTGGCGCCGCCGCCCGGTACCGCAGCCCGAGCGTGTCGCTGCTCGGGAAGTGGGATGCTAGTTTTGCAATCCCGCCGGCGTCGTGCTTTCCGGGAACGGCCACACGCCATTGGTGAAGCGTAGCGACAGGAAGCCGTTGTCCTGGCAGGTGGTCTGCAGGCTGGCCGTCGCGGCGTTCAGCCGGATTTGCGCATTGCACCAATCGGGTCCGCCGGCGCGCCACTGGGCTCCGTGATTGGATCCAGGACTGGCCACCGTCGTCCCGGCCGGGTTGTAGTACGCGATCTCCTTCGGCCGAACCGCGTCGCGAATGTCGAAGACGCGAATGCCCGAGTTGAAATAGCCACAGGCGAGCGTAGTTGCGTCATGCCGATTGTCGACGCTGCAATAGTGGCTGCCGTAGGTGAAGCTCGACAGCCCCACCAGGTCCGGAAGCACCTTGTCGCAGTTGAGGGGATCGTGCGTCTCCAGCATCAGCCTCGAGACCTGCTTCGGATTGGCCTCATCGCTGATATCGATGATCCGGGCCATGTTGAACACCGGCAATCCCGCGGCGCACGCGGCCTGCCAGCCCGCCGTGCTGTTGCCGCCGGTGCTCGACTCCTCCACCGCCACGATATACGGCTTGTTCTTGATCGTGACCAGGATCGTGTGCTGCATCTGGCCACCATCACGCCACAGCAGCGATCCAACCTGCCGGAATTGAGGATTGGGCACACGCTTCTGGAAGTCGCTGGTGTCCAGGATCAGGAGGCCGTTGGCCGGTGGTGCCGTCAGGAGATTGACGGTGGCGCCCAGCACGCCGGCCTGCGACACGTAGGCCCGGGTTCCGTCATCGCTGACCACCAGCCCGTGCGTGGTGACGGTGGTGGGCGTCAATTGGGGGACCGTCCACGTACCGAGCAGCTTGGGGTGCGCGGTGTCGCTGATATCCGTCGCGGTGTATTTCTTCGGTGTGCCGCGGTCGCCGCTGTACCAGGTCAGCCCATCGGGCGAGAACGTGCCTTCGTGACCTGCCAGGGTCTCACCGGCTGGCAGCGCGGCCGCATCCCCGTTTTCGGGTGATCCAGTCAGGACGCTCGACAGCAACTGCGGCGTCCGGCAGTCGTTGGAGATGTCGTAGATGTCGAGCTGTCCGGTCCCCGTACCGTTCCGCGCGAACTCGGCGCCCAGCAGTTGCCTGCGCTCGTTGACCTTGAGCGACTCCCACGGATCGAGCATCGACTGCGTCGTGAGGTACGTCGTGACATACGGAGTGGTCGGCTGGGTGACGTCCAGGACGACCGTTCCGAGCTGGGTGCGGCTCGCGGTATTGATCGACGTGTCGTAGTAATTGCAGAGGTGGCCGGCCTTGTCCTGGAAGAACGCGTGCTGCCAGCTCGCGCCGTCGCCCTTGTACTGTCCGACGAGCTGCAGATTGCAGCTGTAGCCCTGGAATCCGGCCGCGCGCACGGCCGCGGGGACCTGGCCCTGCAGTCCGGTTTCCGGTCGATCGTTCGGGCCGCAGGTTGCCTTCGACACCGTGAGCGGAACGGGCCCTTCGTCGCTGTTGCTGTCGCCATTGCAGCCCGCAAGCGCTGTTGCAAGCGCGCATGCCGCCGCGACGGCCGTGAGTCCGCGGTATCGCGGATACGTCCATATTGCCATGATTCCCTCCGGCACCAGATAGTCAGGATAGACCGCCCCGATACAGCCGCGCGCTTCTTGAGAGCCCTGAATCGGCGCTATCGCGACGCTTGGAAACCGTGGCGCAGAGCGCCAAGCCTCCCGAAGTTCGGGATCGCGCGAGAAGCAATTCCCTCGATTGCGACGCACGCCCGCGAGCTTCACTTTGTAATCTACCACCAACACACCGCAATATGCCACTGTATTCGGGCCTCGATCTGAATGGATTCAACGGCTCCGCAATGCGGCCGGACTGCGCCATCGCGTTCGTCTTGCCCGCCGCTTCGGGGTCGCGCTACAGTGACCCGGGCGCGGGCAGCCGCGGGTGCGGCAACGGGAGTCACCGGGCAATGATCGGACGCGGCATCTTCAATCAACGGCTGGTGGCGGTATTCTTTCTCGGCTGGCTGCTCCTTGGCTTTCCGATGCTCGCGGCCTTCGACCGGCCGGTCTTTGTTTTTGGCATCCCGCTCCTATATGCCTACGTGCTCTGCGCGTGGGCCCTCCTCATCGTCCTGCTCGCGCTGATCGTCGAGCGCCGACGGTAGAGCGCCACGGCCCGATAGCGCTCATGCTGGACGGCCGGACGATCCTGCTCGCATCGGGCGCATATCTGGCGTTGCTGTTTGCCGTGGCGCACTACGGCGAGCGTCGCGCCGCCTCCGGCCGCTCGCTGGTCTCCAATCCGTACGTCTACACGCTGTCGCTCGCGGTATACGCGACCGCATTCTCGTTCTACGGCGGCGTCGGCCGGGCGGCCGAGACCGGGGTCGCGATTGTTGCGGTGTCCATGGGACCGACGCTCTACGCCGCGCTGGCGTGGCTGGTGCTGCGCAAGATGATCCGGATCAGCAAGGCCAACCGCATCACGTCCATCGCCGACTTCATCGGGTGGCGGTACGGCAAGAGCAGCCTTCTGGCCGCCGTCGTGACACTGGTCGCGATCGTGGGCGTCGTTCCATACGTCTCGCTGCAGCTGAAGGCGATCGCGGAGAGCTATGCGGTGTTGGCGCAATACCCGGAATTCGCGTTGCCGGCTGCAAATCCGCCACCGATGCCCGAAGACACCGCGCTGTACGCCGCGGTGGCGCTCGCTGCGTTCGCCATGCTCTTCGGCACGCGCCGCCTCGACGTGACGGAGCGGCACGAGGGCATGGTTGCCGCGATCGCGTTCGAGTCGCTCGTCAAGCTCTCGGCCCTGGTTGCAGTGGGCGCCTTCGTGGTCTGGAGCATTCACGACGGGTTGGGGGACGTTTTCGCACGCGCCGATGCGCTGCCCGAGTTGCGGCGTCTCGTGACGCTGGAAGCCACGCCCGGCAATGCTGCCGGCTGGACCACGCTGATGATCGTGTCGTTGATGGCAATACTGTGCTTTCCCCGCCAGTTTCAGCTCGGCGTGGTCGAGAACGTGAGCGAGCGCCATCTGCGCAAGGCGGTCTGGCTGTTTCCGTTGTACTCGTTTGCCCTCAATTTCTTCCTGCTGCCGATCGCGCTGGCGGGACTGCTGCGCTTTCCGGGACACAGCGTGGAGGCGGACATGTTCGCGCTCGCCTTGCCGATGAGCGAGCGGCAGGAACTCCTCGCGCTCTTCGTGTTCATCGGCGGCGTGTCGGCGGCGACCGCGATGGTGATCGCCGAGTCGATCGCGTTGTCGACGATGATCTGCAACGATCTCGCGATGCCGCTCCTCCTGCGCTGGAAGCGGCTCGCGCTGGCGACGCGTCCGGATCTGTCGGGCCTCGTGCTTTCGATCCGGCGCATCGCCATCGTGGTGCTGCTCGCGCTCGCCTATGGCTACTACCGCGCGACGATCGGTTTGCACGCCCTCGCGCCGATCCTCTTCGTCGCGTTCGTCGCGCTGGTGCAGATCGCACCCGCGCTCCTGGGCGGCATGTACTGGAAGCAGGCCACCAAGGCGGGCGCCTGCACCGGCATCGCGCTGGGAGTCGCCGTCTGGGCCTATACGATGCTCCTGCCCACGTTCGCGGATGCCGGCCTCCTGCCGCAACGTCTCGTCACCACGGGCCCGTTCGATATGGCATGGCTGCGACCGCGCCAGCTGTTCGGGCTCGCAGGCATCGATCCGCTCGCGCAGGCGCTGTACTGGACGCTGCTGGCGAACGTCGGCGCCTATGTTGCGGTGTCGCTCTGCACGCGCCAGAGCCAGCTCGAGCGGGTGCAGGCGCTGCTGTTCGTGGACGTCTTCCGCATCTCCGATCGCGGGGCGCAACTGTGGAGCGGCAGCACGTCGCTCGAGGAATTACGGGGGCTCGCTCGGCGTTTTCTCGGACCCGCGCGGGCCGACGAAGCGCTCGCGAGCTATGCGATACGACGTAACGCCGCAAGCATCGACGTCCTTCAGCCGGATGCCGGGCTGGTCCACCATGTCGAGACGCTTCTGGCCGGCGTGATCGGCACCGCGTCGGCGCGCGTGATGGTCGCCACCGCGGTGCGCGAGGTGCCCCTTCGCGTCGAGGAGATCATGCGCATTCTCGACGAGACATCCGAGCTTATCGCCTACAGCCACCAGCTCGAGGAGAAATCGCGCGAGATCGAGACCGTCAGTGCCGAGCTTCGCAATGCCAACGACCGGCTGCGCGAGCTCGACCGGATGAAAGACGATTTCCTGGCTGCCGTCACCCACGAGCTGCGAACGCCCCTCGCTTCGATTCGCGGGCTCTCGGAGCTCCTGTATGCCGATGCGGGCATCAGTGCCGGCGAGCGCACACGGTTTCTCGGAATCATCATCAAGGAAAGCGAGCGGCTGACGCGTCTCATCAATCAGGTGCTCGATCTCGCCAAGGTCGAGGCGGGCAAGGCGACATGGCATCGGTCGCAGGTCGACATGAGAGAGCTGGTGGAGGAGGTGCGCGAATCGCTCGATCCTCTCTTGCGCGAGCGGCGCGTCCGTCTCACCACCGACCTGCCCGCCGCCGTGCCGTCGGTCGATGCGGACCGCGACCGGCTGCTGCAGGTCGTGGTCAACCTGGTGTCCAATGCCGTCAAGTATTGCGCCCCGGACGAAGGATGGGTTGCGCTCGGGGTGGCGGTGGAAGCCGACGCGATCCGCGTCGACGTGGCCGACAACGGGCCGGGCATCGCGGAGGGCGACCAGGCGCTCATTTTCGAGAAATTCGTTCAGGTCGCCGATGCCGGAGGCGGCCGCCAGCCCGGGTCAGGGCTCGGCCTCGCGATCAGCCGCCACATCGTTCACTTCCACGGCGGGCGCCTGTGGGTGCGGAGCGTCCCCGGTCAGGGCGCTACGTTCTCCTTCACGATTCCGCGAAGCGACGGCGGGGCTGCGACCCCCGAGCCGGTACGTCGCGCGTCCGATCTCGCCTGATCAGTGGCGCGCCGCTAGCCTCCGGACGGCCGCAAGGATCGCGCAAGCTCGCCGGCATGCGGATCCGAGGCGGGGATGTCCTCGACCTCCAGCCGGTATCCGCGGCCATGAATCGTGCGAAGCGCGACGCCGCTGCCCGCGATCTTCTTGCGCAGGCGATGGATATACACCTCGATCGTATTGAGCCCGACATCCCCTTCATACCCGTAGACCTGCTCGAGCAGGCGCTCCTTGCTCACCACCTGCCCGAAATGGACGAAGACGGCTTCGAGCAGGCTCACCTCGCGCGACGACAGGTCGACCACGTCGTCGTCGATGGTCACCGTGCGGGAAACGGTGTCGAACGCGAGCCGGGCGTGGCGCACCTGCTGCGAACGGGCGCCCCCGCTGCGGCGAAGCAACGCGCGCACGCGCGCCACCAGCTCGTTGATGGAAAACGGCTTCACCAGGTAGTCGTCGGCGCCCGCATCGAGCCCCTGCACCCGCTCGTCATCGGCGTCGCGCGCCGAGAGGATCAGCACCGGCGTCGTGCATTGATGCGTGCGCAGTCGCCGCAGCACCTCGAGTCCATCCATGCGCGGCAAGCTCAGGTCCAGCACGATGAGGTCGAAGTGCTGACTGCGAAGCAGTTGATCGGCCGCAGCGCCGTCGTCGGCGCGATCGACGGCGTGCCCAACCTGACGCAGAGAATAGGTGAGGACCTCCGACAGCGCGAAGTCATCCTCGACCACGAGCAACCGCATGAGTCCCCCGATGATTCCGTTCCAGGCCATTCGTCGACGGCCGTGCGAAACGCTTTCGCGGGATCATACCCTTGACCGCTTGCCATCACTACCCGGCGACACGAGTGGACGCCGTAGGCGCGATGTCCGTGGCAGACGTTCTTGCATAATACGAACGGACGCCGTGGATTTCGAGCGGCGTCATCTCTCCGCCCAACCTGCGGGTGCGTCGGCCGGAGCACGCCTGCGCGTCCCCAAAGACATCATCGAAGCCCATGCAAAAGAACGCCGTAGCGATTGCCACGCTGGCCATATCGGTCCTGATTCTCGCCGGACTCTACTTCGCGTTCGCGCGGATGCCCTCCGAACCGCCACCGCGCATCCCGACGCCATCGGCGGGAGCGCCGGTCCCTGATCCCCCGCCGCCCTCCGCGGCGCAAACTCCGGCGCCGGTCCCGGCCCCTGTACTCACCGCGCCAGCGGCGCCTTCGGCCGCCGCGGCCGAGGCCGGCATCTTTCATCTCACGATCGCGAAGCCGGACGGCAATGCGCCGGCGGCCGTGAGGCCAGCATTGGCGGCAAGACAGGGCGAGACCATCACCTTGATGATCGCAACCGAGCGCGCCGGCACGCTTGAAGTTCACGGGTACGGGCAAAAAGTGACGGTGAAGCCGGGCACCGAGGCTAAGCTTTCATTCACCGCCGATCGCGCCGGCCGATTCCCCATCGACCTCCATGCGAGCGACGGACAGCATGTCGAGGTGTCCGCCCTGGAGGTCAGACCGCGATAGAGGACAGGGCTCGCCGCTTTACCGCCTGCCTTCCCTGCGTGACAATGAGCCGCCGGGCAGGACCCCGTCCCGCCCGGTCCTTGCGGTCCTCTTGCTAAGCTTCCGGCCACGATGTCCACGCAGCGCCGACTTTTCGTACTGATCGCGATCATCCTGGCGCTCGTCGCCGCCGCGGCGGCGGCGTACGCGTACCAGCGCACGCGCTTCGACATGGTGCGTACGCTCGCCACCATCGCGGAACAGGAGGGAGCCTGGGACAATCCCTGGGACCTGCAGGAGCAGAAAATCGCCAGCCTGCAGGGCCTCCTGGCCGCCGAGCGCGACCCTATCAAGCGCCTCAACCTCCGCCGCGACCTCGGCCAGCAGTACATCAACGGCGGCGCGGCCGAGCCCGGCATCGCGGCGCTCGAATCGGTGCTGTCCGATTACGGGCCGATGTTGCCGCCCAGCGACATCGAGACGCTGAAGGCCGATATCGCGCTCGGGTATTTCCGGTTGGGCGAGCTGCAGAACTGCACGTGGAATCACAACTCGGATGCGTGCATCTTTCCCATCAATCCCGATGGCGTCCACAAGGAGCAGCTGGGCGCGCGTGAAGCGGCGGCGCGTTACGCCGCGCTGCTCGCCGATCCGAAGAGCGATCCCGAGAATGCGTTGGTCTACCGGTGGCTGCTCAATATCTCCTACATGGTGCTGGGCGAATATCCCGCCAGCGTGCCCAAGCAATGGCTGATCGGGCTCGACAGGTTCAAGTCGGACTACGACATCGGCACTTTCCGCGATGTGGCGGCGACGCGCGGCGTGGCGGCGCTCGGTCGTGCAGGCGGCGTGGTCCTCGAGGATTTCGACAACGACGGGCATCTCGACCTCATGATCTCGCGCATGGGTGTGGCGGACCCGATCGAGTATTTCCACAACCGCGGCGACGGCACATTCGAGCGCAAGACGGTCGAGGCGGGCCTCAAGGGCATCGTGGGCGGCCTCAACATCATGCAGGCGGACTACGACAACGACGGCTGCATCGACGTCTATGTGCCGCGCGGCGCGTGGTACCACGACAAGGGCCAGTTTCCAGCCTCGCTGCTGCACAACAACTGCGACGGGACCTTCACTGACGTCACCGCCAAGGCGGGCGTGCGCAACGATCTGCCGTCGCAGACCGCGGTGTGGGCAGATTTCAACAACGACGGCCTGCTCGATCTCTTTGTCGGCAACGAGATCCAGCGCGACAAGATTCCATGGCCGGAGACGGCGAGAAATTTCCGTCTTTACATCAACAACGGCAACGGCACGTTTACCGACGTCGGCCCGGAGACCGGTATCCAGCTCGCCGGCATGGTGAAGGGCACGACCTCCGACGACTACGACAACGACGGCTGGCCGGATCTCTATGTTTCGGTCATGGGCGGTGCGAACCACCTGTTTCGCAACGTCGGTGCGCCGGGACGCATCCCCAAGTTCGAGGATGTCACCGCGAAGGCCGGGGTCGCCGAGCCGAAAATGAGCTTCACCACCTGGTTCTTCGATTACGACAACGACGGCTGGCCCGACATCTTCGTGTCGGGGTACTGGGCATCGATGCCGAACATCGTGCGCGAGTACCTGGGCGACAAGGCGAACGCCAAGGGCGACCGGCCGCGCCTCTATCACAACAATCGCGATGGGACGTTCACCGACGTGTCGCGCGAGATGCATCTCGATCAGCTGCTGCTCACGATGGGCGCCAACTTCGGCGATCTCGACAACGACGGCTGGCTCGACTTCTATGTCGGCACCGGTGCCGCGCCGCTCACCAACATCGTGCCGCACCAGATGTTCCGCAACGACCACGGGCAATCGTTCCAGAACGTCACGACGTCCGGCGGCTTCGGCCATCTGCAGAAGGGCCACGCCGTGGCGTTCGGCGACATCGACAACACCGGCAACCAGGATGTGTTCGAAGTCATCGGCGGCGCGTTCACGAGCGACCGCTTCTACAGCGCGCTGTTCAAGAATCCGGGCCATGGCAATCACTGGCTCAAGCTTCGCCTCGTCGGAACGAAATCCAACCGCTTCGCGGTGGGTGCGCGTATCCGCGTGCGTGTGCAGGGGGACGAGGGACAGCCGCGCGACATCTTCCGCACCGTCAACAGCGGCGGCAGCTTCGGTGCGCAGAGCCTGCGTCCGCACATCGGCCTCGGCAAGGCCACGGCGGTCGACGCGATCGAGATCCGGTGGCCGGGTACCGGTGCGCCGCAGCAATTCAAGGGCCCGTTCGCGGCCGATACCATCTACGAGTTGCGCGAGGGGGATCCGCAATTGAAGGCCGTTCCCTCTCCCGCCAAGCCTCCCGTGCACGCCTCGCGATGAGGCGAGGCACCACGCGGTTTCCGGTTGCCGAGGCCACGCTCGGTCGCATCCGCATTCCGGAACTGCAGCGACTGGGGTAGCAAATGCTGGGCAGCTGGACGCTGTTCCTCATTTCGACGTGTTACGTCGCGCTGCTTTTCGCCATCGCTATCTTCGGCGATCGCAAAGCCCGTTCAGCCGGCGTTCCCGCGCGCAAGCCCTGGGTCTACAGCCTTGCGCTGGGCGTCTACTGCACATCGTGGACGTTCTACGGGGCGGTGGGCCGGGCGTCGACCAGCGGCTGGGATTTCCTGCCGATCTACCTGGGCCCTGTGCTGGTGTTCGCGCTCTGGATGCCGCTGCTCGAGCGCATCGTGCGCCTGTCGAAGCGGCACAACATCACATCGATTGCCGACTTCGTGAGTGCACGCTACGGACGCCACCAGCCGATCGCCATGCTGATCACGGCCATCGCGGTCATCGGCGTGTTGCCGTACATCGCGCTGCAGCTCAAGGCGGTCGCCATGGGCTTCGATGTGCTGTCGGTGCCGGCGCCGCAGGGCACGGGCAGCTTCTTCGACAACGCCCTCCTGATTGCCGCGATGCTCGCCGCGTTTGCAATCCTGTTCGGCACGCGCGAGGTGTTGAGCAGCGAAAGCCACCACGGCATGGTGCTGGCCATTGCGTTCGAATCGATCGTGAAGCTGATCGCCTTTCTCGCGGTCGGCGCCTACGCGGTGCATGCCCTCGGCGGGGACTTCATCGACGCGTTCACGCATGCGACGTCGCTGCCGCATGGCGGCGACGCACACAGCGGTGCAAAATGGAGCGCCGGCTTCGTCGCGCAGACGATTCTCGCCAGCGCTGCGATCTTCTGCCTGCCCCGGCAATTCCAGGTCATGGTCGTGGAGAACACGGCCATCGGCGACATGCGCACGGCGCGCTGGCTGTTTCCGGTCTATCTCACGTCGATCAGCCTGCTCGTCCTCCCCATCGCGGCGCTCGGCCTCGAGACCTTCGCGCAGTCGAGCGTCGCGGCAGACACCTTCGTGCTGGCGCTTCCGCTGGCTGGCGGCCATCCGTGGCTTGCGCTCGCCACCTATCTCGGCGGTTTTTCGGCCGCGACGGGCATGATCATCGTGGAGACGATCGCGCTGTCGACGATGGTCTGCAACGAGTTCGTCATGCCCATCCTGCTGCGCACCGGCCACGTCAGCCATGGCCGCGGCCAGGACGTGTCGGGGTTGATCAAGTCGATCCGGCGTATCGCCATCGTGGCCATCGTGGGCCTCGCGTACCTGTATTTCCGCTATTTCACGGGGCCGGGCACGCTCACGCAGATCGGACTGCTCTCGTTCACCGCGGTCGCGCAGTTCGCGCCCAGCATCGTCGGCGGCGTGTACTGGAAGCGCGGGCGCTACCAGGGGGTGGTCGCGGGTCTTTGCATCGGTGCGTGTGTCTGGTTCTACACGTTGCTGCTGCCCGAGCTGATCTCCTCGAACGGTCCCTCGAGCCTGCTGAATGACGGCCCGCTAGGCATCGGCTGGTTGAGGCCACAGGCGCTGTTCGGGCTGGACGGTTTCGACTCGATCGCGCATGGCGCGCTGTGGAGTCTCGCACTCAACGCGCTCGCGTATGTGCTGGTGTCGCTCCTCGGCACCACCCGCCTGCACGAGCGCCTGCAGGCGGCCCGGTTCCTCGGCCAGGCGAGCGATCAGGCGACCACGCGCGCCAACGCTCCGCCGATTGCCGCGACCGTGGGCGACCTGCAGGAGCTCCTCGAATGCTTCGTCGGACGCGATCGGGCGAAAGGGCTGTGCGACCAGTATGCCGCCCGATCGGGACGCGCCGAGCTGCTGCCGCACGAGCGCGCCGACCCGGAGTTCGCACGCGTCACGGAGCATCGGCTTGCGGGCGTTCTCGGCGCCTCCAGTGCACGCCTCGTCATGGCCTCGATGCTGCGCGGGCGCGACATGGAGCTCGAGGAAGTCGTGCGGCTCCTGGACCAGACATCCCACGAGATCCAGTTCAATCGCGAGCTCCTGCGCGCTGCGCTGGAGCATTTGTCCCAGGGCGTCAGTGTCGTCGACGCCGAGCTTCGCCTCGTAGCGTGGAACAAGCGGTACCTCGAGCTGTTCGAGTATCCGCCCGGAATGGTCTCGGTCGGCCGGCCGATCGAGGAGGTGATGCGGTTCAACGCCGCACGCGGTCTGCTGCAGGGCGTCGACCTCGAGGAGGGTGTGCGGCGGCGCCTGGAGCGCATGCGCGAAGGCCGCGCCCATTCGCACGAGCGCGAGCTGCCGGATGGCACCGTTCTCGAGATCCACGGGAATCCGATGCCGGGCGGCGGCTTCGTTACCACCTATTCGGATGTGACCGCGCGCAAGCGGACGCAGCGCGCCCTGGTCGAGTCCAACGAAATGCTCGAGATCCGCGTACGCGACCGGACGCGCGAGCTGACTGCGCTGAACGAAGCCCTCGCCGACGCCATATCCGATGCCGAACGCGCCAATTTTTCGAAGACGCGGTTCCTGGCGGCAGCCTCGCACGATCTCGCACAACCGATCACGGCCGCCCGGCTCTTCGTGTCGTCGATCGAAGGCGAATCGCTGCCCGCGCCGGCGGCGGGCCTTCTCGACCGCGCCGAGAACGCGCTCTCCACCGCCGAAACGCTCCTGATGGGGCTGCTCGACATCTCCCGGCTCGACGCGGGCGCCGAAGAGGTGCGCCGCTCGCACTTCGAGCTGTCGACCCTGATGGAGCCGTTGGCCGCGGAGTTCCAGGTGCTCGTGCGGAACCGCGGGTTGACGCTGCGCCTCGTTCGTTGCCGGCAGGTCGTCCATTCGGATGCGCGGCTCTTGCGGCGCGTGTTGCAGAACTTCCTGTCGAACGCGGTGCGCCATACCGCCAAGGGCCGCGTGTTGATCGGTTGCCGTCGCCACGGGCAATTCCTGAGGATCGAAATCTGGGACACGGGCCCGGGCATCCCGATAGAAAGCCAGATGGAGATCTTCGAGGAATTCCGTCGCATCGAGACGGTGGGCTCGGATGAGGAGCGCGGGCTCGGGCTGGGCCTTGCCATCGCGGATCGCACGGCGCGTCTGCTCGGACATACGCTGTCGCTGCGCTCGCGTCCGGGGCGTGGCAGCGTGTTCGCCATCACCGTCCCGCTGGGCGATCGAAGCGCGATCTCGTCACCGGTCAAGATCGGTGCACGGGGGCCCGACCGCGTTGCCGGCTCGGTGGTGATGTGCATCGAGAACGATCCCATCGTCCTCTCCGCCATCGAGTCGCTTCTCGGCGCCTGGGGCTGCAAGGTGCTCGCGATGCGCGATCGCAAATCGGCGCTCGACTGCATCGAAGGGCGGGGCGGTGCGCCCGATCTGCTTGTCGTGGACTACCACCTGGGCGGCGGCATCAGCGGCATCAGCGTCGCCGAGGAGCTGCGATCGATTGCGCGGACCGATGTTCCGGGCATCATCATCACCGCCGATCACACGCAGTCGGCGAAGCACGCAGCCGCTGCGCAAGGCTATCAGGTGCTGCCAAAGCCTCTCAAGCCTGCGGCCCTCCGGGCATTGATGAACCGGATGCTGGCGTAGACGCTCAGTTGTCGCTGATTTCCGTGGCGTCGCCGGCCGAGATCAGATCGTCGATCACCTCGGCGTGGAAGAGACGCTGCGCGAAAAGCGCCGCCTGCGTTCGCCGCTCGAGGCCGAGCTTGCGGAGGATCACGGTGACGTGCGCCTTGAC
>Ga0070665_100003715_pt1 | contig 16158 bp, 12 predicted proteins | sample KBSS13metaG_FD_65862 | JGI IMG/M metagenome (GOLD analysis project Ga0070665, IMG submission 65862) | Switchgrass rhizosphere microbial communities from Kellogg Biological Station, Michigan, USA - KBS S1-3 metaG | ecosystem: Host-associated > Plants > Roots > Rhizosphere > Soil ... | reverse complement strand
GCCGGCGACGGCCTTTCGAGTCGTCGCCCGCCAACTCATTTTCCGAAGTTCAGGCTATACCGGGCCAGCGGGCCGACGAGATAGCTCCCCTGCCCTTGATGACGCGGTAGTCGCCGAGACGGGAAAATGCGCAGACAGGTGCTGCGCAATGGCGCGAATGCCCATGAGGGTCCCGACGCGGTAGCGCCCTACTTTGAACGCAGCCTCCATTGCGCGGCAAACTTCCTCCCATTCCTCGACGCAGACCTTGGCGTGAGCGCCGCGATCGGCAACGATCTCGACGGCACGGTCGGCTAACAGCACATAAAGCAACACCGCGTTGCGGTGGTTGGTGTCCCATAGGCGTAATCGGGAAAACACCTCAATGGCGCGGTCACGAGGTGACTGACAGTGGTAGAGCGCGGCACCGTGCAATGCGCCTTCCACTACAAAGCAGATCTCGCCCGCGTGGGCGGCGCCGGCATCCTTGATCTCGAGGTCGATGGCATCGAGAGTGGCACGGGAGAAACATCGTCGGACGCGCCAGGGTGTCATCAACAGGTGTTTGCAGGTGCGCGCTGTCGATGAGCGTGTCATGGTTACCACCTCCCCGAAGCACCGCCGCCACCGAATCCGCCCCCGCCCCCCCGGAATGTGCCACCGGAGCCTCCACCAAAGAGCCCGCCAAGACCGCCCCCGCCCCGGCCGCCATAGCCGAAGCGTCGATTGCCGCCGCCTGCCATCAGCGGTCCGAACAAACCGCCGCCCAGCAACGTGACGAAAAAAGCGACCAGACCGCAAATGATGGCGACGGAAAGGGCGCCGGCGACCCACCAGGCGAGATATCCGAGCAGCCCGCCCGATACGAGTGCGCCCGGTACTCTTCCCAGCAGGGACCGCAGGACTCCGCCGAGGAAGAGCGCGAACAACAGTGCCACCAGTGCATAGTGTCGCAGCTCAGGACCGGCGGGAGCGGAGTTGGGAGTCGGCTCCGGGAGCGGCTCGCCTTCCACGACCCGAATCATGCGATCGACTCCGTCGTGAATGCCGCCGGCGAAATCGCCCTCGCGGAAGCGGGGAACGATGACCTCGCTGATGATCCGCTGGCTCCTTGCATCGTTGAGCGCGCCCTCCAGGCCGTAACCGACCTCGATCCGTAGCGTTCGATCGTTCTTCGCCACTATCAGGATGGCCGCGTCGTCGATGCCCTTGCGCCCGAGCTTCCATCGATCGGCGACGCGGATGCCGTATTGCTCAACGGTCTCGGGTTGGGTCGTAGGCACGATGAGGACGGCGATCTGACTACCCTTGCGGGCCTCGAAGGCTTGCAGCGTCTGCTCGAGCGCCTGGATCTGGGCGGATGTCAGAGTAGATGTCAGGTCGGTCACGCGCGCTACGGGCGGAACCGCTGTCTCCCCAGGAGTAACGGGTGCAGCGTCTGCTGCACCCAGCGGCCGGGCGAGTGCTGCCCCGAGGATGAGGGCCGCTCCAAGTATGCGGAGGATCGCCGTCACGGGTGTGTCGTGGCCGTCGTCGCAGGGGGCGCGAAGTCTACCGTTGGCGGCTTGCTGATCTCGGCTTCGTTCTCGACCGCGAAGTTGGGTTTCACCTTGTAACCGAACGTCATCGCGGTCAGATTCGAAGGGAAGGACCGCACCGTGACGTTGTAGCTCTGCACCGCCTGGATGTAGCGATTGCGCGCCACCGTCACACGGTTCTCGGTTCCTTCCAGCTGCGCCTGCAGGTCGCGGAAGTTGGCGTCGGATTTCAACTGGGGATAGTTTTCCGTGACAACCAGCAATTTCGACAGTGCGCTGGAGAGCTCGCCCTGGGCCGCCTGGAACTTGGCAAAAGCGGCCGGATCGTTGATCAGCTCCGGTGTGGCCTGGATGCTGCCCACCCTGGCACGTGCCTCGGTTACAGCGATCAATACGGTCTGCTCTTGGGCCGCATAGCCTTTGACGGTGTTCACCAGGTTGGGCACCAGGTCGGCGCGTCGTTTGTACTGATTGAGCACCTCGGACCAGGAGGCCTTGACCTGCTCATCCTGCGACTGGAGCCTGTTGTAGCCGCAGCCGGCCAGGGTTAGCGTCAGCAGCGCCACGAATCCAACCCACCACTTGCGCATAGCCGAGCTCTCCGCGACGGTTCAGTGAATGTCGTCCCGAGCAGTCTCGAACGGGGCTCGCCCAGGTGGAATAGGTACAAGCCACCGGGGGCCGCGTACGCAAGCGCGTATGGCTGGGGGAAAGGCGGCCAGTTGCCGCCCGGCTCCGTATTTTCTCGTACTGCGCCGGCTGGCTGCCGGGACGTACGATGGCCGGGCGGAAATGGCTTAGACCTGACACTCTCATTGCGGAGCAGATCGAGCATGGCACACCCCGATCATCGTTGGGCCCTGGTGCTCGCCGCAGGCGACGGCCGACGCCTTCAGGAGCTGACTCGAACCGCCACCGGCACCGTCGTTCCCAAGCAGTTCTGCTCGCTCAATGGCGGACTGTCCTTCTTGGAAGAGACCGTGCGGCGCGCCGCGGCGGTCGTGCCGCGGGACCAAATCTGCGCCATCGTCGCTGCCGCGCACCGTCAGCACTGGAGCCGGCACCTGGACTCGCTGCCGCCCGGCAACATCATTGCGCAGCCGAGCAATCGGGGCACGGCTATAGGGATTCTGCTGCCCCTGCTGCACATCCTGGAAAGGGACGCCGAGGCTCGGGTGGTGCTGTTGCCTTCGGACCATCATGTTCGCAATGAAGCACGGCTGGCGGCCTCGCTCCGGGCCGCCTTCTCCGTCGATGCCACATCGGATGCCGACATCGTCTTGCTCGGAATCGAGCCTCGCGAGCCCGACCCGGAGTTGGGATATATCGTGCCGCGAGGTGCCGGTGGTCAGTACGCGGAAGTTGACCGTTTCGTCGAGAAGCCCTCCCGCGTCGAGGCAGAAAAGCTCATCGGGTGTGGCGCGCTTTGGAATGCCTTCATCATCGCCGCGGATGCTGCCGCGCTGCTGCGCGTGTTCGAGCGGCGGTGCCCGGATATCGTCAGCGAGCTGCGCCAACTGGTGCGGCGGGAAAGGTCGGGTAAGTCTGTCAGCGAGGCGCTCTCGATGCTCTACGATCACCTGCCGACGCTGGATTTCTCGCGAGGAATTTTACAAGGCCAGGAAGAAAGCCTGCGTGTCCTCGCTGTACCGGAGTGTGGCTGGAGCGACCTGGGGACACCGGAACGCGTTGCCGAGGCGCTGCACGACTTGCCAACACTGACGGAGGTAGCGGCACGCATGGGTCACTCGCGAGCTCCTGTGAACCTGGCGGCTCAACATGAGCTGCTGCGCCCTCGCCCGGTCAAGATAGCCTGCGCACATGCGTTATGACCGGACGCAGCGCCGCCGAGCTCGGCGGCATCGCTGATTACCTGTGACGTCTGGGTCGGTGAGCGCAATCACTTTGCCAACAGGCGCTCCACCGCCGCGGCGGTGATCGGGCGCGAATGCAGGAAGCCTTGGGAAAAGTCGCAGCGCAGGTTGCGGAGCAACTCGAGTTGCGCGCGCGTCTCGACGCCTTCGGCTACCGTTTTCAGGCCGAAGGCCGAGGCGAGCCCGATGATGCTGCGAGCGAGGGTTGCGCTCGCGGGGTCACCGGGAAGGCCGCGGATGAAGGAGCGGTCGATTTTCAACAGGTCTACCGGTAGCTTCGACAGCAAGCCGAGTGCCGAATAGCCCGTGCCGAAATCGTCGATCGCGATGCGCATGCCGGCCGAGCGCAGCTCGCGCAGCTTCTGACTCGTACCTTCCAGGTCCTGCAGCATGGCCGACTCGGTGATCTCGAGATCGAGGCCCCAGCGGGGGCGCTCTTCCGGCAGCGTGCGTGCCAGGTCCAGCACGAACGGCACAAACTGGCGCTGTCGCAACTGGAGGGGTGAAACATTGACCGCGACGCGGCAGGGCTGCAGACCCTGGCGCTTCCATCGCGATACATCCTGCACAGCGCGGCTCAGTACCCAACGGCCGACCGCAACGATCATGCCCGACGACTCCAGCACCGGCAGGAATTCGGACGGCTCCCGGATACCTTTTTCAGGGTCGTTCCAGCGTAGCAGGCCTTCGACAACTTCCACCTCCCCGGTCAAGACATTCAACTGGGGTTGGTAGTAGAGCTCGAATTCACCGGCATCGATCGCGTTCCGGAGACGGTTCTCCAGCGCCAGGCGCTCGGCGATCCTGCTATGGATCTCGAGCTTGTAGTGCAGATACTCCTCGCCAGTGGCTTTTGCCTCCTTCAGGGCAGCCTCGGCCTTGTGCACGAGGGTGTCACTGTCCGAGCCATCGATTGGACATCGCGCCACCCCGTAACGGCACGATGCGCGGATGTCGCGACCATCGATGGCGAAGGGCTCACCAAATACCGCCGCGTCCAGCAGTGCGTTGATGTTCTGCTCTGATGCCAACAGCTGCGGTTGGATCATGACGAAGCGGCCAGCCCCCAGGTAGCCGATGAACTCGTCCTTGTCGCTGGCGCGGCGCAGTCGTTCGGCCACCTTCTGCAACAGCAGATCGCCGAAATGCCTCCCATAGGAGTCGTTGATGTCGCTCAGATGGTGCAGGTCGATCGCCACCACCAGCGGGCTTTCCTGTGGAGTCACCCGGTGCGCGAGCATGGCATCGAGCCGGCTGCAGAATAGCGCGCGTTTCGGGACGCCCGTGAGGGAATCGTAGGACGCGAGGAGCTCGAAAGCATCCGCCTGGTGTTGCAGGCGCAACGCGAACGACAGCGTCGACGTGATGTCCTGCAGCAGGAGCAACTCGCGGTCACCCACGAACATCGGGTCGCGTGAGACCAGCGTCAGGCAACCGATCCGCGTACCGTCCACAATGAATGGTAGTGCCACCAGTATCTTGAACCCCAGGGCCACGACGCGCTCCCGCATGGCCACCGGGGGCTCCGACTTGCTCAGATCGCTGCAGACCACGATCTCGCCCGTGCGCATCGCCCGGCTGGTGAGGCTCATATCAGGCTCGGTACCGTCCCCGATCTGCAGTACCGCCGGCTCCGGGAAGTCCACGCCGCGGCCGGCCCGAAATACCGGGCGCGCGGTGGAGCCCTCTTTGTCGACCAGGGAGATCACCGCTCGATCGTAACCGCCGACATCGGTCGCCACGCGACACACTTCCTGCAACAGCTCATTGCGATCCCGGATCCGCAACACGGCCGAGTTGATGTTGCTTTGCATGCTTACGACGCGCGACATGTGGTCGATCAGCTTTTGCTGGCGGACACGCTCGCTGATATCGCGGGAGACACTCAACAGGTAGGGCGTGTGGTCGTGTTTTACGTAACTGAGGTTGATTTCCACCGGAAACGCCGAGCCATTCTTGCGCCGATGCGCGCCGTTGAACACGAGCGAGCCGACGGCCTCGATCTGACTGAGCCGCTCGCGCCAGGGCAGCACGCCAGCGGTCAGCGAAAAGTCGGGGAGCCTCATTTTCAGCAACTCGTCCCGGGTATACCCCAGAGAGCGGATCACCGCTTCATTCGCGTCCAACACCCGCCCGCTCGCGGCCTCCACTACATAGATGAGATCGTTGGTGCGATCGAGCAGCTCGCGAAACAATCGCATCTGGGACTCGACCCTCTGCCGCTCCTGGCGGGTCCGCAACGCCCCGATGCCGAAAGCGATATCCCCGGCGAGCTCCACGAGCAAGTCGAGCTCCTCCCCGGCGAACGCATGCTGCCCATCCGAGTAGATGTTCAGCGCGCCAACGCAGTCGGGACCCACGATCAGAGGTAGCGCAATCGAAGACTCATACCCGAGCCGCAGTGCCTGTTCACGCCATGGCTGGAATGTCGGATCCGTGGCAATCGAGTGGCAGACCTGCGGCGTGCGCGAACGAATGCAACGGCCGGTCGGACCTCCACCATTGGGCGTCGCTTCCGACCAGGTGATATCAGTCTGCTCGAGATACTGGGGGTCGACAGCCGAAGATGCAGCCGGGCGGACGTGCAACGAGTCATCGGTCTCGGCGTAGCCGACCCAGGCGAACTGGTAGCCACCCTCGGCGACGATCACCCGGCAGACAGCGGCCAGTAACTCCTGCTCGACACTGGCACGAATCAGAATCTGATTGCACGTGCTCAACATGCGCAGCCGGCGATTCAATTTCAACAGCAGCGCCGCCGCAGGTGGCTTGGCGATCTCCCGGGGCATCAATGCTCCGTAATCAGATGAAAGTCTGGTGAAAGATTAACGTCAGGCGACAAGGTGCCGCATGCGGGTTTGTGCGTATCGGTGCGCTGTCAGCGCCGGATGAGCCAATTCAAACACCGTTGCAGCCTGGCGCCGTAAGGCGGCCGCAGGCCGATCAGCCCCGCGACATCAACACGACTCTGCCGGAACACTGCCCGAGCGTGGCTGAAGCGGCGGAAGCCGTGCTCGCCGTGATACGAGCCCAGGCCGCTCGAGCCGACACCTCCGAACGGCAGCTCCTCCGCGAGGAAGTGCATCGCGATGTCATTTACGGTGACACCCCCGGATAGTGTTCGATTCAGCAGCTTGCGCTCCTCGTCCTTATTGCGGCCGAAATAGTAGAGTGCAAGGGGACGCTCGCCTTGCTGCAACGCAGCAAGTATCGTGTCCAGCTCGTCGTAGGGCAACACGGGTAACAGGGGAGCGAAGATCTCTTCACGCATGATGCGCATATCAGGCGTCGTGCCCAGAACGAGCGCCGGGGCAATGACCTTCGGAGGCGCTTTCCGAGATAGATCCGGCTCCGACAACATTACGACTTCGGCCCCGCGCGCGCGGGCATCGGCCAGCAACTCTTCGGTCCGCTGCAGGTGACTTGCGCTCACCAGGGAAGTGTAGTCGGGGTTGGAAGGAAGCCGCGGATAGGCGCGGCTCGTCCAAATGCGTGCCGCTTCGACGAATGTATCCAGCGATTCGCGCGGTACGTACACATAGTCTGGTGCGAGACAGACTTGTCCGGCGTTGGCCAGCTTACCCATCAGGATACGGTCGACGGCATGAGAGAGATTCGCCGAGCGCCCAACTATGACGGGGCATTTGCCACCCAGCTCCAGGGTAACAGGTACCAGATGCTCCGCCGCGGCAGCCATGACGCGGCGGCCGACCTGCGTGGAGCCCGTGAAGAGCAAATGATCGAACGGTAGCTTCGAGAACGACTCGGCGACGGATTGATCGCCTGTCACGACGGCAACCTCGAGCGGATCGAAGTACATTGCGACGAGCTTTCGCAACAGTGTCGACGTCGTCGGTGTCAGTTCCGAGGGCTTGATCAAGCAGCGGTTTCCGGCCGCGAGGATGCCCGCCAGGGGTCCAAAGGTGAGTGTCACCGGAAAATTCCAGGGACTGATGACGCCTACGACTCCAAGCGGTTGATACAGGATCTCGCCGGTCGTGCCAGGAGCCAGGTTCGGAAAGCCCAACGCACGGCGCCGCGGCCGCATCCACCGCGCGACGTGCTTGCGTGCAAATTTCAGCGCGTGTACGGCGGGGAAGATATCCATGAAGCGGGTGAGGCTGGCGGGACGTTGGCCGAAGTCCAGGGCAATCGCCTCGCAAAGTTCCGCTTCGTGCGACACCAGTAGGTCGATGGCGCGGGTCAGTCGGTCTCGGCGGACACGGGGAGAACACACTCCCTCCGCGAGGAAGGCCGCACGCTGGGCGTCCAGCAGCGACTTCACCCGTCCACCGCGCGCATGAGCGAGGCACATGCCGCCAGTTCAGGGGTTTCAGCTTCCGGCCGGTCGGCATCCGGGATACCGCACGCGGCGGCAGATTCAGGGAAAATGCGGAACGCCTCACTCATGATCGCCCTGTTGAGACCGGGCATGAGGAGCTCCACGAATTGGGCGAGAACTCCAAGTCGCGTGGCCAACCGCTCGGAGCGATGCACGATCGCGGAACAGACCATATGCTGTACTCGCCGGCGGCACAGCGCGAGAACGCCTCCAACGCTGCCTTCGAGGCATTGTAGCCCGCAAATCGCGCCGCGTTGGTCAGAACACCAATGGAGGAGACCATGACCACTTTACCGGAGCTCCGTGTGACTATCGCCGTATCCATGCCTGTGCTTTGCGGCCTGGGACCGTATTCCGGGCTGCGCTCACTTCAATTCAGCCCCTCCCAGCGCCAGTCCCGGATTTCCGGCATGTCCCGCCCGTGTTGCTTGATATACCTGCGGTGCTCGACGAGCTTGTCCCAGAGTCGCTGCTTGAGGTAGACGCCGCGATCGCCAGTCTGGGGCAGACGGTCGATGGTGTCCATCACCAGGTGGAACCGGTCCATGTCGTTCAACACTGTCATGTCGAACGGCGTGGTAATGGTCCCCTCCTCCTTATAGCCCCGCACATGAATATTGTCGTGGTTCGTGCGCCGGTAGGTTAGCCGGTGAATGAGCCACGGATAGCCGTGGAACGCGAAAATCACCGGCTTGTCGGTCGTGAACAGGTCATCGAAGTCTTTGTCGCTCAAGCCGTGCGGATGCTCGCTCTGGGGCTGCAGCTTCATGAGGTCCACCACGTTGACGACACGGATCCGCAGTTCCGGCAGGTGCTCGCGCAAGATCGAGACCGCGGCGAGTGTTTCGAGCGTCGGGACATCTCCGGCGCAGGCCATGACGACATCCGGTGGCGACTCCTGGTCGTTGCTGGCCCATTGCCAGATCCCTATGCCCTGGGCGCAATGTTTGACGGCGGCGTCCATATTCAGCCATTGCGGGGCCGGATGCTTCCCGGCGATCACGACATTCACATAGTGGCGGCTGCGCAGGCAATGATCCATGACGGAGAGCAGGCAGTTCGTATCGGGCGGGAGATAGACGCGCACGATATCGGACTTCTTGTTGACGACATGGTCGAGAAAGCCCGGGTCCTGGTGGGTGAAGCCGTTGTGATCCTGGCGCCAGACGTGCGAGGCGAGCAGGTAGTTGAGGGAAGCGATCCGGGCGCGCCAGGGGAGCTTGCCGCTGACTTTCAGCCACTTCGCGTGTTGGTTGAACATGGAGTCGACGATGTGGATGAAGGCCTCATAGCAGTTGAAGAGTCCATGCCGGCCGGTGAGCAGGTACCCCTCCAGCCAGCCTTCGCATTGATGCTCGCTCAGAACTTCCATGACGCGCCCCGAGGGTGCGAGGTTCTCGTCGCCGGGAACCGTCGCGGCCTGCCACTGCCGCTTGGTTACGTCGAAAATAGCCTCCAGGCCGTTGGAGACGGTCTCGTCCGGGCCGAACACCCGGAAATTCCGTTGGCTGGCGTTGAGTTTGATCACGTCACGGATGAAGCGCCCCAGGACGTGGGTATCGCCGATGCCGGGCACGCCCGGCTTGCGTACCTCGAAAGCATAGTCGCAATAGTCGGGCAGGCGCAGGTCGCGGAGCAACAGTCCGCCGTTGGCGTGCGGATTGGCTCCCATGCGACGCTGGCCACGCGGGGCGAGCTCGGCGATGTCCGGCTTCAGGCGCCCTTGCCCGTCGAACAGTTCCTCCGGGCGGTAACTTCGCAGCCATTGCTCGAGGAGTTGCAGGTGCTCGGGGTGCGCCCGCGGATCGGAAAGCGGTACCTGGTGCGAATGGAACGTACCCTCGATCCGGACGCCGTCGACTACTTTCGGTCCAGTCCAGCCTTTCGGCGAGCGTAGAACGATCATGGGCCACTGCGGCCGTGCCGAGCTCTCGCCCGTGCGTGCCAGCTGTTGAATCGCATGGATCTGCTTTATCGCTTGGTCCAGGGTGGCCGCCATCAAGCGGTGCATCTGGGGAGGATCGTCCCCCTCGACAAAATGCGGCATCCAACCGCAACCCTGGAGAAACTGCGCCAACTCGCGTGGCTCGATGCGGGCGAGGATCGTGGGATTGGCGATCTTGAAGCCATTCAGGTGCAGGATCGGCAGCACCGCGCCGTCGTTCACCGGGTCGAGGAACTTGTTGGAATGCCAGGCGGTGGCCAGTGGACCGGTCTCGGCTTCGCCGTCGCCAATGACGCACGTGGCGATGAGGTCGGGATTGTCAAATACCGCTCCGAACGCATGGCTCAGGGAGTACCCGAGCTCGCCCCCTTCGTGAATCGAGCCGGGGCATTCGGGCGAGACGTGGCTCGGGATGCCGCCGGGGAAGGAGAACTGCGTAAACAGGCGCTTGAGGCCTGCCTCGTCCTGACTCACTTCGGGATAAATCTCGCTATACGACCCCTCCAGATAGGTGTTGGCCACCAGCGCCGGGCCGCCATGCTTGGGGCCCGGAGAGGTAGATCATGTTCAGGTCATATTGGCGGATGACCCGGTTGAGGTGGGCGTAGATGAAGTTCTGCCCCGGCGTTGTTCCCCAATGCCCCAACAGCATGGGCTTCACGTCGTCGAGTGATAGCGGGCGCTTCAGTAACGGGTTGTCGTACAGGTACATCTGTCCCACGGACAGGTAGTTCGCGGCACGCCAATACCCAATCGATACGGGCCAGCAGCTCTGGCGCCAGAGGGGAAGTTTCCTGTGACATCGTCTTCGGTTCCTGTGAGGTGCCGGCCATGATGGTCTCAGGTTGCCTCCGAACGGAACCCGCGAGGTTGCGTATGCCAGTGCGGAAGATACGTATGTGAGCCGCGGCGATCGCGGTACAGCATGGCGACCGAAGTCATTCACATTGGACGTCCATCATGGCCGAGCACTATCACGCCCTCGTCTGGATCGATCACCACCAGGCGAAGATTTTTCATTTCGACGCCAGTGGGGCGGATCGGGAGCTGGTGCACAGCACGAATCCACACCAGCATCTGCATCACAAAGCGAACTCGCAGGACAGCGGGCACGCGGGGCTGGACAAGCCGTTCCTGCGGCAGGTTGCCGAGGCGTTGGCGCCGGCAGGGGCCATTTTGATTGCCGGTCCTGGTGGTGCGAAGACAGAGTTGTCTTCCTACATCGAGCATACATACCCGGACCTGGCGCGGCGGGTCTCCGGGGTGGAGACGGTGGATCATCCGACCGATAAGCAGTTGGTTGCCCTCGCCCGCTCTTTCTTCAAGGCGGATGATCGCATGCACTCACAGATTCCTGCGCGGGGGTCACCGGCATGAGCCCAAACGGATGCGGCGCGCAAGGTCATCAAGGTCGGCTTTGGTGGTGTCCGCCTCTATAGTTGCCCATAGCTCGTCGGGTGTGACGGGTTCCCAATGCTCCTCCTGCCAGTTGAGTACGGAGACGTCTGCCTCTGAAGCATCGTGTCCTTGCGAGTCGCGCTCGGCGATGCGACTCACAAGGATGTTGTGAGGTGCCTGGCATTCGATCAGGCAGGCGGCGACGCCGAGACGGCGTGCGAGTTGGCGAAAGACTTTGCGGTCTTCTCGTCGGGCGAACGTGGCGTCGACTATGGCAGGATAACCTCCGAGCAGAACGTCCCCGGCGGCCGAAGCGAGATACTCGTACACGCGGCTCGTGGAGCTTCTGGAGTACATCCCCTGGGCCAGCGCGGAGTTTGAGCGCTCGAGCTCCCCGAGTCCCGCCAGGCGTTTGCGCTCAACATCCGATCGCAGGTGCACGGCGCCCAACAGCGGGGCGAGGCGCTCGGCCAACCAGGTCTTGCCTGATCCTGACAAGCCTGACATCAGAATGAGCGTCGGATACCGCTGTTCCAGGACCCGTTTCGCGCAGTTGACGTACGCACGGTGCAGTGCGCGTCCGCTTTGGTCCGCAGCTGCGGCCGGCGACGCACTGGCGCGGCTCAGCGCCGTCACCTTCGCTCGCACCAGAGCCCGATGCGCCTTGTATAGGGATAGGAGTCGGCAGGCTTGAAAGTCGCCGCTGCGTGCCAGGTAACCGCCGAGAAACGCCTGCTCGTGCTGCGGATAGCCGCGCGCATCGAGGTCCGCGAGCAGGAAAGCGATCTCCTCAGCGACATCGATCCAGCGGAAGGCGGGCTCGAACTCGATGCAATCGAAGGCGATGAGGCGTGCTTCCCGGCGCACTATGTTGGCTGCATGGAGGTCGCCGTGGCACTCTCTTATTCGACCGTCCTCGCGGCGCTCGGCCATCCAAGGCGCGGCAGCTTCCAGATGGCGTTCGAGCTCCCAACGCAGAGAGCGCACATCGGAAGCGTCGTCAAACACAACGCTGGCCTGCGCGCACTCCTCCAGGTTCTTCGCGATCATCGTCCGTATGGCCTGCGAGTCGCCCCAGGGGCTCGGGGACTCGGCTACCGGCAGGCGGGCGTGGATCGCGGCGAGGTCTTGTCCGAATGCGGCTAGCTCGGCGGGGACGATGCGCTCTTGCGCGAGAAGTGTGTCCAACTCCTCTTCGCGGCGGAATTGGAGCATTTTTACCGCGTACTCGATTGGTTGTCCGGTGCCGCCCATGTGCACGGTACCGTCTGTCGCGGTTATAGGGCAGACTTCCAGGTACAGATCGGCGGCAAAGCGACGGTTGAGCCGCACTTCCTCTGCGCAGAAACAGGCGCGACGCTCGAGAGAGCTCAGGTCTACGAAGGGGAAACGGACCGGACGCTTGAGCTTGTAGGCGAACTGGCCGGTCAACAGGACCCACGAAATATGAGTTTGGACCAGGGTGATGGCTTCAACAGGGTGCGGGTAGGCCTGCGGCTGCAGCAATCCCGCTAGAGGCTCTGGCAAGCTGGAGGTCATTGGAGTGTGAAGGCAAAAGTGGCCGTCCCTATGACAGCACTTTCTATGCCGACTCAGCGCTCGCTCACATCGTGGTCTCTACTTAGGCGCCGGGCGGGTCACCCGCAGGTGGAAGGCGGCACTGATCAACTGGATGGATTCCGGGCTATCCCATTCGCGCGCCCCATATATCTTGTCCACGACTCGCCCGGCTGGGTCGACGAGCACGGTCAGTGGGATTCGCGAGGCGCCCAACATGTTTTCCATTTGTAGCCGGGTGTCGATGAACTGGTTGATGGTCGCATTGGATGCCTCGAGCCATTCCTTGGCCCGGGCCGGATCGTCGTCCGTCGAGATGCCGATGATGCTGAAGTGGCGGCCCGGCTCGAGCCAGGCGAGCCGGTCCAGGGAGGCCATCTCCGCCCTGCACGGTTCGCACCAGCTCGCCCAGAGATTGATGATCAGCGGTTTGCCGCGGAACTCGGACAGTTTTCTAGGCGGGCCGTTGAGCCCTTGCAGGGTCGCTTCCCGAACGGTGTCACCGATGGGGACCTCACCGGGAGTCTTTGCGACTGATCGCGGCGACAGGGTCACCGCGCACAGCAATAGCAGCGGTAGAATCGCCTGGGTCACCGGTAACCGTCGGTAGGACTGCTCGTGTGCCAGGACACTCATCTTGTTTGGGAACCCGGGATCGCGACGGAGAGGCGGATTGTCTCATCGCATCGATCGCAAAACTACTATAGGGCCACCTAGCCTCCCATGACCTCACTAGAACAGAAGATCTCCTCTGGCAAAACAGTCGTCACCACCGAACTGACACCGCCCAAGGGAACGAATCTGACGGAACTGATGGCGAAGGCCGAGGCGCTCCGACCATACGTGGACGCTATCAATCTCACGGAGTCGGCGCGGGCACGCCTGGCGGTCGATCCTCGAGCGGTGGCCCGATTGTTGCTCGATCGGGGCATCGAACCTATCGTGCAGGTGACGGCGCGCGACCGTAATCGGATCGCGATTCAGGCAGACCTGTTGGGTGCCGCTGTGCTCGGTGTCGCGAACCTGGTCTTCATGAGAGGCGACTCGCCCACCGGTGGTGACCATCCACAGGCGCAGGCAGTGTTCGACCTGACGGCCGCCGAGATGCTGCAAGCCGCTCGGGGACTCATGGAGGGGCATGATATGGCGGGCAATGAGTTGCGCGGCACGCCGCGCTTCTTTCTGGGCGCCGTCGCGAACCCCGGCGCGCCCGATCTCGCCGCCGAAGTGGACAACACCCGTCGCAAAATCGACGCCGGCGCGCGCTTTCTCCAGACGCAGGCGGTGTACGAGGTGCACGTGCTACAGCGCTTTCTTGATGCTTTGAAGCCCGATGGAGTCGCCGTTCTGGCGGGCATCATCCCGCTGAAATCGGCAACGATGGCGCGCTGGCTCAATCAATCGGTGCCGGGTGTGCACGTGCCTCAGGAGTTGGTGGAGATCTTGGACCGCGTGGCCGGTAGCGAGCGGGAGGTAGCGACCGGGATTGAGATTGCTGCGCGGACGATCCGCGAGGTCAGACCTTTGTGCGCGGGCGTTCATGTGATGGGGTTGGGTTGGGAGAGGCATATCCCTGCCATACTCGAGGCGGCAGCTCAGGCCTGAGACGCCGCCGCTCCCCCTCCCTGGTTTGAGTGCTGCAGACGGTGCAACGATGCGTGTTGCGCCAGTCGCCCGAAGACGGCCAGCTTCAGCGCGGCTCGTCTCTTAGCCGTCCGGGCTGGAAACCCAATCTCCGTTCGGCAATCTGAGCCTTCATGTCGCGCGATGTATTTTTCGGCACCATACATGTTTGATATCATGAAACATGTCGATGACTCAACTCAAACAGACTAGCAAAGCGTCAGGACGTGGCGCTCTGCACCATCACGCCACGCGCGGTACATCTCCACGCGCGATTGCCACGCGCCCGATGTTACAAACCTCGCGCGCGTTGCTTCGCGAGAATCTCGTCGCAAGGAGCCGTGTGAAAATTCACAGGGCCACCGAAGCCGGGCACCGAGGCGGTAGGCTCACAAGCAAGAAGCGCGCGAGGCCTTGGGGAGCGCCGGCGGCCTCGGGTCAGGTCGGAGTGAAGCGGCCTTTTAGTAGCTGAAGCCAGAAGAGGCATCCTGCACCGGCGAGGAGGCTCAGCAGGAGGTCTCCGGTGTGGAGGGGCGCGAAAGAGAACAGCGCGCGGAGGGCGGGGATAGAGAGCACCGCGGCGAGAAACGCGCCTGTGCTGCCGATAACCCACCAGAGTGCTGGATTCGGAGCTCGCGCCCGGGCAGCGGGCGATCGGGTCCGGGAGCGGTTCACGAGAATGATTGTGATGAAAGCGACAACCAGGCTCGCGAATGACAGTGCACGCGCCGCCTCTGCACCGTGTCCTGGAAGAGCGAGCCAAACGATGAACAGACAAACAGCGAGTACACTCGCTCCTTGAAGGAGAGCGACACCGACGCTGCCGCGGGAGAAGAGCCGCTGTGCAGGACTGCGAGGAGGACGACGCATGATATCGGCCTCCGGCTGCTCTGCTTCGAAGATCAGTGTGCAGGAGGGATCGATGATCAACTCCAGCAGGGCGATGTGTACCGGCAGCAGCAGCAGCGGCCATCCCGGAATGAGCACCGGTATGATGGACAAGCCGGCGATCGGGACGTGCACGGCAACGATGAAGGTGATCGCTTTCCGGATGTTGTCATAGATCCGCCGTCCGAGCTTCACCGCGCCGACAATCGACGAGAACTCATCGTCCAGCAGAACCAGTGAGGCGGCTTCGCGTGCCACATCCGTGCCCCTGCCGCCCATTGCGATCCCGATGTGTGCCGCCTTCAACGCGGGGGCATCGTTAACACCGTCGCCCGTCATGGCGACCACTTCCCCGTTTGCTTTCAGCGCGGTGACGATGCGAAGCTTTTGCTCCGGGACAACACGGGCGAAGACCTGAGTTGTGCGCAAACGTACAGCCAACTCCTCGTCTGACATCTGCGCCAGTTGTTGGCCGGTGATCACTTCGTCCCAATCAGTCAGTCCAGCCGCGCGTGCGATGCTTCGGGCGGTATCAGGATAGTCCCCGGTGATCATGACCACACGGATGCCCGCCGTCGCGCATTCAGCGACGGCTGCAGGCACGTTTTCGCGCAACGGGTCTTCAAAACCGATCAATCCGACGAACTCCAAGGCGAGTTGGCCATGGACGTCCGGGAGGGCACCCCGCTCGAGCGTCCCACGTGCCACGCCGAGCACCCTTAGACCGCGGGACGCCAGATCTCGAGCCTGACTTTCGATGCGAGCACGGCTCTGCGGCGAAAGATGACACAGTGTGGCTATCGCTTCGGGAGCCCCCTTGGAGGCTATGACCAGCGCGGGTTCGCCCGGGATCTCCCAGACATGGGTCACTGCGAGGAGATCTGGCGTCAAGGGATACTCTCGAACCAGAGACTTCTGCGCAACCGCGGCGGGCTGCTGTGGCCGGACTTGCCGGATCGCAACATGCAGTGCACGCTCCATCGGATCAAACGGCTCGGGCTTGCTGGCGAGCAC
>Ga0070665_100003714_pt1 | contig 16166 bp, 17 predicted proteins | sample KBSS13metaG_FD_65862 | JGI IMG/M metagenome (GOLD analysis project Ga0070665, IMG submission 65862) | Switchgrass rhizosphere microbial communities from Kellogg Biological Station, Michigan, USA - KBS S1-3 metaG | ecosystem: Host-associated > Plants > Roots > Rhizosphere > Soil ... | reverse complement strand
TGCCGCATCAGTTCGAGCTGGTTGCGTAGTGCCGTCAGCGGCGTACGCAGGTCATGGGCAAGATCGACGCTCACTTGTCGGAGGTTGGTGACCAGCGCCGCAATCCGGTCAAGCATGGCGTTTAAGGAAGCTGCGACCCGATCGAACTCGTCGCCGGCCGGGCCTTCCACAGCGCGCTGGGCCATGTCACCTGCCATGATCGCGACGGCCGTAGTCTCGATATTGCCCAACCGACGTCGCAGATAGCGCGAGAGCAGTAGTGCGCCCGTCAACCCGACGAGAAGAATAACGATAAGCGCTGCGGCGAAAAGACCGAGAATAGTGCTGTCGATGGATTCGAGTGATTCCAAATCCGCGGCGACGACGAGGCGATAGCCGCCGGCTAACGCCGTCGTCTGTGCCCGCGCGGGATCAGGTCCTTCAAGCGGATCAAGGAACACGATCCGCTGCCAGCCCGGTGCCGGCGCCCTCGTGTCGAGGTTGCCAGCGATGCGATGGCCGTCCGGGTCGAACAGTGCAGTGCCAAGCGCAATCGGGCCGGGTCCGTGCTGCGCGGCCAGCGCCTCGGAGAGGCCTCTCACCCCATCGTCGCGGTATTCGGCGAGCAGGGCTGTCGTTGCTTGCTCGATGCTGCTGTCGATCTGGCGCGCAAATGCCGCATGCGTTGCCCAATATACTGCCGACCCCAGCAGCAGCATCGCCGCGGCAAATGCAAGGAAGGCGACCAGCGCGATGCGCCGAGCGGCGCTGCGCGGCAACACCCTCACGCCGCACGAATCCGGTAGCCCACCCCGCGCACGGTTTCGATCGCGTCCTGCGCAAAACCCTCGTTGAGCTTGGTTCGCAGGCGGCTCATGTGGGTCTCGACGATCTTGGTCTGGGGGTCGAAATGGAAATCCCAAATTCGTTCGAGCAGCATGGTCCGGGTCACGAACTCGCCGGCATGGCGCATCAGCTCCTCGAGCAAGCGGAACTCGCGCGGCTGCAGGGCGATTGGCTTCCCCTCGCGTCGGACCTCGCGCGTGAGCAAGTCCATCTCGATCCCGTTTGCCTGAAGTTTCGTGGTGACGGCCGTCGGGGCCAATCGCCGGCCCAGCGCTTGAATCCGTGCGGCGAGTTCACTGAAGGCAAAGGGTTTGACGAGATAGTCATCGGCACCTGCGTGAAGCCCGTCGACCCGGTCTTCGATTCTTCCCAAGGCGGTCAACATGAGGACAGGAGCCGTTACGCCGCCCGCGCGCAGTCGCTTGAGCACGCTTAAGCCATCCAGCTTTGGCAACATGCGGTCGAGAATGATGACATCAAGCGTTTCGGTCAGCCCGTGGTGAAGCGCATCCTCCCCGTTTGTGGCAGCAATGATGTTGTGCCCGAGTTCGCCTAGCCCGCGCTCGACGAACCGCAGCGTACCCTCCTCATCTTCTGCCACCAGAATGCGCATCTCCAAGTGCTCAATCCCTTGCGTTCAGCGCTTCGAACTTGTCCTCGACAATGCGTCCCGTCGAAACGTCGACGCCGATCTCGTGGATCCTGTTGCCTTGCCGGATATCGAACGAATAGCGCAGGCCGCCGCCTTCGCGCTCGCGCTCTGACTTTTCGATGCGGCCGGGGGCGACTTTGAGAGCTATCGCTCGGGCCTGGGCCATCGTGATCCCGGCAGGCTTGGCTGCGGCCAACTGCGGCAGGGCGGATGCAATGAGGACCGGAACGATCCATACAAACTTCTTCATGGCTTATCACTCCTTGGCTTGTGCATCTTGCACATGCCCTGAGTTAGCGCTGCATAGCGCACGCCACGGTTGCGGTGGGGATACAATTTCCCAAACTTGGCAGCGGCGAGGCCGTCAACTCCAATCTTCTAAATGAGCACATGCCGCTTTTCTGCGCAGTGAGACCGCATTTGCGACTGATACATCATTGGCTGGGCTGGGTCTCTGGCTGAACAGTGATTGACTGAACTAACGCAGGATTCCCAAGGGCAAGAAATGCATGAAAATACGCCAGTCGGAACCGCCGAGATTTAAATTCACCCCAGTCGGTTGTGGTCGTGGCAAGAACCCTTCCTGACGCATTGCGGCCTTCGATCCGCAAGTGCCCTGGGACTACGCCAGCATAACCGTTGGGTCTTCGAACGTCGCCATCAACCACTATTCCAGAATTTTTCATGTGGCCGACGACCCGAACGACTGCAATTTGCGAGTTGGATACGGACGCAATATCGCCGGAAAACCGTGGTGCTGATTCACAGCCTGGAGCTATCGCCATGATCAAACTACTGGTGGCTGCTATCAGGCAAGCACGACTTGCTGCAGAATTGCTCAAGCTAGGATCTCCGATGAGATAGTCGCCTGACGAATCCTTCAAGGTGTAGGCGCACAAGCACTGCTATCATCCGATTTTTGCGGACAATGGGCGCACAATGCAATATCTCGTCGAGAAGTCGATCCTTGTCGAGCACCCGAAAGTCTCAAATCGGCTAGTTTGAGGCGATCTCACGGATCCAATCGTCGATCTCCGATTCAACCCAGACGGCACATTTCGGGCCAAGGGATCGCGATTTCGGGAACCTGCCATCACTCATGCGCTGATAGATGGCGGAGCGCTTCATTCCCACTCGAGCCATGACCTCTGGCAAGCGCAGAAGCCGCGCGGGCGAGGGCGTTGCTTCGCCAACTGGCGCAGCAGAATCTTTGTTTTGGGCGGCAGCAGTCATCAGTCATTCCTGTCGTCGGCAAAGCTCGGTCCCCTCCGAGGGTTTGGATCATCGCGGCAACGACATCGCTATGTCACGGTTGGCAAAATCGTCGATGTGCTTGGCCAGCATGCGCGCGACGAGCTGCGAAGTGCCATTCGCCCAGCGTGGCCTCAAATCCGCGACCCTGCGGCCCAGAGTTCGGTCAAGGTGGCCCGGCAAGGCACTGAAGAATTCCTCGAGAAACTCGCCCATCTCGCTGCGCATCCACTCGCACGCCAAATCTTCTTGCCCGGCGAGGGCGAGGATCATGCTGGCGCGGGGGAAAGCCCCGCAAACGACGAGGATGCACGCGGCTTCATCAAGCCCGATCGGCCGTTCGCCGCGCATGATCCGCAGCAATGTCTCTCTGTGTATGCCGACCTCGCGGGCGATCTGGTGCTTCGGTTTGTCTGCCGCTTCAACAGCGTGAGCCAGGATAAGTGCGAGGCTGTGATTAGCCTGGCCGGTCGTTGTTGGGGTTGTGTGCATGGCCGATTCTCCTCATTGGCAGGGATGAGTCGCAGCCATATCCCGCCCCCCTCATGTAGGAAAATGAAAAGAACATATACGGAACTTCTCGTCTGTAGGCGAATCGTTCCCAGATACCGATTCGTCGGCGATCGCCGACGCAGAGGACGGATTAGGTCGGCAGATTAGCTCATATATTCCGCCATTATATGCCGCATTCGCCGGGGGTGCCGATTTGATCTGTCCGCATCCGTCCGCATTGCCGGTGTTTGCACCTCCCCCACTTTCCTACACCGATTTCCTAGATGCATGTGGAAGGCACAGCGAACGAATGGACGCTGTGCTCACCCCTCCAGACGGAGCTCCATATGCAGTCCCTCACCCTCCCCCGCCGCCTCGGCGCGAACGGCTTTGGCAAGGCCGTCAATTTTGCCATTCCGATCGCGCTCGCCGCCCTTGCAGCGAGCGCGGCCTATGCCGGCGCTGACACGACGTTCACCCCCGCACTGACCAAGTTCACCGATTTTCTCGAGGGCTCGGGCGGCAAGATCATCACCGTCCTCAGCCTCGCCGGCGGTCTCATCGGCCTCGCCTCGGGGCGGTTCTCGCTCGGACAGGTCGCGGTTCCGGTCGGTGTCGGCATCGGCGTCGGCACGGGTGTCCCGATCGTCACTTCGGTCGTGACCGCGGTCATCTGAAGGTCGGGCACGGGAAGGCGCGTCGCCATGGCGGACCCATACATCATTCCTCGTCGGCTCGACGATCCAGAGCTCATCGGCTTTTGGACCATCGACGAGTTCGCCGGGATGATCGTCCCCTTCACCTGGGGAATCCTCAGCCAGCATATCTTCATCGGCATCGTTGTCGCCTTCGGCGCCTGGTTCGCGCTGCGAAAGGCAAAAGCAGGACGCGCCAGCTCCTGGGTAGCCCATGCCGCATATTGGTATCTGCCGGCCGGATTTCTGGGCCTCAGGTCGACGCCGCCTTCCCACTGCCGACTGCTTGCCGGTTGAGGGGAGAAATCCATGTTTGCCGACATTTCACACGAGCGCCAGCAGTCGCTGCTGCGCCAACGTAATCTCCTGGCCTTGACCAGCTCAGGACTTGGGATTGCGCTGGCGATCGCTACCAGCCTCGCCGCAACCCGCGACCGCGAGGTCGTGCTGCTGCCGACGTTGCCCAAGCAACTGACCGTAACCAGCGCCGGCGTGCAGGCCGAATATCTCGAACTCGTCACACGTGACGCCGCGCTCATTCTTCTGAACCGGAGCCCGGAAGGTCTCGACTACTGGATGAACGAAATCCTGAAGCTTGCCGATCCGGCCAGCTATGGGCGCCTCAAGGCTGACCTCGTCCGCATCGTCGAGGAGCAGCGCGGTTCGGACGTCACTCAGGCGTTCGTCATTCGCTCGATGACGGTGGACCCGAAGGGACTGACGTCCGACGTGACCGGCACGCTCAAGACGTTTGTCGGTGCCCAGGTCATCGCCAGCGACGAGCGCCGCTTCCGCTTCAACTGGACTTACCGGGGACTGCGCCTCGCGCTGTCGGGTTTCGTCCAACTCCCCAACCAAGACAAAACCAAGGAGGCCCAGTGATGGCTTACCGAACCCAGAGGTGTGCGCGAGCCGCACTCCATGGCCTTGCGGCGATCGCCGCATGCATCGCCGGGCCGGCCTTCGCCGACCAATTCAAGCAGGCCGCCGATGGCGCTGGCATCGACTGCGTGGTCTCGGCCCGCGAACTCACGCGCTTCGCCCTGGTCGGCGATCAGTTCGCGAGTGTGTCGAAGATATCGACGGGCACGCCGTACAACGATTTTGCGGTCACCAACGAACCGCTGCGCGGCGACATCTATGTGTCCGTCCCCGAAACCTATGCTGCGAGGAGCATCAGCTTCTTCGCCACGACCAAGAAGGGTTTCGTCTACAAGATCGCCTGTCAGGTCGAGAGCATCCCTGCGGCGCAGGTTTTCATCACCAATCCGTCGATCGCCAGGAATGACGCGGCCCGCTGGGAAGCCGAAACCCCGCTCGCCACGAGCGCGGTTCGCCTCGTCCAGGCAATGGCCAACGATAGGACTATCGAAGGCTTCGAGGTCCGCCAGTCCTCGGCCGTGCCCGCCCGCATCGGCGACATCGAGGTCCAGCTCATCGCCGACTATCGGGGCGCCAGCCTTGCCGGAAAGGTCATCCGCGTCACCAACCGCGGATCCAAACGGCTGAACCTCACCGAGCGCGACCTTGCGCCGAAGGACACCCTCGCCGTCTCGATCGCCAATCCTGCGCTCGACCCGGGCTCCAGTACGACCGCCTTCTTGGTGGGCATGAACGGGGAGAGCGACCATGACTGACACGCCTGACCTTCAGACACCCCTGCAGGCTGAACCGGCTTCGCCGTCGGAAGCTGCCGGTCTCAACGCCCGCACCGCCAAGCGGCAGAAGGTGCTCCTCGCCTCCATCGGCGCGATTGCCCTGGTCGGTGGCAGTTGGCTCATCCTGGGCGGTGACGACAAAGCGAAGTCGAACGATCCCGAAGCGGCCCGGACCATCGACACGGTAGGGCTCGTCAACCGCGATCTCTCGCAACGCGAATTTGTCGCCACCTATGGAAACCGCCTCGACGCCGTGACGCGTGAGCAGAAGGCGCTCAAGGATGCGGCTGTCCCGCGTAACGAGGTCGAGGCGCAGCTCGCTGCTCTCAAAGCAGAGAACCAGGCCATGCGGGTTGATGGTCAGGCGGCAATCGACGCGATCTCAGCCGAGAATGCAGACCTCAAATCCCGGCTTGCCACGCAAGGTTCCGCTCCGGCGCCAACTTCCCCCGCACCGGCATACGGACCGCAGGCGGGTGGGTATGACGCGCGTGGCCGCGCTGTTCCCTCACCGCAGGCCGGCGCAGGCGCCGCGGCTGGCGGGGAGGCGGTAGCCTCTGCCCCCGGCGAAGTGAAGCTGATGAGCTTTGCTTCGGACAAGGCGAACACCGGCGGCCTGAAGGCAACCAGACCAGAAGCGCCGCCGGTTGTGGTCGAGGACTCGCCCGACTATCTGCCGCCAAATTCCTACGCATCGGCGCGCGTGATCGTCGGCGTCGATGCCTCCGCTGGGGTTGCAAGCCAGACCGATCCTCTTCCGGTGGTGTTGAGGATCACCGGTCCGGCGCGATCGGTCCTCCAAAACGGCAAGGTACTGACAACCCGAATCCAGGGTTGCGTGGTCAACGGCGCGGCGCGCGGGGATCTCTCGTCGGAGAAGGTCTACGTCAAGCTTGCCCGCATGACCTGCGATCAGCCTGGCGGGCGTGTCGCGGTCAGTGAGGTCAAAGGCTTCATCAGCTTTGCCGGCAAGTCCGGGGTGCGCGGGCGTGTCGTGAGCCGCGAGGGCAATCTCGTGACGCAGGCGCTGCTCGCCGGGATCGTCGGCGGCTTCGGGCGCGGCTTTTCTGCCAATGCCAATTCGACCTTCTCTGCGACCCGCACCAATCCGGACGGCAGCCGGTCGAAACTCTCCGCTGGCGACATTGTCGGCGGAGGGTTCGGCCAGGGCGCGGCAGATGCCGCCGACACGGTCAGCAAATACCTGATCGAACGCGCCGAACAGTACCAGCCCGTGGTCGAGATGCCGACCGGCATCGATGTCGAAATCGTCTTTCTCGACGGCGTTTACGTGAGGAATTCCCGATGATTGAAGCCCCCAAGCAAGGGCGAAGCCGCTGGCTTCGTCCGGCGGCAGGCATTGCCGCTCTGATCACCTTGTCCGCCGCCACCGGCTGGGGCGTGGCCAGTCTCGCCTCCCCTGCCAGCGGACCCGATATCGCCAAGGTGCGCGCAGCACTCAAGCTGCGCCTTCCCAAGACGCCGATCGACGCCATCACCTGCAAGGGGCTTGGCGGCCTGTGCGAGGTCGCCTCCAAGTCGACGCTCTTCTACGTCGATCGCGCCGCCAAATATCTGGTCATTGGGCGGGTCTACGACATGGAGGCGCGCCAGGATCTGACGGCTGCCCGTTTGCTGGCGCTCAATCCCGACCTGCTCGCAGCAGGCGCGGCCCGGCGTTCGGGCGAGGAGGATGCCCCTCCCCCGCAGCGCGCGAGCGTTCCTGCGCGCGTTTCGCTCGCCGGACTGCCTGCCAGCGGCGCGATTTCCTGGGGACCGGCGGGCGGTCCGAGGGTGGTGGTCTTTTCCGATTTCCACTGCGGCTATTGCAAGAAGCTCGAAGCCGAATTGAAGGCGATCGGCGCGCGGGTCGAGGAACGGCCGATTTCGATCTTCGGGGCGGAAAGCCGCAAGGACTCCGAGCGTGTGATCTGCGCGCCCCGGCCGGATCTTGCGCTGCATATGGCCTATTCGGGCCTGGCGCTGGCCAACCCCAAACCGTGCGACACGAGCGGCCTCGACGCCAACGAAGCTTTCGCAAAGGCGCATGGCTTTGGCGGTACGCCGGTCATTGTCCGTCCGTCCGATGGCGCGGTCCTCGAAGGCTTCCGACCGGCGGCGGCGCTGCGCGCCTTCCTCTCCGGCGCCCCCACCACCAATACCGCAAAGGACAAAACCCATGGCTAATCCCATGCGCCTTGCCGCGTGCGCCTGCCTTGCTGCCTTGGTGAGCGGCTGCGCCACCTTCGGCACAAACGTCAGCGGCGATTTTACCTGCCGCGCGCCCAAGGGCGACTGCGCTCCCTCCCACGTGATCGATGCACGTGCCACCAGCGAAATCGACAGCGCGGCCGCGTCGTCCGATCTCGCCCGAGTTCGAGCAGGAGTCGCCGCAGGCGATACCTCGCGGACGTCCGAGCGCACGCTCAAGATCGTGTTCCCAGCACATGTCGATGAGGCGGGAACGCTGCACGACGAAGCCGTTGCATGGGCCGTCATCGAAAATCCGCGCTGGACGGCCGAGCTGCGGCGCAGCCCCGGCGACGAAGCGGCCCCACCGCTCATGCGCGAGCTGAGGCGAAAGCTCAAATCGGCGCAGCAAAATCCGGAACCGACTGCCGATGACGCGCCGCCGATCATGATCGAGGAGTACGAACAGCCACGCGAAGCATCCGATACCGTGCCTGAAGCCTCGCCCTTTTCACTCGCCGCTCCTCCCGCCCTCCAACGCCAAGTTGCCTCGCCGCCGGTCCTCCCCTCCACGGCGCGCGAGGCCGTTGCCGGTGCCAAGGCGCCGGCGGTCGAGGGGTTCGACGTGCCGCCCCCGCATGATCGAACCCCTCGGCCTCTTGTCCAGGGTGTGCCTCCGGCCTTCCCGAGCATCGAGGCGATCGAAGCCGCCAAGGCAGCAGCGGCGAAAGCCGCTCCCAACAAGGATCACAAGTGATGGCCGAGAAACTGAAGTCGATCGTCGACCGGGTCCTCTCGGGTCTGCTGGGCGATGCGGAACATGCCGAAAAGGGCCGTCCGCGGCTGATGCTCGACATGCTGTCGGAATGGCTTCCCTATCGGGTCTACGATCCCCAGAGCCGGCTTTATTTCAACGCGCGGTCGAAGGGCTTCATCCTTTCGGTGACCCCGTTGATCGGTGCCGACGAACGGACCGGCGAGATCCTGGGGCAGTTCTTCTCCGAGGGGCTACCGGCGGGCGCCTGCCTGCAGGTGCTGCACCTTGCCAGCCCTCGCATCAGCCGGATCGTCGCTCCCTGGTTTGCACCGCGCTATGTCCAAGGCGGCGTCTATGAAGCGATCGCCCGGCACAGGGCAAAGCGGCTCTACAGTCTCGTCTGGCAGTCGGGCTCGAGCGACGCTCCGTTCCATGCCCGGCATCACCAGGTGATCGTTTCGGTCGGCGTTCCCGCCGCGAAGGCGACGAGCAACGAAGATCTCAAGCACACCCGCGACGGCCTGATCGCGATGCTCAAATCCCTGAACCTCGGCGTGGCCGAAGTGGGTCCGCAGGAGCTCATCGCGGTGATCGACGATCTGACCTCGCCGACGACCGCACCGCAGGATGATGCGGTTCCCTACAATCCCAACGATCCGATTGCTGCCCAAGCCATCCGTCACGACATCGAGCTCGTCGTCCACGAGGACCGGATGCAGCTCCGCACCGAGCGGTTCCGACCCACTGGCAAGGTGAATGACGGCGTGCCCGAGATCGGCACCGTCTATCCCGATGCCTTCGACGTGCGGCACTATGCGTCGCGCAACATGCCGCAGCGATGGGCGCCGTGGGAATGCGCGCGGCTGATCGGCGACCTCTTCACCGATAAGCTGCGTTTTCCATGTCCTACCGCGACCATGCTGTGCCTGGTCTATCCCGATCAGGAAGCCGCCGCAGCAAAGGCTGGTTTCAAGTTCATGCGCACGACGAGCCTTTCCGGCACGCGCAGCGCCCGTTTCCTGCCGCGCATCGGCGAACAGGCGGCCGAGTGGCAGCACGTGCAGTCCGAGCTCCAGGAAGGCCGCCGTCTTGTTCGGGTCTTCTATGGCCTGACGGCCTTCTCGCCGCTGGGGTCGGGCGACCGGCACGAGCGGGCCATCAAGTCGATCTACAAAGCTGCTGGCTGGGATCTGGCCGACGAGCGCTATCTCCAGGTCCAGGGCCTGCTCGCCGCCATGCCGTTGACGCTGGCCGACGGGCTTGGCGCGGATATGGAGCGGCTCAAGCGGTTCAAGACCGTGTTGTCGACGACGGCCGCCAACATCGCTCCGATGCAGGGCGAATATCTGGGCAGTGTCCATCCGCATCTGCTCTTCGTCGGACGCCGGGGCCAGCCCTTCTTCTGGTCGCCGTTCGAGAATGATGCCGGGAACCACAATGTCGCGATCTGCGGCAAGTCGGGCTCGGGCAAATCGGTGCTGCTTCAGGAGATGTGCGCGGCGCTGCGCGGGGCGGGCGCGCAGGTGGTGGTCATCGACGATGGCCGCAGCTTCGAGCATTCGGTCAAGCTCCAGGGCGGACGCTTCGTCGAGTTTACGATGAAGGCAGGCTTCTGCCTCAATCCCTTCTCGATGATCGACGTCACGCGGGCTGAGGCTGACGAAGATTACCGCCTCGACTGCTTCGGGATGATCAAGGCGATCGTCGGCCAGATGGCCCGGCATTCCGCCCGCCTCAACGATACCGAGCGTGGTCTCATCGACCGGGCGGTCAATGCTGTGTGGAACGAACATGGCGCCAATGCGAGCATCACCGCCGTTGGCGATGCTCTTGTGGCCCTCGGCAGCGAGGCCGCCGCCGATCTCGCGACGGCTCTCGCCCCGTTCATGGCCGGCGGGACCTACGGAGCCTTCTTCGAGGGGCAGGCCAGCCTCGACCTCGATGCCGATTTCACGGTTTTCGAGATGTCGGACCTGGCGAGCCGGGAGGAACTGCGCGCGGTTGTCCTGTCCGCCATCATGTTCATGACCAGCCAGGCGATGACCCGAAGCCCTCGCTCGGTTCGCAAGCTGCTGCTGATCGACGAGGCGTGGTCGATGCTGAAGGGCGGCTCGATGGGCGAGTTCGTCGAGACCTATGCTCGCACCTGCCGCAAATATGGCGGGGCGCTCGCCACCGCGACCCAATCGCTCAACGACTATTACAAGTCCGACGGCGCGACTGCCGCGCTCGAGAACAGCGACTGGATGCTGATCCTCCAGCAGAAGCCGGAAACCATCGCCGACTTCAAGGCATCGAAGCGCCTCGACATGGACGATCGGACCGAGACCTTGATCCGCAGCCTAAAGCGCTCGGGCAACGACTATTCGGAGGTCTTCATCAAGGGGCCGGAGACCGAGGCGATCGGTCGGCTCGTGCTCGACGATTATTCGGCGACGCTCTTTTCGAGCTCCCCGCAGACCTTTGCCGCGATCGACGCCGAGATCGCCCGTGGCCACCAGCTCGCCGACGCGATCGAGCGGATCGCCTTCGCCAATCGCTCCTGAAATCCCCCTTCAATCAAGGATTGTTGTTTCCATGCCTCTTCATGTCGTCACTCCCTTCGATCGGGCTCACGAACCCCAGCTGGACGAGAGCCTCGATCTTTTGCCCGGGCCAACCTGGCGCCGGTACGCCGCGGATACTTGCTTCATCCTCGTCAAGGCCGGCGGCTTCCTTGCCTCGACCTATCTGATGACGCTTGGCCTGCCGCTGCTCTTCTTCCTGATGATTTCGGGCGGCAGCGTTGACATGTTTTTCGCGCAGCTCGCCAACCTGGCCGACCGCTTTCTGTCGGCCGATGCCGCTCGCCAGTCCGGCTTCGTCGAAGAATTGAAGTTCGGTCTTATCGGTCTCGCCACCCTGATGGCGATCTGGCGCATGCCGCGCTTCCTCAATGAGGTCGCAGACGGACTCCGGGAGGATGAGCTGTGAAGAACATTTTAGCAACATCGGTCGTGTCAAAGCAGCTTTCCGGGCTCAACCTTACCGCGATTGCGCTTGCGCTGAGCATGCTCGGCTCAACACTCTGGGGCGTCTGGGCAACCCAAGCACTCCTCGATCTGCGCAAGCGCGAGGTCGTGACGGTGCAACTGAGCCGCATCATGGGCGACTTCATCGAAGCCGAAGCGCGCACCGGACGGCCGCCGGAAGAAACCAAGCAGCGGGTGCAAGCCTACCTTCAGGCGGTCGAGGCGTCCGTCCAGCGCCTGGCGAAGGACGGACGCACGGTCCTGGTCGCCGAGGCTGTGATTGCCGGCAGCAGCCCGGACCTCACCGAAACCGTGCGCGTCGATGTCGAGCGCCGGATGGGAGCCATTCCCGATGCGCGCCGCTGATATCATCCTCCGATCCCCGGCATGGCGCCACGTCGCGCTCTGGGGCGGTCTCGGCGCCGGGGCTTTGGCGCTCTCGTCGCTGGCCGCCTTTGCGGCAGGCCATGCGCTGATGATCAACGCGAGCCCGAGCCTGCCCTACTGGGCGATCTGGCTTGATCGCGGAGCCGCTCCGCAGCGCGGCGACATCATCCTGTTCGACCCGCCAGCCTCGCCGCTCCTCGCGAAGCATTTCGGCAAGGAGCCGAAGCCCTTCGGCAAGCGTGTCAGCGGCATGCCGGGTGACGTCGTGACCGAAAAGGACCGCGTCTACTTCGTCAACGGCCGCCAAGTCGCCAAGGCGAAGCTCAAGAGCCGCCTGGGCGAGCCGCTGGCGCTCGGCCCTACGGGCACGGTGCCGCGAGGCTGCTACTTCGTGACGACCGCGCACAAGGACGGTTTCGACAGTCGCTATGCGGCGATCGGTTGGATCTGCCGCCAGCACATTCTGGGCGTGGGGAGGCCGATCCTGTGACCCCCCGTCTCCTCGCCGTTGGCCTTTTCCTTGGTTGCACGGTCGGCGAAGTGCCTGCCGCGGCGCGCGACTATGGCCAGCAGGGGACCGTCTGGCCGGTAATCGAGCCAGATCTCCTTCGGCAGATCCACGCCCGCCTCCAGCATCTGGAGGCGACCGGCGAGACCGCACGGCTCAACGAGGATTTGAAACGGCGGACCATCGCGCGGGTCAACCGGCCCGAACCTGTCGCTGGCGTGAGCTTGGCTGCGGATTTTCGGGTGTGGCGGTTCGATCCGACGATCACCGTCGAACGCGATATCGCCGACGACAAGGGGCGAACTGTCATAGCGGCAGGTACGCGGGTCAATCCACTCGACACGGTTCCGCTGCGCACCCCTCTCGTCTTTCTCGACGGCGATGATCCCGCTCAGCTGGCCTGGGCGAGCCGACGTTTCGGTCCGGCCGCGGCAAAGCTGATCCTCGTGCGCGGCGCTCCGCTTGAACTCATGAAGGCTCGCCAGCGCCGCTTCTATTTCGACCAGGGTGGCACTCTCGTGAAGCACTTCGGCATTCGCGCGGTGCCAGCCACCGTCGAGCAGCAGGGCCGCATCCTCATCGTCAAGGAATTGCCGATCAAGCCGCAGGAGCGAACCCCGTCATGATCAGGAAAAAGGACATTGTTGCACGGCTTTGCGGCATGTTGCTGTTCGCGAGCCTGAGCCTCGCGGTCAGCGCACCGGCTCAGGCCTCCGCCGGTCCGGGCCGCTGCACAGGCAAGTTCGTAAATCCCATCACCGACATCTGCTGGTCCTGCCTGTTCCCGATCTCGATCGGCGGCCTGAAGATCTGGCCATCGAGCCGCCCGGACACGGGTAATCCGGCGCTCCCGGTCTGTTTGTGCGGCCTCCGGCCCGGGATCGCGATGGGGTTTTGGGAGCCCGTCCGGCTTGCCGACGTCAGCATGAAGCCGTGGTGTTTCGTCAACCTGGGTGGGATGAAGCTCGATCCGGGTTTTGACATCGGCTTCAAGTCGATGGCTGGCCCCTCGGCCGTGGGCGGTGCGATGCAGTACAACTCGCAGTGGCACGTCCACTGGTACGCCTATCCGCTGATCTACTGGATGGAGATCGTCGCGGATTTCCTGTGCCTCGAGTCCGGCTCGATCGACATCCTCTATATCACCGAGATCGACCCGCTCTGGCAGGACAGCGAGCTCACCGCGATCATCAATCCCGAGGCGGTCCTCTTCGCCAATCCCTTGGCGCTTGCCGCCTGCGCCGCCGATTGCGTGGCGGCGACCGCGAAATTGCCTACCGACGAATTGTTCTGGTGCGCCGGATGCCAGGGGACCATGTACCCGCTCAACGGCAACGTCTCGGCGACGATCGGTCACGTCCAAGCCTCTCGGCTCGCGCTCGCCCGCTTTTCCTACAAGCTCCACCGCGAGCTGGTCGCCTGGGGCACCATGGGCAGCAAGGGTCTCTGCGGTAAATACCTGATGCCGGTGATGCGCAAACAGCAATACCGCTTTCAGGCCACCAATCCCAATCCGCAGACCAAGGGCCGCTACGCCTGCGCGCCCATTGGGGCTTCCAGCACATTCATGTCGGCAGGCCAGGTCTATCCCGCCATCGGCGAGGACATGGGCTATCTGGTCTGGCGCAAGCGGAACTGTTGTGCGCTATGAAGAAATTTCCTCATCTCGCTGTAATCGCTTGCCTGGCAACTGTTGCTGCTTTCGCTGGCGCCGCAGCGCAGACCGCGGCCCCCGACCTCGATCTTGACGCGATCCGGGCGCGCGCCGCCGTGCAGGCGGCCGAAGCCGAGGCCCTCGCGGCGAGCGCCCGCTCCCGCGCCGAAGGGGTGGCCGATGAGGCAAGGACGAGCGCGGCAAGCGCCGAGGCCCATGGCAAGCGCTACGTCGGGGAGGCCGCGAAGGCCAAACGCGTTGGTCCGGACAGCTCCTTCGATTTCGACAAGATGGTCGCCGACGCCGGCTCCATGACGAGCGAAGGCATGGGTCAGGCGCCCCGGTTCATCGCCTTCGCCAGCACTTCGATGCCGCCGGCGGCGCTTCGCGCGATGTTCGACGATGTGACCCGCGCCGGCGGCGTCGTGGTCTTTCGGGGTTTGCCGCAAAACAGCGCCAAGGCGCTGACCGCCGCCCTCGCCAAGGTCGCCCGTGAGGGCGAGCAACTGGACGGCGTCGGGATCGATCCTCGGCTGTTCCGCGCCTTCGGAGTAGATACCGCTCCGACCTATGTCGTTACCAGCAGCGACTTCGACCTTTGCGACGGATTTGACTGCAAGGGCGAGGTTCCCCCGCACGACCGCATGACCGGCAATGTGACGGCGCACTACGCACTGGAGACTTTCGCACGTGGTGGCGGCCCCGGGGCGCTGCTCGCCGCCCTACATCTTGCCCGCCTCGAAAGGGCACCTCAGTGAAAAGGTTTTGGCCCATGAACCGGCTGCTCCTCGCGATCGCCTGCCTTGCTGCCGCTACCCTCAACCCGGCCGTGCCGCTTCGTGCCCAGACGACGACCGATGCGGCAAAAGCGGACGGCAAGGCCTTCGGGCGCGACAAGGCCGCGGCAGCACAGGGCGCCGCCACCACCGATCCCGATGCGAGCCGCATCCCCAATTTCGGCGGCGTGCCGAGCCAGTCGGGTTATTTCGACGATCCGGACCGGATGAGCCGGGAAGCCGCCAGTCAGGCCACGTCGAGCATTGGTTACCGGACGATGCGGGACTCGATGGATCGGCGCGCGCGCTTCGCCCCGCAGGACCTCGATGCCACCATCGCGCGCAGTAAGGTCATCGGCGCCGACCCGCTCTCTTATACCAGCGGGATGGGCATAAGCGGCAGCCAAGGTCGCTGCGTCCCCCTGCCTCCCGGGAGCGGCACCGCCGGCCGGTACATGGCCACCTGTAACACCGGCTATACGGCAACCCAGGAGACGCGGAACTGCCCGGTCACGCTGGCCGCCAAGGTCGAGCAGCGGCAGGTCTATGGCTACTTCTGTGTCCGGGGACCGGGCGTCGATCCGACCAGCATCTACAATTGTAATCATTACCCTGCGCCTCAGTGCAAAGTCACATCGTCTTTCGCGCTCGGTTGCATCCCATTTGGCGGCTGCTTTCCGGACATCTACATTGATCAGGTCAGTTGCTCACCGGCTGTCGACGGTGCAACTCCGACCAGTGTGACCGGCGAGAACGTCGTCACGACGACCCGCGACGAGAGCCAATGTGCAGGGCTCACAGCGGACAGCACCTGCCAGCAGGACACCGAGAGCTGCACCGACAGCGATCCGGTCACGCGCATCGTCGATGGGGTTTCCGTCACGCAGCCATGCTGGGCCTGGTCGCGCAGCTATACTTGCGCGAAGTTCACGGAAGCGCAGGACTGCCAGACGCTCGAAACCACGCCCGGCTGTAATCTGGTTCGCGAAGACTGCCTGACCGACGAGCCTTGCCGGACCTGGGAGCGCGTCTACGACTGCCCTGTCCCCGACCAGCCGGCGAGCACCAATCAGTTCATCTGCGATGGCGATGTCTACTGCATCGATGGGTCGTGCGAGACGATCGAGCGCGAGGCCAATGACGAGTTCAAGGATGCCGTCGTTGCGTTGAACGCGATGAACCAGGCCCGGCGCGAATTCGATCCGGACACGCTCACCCTGTTCAAGGGGACTCGCGAGACCTGCTCATCCAAGGTCTTCGGGGTCCTCAATTGCTGCAAGGGCAAGGGCTTCCCGCTCATTCCGGGCATC
>Ga0070665_100003711_pt1 | contig 16169 bp, 12 predicted proteins | sample KBSS13metaG_FD_65862 | JGI IMG/M metagenome (GOLD analysis project Ga0070665, IMG submission 65862) | Switchgrass rhizosphere microbial communities from Kellogg Biological Station, Michigan, USA - KBS S1-3 metaG | ecosystem: Host-associated > Plants > Roots > Rhizosphere > Soil ... | reverse complement strand
GAGGAATTCAAGTCGATTCTCGACAGCGCGAATCTGAAGCAGGGTGTCAAGATGAGCGTCATCCGCAATCGGATGAAGGGGCAGATTGAGCTTCGCGGCGAGTAATCAGCACTTCAGATCTTATTTCGCAAGCACCGGAAGCTGAAACAACCATCCATTGCCGTAATACAGCACGCCGGTGATGACAATCGCCGCGAGAATGTCCACGACGATTCCGGCTCGCACGAAGCGCCCCATCCCCACTCTTCCTGTTGCGTATGCGAGAGCGTTCGGCGGCGTGCCGATCGGAAGCGCAAAACCGCTGCTCGCGGCAAGCGACACCGCTGTCGCCAGCAGAAACGGATGCATCCCGATCGCCGGCGCAACAGCAATGCCGATCGGAATAAATGTCGTCGCGACCGCCGTGTTGCTCGCGACTTCGGTGATGGCAATAAGCACAACCGTTACGAGCGAGAGCACAATCAGGGGGTGTACCGTTCCGATCGAAGATAAGTGCTGCCCGATCACTTCGTTCACGCCGTGAACGCGCAGCGCTTCGGCGAGCGACATCCCGCCGCCGAAGAGAAGCAGGATTCCCCATGGAATCTTGCCGCCGGTTTTCCAATCCAAAGCAAATTCATGGCGTTTGATGCTCACGGGAATCAGGAACAAAGCGACCGCCGCGATGACCGCCACGCCAGCCTCGGTCAGAAACTGCGGGGCCGCTTTCGCAGCGGCGCTTCCCTCGGCACTGTTTCCTCGGCTCAACCACGTCGCTGCAAGCTGGTTGATCGGATCGAGCAGGATCCAGGCCGCCATCGCGAGCGCGAAGACCACCAGGACTGTCAATTCGCCGCGGGTCCACGGCCCGAGCTCCTTCTTCTCTGTTTGAACGAGCTCGCGCAGGCCGACGATCCGGCGCAGCTTCGGCGGGAACATGAGCACAAGTGTCAGCCAGGTGAGAGGGAGAAGCACCATCATCACCGGGACGCCGATTCGGGCATATTCAACAAAGCTCAATGTCTGCCCGAACGACTTTCGAAGTTGTCCGGTGAGGATGACATTCGGTGATGACCCAAAGAGCGTTCCCACGCCTCCGATGCTCGATGCATACGCAACACCCAGCAGGAGGCAGGTTCCAAAGTTCCGAACCCCTTTACCTTCGTCTTCGCCCGCATGCTTCGTCACGAAATGACACAGACTGAGCGTGATCGGGAGCATCATGACCGCGGTCGACGTGTTGTTGACCCACATGCTGATAATGCCAGTGGCGAAAACGATCCCGCCAACAAGCATGACGGGGCTCCCTCCAACACGCGAGAGCACCGCGAGCGCAAACCGCTTGGGCAGCCCCCACTTTTCCATCGCGGCGCCGATAAGCATCCCACCCATGAAAAAAAACACCACGGGATCTGCGTACGGTGCACACGCGTCCCTCATGTTCGCGATGCCGAGCAGCGGAAACAACGCCATCGGCAGCAGGCTCGTTGCCTCCACCGGAATCGCTTCGCTGATCCACCAGATCGCCATTAAGACGCCGAGCGCCACGGTCGCGCGGCCACCCTGTTCAAGTGACGATTGGCCAAGCCATATGTAAATCAGGATCGCCGCGACCGGCCCGAGCACAAGCGCACCCCACCGAATCCATCGGGGTGAGTCGGGCGTGTCTTCGGTCGGATCAATCATGCGGAGAAGATACCAACTCGGAGCTAGCGATCCGTCGACACCGCCTCGTTTTCATTCCGCGCTCCGAGTTCGGCGTTCCGCGCTGCGTTCCTCCCCAGCATCGACACCACCACCGCTGCGAAGATCAGCCCGAACGCCACGACGTCATTGACCCGCATCTTTTCTTTCGCCACATAAATCGTGAACGCCGTGAACACCACCAGCGTGATCGCTTCCTGCAGGATCTTCAACTGAGGCAGCGTGAACGGGCCGCCGTGATCGATGTGCCCGAGCCGATTCGCCGGAACCTGCAGGATGTACTCCGGCAGCGCGATCAGCCACGAGATCCCGATCGCCAAGAGCAACGGCCACGTCTTCTGCTTCACGTGGTAATACCACGCAAACGTCATGAACGTGTTCGACCCGACCAGCAGCAGCACAGTCCAAATCCAGCGAGGTACATCCATGCGCGGAGTATAAAGATGGAACCACCGCGCCAAATCCCGGGACCGATAGAAACTGCCGGGACCGCCTTCGACCGTTCCACGCCCCGCAAACCGCCCGCATATTCGTCACACGCGCCACACCCTCCCGCGGCATGTGCCCGCTCTCATGACGAACGCTTGCAATCACAAAACCTGTATTCGAACTTTCACTCGTCCGCTCGAAGGCGGGACAAGAGAGCAAACGGCCGCGTGGCCGAGGAGGGTTTGCAATGATCCGATCCAGGAATCGATTTTCTATGCCGGCTGGATTGCTGGCCCTCGCGGGCCTGGCGGTCGCCGGCGCGCTGCTGACGCCTTCGAAGGCGCCGGCTCGCAACGCGGACGATCCGTATGCCGGACTTCCGAGCTCACTCACTCTGTACGGCGTCTGCCGCGACTTCAAGTGGGCGAGCGAAAACGGCGGGCACAAGGACTTTGAGTTCGTCCCGTCAGGTGGTTACGGCCACTACGTGAACATGATCAAGGATGATCTCGACGAAGACGGCAAGCCCGCCTTCAAGAGCCAGGGCAATATCGTCAGCAAGGAAGCTGTCGACGGCAACGCCCGAAACGTCATCTCGACCACCAAGTCGTACCTCGCCGCCAAGACCGGCGACAAGGCCGGCACGAACTCCACCAGCAACGGCGGCGCGCTCACGACCGAAGCCGCGTTCAAGCAGTGGTTCCGTGACGTGCCCGGCACGAACCTGAGCAAGACGGTGCCGCTGGTGCTCGTCCGCCAGGCCAATTCGAACATCTACTCGTTCAGCGACAAGGTTGACGCCGGCTACGTGTCCAAGGGCGGCTTCTTCCCGATCAACGGCGAACTCTTCGGCAACTCGCCCGGTCAGAGCAAGAACTTCGGCTTCACCTTCGAGCTCGACACCGAGTTCACCTACAAGAAGGGAACCGGACAAACCTTCACGTTCACCGGTGACGACGACGTCTGGGTGTTCGTGAACAAGAAGCTCGTGGTCGACCTGGGCGGCGTCCACAGCGCCATCAGCCAGACCATCGAACTCGACCGCATCACCGGCCTCGAGGACGGCAAGAAGTATCCGCTCAAGCTCTGCTTCGCGGAACGCCACACAACGGCCTCGAACTGCCGCATCGATACGACCATCAGCCTCATGGCAGTCGATCCGCCCCCGGTCTCCGGCCTCTTCGACTAAGCGACACCTCCGGAACTCCGGCGGAGTCGGAGGTCCGTCCTCGATTCACCACCCGCACACCTCCGTGTGCCCACGCGCCGCGACGCGGGCTTCAGGATCGTCCTGAGGCCCGTGTCGGCTTTTTGCACTTGTCGGCTTTCGACTCGGCAATACACCCATCCATTTCCTGCTACGTTTTGTCCCAGTGTCCGCACCGCAGACCCCATCCGACGACCCCGTGACGATCGACCCGCGCCCGGCAGGCGGAAGCGTTCCTCCCATCGCACCATCCGGCGGATCCAATTACCTCTCCGGCCCGCCCAGCACCAACCCCGTCCATCAATCCAGCCTCTCTTCAACCTCCACCGACGGCTCGCGCTTCGCCTCCGGCACAATCCTCGCCGATCGCTACCGCATCGTCTCGCGCCTCGGCAAGGGCGGCATGGGAGAGGTCTATCGCGCCGACGATCTCAAGCTCGGCACTTCCGTCGCACTCAAGTTTCTTCCCGATTCCTTCGTGCAGGATCCTCTCAAACTCGATCGCTTCCGCTCCGAAGTCCGCCTCACCCGCGAAATCAGCCATCCCAACGTCTGCCGCGTCTACGACTTCGGCGAGATCGACAACGCCACCGGCCATCACGTCTTCCTTTCGATGGAATACGTCGACGGTGAAGATCTCTCGATCCTCCTGAAGCGCATCGGCCGCCTCCCCGAAGACAAAGCCGTCCAGATCGCACGTCAGGTCTGCTCCGGCCTCCACGCCGCCCACGAACTCGGCGTCATCCATCGCGATCTCAAACCCGCCAACATCATGCTCGACGGGCGGGGCAACGCCCGCATCATGGATTTCGGCGTTGCGGGTGTCCTCTCCGATCTCGTCGCCAAAGGCGACATCGCCAGCGGCACGCCCGCCTACATGGCCCCCGAGCAGCTCGCTCGCCAGGGCGTCAGCAAGAAAAGCGATATCTACTCGCTTGGCCTGGTTCTCTACGAACTCTTCACTGGCCGCCCCGCATTCCACGCTGAATCCATGCAGCAACTCCGCGCCTCGCGCGAGAGTGGCACCCGCCCCACCAATCCCAGTGACCACGTGAAGACCCTCGACCCCATCGTCGAGACTGTCATTCTCCGCTGCCTTGAAGTTGATCCCGCCCGCCGTCCCGCCAGCGCTATTGCAGTCGCCGCCGCTCTCCCCGGTGGCGATCCACTCGCCGCGGCACTCGCCGCCGGCGAAACCCCAAGCCCCGAACTCGTCGCGCTCGCCGGCGTTGAGGGCAGCATCTCCTCGCGCAAAGCCTGGTTGCTCGTCGCGTTTGTCGCGCTCATGATCGGCATCCTCGGCTTCATCCAGGATCACTACGGCGTCCACCGCCTCGCCCCTTTCGAGATCCCCACCGACGCGATGGCCGTCCGCGCGCGCGAGATGCTCGTCAAGCTCGGTGCCGATCCGCCCAAAATGTTCGAGGCCTATGGCTACCTCCCCGACATGAATGCGCTCCGATCGCTGGAAAAGCTCGGAGGTATCAGCGGCGCCTCACAGCGATTCCCCCCAAGCATCTACTTCTGGATGCGGGCCGAACCGCTCATCACTCGTCCGATGGAGATCGGACAACTCTTCGTCGGACCAGATTCTCCCTCACGCGCACTGGTCGGAAGCTGCTTCATTTCTCTTTCAAGCTCCGGCGATCTCATCCGCTTCGAACGCATCGCTCCCGAACTTGGCTTCCGCTTCCCCATCGAAGGCAAGCCGCCCGTTGCATCGACCAAAGTCGCACACTCAACGCCCGACTGGCAACCGTTCTTCACCGCCGCTGGCGTTGACGCCGAGGCTTTCAAATCCTTTAAGACCGTCGAGCCCACCGTCGCACCAAACGTTCCCGCCGACGCCCGCTACGCCTGGCGCGGCACGTATCCCGGCTTTCCAAATCTCCCCGTGCAATACGAGGCCGCCTCCCTCGACGGAATCCCCGTCTCCTTCCGCACCAAATCGCTCTGGCGATTGCCTCCGCAGTTCGCCGCCAACCCCGGCGAAGTCGATCCGGATGCGAAGACCGAACACCCAACGCCCGCTGCAACCCCAACGAGCGTGCCCGGACGCGAATCTGCGACGCCCGGTCCAGGCCGCGCCCCCGCTCCGCCTTCAGGGGGAGTGAGCTCATGGAACTGGGGCGAATGGATCGGCGGCATCATCAACATCATCCTGCTCTCCGGCATCATCGGTGCCGTGGTGCTCGCCTGGCGGAACATTCGCGCCGGCCGCGTCGATCGCCGCGGCGCACTCACGCTCGGCGTCTTCGTCGGCGCGGTCTGCCTCATCTCCGTCTCGATCGGCCGCCACACCGTGCGCAACATGCTCGACCTCCAGATCATCAGCACGCCCCTCGCCCGCGCGATCTGGCTCGGCGGCCTCACCTGGGTCGTTTACCTCGGCATGGAACCCGTCGTCCGCCGCCGGTGGCCCACGCTTCTCATCTCCTGGACTCGCCTCCTCTCCGGACGCGTACGCGATCCCCTCGTCTGGCGCGACATCCTGTACGGCTGCGCAATCGGCTCTATTTTCGGCCCGCTTTACGGCCTCATGCTCATCATCGATCTCAAGCCGATCACCGTCACCGACCCCATCATCCCCACCATGGCCTGGTTCACAGGCATTCCCTTCGCACTCGCGATTCTCGCTCAAACCATCTGCGGCAATCTCGCCATCCCGCTCCTCGTCACGCTCCTCCTCACCGGCATCGACCGCCTCACGCGCTTCGCGTGGATCAGCTACCCACTCACCGCCGTTTTCCTGTGGCTGCTCATCGGAGGCCAGCAAGCCGACGCTGTCTCCATCGCCGCGGCACTCTGCGCCGCCACTTGCATCTTCGTCCTCCGCCTCTACGGCCAACTCGCCTTCGCGATCACCCTCATGATCGCCACCATCCTCATCAACTTCCCGATCACCATCGACCTCTCCACTTGGTACACCTGGCTCTCACTGATCGGCAGCTTGCCGGTCATCGCCCTCGCCGTCACCGGCGCCCTCTTCGCCGGCCGCCCCGAGCCCGAACGCGTTGCCTCCTAACGCTACCACGCGTCACTCCAAATCCAGCATTCTCGCTCCACACTCCGCGCTCCGAGCTCCGCGTTCCCTGTCCCTCACTCCGCGCTCGGAATTCCGCACTCCGCACTCGCCTTTCCAATTTAGCCCTTTGCCATTTGCCCCTTTGCCATTTGCTCTTCTCCCCTACCATCCCCCCTCATGCCCGATCCGACCCCTTCCGGGGCCCACAACCCCGCCCACATCCGTAATTTCTCGATCATCGCTCACATCGATCACGGGAAGTCCACCCTCGCCGACCGCCTCCTCCAGGCCACCAACGCCGTCTCCGCGCGCGAGGCCCGCGAGCAAATCCTCGACTCCATGGACATCGAGCGCGAGCGCGGCATCACCATCAAGGCCTCCGCCGTCACCGTCTATCACCGCCACAAGGCCGGCACCAAGTCCGACGAACTCGAAAACGAATACGAATCCCCCATCGACGAAGCCCCCGGCGCATCCGGCGGCAGCCTCGCCTCCAACCAATCCGAAGTCGCCGCCCCAGCCCACCGCACCAAAAAGGGCGAGTCCGCCGAAGAGCACGGCGACCTCTTCATGCTCAACTTCATCGATACCCCCGGCCACGTCGACTTCAACTACGAAGTCGCCCGCGCCCTCAAGGCCTGCGACGGCGCCATCCTCGTCGTCGATAGCACCCAAGGCGTCCAGGCTCAAACCCTCGTCAACGCCTACCTCGCCGTCAACGAAAACCTCGTCATCGTCCCCGTCATCAACAAGATCGATCTCCCCTCCGCTCGCCCCAACGAAGTCGCCGAAGAAATCGAGCAGACCCTCGGCTTCAACGCCGCCGACGCAATCTTCGTCTCCGCCAAAACCGGCCAGGGCCTTCCCGAACTTCTCGCCGCGATCTGCGAAAAATTCCCAGCTCCCCGCAAGCCCGTCATCAAGCAGCTCCGCGCCCTCATCTTCGACGCCGTCTACGACGACTACCGAGGCGTCATCGTCTACGCCCGTATCTTCGACGGCGAACTCAAAGTCGGCGACAAGATCCGCATGATGGGCATCGAGCGCTCCTTCCTCGTCACCGAAATCGGAAAGATGAACCCCAAGCCCTACCGCCTCCCCGGCGGCAAGGTCGGCCCCGGCGAAACCTGCTACATCGTCGCCGCCATCCGCACGCTCAAAGATGTCCGCATCGGCGACACCATCACCCTCGAACAAGATCCCGCGGCAGAGGCCCTCCCCGGCTATCAACCCCCGCGCCAAATGGTCTTCTGCGATTTCTACCCCGCCACCACCGACGACGGCAAAGGCACCGACTTCGAAGAACTCCGCGAAGCCGTCGAGAAACTCAGCCTCAACGACTCCTCCTTCACCTTCGCGCCAGTTCACTCCGAAGCCCTCGGCTTCGGCTTCCGCTGCGGCTTCCTCGGCCTGCTCCACATGGACATCATCCAGGAGCGCCTCGAACGCGAAGGCGGCGTCGAGATCATCCAGACCGCCCCCACCGTCTCCTACCACGTCTTAGTCCGAGGCACCGACACCATCACCGGCGCCAACGGCCAGTCCCTCAAACCCGTCGACCCCGCCTCACCCTTCATCAACGGCATGAACGAGCGTGGCGTCCCCGCCGGCATGCAGCTCCTCGAAGTCCACAACCCCGCCGATCTCCCCAGTCTCAACTGCGTCGAAGAAATCCGCGAACCCCTCTGCCGCGTCGACATCCTCGTCCCCAAAGAGTTCATCGGCGACATCATGAAGCTCTGCCTCGACCGCCGCGGCATCTACAAAAACCAGTCCTTCGTCTCCGCCAACCGCGACCTCCTCCAGTTCGAAGTCCCCCTCGCCGAAATCATCTACGACTTCTTCGACAAGATGAAAGGCCTCACCAGCGGCTACGGCACCATGGATTACGAAGTCATCGGCTATCGCGCCGACGACCTCAACAAGATGGACATCCTCATCAACGGCGACCCCGTCGAGGCCCTCGCCATCATCGTCCACCGCCAAAAAGCCGAGCAGCGCGGCCGCCACCTCATCGCAAGACTCAAAGACCAGATCCCCCGCCACCAGTTCGAAATCCCCCTGCAGGCAGCCATCGGCAGCCGCGTCATCGCCCGCGAAACCATCAAAGCCTTCCGCAAGAACGTGCTGGCAAAGTGCTACGGAGGCGACGTCAGCCGCAAGCGCAAACTGCTCGAAAAGCAGAAGGAAGGCAAGAAGCGGATGAAGAGCGTGGGCAGCGTGACGATCCCGCAGGAAGCGTTTATGGCGGTGCTTGACCAGGGCGACTGATCGACCGATTGCATTTGCATTTACGAGCCCGACGCGCAAGCGAGGGCACAGTGGTTGGCGAACGCCGGCCCTTTCGCAACGCGCGGGATCGCGAATGTTTCAGTCCCTACTTTACCAAGCCGCCGACAATGCAATCTGCATTTCCGGCAACGCTCCGCATGCCCCTTTCAACTCACGGGCAGACCATCAAGTTGTACGCGAGAACAAACACGACGAAGTCCGCGTCATCGACCACTCCGTCAAAATTGAGATCGGCGGGACAGCCCTCCACCATCGCAGGATCGGTGCATTCCAGGATGTTGTAGCCAACTAGAAAAATCGCGAAGTCCGAAGAATCGACGTCGCCATCCGTGTCTAAATCGCCGCGGCAGCACTTGAGCACTTCTAAACGCGCTGCGATCGTCATCGTGTCGCCACATCCCGATGACACAACGCAGTCGTAATCTCCCTCGTCAGCGGGCAGTGCCGAGGCGATTGTCAAAGTTGGTAACGCAGAACCCACAACCAGCGACCCTGATTCCGTGATCCCGTCAAACAGAAGCTCGCTGTTTTTTCTCCACCGATAGCTCAACGATCCGTAGCCGGTCGCCACCGCGGCCCGAAATATCGCATCCGGTTGCGCGCAGTTCACTTCCGCCGACGCTGGTTCATTTCCGATCCAAGGAATCCCCGTTTCGCTCCACCTCGCAAAGTATGGAGTGGGATTCACTCCGCCATTTTCAAAGCTGCCCCCCGCGAGCAGTTCGCCCTTGGCGGCACAAAGAACCGAAACCATGCCATCAAACGTCAATCCCATGCGCTTCCAAGCTGACCCCGTCCACCGAGCCACCGTGTAACCCGACGGTCCGTCAGACGGGAACTGAATTTCCCCCCCGATCACTAACTGATCGCGGTACGACTCAACAACATACACAATTCCCCCTGCTATCGGAGACGAAAACGCCTTCCAACTCACACCGTCCCATTTCGCGATCGCCTTTGCCGAAATCCCGCCCGCTTTGTCGAAACTCCCGCCGACAACCAATTCAGAATTGAAAACCTCGAGGGCGTAACCAGACCCGAAATTCGTCGATGTGAGACCCGATCCAAGTGGATACCACTGATTGCCGTCCCAGCGAGCGATTCGAACCGCCGATACCCCGCCAGCCGTTAAGAAGGTGCCGGTTGCCACCAGATCTCCATTAAAGACTGCAAGGGCATTCACTTCTCCGCTGCTGTACTCAATACCTGCTCCGAGCGGCTGCCATTTGTTCCCATCCCACCGCGCGATCGAATGAATGAGCAACCCACCGGGAATATGGAATTTACCAGCTCCAATCAACTGACCGCGAAAAACGATCAAGTCTCCCACGAAATCGTCCGCATACGTAGTAATCCCAACCGGCTGGATTCGCTCCCACTGCTCGCCGCTCCATCGAGCGAGATACGAAACGTACTCGTCGCCCGCGCGCCTGAATCGCCCTCCGGCAATCAGCGATCCGTCAAATTCCGTCAATGCGAGCACGGTGTTGTCCATTCCCGTACCGAGCGGTCTCCAGGTCACCCCGTCCCACCGCACAACTTTGGACGCACCGACGCCCCCTGCTGTTTCAAAATTGCCTGCTACGACCACTTCATTTCGGAATGTTGTCGCGGCAAAAACATCGCCATCAAATCCAGGCTCCAGCGCACGCCATGTTTGCCCATTCCACGCCCGCAGCTTAAATGACCCTCCTGACTGCGTTCCAACCGCAAAGATTTCGTTTCGAAAGGACTGGAGTGTGCTGACGAAATATCCCGAAAACGCTTCAGGAGGCGCATCCCAATTTGTTCCATCCCACCGCTGCACATTTCGCGACGCGCCATATTGGTCGCGAAGGTCGCCCCCAAGGTAAAGCCATCCGGCATGCACCGCGAGCGACCAGATGACTCCTGGGCTGGTTCCAGCCGGCGTGTCAAGCGGAAGCCACTCGGCGCCATTCCAGCGCGCCAAATAAGATCGCAACTTTCCGCCGTAGACGAAACTCATACTGCCGCCGGCAATCAATTCGCCGTCAAACACACATATCGCACGCACAAGCCCCTCGAATCCACTGCCCATTGGGCTCCAGGCCGATCCGTTCCATCTGGCGATGCTCTTTGCAGTGGTACCGCTCGCAGTGGCGAAATTGCCACCAGCCACGATATCGGAACCGAATTTCGCGATCGACCACACCTCACCCGTAACTCCAGTGGCCAGCGCGCTCCACGACGTGCCATTCCATTTGGCGATGTTGCCAACAGTCAACGTGCCGATTTTTGAAAAACTTCCGCCCACAAATAGATCATCGCCCGCTACGGCAAAGGCACGTACCTCGTTGCCTATCACTTCTGCGCCGAACGGCTCCCACGCCTGGCCATTCCATCGCGCTATGCGAGAGGCCGACACTCCATTTACCCTTCGGAACGTCCCGCCAACGATCAGTTGACCCTTGTATGCAACGATCTCCCTCACGTATTCATCAAAACCAGATCCCAGCGGCAGCCAGCGAGTGCCATCCCACATTGCAACGTTTTTTTCAGTTGAATCTCCGGCAATTCGGAAGTGGCCACAAATAACCAGCGTTTCGCCCATCGGACCTGCACCGTCTGGATCCCACACTGTCGCGCCGGTTATAGATCCCGAGAGATCCGCCAACGGTCCATATCCGTCGAGCCATCGGGGCGCACATGACTGCGCCACAGCTTGTGCGCAGAATGCGCAATAGAGCACCAGAGCTAGAAGCTGAATACGGGAGGATTGTTGTGACATGGAAGTTTCAGTTTAGCATGCGGTCTATAGCTGCGATTGCCCGATAACGACGCGAAACTTCGAACCCCCGGGATTAGCCGAGCGTGCGCCAACCGCTCCCTCATCTTCCCCCAAGTCCAACTCAGCAAGCTCATCTATCCCCGAGCCGGCATCCCCAAGCGTCAGACCTACCGAAACACAATCCACCGCAAATCCGTCGACTTCGTCCTCTGCATTCCCTCCACGCTCAAACCCGAACTCATCATCGAGCTCGACGACAAATCCCACACCCGCGAGGACCGCAAAACCCGCGACAACTTCGTCAACAACGCCCTCAAAGCCGCTGGCATTCCCTTCCTCCGCATCCCCGCCGCCTCAACCTACAACTCCGCCGCACTCGAACAACGAATCCGCCAGGCAATAAATCTCAGCCAGTGAAAACTGGCTTGGAAACTGCCGCTACTTCGCTTTGAAAATAGTCGAACGGTTCGGAGCAGTCCTCGTCCTCCGCCAAACCTGCTGCCACATCCAAGCCCGGATAAAAATTCTTCGCGAAGCAAGGAATTTCCACCGCCGGCTTCGGATCGCCTCCGACGTAGATTTGGAAGAAGCCGTTCCGAACGTCGGTTCGAATCGTCCGCCACTCGACAACTTCACCTTTCAGTCGTCCGCCGGAAGGCGTCAATCCGTCATTGCTCAAAAGCGCTTTCTTACACCAATCGATTTGACCATCGCTTTGGCGCTGTTGCTTCATCTTGTTCGCAACGTAGCCGGAGATGCAATCTCGAACAAGGTCAAGCTCCGCATCGTCGCCCTCAAAGCGTCCGGCCATCAACCCCTCTCGAACATACCTCTCGCGATGTCGACCCCTGAACTCAAAGCTCTTTCCGGATCCCCTGGCCTGCACCAGCACCTTGGTTCCGAAATGGACTCCCGCTTGCATCATCCGAATGACGTGCATCTCCAGCGATTCCGCGTTGGCGTACGCAAATTCATGGCGCCCGCGCAGCCCTTTCCAGACGACTCCGCTCTCATAGAAGTCATAGGCCAGAATCAGTTCGCGACAGAAGAAGCAAGCGAAGATCAGGGTAAGTACCAATCCCAACCCGCACCCCCACGCATTGGAAGTGTTTCCCGCTCTCAGAGCGACGACTCCATACCAGCAAGCCGCACCGCTCGCAATGAAGAACCCCAAAGCAAACAGACAATGACCAAGCCTGTCCAGCCCTTCTCGACGCCGGCTTGTGATCCGTTTGCCGAAGCCGGTACTCGGCGCGCTGCAATAAGGTCCAGCGATACTCATGCATCCGCAGAGTACTAGATCTGTGGGCCGCCGAGCACCCCGTGCCACCATCTCGCTACTCGGAGCGAGTAATGCTCTTCCCCCGCCGGAAAGAGCCGGCATCCCCAAACGTCAGTCCTACCAAAACAAAATCGACCGCAAATCCGTTGACTTCGTCCTCTGCCACCTTCACACCTTTGCAGTAGAACTCATCATCGAGCTCGACGACAAATCCCACACCCGCCCACCAAAAATCAACACCGCAAATCCCGCGATGACTTCGTCAACAACGCCCTCAAAGCCGCCGACATTCCCTTCCTCCGCATCCCCGCCGCCTCAACCTACAACCCCGCCGATCTCGAACGACGAATCCGAAGCGCAATCAATCCCGCATCCAATTGATATCTTGTGCAACTTGACAGGAGTTCAACATGCAACCACTAGCCGCCGCGAACGCCCTCATTCATACAGTGAACTCGCACATCCGCTCGAATGTCAATCGGACCGTGGAGTTCGTCGAAACTGGACAACCACAAACCCAACCCAACCCGTTTGATCCAAAGAACCCTTTGATTCTTGAGCCAGTCGCTTCAGCCCGCGTTCTTCGGAAGCGCCTGGCGGAATTGGGCGTAAACGCCGATCCGCAACTTCTCGACGCACTCAGTGCCACGCTCGCGGAACACCTGCACCTCGCATTCTTCGAATTGTTTACAGCGCTCGATGGCGAGAGTGCAATCTACGCCGAAGATAACAGCGAGGTCGATCTTGAGCTACGTATTTTGAACGGCGAGCCCCTCCCCGGATGCCTCCACGAAATCTTCGAACCCGCTGATTTCAAATAGCGCAGAGGCGATGCAAAGAGAAGCATTGTGCCACCACCTCGCTGTTCGAAGCGAGTGGTGCTCCTCCTCTGCCGGAAAGAGTTGCATGTGGGGGGAGAAAACCCGCAGGGTTGTCTCTGCATCCGCGCATTGACCGCATCACCTTCGCCCGCGGCCGCTTTCCCCATATCTCGCTTGATACCTTAAAATCTGCGCATGCCGCTCTGGCCGTTCATCGCTCTCCTCTTCGCAGGCATCGCCTATTCCTTCTACGTCGACCGCCAATGCGCCCGCGCTCTCGCCGCAATGCGCTCCCAGTTTCAAACCCGCCCCGTCCTGAATCGCGAAACCTGGTTCAACCAGCACTTCGCAGCCTGCGGCATCCCCGCCCCACGCGTCATCGAACTGCTCCAGCCCATCGCCGAAGCCATGCAGTGCGATGTCACACAACTGCTCCCCACCGATTCCTTCGAGACCACCTTGCGCTGGCGCCAGCCCGCCTCTTTCCTCGGACTCGCTGAAGATTCACCCTGGGACGATTGGTTTGAAGATCGCCTCGCCCAAGCCTGCGGCAGCGAAGCAACCTTGACCGCATTGATCGATCAACTCGGCGCCACTCCATCACTCGCGCAGCTCGTCACCGGGAAACCATGAAACTCCAATCGCAAGATCCTTGGAAGCGCGACGATCTCCGGCGCTTGAAGTTCGGTCTCGTGATCTACATCACCGGCTTCGCCGTTCTCTTGCTGCTCACGTTCGTCGGCCCCGTGCACGAGCTCATTCAAGCCACAGGTTCTCGCGGCACATCTCCACTCTTGAAGATGCTCACCCTTCCGCTCTCCTTTTTCGCTCTGTGCATCGCAGCCTTCATCTATTTGATCCTCAAGAAACGCAAGGGTCCGCCGTCCAAGGAAATCCAGCTCGACCGATGCGCGCACTGCAAGTACTCGCGCAAAGGCCTGGCCCCCGCCGACCCCTGCCCCGAATGCGGCTTTGGTATCCATCATCTCAAGTACGGCCAACCACCCGATCGCTCAACCAACGCCGAAAACCCGGGTTCACGCTGACTCTACCGAGTGCACGCGTCGCCCAAGCACAAAGTTGGTTCGACTTGTCGGAATCAATCGCACAAATCTGCCGCGCAAAAATCCGAATCATCCACCACACCGTCGGAAGTAATCCGCAAGGCCGTCTGTGTACTTCACAGTCGTTCCAAAATCCACAGATCTGTGGATTTTCCCGCCGCATGATCAAATTCCCGCGCGCTCCAAACCCCTACGCCGAGAGCCAAACGCGCCGAAATCCCCTTCAATCACGCCGAATCGCCCTTTTCACGCGCAAGCACCACTTCATTCCCTTCAAACTTCAAAATCGCACTGTGAACGAAGTTCTTTCACATCACATTCAAAATCTCACAAAGAAGATTTCAATACTTCAACTTTGCATGGTCGCTTTCTCTCCAAATGCCGGACAATGAATCCGCGCGGCACGTCCTTAAAGGAAACGTGCCGCCAGTAATCGCGGATTGCTCGGGCCCGGTCGGGCTCAATTTGTTCGAGACCGCGATCGTTCATTTCATTTGGAGGGCGCGGGATGAGAAATATGTCTTTGACATGCGTGGCCACGTTTTCGCTTTTCAGTCTTCAAGCGAGCGCGGCAATCCTCGGTTCGGCACAGGCCTTCGGTGTTCTCGCCGGATCAACAGTCACCAACACCGGTCCCACCACAATCAGCGGCAGCGTCGGCGTCTGGCCCGGAACCGCCATCACCGGCTTCTACCCGCCCGGCACGATTACCAACGGCTCCTTCCACGCCGGCGATCCGGTCGCGAAGCAGGCACAAGCCGATTCGCTCACCGCGTTCAACGCGCTCGCCGCGATGGCCCCAACCACCATCCTCACCGGCACCGATCTCGGCACGCTCGTTCTCACGCCCGGCGTCTACTTCTTCATGTCCTCCGCCTTCCTCACCGGCACACTGACGCTCGATGCCCAAGGAGATCCCAATGCTCTCTTCGTCTTCCAGATGGGCACAACGCTGATCTCCGCAAGCAACTCTGCCGTGCTGACGATCAACGGCGCCGATGACTGCAACGTCTATTGGAAGGTTGGCAGCTCCGCCACGCTCGGCACTGATAGTGCATTCCAGGGCAACATCATCGCCGATGCCAGCATCACGATGAACACCCGCGCGTCACTCATCGGCGGCCGTGCACTCGCCCTCAACGGCGCAGTCACCCTCGATTCCAACATCATCGAAGCCGGTTGCCTCGAGACCATCCCGGCCCCGGCCACCGCAACACTCGCGCTCCTCGCCTTCGGAACCGCCGGCCTTCGTCGCCGCCGCTAAGACAAACAGCCAGAATCAACCGAACGAACCGCCCCCGACTCGCTCCCTGAGCGAGTCGTTTCTTTTCCGCCTCTTCTTCAAAGCCGCTCTTGCCAAGCTCCCAATTCCCCATTCCGCCCTTATCCCTGTGCCCCTCTGCCCCTTCCTAACCCCATCTGTCACAAAACCTTACAAAATTTTTCGCGATCCTACCAAAATCCAACTTGTTCAGTACGGCATCCGTATGGTAAACTATCCACCATGGTTGCCCACAACAAAAACTACCAACCCGCCGCCCCCGTAAAGCCCGCCCGCAATCCGCGCACCGCCGCGCCCGTGGACAAGGTCAATCCCCTCCACGAAACCGACCTCAT
>Ga0070665_100003709_pt1 | contig 16177 bp, 16 predicted proteins | sample KBSS13metaG_FD_65862 | JGI IMG/M metagenome (GOLD analysis project Ga0070665, IMG submission 65862) | Switchgrass rhizosphere microbial communities from Kellogg Biological Station, Michigan, USA - KBS S1-3 metaG | ecosystem: Host-associated > Plants > Roots > Rhizosphere > Soil ... | reverse complement strand
CTAGTAGCCGAGCGACTCGAGCTGGCCCTCGATGCGGTCCCGCGCGCTGGTCCAGCCCGGGGTGGTCTTGTCCGGGTTGGTGTCGAGGGTCTTCGCCGCGTCGAGCAGCTCCCGCTCGGTCATCTCGTGGCCGGCCTCGTGGCTTCGGAGGACGCGGGCGATCGTGTCCTGGGGCTCTGGCATGATCTCTCCTCTCGCTGCCGGACCTCCTCGCCCGGCGCTGCCAGCTTAGGGCCTTCGGGTTGCTGGAGCGAACGAACGGTTGCAGATCCGCCCAGCGGGTGGGATCGCGGGAAAGTGCGCCTCAGCCCAGCCGAACGGGCACGCGGCTGAAGCCGCGCAGGGTGTAGAGGCCGTCTCGCGTGGGTGGGTCGTCCGGGACGAAGCCGAGCCTCGGGTAGCGGGCGAGCAGGCCGCGGACGGCCTCCTGGCCCTCGGCGCGGGCGAGCGGGGCGCCGAGGCAGAAGTGCGCGCCCAGCCCGAACGAGAGGTATCGCCGAGCGTCCGTGCGGTCGATCCGGAACTCATGCGGGTCTTCGAAGACCTCCGGGTCCCGGTTCGCCGCGGCCATGAGCACGGTGACCCGCGAGCCCGCCTCGACGTGGAACCCGCCGAGCTCCACGGGCACCGCGGTGAGCCGGTCCACCGACTGCAGCGTGGTGTCGAAGCGGATCGTCTCCTCGATCGCGCTCGACAGGAGCTCCGGGTCCGCCCGCAGCTTGGCGAGCTCGGCCGGGTGCCTGAGCAGCCAGTACACGCACGAGCTGATCAGGTTGATGCTGGTGTGGTGTCCGCCGCCGAGCAGCAGGACCAGGGTGATGACGAGCTCGTCCTCGGTGAGCCGGTCCCCGTCCTGCACCAGACGGCCCAGCTCGGAGATCATGTCGTCGCCGGGGTCCTGCATGCGCTCGCGCACGATCCGGCGGAAGTAGTCCTGTTCCTCGATCGCGGCGGCCTTGGCCAGGGCCCGACTCTCGGCGACGAGGGCCTCCTGCTCGGGCAGGAACCGCGGCGCCGCGGTGGCGTGGTGGAGCTGGTTGGCCCACTTCTCCCACAGCTCGCCGTCGGACAGCGGGACGCCGAGCATGCCGGTGATCATGCGGGTGGGCAGCTCGACCGACAGCGCACTCATCAGGTCGATGTCCCCGGACTCGGGCATGGCCGCGACGAGGTCCGACACGATCCCCACGATCCGTTCCCGGATCCGCTCCGTCGCCCGCGCGGTGAAGGCGCTGCTGACCAGGCGGCGCAGCCGCGTGTGCTCCGGCGGGTTCATCGCGTGGAACGAGGGGTTGGGGTCCTCGGGTTGGGGGAAGCGCTCGTGGTCGCGCAGGATCGCCGAGACCAGCGAGTGGCTGCTCACGAAGACCCGTCCGCTCGGTGAGCGCCACACGGGCGCCTCGCGGAGGAGGCGTTCGTAGGTGGGGTACGGGTCGAGGATGAACTCTTCGCTCGCGAAGGCTTCCTCGAAGGTCTCGGCGACCTGGCCGGTCACAGGTGCTCCTCTCGGGTGGAGATCGGTGGTGGTGGGTCAGCCGGCGATGACGCCGGGGGCGACGAGGTCCTTGGGTGTGATCGCCGGGTCGGGTTTGAGCTGTCCGGACCGGACGAGGAAGTCCAGGGTGGTCTGCATCTGGGCCTGGGTGAAGGTGGGGGTGAGGACGGTGGGCCAGGCGGTGAGGGCGGCGTCGAGCTCGGGGGTGTCGGGGATCTTGGAGACGTCGACCGCGATCCGCCTGACCTCGGCGATGTTGGCGGGGTTCTTGATGAACTCCTGCGTCTGCTTCATCGAGGTCTGGAAGCGCTCGGTGAGCTGCGGCTTCGCGGTGAGGGTCTGCTCGGTTGCGTTGAAACCGGAGTAGGCCTGCTGGAAGACGTAGTCCGGCCCCTGGCTCGCCATGTCGAGCACCACCTTGCCGCCGGCCCCTCTGACCAGGTTCGGTACCGAACCCGGGTCGGCGAGCACCGCGTCGACCTGGCCCTGCTGGAGGGCCGCGAGCCCCGGGCCGCCGTGGGCGATGTTGACATTGCTGAAGTCCGTCGGTGCCAGCCCGGCGTCCTGGTAGACGGCCTTGAGGACGAGGTCGAACGAGGTCCCCGGCCCGCTCGCGGCGATGGTGGCGCCTTTGAGCGCGCGAATGGTGTCCTGCCAGCCGTTCGGCCCGTCGGTGGCGACCGGGGCGTTCGCGAACTTCGGCCCGACCACCAGCGAGTACGGGATCCCGACGCTGTTCGGGTACAGCATCGTGATGCTCGTGCCCTGTTGGTTGGCTTGGGCGATGCTCCCGACGCCGTGGGCTACGACGTCGACCGATCCCGAGGTCAGGGCCGAGAGCAGGGCCGCTCCGCCGCGAAGGTTGGTGATCACCTCGGCGTCGAGGCCGTTCCGTTCGAAGATCCCGGTCTCCTTCGCGATGATCATCGGCAGACCGGGGACGGATCCCGCGGACGTCGCGACGGAGATCTTCAGTGGGGCGTCGTCGGACGGGCCCGCGGCGGGCTCGGCCGAGCCGCCACAGGCGGCCAGGGCAAGGGTGGCAGCGGCGGTCACGGCGATGCCGAGCCGACGCAGGGGGGATCGCGACACTGGGGTCCCTCTCGCCGTCGAAAGGAGGTGGGTCCGGTCCGCTGTACCCCTCCCCAGACGGGGCGGGAACGGCCGGTGTGGGTCGTGCGGAGGTGCGTCCTACGGGAACGTGCTGTTTGCAGATGTGACTATCTGGTTCTGATAACGTACGGTCCGACCGTGTGGGCGTCAACACACGCCAACACCATCCGATATCTCCGGACCGGGCGACCGGGCCGTCGAGGCTTCCGACGATGTGGTGGGGAGAAGTAGTCGATGAGTGTTTCCGAGGTGGGCAGGCTCGCGGGCCGTGTGGTGTGGGTGACGGGGTCGACCAAGGGCATCGGGCGGGGGATCGCCACGGTCGCGGCGTCGGAGGGCGCGAAGGTCGTGGTGTCCGGGCGCACGGTCGAGGCAGGTGAGCAGGTCGTGTCCGAGATCCGCGACAAGGGCGGTGAGGCGATCTTCGCCCGGTGCGACGTCACGGACGAGGCGCAGGTCGAGGCCGCCGTCGCGCTGGCGGTGGACACCTGGGGCGCGCTCGACGGGGTGGTGGCGAACGCGGCGAACCTGTCGCTGCACACCGTCGACGGCCCGGTCACCGAGGTGACCCTGGAGGGCTGGAACAAGATCATCGAGGCGGACCTGACCTCGGTCTTCCTCACCGCCAAGCACTCGATCCGGGCCATGTGCGCGGGCAACGGTGGTTCGGTGGTCCTGATCGCCTCGCACTCCGCGCTGGAGGGGGTGAACGGCGGGGAGGCCTACACCTCGGCCAAGGGCGGCGTGGTCGCGATGACCCGCAGCATCGCCTCCTACTACGGTCGCTACGACGTGCGGTGCAACGCGATCGCCGTCGGGATGGTCGACGCGGGTGGGTCGCTGTCGCGCAAGCGACTGGACGACCCGGAGTTCCGCAAGCACATGACCGGGCACAGCCTCGGGCTGATCGGGCGCCCCGAGGACATCGGGTACGCCTGTGCGCACCTGTTGTCCGAGGAGTCCCGCTACACCACCGGGGTGATCATGCCGGTCGACGGCGGCTCGATGGGCGCCAGCCACATCATGCGGCCCAACGCGCCGGACCTGCCGCAGTACGCGCGCAAGCGGCCCGACGCCCCGTTGGTCTGAGCGCCGTGCTGTTCGAGGTGATCCCGCCGATCGTGGCGGACGTGACCGCGGACCCGGACTGGATGGCCGGATACGCGCAGGCCGCGGAACGGCTCGGGTTCGCGGGGATCGTGGTCCCGGAGCACGTGGCGTGGGTGCTCGCGGACGAGTCGACCTACACCCACGACGGGCTGCGTGCGGTGACCGGGCCGACCACCCAGTTCCCGGACCCGATCGAGCTGCTGTCCTTCCTGGCAGGCGTCACGAGCACGCTGACGCTGGCCACGGGCGTGGCGGTCGTGACCAACCACCAGCCCGTCGTGTGGGCCAAGCGGGTCGCGACACTCTCGGCCCTGTCCAAGGGCCGGGTTCGGCTGGGGCTGGGCGTGGGGTGGAACGCCGATGAGATGCAACTCTGCGGTCAGGAGTTCCACAACCGGGGCTCCCGGATGGACGAGCAGCTGCAGATCGCCCGGATCCTCTGGTCGGGGACGAAGGACGAGGGGGCGTCCTTCCACGGCAGGCACTACAGCTTCGACAACGTCTTCTGCAATCCCAAGCCCGTGGGCGGGACGATCCCGCTGCACATCGGCGGTGCCTCCACCGCGGCGGCGGTGCGGGCGGGCCGGTTCGGGGACGGCTTCCAGCCACTGAACCTCGAGGGCGACGAGCTGGCGGCGAAGGTCGCGCGGATGCGGGCCGCGGCCCGGGACGCCGACCGGGACCCGGACCGCCTGGAGCTCACCCTGCGCCGCGCCATGACCGCGGTGACCCCGGAGTCGCTGGCGGCGGACACGGCGGCGGGGGTGAGCCGGATCGTGCTCAACGGCGGCACGTCCCCGGACCTCTCACGGCAGGTCGCCGAGCTCGAGGAGTTCGCGGGGCGACTGGGCCTGGTGGGTGCATGAGTGGCCGCTCGACCGGGCGCAGAGACCGGACGGTGCTCCCGAGGATGGGCGCCCGGGCGAATCGTGGTCGCGGGCCCGTCGTCGGCCACGACCCCCGGGCCGACGAGGGCCGGGCTGTGCTGAGCGACGGCGGATGCCGAGGGGTGTACCGATGACGGAGTTCTCCTTTCCCTCGACGGTCGGGGTCTTCCTGACGAGCCGTGGCCCCGGCGCGGCCACCCGCGCGGACCTGGCGGCGACCCTGGAGGAGCTCGAACGGCTCGGCTACCTGGGAATCTGGTTCGGCGAGGGCACGGGCCGCGAGGCGTTCACCGCGGCCGCGGTGATGCTCGCGGCGACCGAGCGGGCGGTGGTGGGCCCCGCCGTCGCGACGGTGTGGGGCCGGGACCCGGTGGCCGCCGCGGCCGCGGGTCGCACCCTGGCCGAGGCCTATCCCGGCCGGTTCGTCCTCGGCATGGGAATCAGCCACCCGCACTCCGTGCGTCGCCGAGGGCACGAGTTCGGCAAGCCGCTCGGGGTCGTCTCCGAGTACCTGCGGGACCTCGCCGACGCCCCGTGGACGGGGCCTGCGGTCACCCCGCCGCCGGTGCTGGTCGGCGCCGTCGGGCCACGGATGCTGCGGCTGGCGGGGGAGGAGGCGGACGGGGCGGTCACGTTCTTCGTGGACGTCGCGCACACCGCCCGGGCCCGGGAGCTGCTCGGACCGGACGCGATCCTCGTCGTCGAGCAGGCCGTGCAGGTCACGGACTCGGTCGCGGCGCCCCCCGCCTCGCGGGGATACGTCGAGATGTTGCTCGGAAACCCGAGCTACCGCCGCCATCTCGGCCGGATGGGCTACCCGGCCGAGATGGCGGCCCTGATCCCGCGGCTCGACCGGCTCGTGGTCTGGGGCGATCCGGCCGCGATCCGCGCCCGGGTGCAGGAGCACCTGGACGCCGGGGCCGACCACGTCGCGCTCTGGGCGCTCGACGAGACCGGCGATCCCTTCGGCCTGGAGACGCTCCGCGCGCTGGCGCTGGAGCTGCCCGCGATTTCACCCAGCAGATCACAGCTGCACACGAGCGTGGCTTCCTCCTGCGCAGAGTGGCAGCACGACACCCCGCGAGAACGCGGCGAAAGGGCGACATGAAGTTCGACATCCTGCCCCCCATCGGAGCCAACGTCCTCGGTGATCCGGACTGGTTGGTGGCCTTCGCCCAGGCCGCCGAGCGGCTCGGCTATGACGGTATCTCCACCTCGGAGCACACGGTCTGGGTCGACGACTTCGACCTGCAGTACTTCCCGTACGGCGAGCGGATCGCGACCGGGGTCGCGGTGAACTTCACCGACCCCATCGAGTTGCTCTGCTTCCTGGCCGGTGTCACGACGCGGCTGGAGCTCGGCACCCAGGTCGTCAAGATCACGCAACAGCACCCGGTGATGCTGGCCAAGCGCCTGGCCACGCTGGACGTCTACGCCAAGGGGCGGCTGCGGATGGGTGTGGGGATCGGGTGGAACCGTGAGGAGATGGAGGTCTGTGGCGAGACCTACACCAATCGCGGGGTTCGGGCGAACGAGACCATCGAGATCCTGCGCAGGTTGTGGGCGGGCGACCCGGAGAGCCCGGTGGACCACCACGGAGACCACTACGACTTCACCGGTGTCTACTGCAACCCCAAACCGGTGAACGGGGACATCAAGCTGTTCGTCGGCGGCCACACACCGGCCGCGGCGGTCCGGGCGGGCCGCCTGGGTGACGGCTTCCAGCCACTGATGGTCGAGGGCGACCGACTCGACGAGCTGGTGGGCATCATGCGGACCGAGGCCGAGAAGGCCGGACGGGCTTCCGACGAGCTGGAGGTGATCGTGCGACGCGCGATGACGCAGGTGACCCCGGAGAGCCTCGAGGAGGACGCCGCGCGCGGCGTGACCCGCGTGATCGTGAGCGGTGCTGTCCAGAACGACCTGCAGTTCGCCCTCGACGAGCTGCAGGCCTTCAGCGAGCGGATGGCGCTGCCGCAGCTGGGAGATCGACCGCCCACGCCGCGGGTTCAAGCAGAGAGTTGACTTGCCTCGCAACGGTAAATACCGTCCAGAGGGCTGCGACTGGTGATCGCGGACGTCGTCGACGGCACGCTGAGCATGAGGCTGGTCAAGGAGGCGGGCGGCCGCCCTCTCATCGCCACCACCCCCGCCTCCGTTCCGTTTCGCCGTCGAGCGTGCCCACCGATGCCGGCTGAGCTGGGGAACGAGGTCCTGCCCGACGCCGCCCGGCCTGATCCGGCTCCACCCCTAGGAGTAGGCAATGACGCTGCCGATGCCCGATGTGAGCATCCCCGACCTGGCGGACCAGCGCACCTTCGTCGACGGAGTGCCGCACGACGCGTTCGCGGCACTGCGCGCCCGGCCCGGTCTCCACTGGCAGCCCGCGGAGGCAGGCACCTCGAACGGGGGGTTCTGGGCTGTCACGCGCTGGTCGGACATCGTGGCGGTGGAGCGGGACACCGCCACGTTCACGTCGACCCGTGGCGCTGCCTACCCGATGATGAACCAGCCGCCGGACGGTCCGTCGGCGGACGGGCTGATGCTCACCGACCCGCCGCGGCACACCGCGCTGCGCAGGGCGGCGGTGAAGGGTTTCGCGCCCCGGGTCGTCGCGAACTTCGACCCATGGATCCGCGGGGTGGTCCGCGGGGTGATCGCGGAGGTCGCGCACTCGGCGGAGTTCGACTTCGTCCTCCAGTTCGCCCGCACGATCCCGTCCCGGGTGATCGCGACCGTGCTGGGTGCACCCCGGGAGGACCAGGGGCGGATCGTCGAGTGGACCCTCGCGGTCTTCGCGGCGGTGCAGCAGGCGCCCGCCGGAGGCGGCGCGAGCAAGGGCCTCGTCGCCGCGCTCGGACAGATGGCCGCCTACGCCGCGGAGATCCAGGAGCGCAAGCGCGCGGAGCCTGCCGACGACATGTTCACCGCTCTGAGCGAGTGTGTGGACCGCGGGGAGATCACGCAGCCGGAGTTCCTCAAGTGGATGACACTGATCATGGGCGCGGGCTTCGAGACCACCCACACCGCGATCGGACAGTCGATGCGGATGTACCTGGAGGACCCCGAGATCCGGGAGCGCACCGATCGTGCGCTCGACGAGGGGATCATCGACAGGGCGGTCGACGAGTACCTGCGGCTGATCAGTCCGCCGATGGAGATGGCGCGCACGGCCACGAGGGACGTCGAGTTCGCCGGTGAGCGGATCCGGGAGGGCGATGTCGTGGTCCTCTACTACGTGTCGGCGAACCGGGACGAGACCGTTTTCCGCGATCCGAACCGCTTCGACCCCTGGCGCGACGAGCGGATGACGCTGGCGTTCGGCTGTGGCGTGCACCGGTGCATGGGATCGCACTTGGCCAAGCTGGAGCTGCAGATCATGTGGGAGGAGCTGCGGGCGGCGGGGCTGGACCTGCGATTGAACGGCACGCCCCGGCGGGGCTGGTCGAACTTCATCAACGAGCTGCGGGAGCTTCCGGTCGCCCGTCGGTGACCCTGCCGGTCAGTGCTCGGTGGGCGGGCAGGCAGGCTGACGGTCACACGGTATCCGGGTCGACCTTGACGTCGAGGAGGACGGGGCGGCTACGGGTCTCGATGACCTTTCGCGCCGTCTCCAGGCCGGCCTCGTTGCGAACCGCCACGCCGTGACCGCCCAGGGCCTCGGCCAGTGGCGCCAGCTCCGGCCACGCGACCAGGGAGATCGTGGGGTCGACGCCCATCCTGCGCAGCAGGACGTGCTCGGCCCCGTAGCCGCCGTCGTTCACCACCACGACGACCAGGTCGAGCCCCTCCCGGACGGCGGTCGCGAACTCGGTGACGCCGGCCGTCATGAAGCCGCCGTCGCCGCAGACGAGCAGCGTCGGACGGTCCGGGGTGCCGACCGCGGCCCCGATCGCCTCGCCCATGCCGAGCCCGATCGACCCGAACGCCGTCGGGACGACGAGCGAGCCGGGCCGGGCCACGGTGAACGTGCGCAGCGCCGTGAAGAGGAAGCGGCCCGCGTCGGTGACCACGACCCGGTCGGCGGGCAGGAAACCCTCGATCGCCCGGAGCGCGCCGCGGATGTCGATCGTGTCCACGGCTCCGTCGTCGCGCGGGCGCAGCGTGGGGTCCTCGGCGACGTCTGTGGGAATGCCCGCGGCGTAGCCGGTGGCGCGCGTGCCTGCCTCGTCGAGCATGGCCGTGAGCCGCGTGGCGGCGGACGCGGCGTCCCCGACGATCGGGGCGTCGACCGGAACCCACCGGCCGAGCGCCTCGGGATCGACGTCGACCTGCACGATCGCCTTGCCCGACGTGAGCCCCTCGTCGTAGGACGTGTGCCGGTTGAGGCCCGCACCCAGCACCACCAGGACGTCGGCGCCCGCGATCCGGTCGGAGGCGCCCGGGGTGGACAGCGTGCCGAACACGCCGAGGTCCTCCGGTTCGCCCGCGAAGAGACCCTTGGCCAGCAGGGTCGTGGCGACCGGGGCGCCGAGTCTGTGGGCCAGGGCGAGGACGGACCCGCGCGCGTGGATCGCGCCGCGTCCGGCGAGGACGACCGGGCGCCGCGCGGCGGCGAGCACGCCCGCCGCCCGGTTCAGCGTCTCGTCGTCCGGCCGGACCTCCGCCGACTCCGGCAGGAGGAACACGCGGCTGCCGTCGACGATCTCCTCCCGTTGGAGCTCGACGGGCATGACCAGGACCACGGGCCGCCGCTCGAGGAGAGCCCGTCGGACCGCGATCGCCACGTCCTCCACGGCGGTGGCCGCCGTGCGGAGCCGGACGAACGCCGAGCCGGTGGGCGCGACGACCTCGGCCATCGGCACCCGCTGCGAGTGCTGGCGGTCCTCGGGCGGGGTGTCGCTGGTGACCAGGAGCAGCGGTGTCCGCGCCCGTGCCGCCTCGGTGAGCGCGGTGACCGTGTTGGTCACCCCCGGCCCGTGCGTGACCGTGGCCACACCGAGCCGTCCGGTCAGGCGGGCGTAGCCGTCCGCCATCAGGACCGCCGAGGACTCGTGGGCAGCGGCGACGTAGCGGATCCCGTGCTCGGTCACCAGGCTGTGGGCGGTGTGGATGTTGCCGTCCCCGACCAGCCCGAAGACGACGTCGACCCGGTGGTCGACCAGCGCGCGGGCGACGGCGTCGTGGACCCTCACGTACTGAGCGCTCCCGCGTCGACGATGTCCGAGGGCTTGACGGCGGGCTGCGGCGTGAGCTGCCCGGTGGTGGTCAGGTAGTCCAGCGTCTGCTGGACCTCGGCCTGGGTGAACCCGCTCTGCAGCAGCTTGGCCTGGGTGGCGATGGACTCGTCGAGCTTCGGGGTGTCCGCCGGGATGCCCGCGACCTCGACGGCGATCCGGTGCAGCTCGGCGGCGTTGGCCGGATCCTGCATGAACGCCCGGGTCTCACTGAAGACGGCCTGCACTCGGGAGGCGAACGTCGGGTCCTGCGTCAGAGTGGGCACCCGGGCGATCAGGCCGGACCAGGCCATCCCGGTGACCTCCGGCGGCCCGCTCCTGGTGAGGTCGAGGACGGTACGGAAGCCGCCCTTGGCCGTGATGGCGTTGGCGTTGGCGAGATCGGTGAGCACGGCGTCGACCTGCCCGGACATCAAGGCGGTGAGCTCCGGGCCACCCGGGGTGATCAACCGGTTCGTGAAGTCCGTGCCCTGCAGGCCCGCGCCGACGAACATCGACTTGAGGACGGGGTCGAAGGTGGATCCGGCCCCGTACGCGCCGATCACCTTTCCCTTGAGGCCCTGGATGGTCGCCTGCCATCCCGCGGGGCCCGGCGGCGCGACGGGGATCTCGGGGTTGCGGTCGGAAACCACGATCCCGTATGGGATGCCCTTCGTGTTGGGCGACACCATCTGCAGCTGCTCGCCCTTCTGGGCGGCCAGCGCGACCGCGGCGGTGGTCTGGGTGACCAGCTGCACGGAGTCGCTGGACAGGGCCTGCATGATCGCGCCGCCGCGCAGGCTGGGGATCAGCTCGACGTCGAACCCGTGCTCGGCGAAGAACCCCTTCTCCTTCGCCACGAAGGGCGGGAGGCCGGGGACCGAGTTCGTGGCGGCCATGGCGATGTGCTGCGTGGCGCCGGAGGTGTTCTGGGCGTCGCCTGCGGACCCGCCGCCGCAGGCTGCGGTGGCGAGCATCCCGGCCGCGGCGGCGAGCAGGACCAGCGACTTGATCGGACGTAGACCTCTTGCGGGGAACATCGTTGTCTCCTCGGGTGGGGCCGTACGGGAACGGTGGTGGAGCAGGGCTCAGGCGGAGCGCCAGTCCTGCGTCGGCGGGGCGGGATGGCGGTAGAGCTCGGCGGCGTTGCGCCAGGCGATCTTCTCCGCGACCGGTCGCGGCAGGTGCTCGATCTGGGACCGGAGCAGGTCCTGGGTGTCCGGCCAGGAGCTGTCCTGGTGGGGGTAGTCGACCTCGACGATGACGTTGTCCTCGCCGATCACGTCCAGCATCCGGAACGCGGCCGGGTCCTCGATCGAGGCGAACCAGAAGTTGCGGCGGAGGATGTCGGCGGGATGCCCCAGCGACGGGTCCCACACCGAGGCCGGCGCGTCGCACTGGCGGTAGGCCCGGGTCAGCCGCTCGATGATCATCGGTACCCACGAGGCGCCACCCTCGGACAGCGCGATCCGCAGGTCGGGGAAACGGCTCGGGATCTTGGCGTAGATCCAGTCGACGACCGCCATGGCCGAGCTGAGCGGGAAGAGGGCGACGAGGGCGTCCATCGGTGAGTCGGGCGACGGGCGCACGATCGACGCGGCCGACCCGACGTGGATGTTGACGACGGTCCCGGTCTCCTCGCACGCGGCGTAGAAGGGGTCCCAGAAGTCCGAGTACAGGCTGGGACGGCCGAGGCTCTGCGGGTTCTCGGTGAAGTTGACGGATCGGAAGCCGCGGGCGGCGTTGCGGCGGATCTCCTCGGCGGCGACATCGGCGTCGTTCAGCCAGGGGATCTGGCCGCCGATGAAGCGGTCCGGGAACGTGCTCAGCCACTCCTCGTGGAACCAGTCGTTGTAGGCCTTCACGCAGGCCAGCCCGACCTCCGGATCCTCGAGGTCGGAGAGCACGCGCCCGGAGAAGCCCCACGTGATCGAGGGGAAGTTGAGGGAGGCCCACACTCCGTTGACGTCCATGTCCCGCACTCGGGCGGCGGGGTCCCAGACGCCGCGGCGGACGTGCTCGAGGCCGACGGCGCTGTGGGAGTACCACTCGTCGACGGGACGCCCGGACACGGCGTTGACCATCGTGACGGCCTCGATCCGGCCGTCGATGTTCCAGTGCGGGATGCCGTCGACCGACTCCATGTGCGGCACGGCCTCCCGCAGGCGGTCCGGGACGCGGGACGTGAAGGTGTCGGCGGGCTCCATCAGGTGGTCGTCGACGGAGATGATCGGGAGGTAGAGCTCGCGCGGCTCGGGCTCGGGCAGGAACGTGACCGAAGGGCCGCGCTCGCTGGTGCTTCGCGTCATCGCTGGTGTCTCCAAACCGGTGGTGGGGCCGTCAGTCCAGGACCGAGGGGTCGCGGTCGATCTCCCAGCGGGCGGCCGCGTCGAACAGGTTGGGTGAGCGCGTCCTCTTGACCAGGCGGGCCAGGTTCTCGGCCTGGTCGGCCGGCATCGGCTTGCCGCCGCCGAGCGTCTCGACGTGCCAGGCGATCCGCGAACGGGACTCGAGCGCGACGCAGCGCTGGTGGGCCTGGCGGACGTCCTCGCCGACCACGAAGACGCCGTGGTTCTCCAGCAGCACGGCCGAACGGGTGCCGAGGCCCTCGACGTTGCTCGCCGCGACGACCGGGTCGATCACCACGCCCTGGTAGCCGTGCTGGAAGCCGATGTCCGCCTCGCCGAGCCAGGCGCCGACCTGCTCGTAGACCGGGGGGATCCGGCCGACGGCGGACCAGATCGTGCCCCAGCGCGGGTGGTTGTGCACCGCGACGGCGACGTCTTCCCGGCGTGCGTGCAGCGCGACATGCAGCTCGATGGCGGCGGGCGCGACCCGCCTGCCGCTGATGTGGCTGCCGTCCTTCGCCAAGCGGACCACGTCGGACGCGGTGACCTGCCGCCACGCCAGGTTGGACGGGTTCACCAGCAGCGTGCCGTCCGGCTGGCGGTAGCTGATGTGGCCGAACACGTGGTCGTCGTATCCCTCCTCCCACAGCATCCGGGCGAGGAGCGCGACCTCCTGTTCGGGGGTCAGCTCGATCCCGAGGGCGGACTCGCCCTGCTGGCGGAGGACGGCATCGGCGACGTCGGTCATGGCTGCTCCCTGCGGTCGTTGCGGATGGCGGACGTGCTCGGTGCCTGCCGCCCCGGTTGGCGTGGCCGCTGCCGCCGCGGAGGCGCTGGTGGACCGGGGGTGTTCCCGGGCCACTCGGCCCGTACCGCCGCCAGGTCTATCGACCCACTGCGGCGACCATCAGCCTTCTTCGGCGTACGCCGTGGTGGCTCGGCCAGTTCGTGTGCAGAGGTGACCCACCGAGCGGCGGGGGAGTCGGTCCTACTCGACGACGCGCAGCGCGCGCTCGGGGCACGAGGCGACCCCGGCGCGGACGAGCTCCTCGTGGTCCGACGGCACGTCCGAGACGTCCGGGAGGGCGCTGTACCCGTCGTCGTCCAGCGGGAAGAGGTCGTCGTCGACGACCGCGCACAGGGCATGACCCTGGCACTTCGGCCTGTCGATCTCGAGGTTCATCGAGCGGTCCCTTCGGTGGTGGTGGTGATGGGCGTCAGGACGCGGAGCCGTTCCACACGCCGTGGTCGGCGGGCGGGCGACCCTCCAGGAACTCCTTGGTCGGGGCCACCCAGGGGGAGCCCTGCGACAGCTCGACGGTGTTGCCGTCGGGGTCGCGGACGAACGCGAACCCGCACTCCGGGTCTCCGGCACGGCGCGGGTGGAAGGTCGAGTACGGGGTGCTGATCTCGTACCCCGCGGCCGCGCACTCCTCGAGCACCTCCGGCACGTTGATCGCGTGGATCGTGATGTAGCGGAAGCCGATCGAGCGCTCGCGCGGGTTCTGGCTCGCAGGCGGGTTGTCGTCCTTGAGGAGCTTCAGGTTCGAGTTCCCCAGCCGCAGCCCCCAGACGTGGACGCCGGGCCCGAAGATCTCCGCGAAGGGGGTGAGGCCGAGGGTGTCCCGGTAGAACCTCAGCGACGCCTCGATGTCGCGGACGTGCAACCCGTACTCGATGGAGTACACGGCCATGGTGTCGAGCTCGATGGGCATCGTCGCCTCCGGTGCTGGACTCTGTGACTCAGTGGTTGCTTATGCAAACCCGTGTTCGCTATCCTGCCGTGCGTCGGTGAGGTGGTCAAGGTCCACGCAGGTGTGGTCGACTCACCGGCTCGTCGGCGGAGATCATCGGATCCCCGCGCGGCGGTGGAGCTGGGCAGGAGACGCCGATGGACATCCCACCCGGGCTGCGCGAGCAGAACCGTGCCCTCTGCGGCCTGCAGGGGGACGTCGCGTGGGTGCGGTTGAACCGCATCGACGCCTCGCACATGATCGACGCGTCGCTCGCCGACGAGCTGCGGGCGGTCTGGTCCTGGCTGAGCGACGAGCCCCGGGTGCCGACCGTGGTGGTCACCGGGGTGGGGCCGGAGATCTTCAGCCTGGGGCAGGAGGCCGACCGACGCGGCGAGGACCTGGCGTTCACGCCCCGGCGGAACGGGGTCCGACAGCGCATCGTCGCCGCGGTGAATGGCAGCGTGGCCCGGGAGGGCTTCGCCCTGCTCGCGGAGGCGGACGTCGTGATCGCCGCGCGCAACGCACGCTTCTCCACCCCGACACTGCCCACGGGCACGATGGCGACCGGTGGGCACCCGGCGTGGCTCTCGGCGATCGACTGGTCCACACCCGTGCCTGCCGAGGCGGCGCGGGCCGCCGGGTTGGTGGACGAGGTCGTGGACCTCGCCTCGCTGAAGGAGGTCGCCCGGGTGGCGTCCTCCACGCACCCCGTCTGATCCCGCCAGAGTCCGAACCCCCGCCCGGCCGGGCGCCCCTCGGCCTGCGGTTGCGACCTTCGACAGGAAGCCGGGCCATGGCCGCTCACCGACCGTCCGGGTCGACGATGGGGGCTCAGCGCGGTGGTGCTGAGCTCGACGACGAGGAGGATGCGGTGACCCACCCCGCCCGTAGCACCGCCCTGACCACCGTCCGGCTCGCCCGCTGATGGCCTCGCGTTCGGCACGGCTGGACGGGGCGGCCGGGGGCATGGTGTTGCGCAGCTGGCTGCGTGCCGAGGGCTTCGGCGAGTCGGCCGGGGCGCGCCCGGTGATCGGGATCGCGAACAGCTGGAGCGAGCTCAACCCGTGCAACGCGGGCCTGCGGGACGTCGCGGAGGCGGTCAAGCGCGGTGTGCTCAGAGCGGGCGGGCTCCCGCTGGAGTTCCCGACGACGAGCCTCGGCGAGAACTTCCTGACCCCCACCGCCATGCTGCTGCGCAACCTCATGGCCATGGACGTCGAAGAGATGATCACCCGCAGCCCGCTCGACGGCGTGGTGCTGCTCGGCGGCTGCGACAAGACGATCCCGGCCCAGCTGATGGGGGCGGCCAGCGCGGACGTGCCCGCGCTCGTCGTGCCGTCGGGGCCGCGGCTGGAGAGCAGGTTCCGCGGCAAGCCGCTGGTCACCGACGACTTCTGGGACCTGCAGGCCGAACGGGTCGCCGGGCGGCTGCCCGCGTGCGAGTGGGCCGCGCTGGAGACCTGCCTCAACATCTCGCCCGGGACGTGCAACGTCATGGGCACGGCGAGCACCATGGCCGTGGCGGCCGAGGCACTCGGCATGTCCCTGCCCGGCGCCGCGCTGATTCCCGCGGTCGACGGCCGTCGGATGCAGATCGCGGAGGCCACCGGCGCCGCCGCGGTCGCCGCCGTCGAGGCGGACCTGCGGCCCAGCCGGGTGCTCACGGCCGGCGCCGTCGACAACGCACTGCGCGCGGTGCTCGCCGTCGCGGGCTCCACGAACGCCGTGATCCACCTGACGGCGATCGCCGGTCGGCTGGGCCTGCGGCTCACCCTGGACCACGTCGCCGAGATCGCCGCGTCCACGCCGGTGCTGGTCGGCGTCCGCCCGTCGGGTCCGCGTCTGCTCAGTGAGCTGGAGGAGGCGGGCGGGGTGCAGACCCTGCTCCGCGCGCTCGGGCCGTTGCTGGACCACGACGCGCTGACCGTCACCGGCCGCACGCTGGGGGAGGAGCTGGAGCACGCGCCCGAACCCGACGGTGAGATCGTCCGCCCGCGCACGCGTCCGTTCCGTGCGGACGGCGGGCTCACCGTGCTGCGCGGGAGCCTCGCCCCCCGTGGCGCCTTGATCAAGAGCTCCGCCGCCGATCCGCGGCTCTGGTCCCACACCGGACCCGCGCTGGTGTTCGACGGACGGGAGGATCTGCTGGCCCGCATCCACGACCCGGAGCTACCGGTCACCGCGGACACGGTGCTCGTGCTGCGCGGCGTGGGCCCGGTCGGCGGCCCCGGAATGCCGGAGGCCGGCGGTTTCCCGGTGCCGGACAAGCTCTTCCGCTCCGGCGTCACCGACCTGGTCCGGATCTCCGACGCCCGGATGAGCGGTACCCAGG
>Ga0070665_100003708_pt1 | contig 16178 bp, 11 predicted proteins | sample KBSS13metaG_FD_65862 | JGI IMG/M metagenome (GOLD analysis project Ga0070665, IMG submission 65862) | Switchgrass rhizosphere microbial communities from Kellogg Biological Station, Michigan, USA - KBS S1-3 metaG | ecosystem: Host-associated > Plants > Roots > Rhizosphere > Soil ... | reverse complement strand
GACGGGGGAGCCTTTCATGACGAGCCGTTCTTCCTTGCACGCCGTTCTCGTATTCGTCGTCCTGATCGGGCTGATGGCGTTGCCCGATGCGCGCGGCCAGCAGCAGGCACCCGCCCAGCCGGGCACGACCTGGAACGAGCAGCAGCTCCGCGACGCCGTCGACGTCGCCCGGGTCGGCAGAAAGCTGACGCCGAAGTCGTGGCCCAACGGCGCGCGCGTCGCGGTCTGTCTGAGCTTCGACGATGACACGCAGGCGCCGTTGCTGCGCGACGGCAATACCTCGCCGACCGCGCTGTCCGCGTCGGATTTCGGCGCCGAGAGCGGCACGCCACGGATCCTGAAGATGCTCGACTACTACCAGATCCCGGCGACCTTCTTCGTCACCGCGGTCGATGCGGCGCTCCATCCCGAGATGCTCCCTTCGATCCTGAAGAGCGGCCGGCACGAGATCGGCGTTCACGGATGGATTCACGAGTTCACGCCGCGGCTCGGCGAGGGAGAAGAAGAGCGGCTGCTCGATCAGGCGATCGAGTACCTGACCAAGGCCACCGGGAAGCGGCCGGTCGGTTACCGCGCGCCGTCGTGGGCGTTCAGCCCGATCACGCTCGATCTGATCCGGAAGAAGGGGTTTCTCTACGACAGCAGCCTGCAGGCGCTCGACGAGCCGTACGAGATCCTGTCGCGCGGCAAGCCCACCGGGATCGTCGAACTGGCGATCGACTGGACGCTCACCGAGACGCCGTACCTCGGGCAGAACGGCCGGATGCCGTCGCCGACCTTGCTCTATCAGCTCTACAAAGAGGAGTTCGACGGCGCCTACGAAGACGGCACGATGTTCGTGCTGACGCTGCATCCGTTCCTGACCGGTCATCGCGCCCCGATGCAGCACCTCGATCAGTTCGTCGCCTACATGAAGTCGAAGCCCGGTGTCTGGTTCGCCACCGGCGCGCAAATCGCGCAATACGTCAAAGACGCGGGGAAACCGTAGGGGCGGAAGGACGGGGCTCGGGACTCACCGCTGGACCGGGGACGCGCCTGGCGCATCGACGATCTCCTTCAAGTCGAGCTTGTTGATGTCGTCGATAATCTTCGCGTAGGCCCGGGTGATCGACTCGAGACCCGCTGCCGGCACGATCGCCGGCTTGTCTTCATCCGAATGGTAGAACGCGTTCGATTCGATCACTTCGATGCCCGGGGCATCTTCGGTGAACTTGGTCAGGTCGCCGGCCACGCCGTAGCGAGTGGACGGGAGCTCGTAGAGCGCGACGCCGAAGAGCCTGAAGTTCTCGACGAGGATCTGCGCCAGGCGCCGGCTGCGGCCGACGAAGAACCGGTGCGCCGTTGCGGCGTTCGATTTGCGCAGCAACGTGCCGTACAAGTAGGTCTGCGTCGTCGTGACGTGCTCGGCGTTGATGATGAGCGCGGTCTTCGCAAAGACGGCCGCCCGGTTGTCGTGCAGTTTCTGCAGGCTGAGGTCCGGCGTGACGTGATGGCCGATCGGCGCCATGAACGTGATCGTCCGCCGGCGCTGCGCCCGCGGGATGCTCGAGAAGTACTCGGCGAGCCCCAGCATCGCGGCGACGCCGGATCCGTTGTCCACCGCCGCCTCCCAGAAGCCGTCGGTGTGCGCGATGACGAGGATGTTCTCGTCCGTCATGCCGGGCAGGACGCCGAAGACCGCCGACGGCTTGAGGTCGCTACGCGATTCGATCAGGAGCCGCATCCGGAGTTTGAACGGCGTGCCGCGCTCGATCCGCTCGCGCAGCACGGTGCCATCGTCGAGGCCGACCGAGAACCAGGGGACTTTCGTCAGATTCGGTCCCTCGCCGCCGCTGCCCCAGAGCTGCGTCGTGAAGTTGCCCGGGATGCCGAGGATGATGACGATCGCCGCCGCGCCTTTTTCTTCAGCCAGCAGCATCGCGCCGTTGGTTTTGGCGGAGTGGTTCAGGGCGCTCGGCGTCGGAATGCTGTAGATGACGGCGGCCTTGCCGCGCACATCCCGGCCGGCGAAATCCGCCGGCGTGCCGAGGCCGACGTAGACCGGCTCGAGGTCGAGCCCGGCCGCGGGTGTGCCGGTCGATCGGAGGACCGGCTGCGCGCTCTTCAGCACGACGTTCGGCCGGCCCGCGATGCTCACTGCCCACGCGGTCGGAAACCAGGCCGGCGGCAGCGGCGTCTCCTCCAGCCGCACGTCCATGCCGAAGCCGCGCAGCTTCGCGGCGACCAGCTGCTGTGCCTCGGCGTGCGCCGGGGTGCCGGTGATCCGGCCCCACCATCGATCGCCGGCGTCGCGGCTCTTTCGCGAGATCGCGGCGAGCTGCTCGACGTAGGGCTTGAGATGCGCACCGTCGATCCGTCCGTACCCCGCCGCAGAGGCGGGAAGCGGCCACTTGAGATAGCTCTCGGCGAGCGGCACCAGCGGCGGACCGACGATCGGTTGGGGCGCAGCCGGCGCCTGCTGGGCCAGTACTCCCCCGCCGATGGTGATGCCGACCGCCGCGCAGACGATCAGGATGGCCGTGGCCTGCGTGCGCACCTACTTCACTTCGACGAGCTCGATGGCGATGCGATCCGGCCCTTCGATCATGGCCGCGCGCGAGCTGCCCCACGGGTGGATCTCTTCGAGGAACTTCACGTTCTCGCGCTTCAGCCGCGCGACGGTGGCGTCCAGATCCGCGGTGCTCAGCGCCCAGTGGTCGTAGATCTTTCCGCGCGTGCTGACGAGGCCGCCGCCCGGCCACGGCCGAATCGAGATCGAGATGTCGTCGAAGTTGACGCCGCCCGCCGGATCGCGCACGAAGCCGGTCTTGGCAAACGACGGCCAGGTCGGCGGGGCGTAGGTCTTGGTGTGGCAGTCACCGCCCGGCGCTTCCGCAGGTGCGGCTCCGCCGCGTCCGGCCGGCATCCTGGCGCCGAGGTGCGTGACGTACCACTCCATCGCGCAGCGCGGATGCTCGTGATACATGTGCACGTGGTTGAACCGCTCGGTCGTGCCCGCCTGCGCGTTCTCGATCATCGCGCCGTCGGGTCCGCGCAGGTAGCCGAAGCCGCCTTCGCGCGTCGGCTGCGTCCCCTTGGCGCGCATCTCGAGGATCTGTTCCTGGGTCGGCAGCCCCGGCAGCGTATCGCTCGACATGTCCACGAGCTTGCCGTCCGCGGCGTCCCACATCTGGGCGATTGTCAGCCCCATCGTGCGGAACTTCTCGTTGTATTGCCGCGAGTTCGGCGTGTTCCAGCCGAAGTGCCACACCGAAGTCTGCGGCCCCGTCAGCTCGTTCTGCGGCGTGACCGGCACTTTCGTAAAGAGGATGTAGACGTTGCCGGTCTTCACCGCGTCGAAGCCGTTGAACGTCGTAGCGATGGCGGACACCGCGAACGGCTTCGGGTAGTAGGCCGCGGCCGTCTTCGGGTCGGTCGAGTTCAAGTGCATGTGGTGGAAGTGCAGCGGCTCCACCTTGGCCGGCGCGTCCTGAGCGCGAGGCGCGGCAACGCCGGCGGCGGCGATGATCACGGCGATGCGGGCGATGAGCTTCATGCGCATACCTTAAACCAAAAGAGGAGACTGGGGACTGGGGACTGGGGACTGGGCGCTGGGCGCTGGGAGCAAGGAGCAAGGAGCTAGGAGCTAGGGGCTAGGAGCTGGGTGCTGGGGACTCGGGGCGAGCCGCGGTACAATTCCGCCTGCCGTGGTTGGTACCGTTGTCGGCCATTACAAAATCCTCGAGCGGCTCGGCGCCGGCGGAATGGGCGTGGTCTACCGCGCCGAGGACGTTCGTCTCGGCCGCCAGGTCGCGCTGAAGTTCCTGCCCGCGGATCTGGCCGCCAACCCCGAGGCGCTCGAACGGTTCCAGCGCGAGGCGCGCGTCGCCTCGTCGCTCAACCACCCGCACATCTGCACGATCCATGACGTCGGCGAGCACGAGGGCGAGCAGTTCATCGTCATGGAACTGCTCGACGGCCGCACCTTGAAGGACGAAATCGCCCGTGGGCCGCTGCCGTTCGACCGCGTGCTCGAGCTCGGGATCGAGATTGCGGACGGCCTCGACGCCGCGCATGCCAGCGGCATCATCCACCGCGACGTGAAGCCCGCGAACATCTTCGTGACCCGCCGCGGGCAGGCGAAAGTGCTCGATTTCGGCATCGCCAAGCTCGCGATGTCCAGGCGCACAGGCGCCGCGGACGCCGAGGTCACACGCGTCGCGCCCGAGCACGTGACGACCGTCGGCACGACGCTGGGCACGGTGGCCTACATGTCACCCGAGCAGGCGCGCGGCGATGAGCTGGATGCGCGCGCCGACGTGTTCTCGTTCGGGATCGTGCTTTACGAGATGGCGACCGGCACGCTCCCGTTCACGGGCGGCACGCCGATCGCGGCGTTCGAGGCGCTGCTGACGCGGCAGCCGGTGCCGCCGTCGAGCGTGAATCGATCGGTCCCCGCCGAATTCGATCGCATCATCGCCAAGGCGCTCGAGAAGGATCCCGACATCCGGTATCAGACGGCAGCCGATCTGCGTAGCGATCTGAAGCGGCTGCGGCGCGCCAGCGAGTCGGTGAGCGTCCCGGCCGCCACGCCGCCACCGCCGCGGCGCCGGTTCAGCTGGACGCTGCTGGCGACCACCGCCGCCGTCGTGATCGCGGCGCTGGCCGGCGTGTTCCTGTACTCGAGCCGCCCCCGTGCGTTCACCGAACGTGATTCGGTGGTGATCGCCGACTTTGCCAACAGCACCGGCGAGCCGGTGTTCGACGACACGCTGAAGGAAGCGCTCGAGGTGCAGCTGCGGCAGTCGCCGTTCCTGACCGTCCTGCCCGAGCAGCGCGTCCAGGGCACCCTCCGGCTGATGGGCCGCCATCCCGGCGACAAGCTGACGCCGGACGTCGCGCGCGATCTCTGCCAGCGCACCGCCAGCAAGGCGATGATTGGCGGCGCGATCTCGCGGCTCGGCAACGCCTACGTCATCTCGCTCGACGCGTCGAACTGCCGGACGGGCGACGTGATCGAGAAGCGGCAGGTGCAGGCCGAGAGCAAGGAGACGGTGCTGAAGGCGCTCGGCAGCGCCGCGGAACAGCTGCGCCGCGGGCTCGGCGAGTCGCTCGCTTCGATCGGGAAGTACGACGCGCCGGTTCGGGAGGCGACCACCGGTTCGCTCGACGCGCTGAAGTCGTACAGCCTGGGCATGGCGACGCGGCGACAGCAGGGCGACGCGGCGTCGCTGCCGTTGTTCAAGAAGGCGGTCGAGCAGGATCCGGAATTCGCGCTCGCCCATGCGCGGCTCAGCACGGTCTACAGCAACCTCGGCGAGAACGAGCTGGGTCGCGAGCACATCATCAAGGCCTACGCCCTGAAGGATCGCGTCAGCGAGCCCGAGCGGCTCTACATCACCGCGCGCTACTACACCTCCGCCGAGCCCTCGCCGCAGAAGACGATCGAGACCTACCAGATCTGGAACCAGACGTATCCGAACGACTTCGTGCCGCATTCGAACCTGGCGGTCGTGTATGAAGGGCGCAACGAACACGACAAGGCCGCCGAGGAGTTCCGTGCCGCGATCGCGCTGGCGCCCGACGAGCCGCTGCCGCGCGTCAGCCTCTCGGGCGTCTATCTCAATCAGGGTAAGGTCGACGAAGCCCACCAGACGCTCGAGGACGCGATCAACCGCGGCCTCGACTCGGCCAGCATCCGGATTCAGCTCTACGTGACCGCGTTCTTCCGCCACGACGAGGCGGACATGGCGCGGCAAGTCGAGGCGGTGCGGAAGTTTCCCGAAGCCTTTCGGATGCTCGGCGCGCAGATCGGCGTGGCGAGCTATCGCGGCCAGCTGGCTCGCACGCAGGAACTGGCAGAGCAGTTCGAGTCGGAATCGTCGAAGACCGGGCTGAAGGGACAGGCGGCCAACACCTGGTGCAATGTCGCCCAGGTGGCGGCGACGATGGGCGACGCAGCCTCGGCGCGCGCCGCGGTCCGCCGGGGTCTCGGCCTCGAGCGCAGCATCAACACCCTGCTCGACAGCGCGTTCGCGCTCGTGGTCGTCGGTGACGTCGCGGAGGCGCAGAAAGCGATCGACGAGGCCAAGCGGCTTCCGTTGGCGTCGAGCAGCGACGCGCAGACCGGCTTTCGGCTGGTTGACGCCCTGATCAAACTGCGGCGCGGGGATCGCACGGCCCTCGAGGCGCTGCCGCCCGCCACGGATCAGGACGACAGCTCCCTCCGTTTCACGACCGCCTACGTCAACCTCGAGCTCGGCCACGCGGAAGCCGCCGCGCAGCAATTCAAGCAGATCCTCGATCGCCGCGCGCCGTCGCTGTCCTCGACCAGGGCGCTGCTCCCGCTGTTCTACGGCCGCGCGCTGGCCAGGACGGGGAAGATCCAGGAAAGCCGAAAGGCCTACGAGGAGTTCTTCGCGATTTACAAGGACGCCGACGCCGGCCTGCCGATCCTGATCGCCGCGCGGAAGGAGTACGCAGCGCTCGGCAGCTAGCCCGACACGACTCGGAAGGAACCGCGGAGAACGCCGAGATCGCTGAGCTAAACCTTCTCGGCGGTCTTTCTCCGCGGTCTTTGCGTACTCGGCGGTTTCTTCTGGACGTGACGCCTACTGGGAATGGCCTCGCGCGAGGATCGGCCACACCGCCTCGACGCGGTCCTTTCTAATCGCGTACATCTGGTCGTACTCGTTGACCACCGGATCGCAGTGCGGTGCGATGATCTCCAGCTTGTCGCCGACCTTGTAGGTCTTCTCGGCCTTCTCGTACTTGATCACCCCGAACTCGTCCGAGCCGGCGTTGTAGACGAACCCCTTCTCGCCGATCACCCAGGGGCCCGGCTTGTTGAGCGTCAGCGCCTTGGCGCCGGCGTCGGTCGTGATCGACTTCTCGAAGTAGGTGTTGAGCACGGTCGACATCACGGTGAGCGAGGACGCGAAGTCGGTGTAGAGCTCGTCGTTCGATTCGCCGCCGATTTCGAGATACTGGCAGTCCATGAAGACGTAGCTGCCGACCTGCACGTCGGTCACGTGCGATGAGGCCCTGGGCAGGATGTTGTAGGTGCCGGTGCCGCCGCCGCTGAAGATCTCGGTGCTGAGGCCGGATTGGGTGAAGCGTTCGTAGGTTCCCAGCGACGGCTCGAAGCGCTTCAGCGTCTGATCGAGCCGGTTCTTGAAGCCCTTGATGTGCTGCGCGCCGCCGTCGTAGCTGATGATGCCGCGGAGCTTCAGGTTCGGGAGCTTGTCGACGAGCTGTCCCAGCGCCAGCGCCTGATCGCCCGCCGGGATGCCGCTGCGCGTGCCGATCGCCACGTCCACCACTACGTCGGCGACGATGCCCGCCTCTTTGGCGGCGTCGTTCAGGTCGCGCGCGTTTTGCGGATAGTCGACGGCCTGGATGAAGCGGCTGTTCTTCTTGCGGATCGCCATCGCGCGGCGGATCTTGTTCGCCGTCACGTTCGACGTCGTCATCAGGATCGGCTCGATGCCGTTGGCCGAGAACACCTCGGCCTCGCTGATCTTGGCGGCGCAGATCCCGATCGAGCCGCCGGCGAGCTGCAGCTTCGCCACCGCCGGGCACTTGTGCGACTTGCCGTGCGGCCGGCTCGCCACGTGCATCGCCGTCAGCTTGGTCCGCATCGTCGCGACGTTCTGCTCGAACTTGTCCAGGTCGACGCAGAGCGCGGGCGTGTCCAGCTCCCATTTCGACACGCCGGTGAGCGTGCCGTCCGCCGCCTTGGCGCGCATCTCCTCGGCCGAAAAGCCGCGGGCCGAACCGGCCCAGGCGGCCGCGCCGCCAGTGGTCATGAGAAAGCTCCGGCGTGACATGTCGGATCGTGACGGCATGGTGTGTCCTCCATCAGCGAGGGGAGTATAGCCGACAGGCATCAGCGGCGCGCCCGGCGGCGGCGCGATCCGGCGATCAGCAGCTGCACCCGGCGCTTGCCGAGGAGGTTGACCGCGAACGACCAGGCGATCAGCCGCGTGTCGAGCCGCAGACTCTGCCGCGCGATGTACCGGCGATCCAGCCGCAGCGCGTGACGATCGGATCGGGCCCCGACGATTTGTGCCAGCCCCGTGAGCCCCTGCGGCACGCTCCACCGGAAGTCGCTCGCCGCGTCCGTCCATCCCAGGCGGCGGACATCCTCCTCGGTGAGCGGGCGTGGCCCGACGGCGCTGATATCGCCGGCCAGCACGTTCACCAGCTGCGGCAGCTCGTCGAGTCCCGTCGCGCGCAGGATACGGCCGACCGCGGTCACCTCGCCGTTGCGCATCGAGCGGAACTTGAGGATGGTGAACCGCCTTCGTCCGGCGGCGAGCCGCGTCTGCCGGAACAGGAGCGGGCGTCCGTCCGCGAGCAGGATGGCGGCGGCCACCACGGCCATCGGCGGCGCGAACACCAGCAGGCCGGCGATCGCGCCGGCGACGTCGAAGGCGCGCTTGGACCACGGCGCAGTTGCCATTTCCGTAGATAACTTTATAATGCAAAGACAATGGCGATGCAACGACCGCTTCGAGTCAAGTTCATCCTTCCGGCGTTGACCGAAGCGACCAGTCCCTTCTGGCGCCCGATCAAGTACTCGCTGTTCCCGCCGCTCGGCCTGGCCACCCTCGCCGCCTATCTCGCTCCGGACGATCGCCCGGTGATTGTCGACGAGCACGTCGAGCGTCTGCGCCTCGACGATACACCGGACCTCGTCGTGATTCAGGTCTACATCACCAACGCCTACCGCGCCTATCGCATCGCCGACCACTACCGCGCGCGTGGCGTCTTCGTCGCGCTCGGCGGCCTGCACGTGACGTCGCTGCCCGACGAGGCCGCGGCTCATGCGGACGCGATCTTTCTCGGCCCCGGCGAGCAGACGTTTCCCCGGTTTCTCGCGGACTTCCGTACCGGACGCCGCGTTCCGGTGTACCGGTCGGCCGCGGGGCGGACACTCGAACGGGTGCCGCCGATTCGCCGCGATCTGATCGCCCGCCGCAACTATCTCGTGCCCAATTCCATCGTGGTGACGCGCGGGTGTCCGCAGCACTGCGACTTCTGCTACAAGGACGCGTTTTTTTCCGGCGGCCGCACGTTCTACACCCAGGCCGTGGACGATGCGCTGGCGGAGATCGACCGGCTGCCCGGCCGGCACCTCTACTTCCTGGACGATCACCTGCTGGGCGACCCGCGCTTCGCCGCCGATCTGTTCAGCGGCATGAAGGGCATGAACCGGCTCTTCCAGGGCGCGGCGACGGTCGATTCCATTCTGCGAGGCGATCTGATCGAGCGCGCCGCCGACGCCGGGCTGCGCAGCCTGTTCGTCGGCTTCGAGACGCTGACGCCGGGCAACCTCCAGCGCAGCGGCAAGCGGCAGAATCTCGGCCGCGACTATTCGGCGGTCGCGGCGCGCCTGCACGCCCTGGGGATCATGATCAACGGCAGCTTCGTCTTCGGGATGGACGATGACGAAGGCGATGTCTTCCGGCGGACGGTGGACTGGGCGGTCGATCATGGCATCACCACCGCGACCTTTCACATCCAGACCCCCTATCCCGGGACCGGCCTGCACGCGCGGCTCGCGCAGCAGGGGCGGATCACGTCGCACAACTGGGATCTGTACGACACGCGCCACGTGGTCTACCAGCCGGCCCGGCTCCATCCGGAGCGGCTCAAGCGGGGCTACGACTGGGCCTACGAGGAGTTCTACCGCTGGTCGTCGATCGCGCGGGCATCGTGGGCGCACGGGTCGCTCAAGCACCAGGCGAAGCATTTCGCGTATGCGGCGGGGTGGAAGAAATTCGAGGGCGCCTGGAACCTCGTGATCCGCGCGCGGCAGCTGGGTCTGATGACGCCGATGCTCGAAGCCGTGCTCTCGCGGGTGACCAGCGGAGAGCACGAGAGTCCTGATCGCGCGACCGCGTCTCCTGCCATAATGCGCACATGACCGTGATCAGCCGACGCCATTTGCTCCTCTCGCTGCCCGGACTCGCCCTCGCGCCGCGCGTGGTCCCGCGCTTGCTCGCGCAGGCCGGCGCGCCGCCGCTACGCATTCGCGGCATCAATCACATCGGCATCGCCGTCGCCGACGTGAAGCGCTCCGTGGACTTCTATCAGGGTCTGTTCGGGTTGCGGGTTCGCGGCCGTCAGGGCCCGATGACCCTGCTGCAGATGGGCGCGGGCCCGCAGTTCCTGGCGATCGCGCCGGTGCAGGGCGGCGCGGCGCCGAGCATCACGCATTTCTGCCTCGGCGTGGACGGCTTCAACCTCGATCGCGCGCTGGCCGCGCTTGCGGCCCACGGTGTCCAGAAAGCCGCGACGATCGGTCCGATGAAAGCGCTGGTCGAGTCCCGCGGACCGGACATGAACGGCGCCAAAGAGGGCACCGCCGAGTTGAGCTTCGGCGATCCCGACGGCATCGTCTGCCAGTTGCAGGACGCCGGCTACTGCGGCGGCGCCGGCCCGCTCGGTAGCGTGTGCGCGGCGTACGAAGACGAACGCGGGCCGAAGATCAAAGGACACCTCGCGCTGCGCGACTACAGCCACCTCACGATTTTTTCGACCGACTCGCAGCGATCGAACAAGTTCTACCAGGATCTGTTCGGCTTCTCGATCCGCTCGTATCAGGGTCCGACGGCGCCGACGCTGGCGGTCGGGCCGACCGTGGAGTTCCTGATGTTCACCGGCGGGGGAGCGCCGGCGCGCGGTGGCGCCCCGGCCGCGCCGCCGCGTCCTGCGACCATCAACCACGCCTGCATGAACATGGACGGGTTCAAGCCGGATGAGGTCGTGAAGGCGCTGGAGACGTTCGGCATCAAGCCGCGCGAAGCGGCGCAGGGCCCGGTCGGTCCGATGCGGCACTACGTGTCGATGCGCATGGAGAACCGCGGCGGCGCGCCGGAAGGCACGCCGGAGCTCTACTTCACCGATCCCGACGGCCTGCTGATGCAGTTGCAGGATACGAAGTACTGCGGCGGCGGCGGCTACCTCGGGGACGTCTGCAAGTAGGCGCCCGCAGACTTCAGCAGGAGGGCGCGCTACGCGCGGAAGAAGAAACCGCAGAGATCGCCGAGATCTTTCTTCTTCAGCGCGTAGCGCTCTGGGAACGCCTACTTCGTTCCGACGACGACCGTCTGCGCGCCTTGCAGCGGGTGAGCGCTGACGGTCGCGAATCCCGCCGCGTTGAGCATCGCCGTCAGCTGTGACAGCGGGTAGGCGTCTCCCGACGGCGTGTTGCCGAGCATCTGCATCGCGAAGGTCGCCGATTCCGGTGGGCTGATGCGATCCTCATTCGGCACGAACTCCAGCACCGCGACGCGGCCGCCGGGTTTCAGCGATGCCGCGACTTTCGTCAGCAGCGTCGTGTTGGTCGCCGCGTCGAAATGGTGCAGGAAGTTGGTCATCAACGCGATGTCGTAGCCCGCACCCCAGTCCACCTTGAACGCGTCGCCGGCCAGCGCCGTATGGCGCGCGGCGACGCCCATCTTCGCGGCGTTCTCGGTCGCGAGCCGAAGCACGCCCGCCCAATCGACGGCCACGACCTCCGCTTGCGGATTGCGCTGCGCGATCGCGATGCCGAAGATGCCGTGCCCCGCGGCAATGTCGAGCACGCGCATCGGGCCCGCGCCGGCGACGCCCAGGATGTCGGCGATCGCCTGCGACGAAGGCATGATCATGGGAACCATCGAACGGGCAAACTCCTGCCAGAGCGGATTCTCGTCCGCCACCGTGCTGTCAGCCTTCGGCACCGAGCCGCGCCGGACCGTGCCCGCGAGATCGTCGAACAAGCGGGTGACGCCGGGGGCACCGAGGAATTCGACCACGCTGCCGAAGTACGCCGGCGAACGCTTGCTGAGGAAGACGCTGGAATCGAGCGTCAGGTGGTAGCGGCCATCCGTCTTGGTCAGGAAGCCGATGATGGTGAGGTAGTCACAGAGGATCCGTGTGCCGCGCTCGGAGGCCTTGCATTGCGCCGCGATCGCGGGGACGGTCTCCGCGCCGTCGCCGATCGCGGTGAACAGATCGAGCTCGATGGCCGCGCGAAGCGCCGCCGTGCGCTGGTAAGCCTGCGCAGTATCGAAGAACAATTGCGGTGACGGGGCGGCGGTGTCAGTGAGCATGGTGCGTGGATTATAGTTCGCCCTGAGGAGTCAGCCATGAAAGCACTGATTGCGGGTCTCACCCTGGCCGTCGGCGTCGGCGTGGGCACCCAGGCGCAGCAGCAGGATTTCAGCCAGGTCCAGATCAAGACGACCAAGCTGGCCGGCAACTTCTACATGCTGGAGGGATCGGGCGGCACGATCGGCGTGCTGCCGGGGCCGGACGGCGTGTTCATGGTGGACACGCAGTTTGCCCCGCTCGGCGACAAGATCGTCGCCGCGATCAAGCAGATCTCCGACGGCCGCATCCGCTATCTGGTCAACACCCACGTCCACCCCGATCACATCGGCGGCAACGAGAACATCGGCAAGCAGGGGGCGACGATCTTCGCGCGCGAGAACCTCCGCGCGCGGATGCTGAAGCCGGCGCCGCAGGCCAACGGACAGCCGGGCGTCCCGGCTCCGGCGCTCGCGGTGCCGACGGTCACCTACGACGCGCCGCTGACGTTTCACGTGAACGGCGAGGATGTCCGGCTGATTCCGGTGCCGGTGGCGCATACCGATGGCGACACGATGGTCTATTTTCCGAACGCCAACGTGATCATGACGGGCGACTTCTATCGCTCGACCGGCTACCCGAACATCGACCGCGCCAACGGCGGCACGATGATCGGCATGCTGGCCGGCTTCGACGCGATCGTGGCGCTCGCGCGTCCGGACACCAAAATCGTCCCCGGCCACGGCGCGGTCGTCGACAAGACCGCGGTCGCCGCGCACAAGGCGATGATGATGGCGGTTCGCGACAAGGTTGCGGTGCTGGTGGGTCAGAACAAGACGCAGGACGAGGTCATCGCCGCCAAGCCGACCGCCGAGTTCGATGCCAAGGTTACCGGCGCGACGCCGCAGACGGCGGATCGCTTCGTCGGGCAGCTCTATCAGGAGCTGAAGAAGTAGGGGTCAGATCTGAGACGGTGTTTGTCTCTCGTTGTAACTCGTTTCCGGAGCGTACCTTAGCGCCCATTTCAGGTGTAAACTTCGACCGATGACGAGGGCTACCTGCGCCTTCTTCGCGGCTGCCGTTCTGTTCGTGAGCGTGGCTCGGATCAACGGTCTCGCGCAGCCACCCACGCAACCGCCGGCGCCGAAGCCGGCGCCTGCCGCACGGACGCCGCCGCGCGCTCCCGTCGCGGCAGTCAAGCCGGTCGCCGCCCACCCGCAAGATCTCAATCCGGTCGTTCGCCGCTACTGTGTCGGCTGCCACAGCGACAAGGGCAAGGCCGGCGGCCTGTCGCTCGCCGCGTTCGACGTGATGCACGGGGCGAAGAACGCGGAAATCTCGGAGAAAGTCATCCGCAAGCTGCAGGCGGGGTTCATGCCGCCGCCGGCGTCACCGCGGCCCGACGCGGCGACGTACGCCGCGTTGATCGGCGCGCTCGAGACGGACGTCGACAGCGCGTCCGCGATCAAGCCGAATCCCGGCGTGCGCACGTTCCAGCGCCTGAACCGCCCGGAGTACTCGCGCGCGGTCCACGATCTGCTCGCCCTCGACGTCGACGCCGGCAACTGGCTGCCGCTCGACACCAAGAGCGCGAACTTCGACAACATCGCCGACGCGCAGGCGCTGTCGCCGACGCTGCTCGAGGCCTACCTCAATGCGGCAAGCAGTATCAGCCGGATGGCGATCGGCGATCGCAACGCGCCGGCGGTCGATTCGACCTACAGCAGCCCCGGCTACGTGTCGCAGCACCCGTGGGATCACGTCGAAGGCGCGCCGTACGGCACGCGCGGCGGCTCGGTCGTCGAGCACGTGTTCCCGGCTGATGCGGAGTACGTGTTCGAGGTCGACCTGGTATCCGGCTCGAACGCCCGGTTCGAGGACATCGACATCTCGATCGACGGCGAGCGGGTGGCGCTCATCGAGTACGAGACCGGGCCGGCCGGGGGCGCCGACGGACGCGGCGCGGTGCCGATGCGCACCGAGCCGATCCTGATCAAGGCGGGGCAGCACCTGGTGGCCGCGGCGTTCGTGCGCAAGGTCGAAGGGCCCTACGAAGATCTGATCCGGCCGCACGACTGGTCGTTCGCCGGCGGCGGATCCGGCGGCCCCGGAATCACGACGCTGCCGCATGTGCGCGACCTGGTCATCAAGGGACCGTACCGGGCCACCGGCATCTCGGAGACGGCGAGCCGCGAGAAGATCTTCAGCTGCCGGCCGACCAGCGCGGCGGAAGAGCGGCCGTGCGCGCGCCAGATCCTCTCCCGCATCGGCAGCGAGGCCTACCGTCGTCCGATCACGCCGGGCGAGCTCGATCGCCTGATGCCGCTCTACGAGAAGGGGGCGGGACGGGCAGGAGGGGCGGGACAGGCAGGAGGATTCGAGGCGGGCGTCCGCAGCGCGCTCGAAGCGATCCTCGCGAGCCCGTACTTCATCTTCCGCATGGAGAAGGAGCCGGAGCTGGCCAAGGCGGGCGGCTCATATCGCGTGGCCGACGTCGACCTCGCCTCGCGCCTGTCGTTCTTCCTCTGGGGAACGCCTCCGGATCAGGAGCTCCTCGCGCTGGCGAACAAGGGCGCGCTGTCGGTGCCCGCGACGCTGGAGAAGCAGACGCGCCGCATGCTCGCGGATCCGCGCGCCGAGGCGCTCGGCTCGCGCTTTGCCGGGCAATGGCTGCGGCTGCAGGACATCGATAAGGTCCACCCGGATCCGAACAACTACCCGAACTTCGACGACAACCTCGCCGCCGCGATGCGCCGCGAGACCGAGCTCTTCTTCAACAGCCTGGTGCGCGAGGATCGCAGCGTCCTCGATCTCTACCGCGCCAACTACACCTACGTGAACGATCGGCTGGCGCGCCATTACGGCTTCCCGGGCGTCTCGGGCGACGAGTTCCGCCGCGTCGAGTACCCGGACGACACCCGCCGCGGCCTGCTGGGACAGGGCAGCGTCCTGGTCCAGACCTCGCTCGCCAACCGCACTTCGCCGGTGCTGCGAGGCAAGTGGGTGATGGAGGTGCTGATGGGCACGCCGCCGCCGCCGCCGCCGCCCGACATCCCGACGCTGGAAGAGACGGCGGGCGCGAAGGACGGCAAGATGCTCACGACGCGTGAGCGGATGGAGATGCACCGGGCGAACCCGACCTGCACCTCGTGCCACCGCTTCATGGATCCAATTGGCCTGGCGCTCGACAACTTCGACGTCACCGCGAAGTGGCGTGAGCGCGAGAACGGGATGCCGCTGGACACGCGCGGCGACTTCTACGACGGCACACCGGTGACCCGGCCGGCGGAGCTGACCGCGGCGCTGCTGAAGCGCCCGGTGCCGCTGGTGCGGACGTTCACCGAGAACCTGATGGCCTACGCGATCGGGCGCCGTGTGGAGTACTTCGACCAGCCCGCGATTCGCGCGATTGCGAAGACGGCCGAAGCGAGCCAGTACAAGATGTCTGCCTTCATCCTGGGCGTGATCAAGAGCGATGCGTTTCAGATGAAAAAATCCGAGCCGACCGCGACGGAATATTAAATCAAGGAGACGACGTGAATTACCTCACTCAGAAGCAGTTTCCGCGCCGCGCGTTTCTTCGCGGCGTGGGTGCGACGGTGGCGTTGCCCTTCCTCGATGCGATGGTGCCCGCGGGCCGGAACCGCGCGGTCGCCGCGGCCACCGAGAAGACACGCCTGATCTGCATCGAAGAGGTGCACGGTTTGGCCGGCTGCAACAACTGGGGCGCGTCGAAGTTCCTCTTCGCGCCCGAAAAGACCGGCCGCGACTTCACCTTCGTCCCCGACAATCCGTTCAGCACGCTCGAGCCGTTCCGCAACCAGATGACGCTGGTCAGCAACACCGACGCGCGCAACGCCGAGGCGTTCGCCCTGCCCGAAATCGGCGGCGACCATTTCCGATCGAGCGCGGTGTTCCTCACCCAGTCGCACCCGAAGCAGACGCAGGGCTCGGATCTCTTCGCCGGCACCTCACTCGACCAGCTCTACGCGAAGCGCGCCGGCCAGACCACTCCGTTGCCGTCGATGCAGTTCTGCATCGAGAACCTGGACCAGGCGGGCGGCTGCACCTACAACTACTCGTGCGCCTACACCGACTCGATCAGCTGGGCGTCGCCG